>Ga0187893_10003253_pt1 | contig 33364 bp, 23 predicted proteins | sample MA1701074metaG_FD_139574 | JGI IMG/M metagenome (GOLD analysis project Ga0187893, IMG submission 139574) | White microbial mat communities from a basaltic lava cave in the Kipuka Kanohina Cave System on the Island of Hawaii, USA - MA170107-4 metaG ...
ACGTCGCTCGAGCGCTGCCCGATGCCGAACGGGTCGTCGCCCTCGAGCCCGCCAACACCAGGGGCCGCTTCCTGCTCGCCAGCATCCTGGTGCGCGACGGTCAGTGCGCGGCGGGGGCGGAGCATCTCGAGAAGATCATCGCCGTGGAACCGGACCACACCGAGTCGGTTTCGCTCCTGGCTCGGGCCTACCAGTGTGCAGGCCGGGCCGACGAGGCGGCCCGCGTTCGCCAGCGCTTCGCCGAGCTGGCGAAGCGGGACCACGCCCAGCGGGAGAATCGCGTCCAGTCCGACCACCTGGTCCGCCAGGCGGGGGACCACGCCCGCGGCGGCCGGCCCAACGAGGCCCTCGCCCTCCTGCAGCAGGCCTTGAAGCAGGACGCCGAGAGCGACGCGGCCTACACCCTGCTCGCCAAGATCCTCTACTCGGCGGGTCGGTACGACGCGGCCCGGGAGGCGGTCGAGACGGCGCTCAAGCTCAACCCCTACAGGTCGGATGCGCTGTACGTGCGGGGACGCGTCCTCGCGAAGCAGGACGACCTGGAAGGCGCGCGGGACGCGCTGGTCCAGGCGATCCTCGTGAATCCCCTGGACGCGGAGGCGCTTTACGTCCTGGGCCAGGTCTACCTGGGGCTCGACAAGCGGCCGAGCGCCATCGAGGCGCTGGAAAAGGCCGTCGCCCTGGAGCCGGGCGATGAAAACTACGCGCGAGCGCTAGCGTTGGCGAAGAGAGAGCCCTAAGCTGGCGCTGCGACGAGTGTCCACCTGGGTGCTCCTGGCTCGCCTGGCCCACACGGCGCGACGTGCCGGATTCGTCGCCGGCATCGGGTTCGGGGCCGTCTCCGCGGCGTCCTTCGAGGTTCGATTCGAGGATGTGTCGCAGCCCGCCGGCATCCGCTTCCGGCACGAGCGCGCCGCGTCCAAGGAAAAACTCTACCTCGAGACGATGGGAGCTGGCGTCGGGTGGATCGACTACGATCAGGACGGCTTCCTCGACGCGTTTTTCGCCAACAGCGGCGCCACGCCGCAATTCAAGCCGCCCGCACCGCCGCAGCCGGCCCTGTATCGCAACAACGGCGACGGCACCTTCACGGACGTGACGCAGAGGAGCGGGCTCGGCGTGGGACCCGGGCTGTTCTTCTTCGGCGTCGCGGTCGGCGACTACGACAACGACGGCTACCCGGATCTCTACGTGTCCGGTTATCGCCGCTCGCTGCTGTACCACAACACCGGGAAGGGCGGTTTCGAGGACGTGACCGACACGGCAGGTGTCGCGAACCCGGGCGCCTGGGCCACGGCGGCGGGCTGGTTCGACTACAACCGCGACGGCAAGCTGGACCTGTTCGTCAGCAACTACGTGCAATACGACATGGACCACAACGTCGTCTGCGGCGACCCGACTCCCGAGCTGCGAGCCTACTGTCATCCCGACAGCTTCCCCGGCACCTCCCCGAAGCTGTATCGCGGCAATGGCGACGGCAGCTTCGCGGACGTCACCGCGCAAGCGAAACTCGTGAACCCCGACGGCAAGAGCTTGGCGGTCGCCCTGGCAGACCTGGACGACGACGGCTGGACCGACATCTTCGTCGCCAACGACACCCAGCGGAACTTCGTCTACTTCAACAATGGCGACGGGACCTTCGAGGATGCCAGCTACACCTCGGGGGCCGGGTTCAGCGAGGACGGCAAGGCCGAGGCCGGCATGAGCGCCGCTGCCGCCGACGTCGACGGCGACGGCGACGTGGACCTGTACGTCAGCCACCTCGACTCCGAGCTGAACCGCCTGTACACCAACGAAGGCAGGCGCTTGTTCACGGACGCCACCATCACCTCGGGGCTCGGCACCACCAACATCATGAACAGCAGCTTTGGGGCGCACTTCTTCGACGCCGACAACGACGGAAACCGCGACCTGCTCGTGGTGAACGGCCACATCCTCGACAACATCCCCATCTACCACGCCGGGGTCAGCTACGCCGAGGTCAAGAAGCTGTATCAGAACCTCGGCAAGGGCAGGTTCGTGGACGCCACCCTGACCCAGCCCGAGCGCTTCCGCGCGCCGCGGGTCGGCCGTGGCCTCGCCGTCGGCGACTACGACAACGACGGAGCCCTCGACGCCCTCGTCAGCAACAACGGCGAGGACGGTCAGCTCTTCAGGAACTCGGGCGCCCCGGGCAGGCGCTGGCTCGGGGTCCGGCTGGTCGGCGTCAAGAGCGTCCGCGACGGCACCGGAGCGAGACTGAAGCTGACGGCGGGCTCCCTGGTCAGCTACGACCAGGCCAAGGGAGGCCTGAGCTACTGCTCGGCCCAGGACCCCCGCATCCACTTCGGCCTCGGTTCGCAGGAACAGGTCGACTCCCTCGAGATCCTGTGGCCCAGCGGGGAGCGACAGGTCCTCAGCGGCATCCCGGTGAACCGGTACATCAGCGTCGAAGAGGGCAAGGGCGTCCTATCCCAGGAGTGGCCCGTGGCAACTCGGCGCCCGGCGAACTGAACGGACGGCCCGGGACAGCGGCCCGCCGCGCGGGCGGTCAGAACCCCGGGATCTTGAGCCCGCCCGTCAGGCCACCGATCTTGCTCTGAACGGCGGCATCCACTTGCCGGGCGGCGTCGTTCACCGCGGACAGGACCAGGTCCTGAAGCATCTCGACGTCGTCGGAGTTGACGGCCTCGCGCGCGATCGTGAGGCTGGTGAGGTTCTTCTGCCCGTCCATGGTGACCCGCACCGCGCCGCCGCCGGCGCTGGCCTCGATGCGCAGCGCCGCGATCTCCTCCTGGATCCGCTGCTGGGTCTGCTGGAGCTGCTTCATCAGTTTGCGCGGGTCGCCGCCGCCGAAGGGGTTCACGCTGCTCTCCTCATGCTTACTTGGACTCGCGCACGTCCACGACCCGGGCGCCGAAGAGGTCGAGGGCCTCCTGAACGCCCGGCTCGCGCTCGGCCCGCTCGCGCAGGCGCCGGCGCCCCTCATCGGCCGCGCTGGGCGCCGGCGCGAGGGCGGCTGCACTCTCCGAGGCGAGCCGAACCTCGAGTCGCTGGCCCGAGACCTTTCGCGCCAGGGCTTGAAGCTCGTCCAGATGGGCGCTCGCGAAGGAGTGGAAATCCCCGGAGACGTCCAGGATCAGCGCCTCTCCGTCCAAGCGCGCGCTGGCCGCGCGCAGCGCCGGCGCCAGCGACGGCCGCGTCTGCGACGCCATCTGGGCGAGCAGTGCGGCCGCGTCTCCCGCCTCCGACGGCGCGGGCTTGGCTGGCGCGCGCTCCGCGGCCGGCGGCAGGGGTGGCCGTGGCGCCGCCGCTCGAGGCGGAGCCGAGGACGGCGCGAGCCCGCCGGCGAGCATGCCCTCGACCCGCGCCACCAGCTCGGCGAAGGGCAGAAGGCGCCTCATCTGCACCAGCTTGAGCAGGCCCAGCTCCAGGGTCACGCGCGGATCCTGGGCCCAGCGCAGGTCAGCCTCGCAGCGGGCGAGCACGTCCAGCACCCGCACCAGGTCTTCCTCCGAGAAGGCCTCGGCCAGTGGCGAGAGCCGCCGCTGCGCCTCGGCGCCCAGGTTGCCGAGCAGCGCGCTGCTTTCGGGAGCCAGCTTGCGCAGCAGCACCTCGCGGAAATGAAGCTGCAGCTCACGGACGAAGTTGCGGTAGTCGGCGCCGTAGTCGGAGAGCTTCTCCACGGCCTCGAGCAGGCGCAGGCTGTCGCCCCTCACGGTGGCCTCGGACACGGCGAAGAGCAGCTCGCGGTCCACCAGGCCCAGCAGCGCCTGCAGGTCCCGGTCCTCGACCTCGGGGCCGCTGAAGGACAACACCTGGTCGAAGAGGGACAAGGCGTCACGAACGCTACCCTCGGCCGTTCGCGCGATGGCCTCGAGCGCAGCGTCCGAGACCCTGATCTGGTCCTTGGTCGCCACCACGCGCAGGTGCCCGGCGATCTCCCGGATCCCCAGCATGCGGAAGTCGTACTGCTGGCACCGCGACAGGATGGTCTCGGGGATCTTGTGGTACTCGGTGGTGGCGAAGATGAACTTGACCCGCGGCGGCGGCTCCTCCAGCGTCTTGAGCAGGGCGTTGAATGCCGCCGTCGACAACATGTGGACCTCGTCGATGATCCAGATCTTGAAGCGGTCGCGGGCCGGGTTGTAGCGCGCGCTCTCTCGGAGCTCGCGCACGCTCTCGACGCCGTTGTTCGAGGCGCCGTCGATCTCCTGGACGTCGAGGCTCATGCCGCGGGCGATCTCCTCGCAGGAGGCACATTTCAGGCACGGCTCGGACGTGGGGCCTGGCCCCGAGGCGCAGTTCAAGGCCTTGGCCAGGATTCGGGCCGAGGTGGTCTTGCCCACGCCCCGCGCGCCCGAGAACAGGAACGCGTGCCCGATGCGTCCGGCCGCGATGGCGTTCTGCAACGTCCGCATGACGGTCGACTGGCCCAGGACCTCGGAGAAGGTCATCGGCCGATAGCGACGCGCCAGGACCTGGTAGGACATGAATGAAGAGGAGGCGGTCGGCCCCACGTGGACCCCGACTCTCCTGCGGCACACGCGGGTGGTGCCTTACCGTTGCTCCCTTCCGGGCCTGGCGGGGTTCGGCGTCCCGGGTTGCGCAGGGCCGGAGTCCACGTGTGACCGGCCGAAAGGCAAGACTACCACGAGGCAACACCCGCAGATTCTCCGGCCGCAACAGGCCTCGGAGCGCAGGTGTTGCGCGTCTTTCGGCCTTGCCCCTGTCCCCTGCCGGGGCGCGAGGTTTGCAGTGTCCGGGGTACGATGCTCGACATGGCCGAGGAGGCCAAACGCGACCAACAGCTCCAGGTGTTGGCCGAGGTCGCGGCTGGCGTGCACGGGGAGACGGAGACGAAGGTCATCCTCGAGGTGGCCCTCGAGTCGATCCTGCGCGGCTTGGATCTCCGAGCCGGCTGGGTCTTCCTCGGTGACGAGGACACAAAGAAACTGCGCCTCGGGGCGGCCCGGGGCGTGGCGCCCGGTTATCTCGCGGAGATCGAAGAGCGCGGGCTCGACGACTGCCTGTGTCCGGAGGTGTTCTGGACCGGCCACCGCATGCTGGCCCGCAACACCACCCAGTGTCCGAGGATGCCGACCATCGTCGATGGCCTGCACCAGCCCGTGGCCCACGCCTGCATCCCGTTGCGCTTCGAAGGGCAGCAGCGCGGCGTGCTGAACGTCGCCGCACGCCCCGGCGAGATGTTCGGCGAGCAGGATCTGCAGTTCCTCGAGACGGTCGGACACCAGGTGTGCCTGGCCGTCGAGCGCGCCGAGGCCCTGGCCGAGCAGGCCGCGGTTTCCACCGAAAACGCCCGCCTCTACGGCGAGGCGCGCCGGGCCTACGACGGCTTGAAGGAGGCCCAGGACCGACTGGTGCAGACCGAGAAGTTGGCCATGCTCGGGACCTTCGCCTCGGGCCTGGCCCACGAGATCCGCAATCCCCTGAACTCGATGGGCCTGCAGCTCTCGATCCTCGAGCGCCGGCTGCAGCGCCAGGGTGAGCTGGCCAAGGACGAGGCGCGCAAGCTGGTGGCGGTCATCCGCGAGGAGATCCAGCGCCTCGACGCCCTGGTCGGTGACTTTCTCCTGTTCTCGCGCCTCACGCGCATGAGTCGGCGCCCGGCGAGCCTCGAGTCGCTGGTGGTCGAGGTCCTCGGGCTGATGGGGCCCGAGGCCCACGCGGCTGGCGTCAGGTTGTCCCACATCCCCTCGGACGGCGCGTTGCCTGAGCTGCCGCTGGACGTCGAGAAGATGAAGCAGGTGCTGATCAACCTGGTGCGCAACGGCATCGAGGCCGTGAGCGAAGGCGGCAGCGTCAGCGTGGAGACCGGCCGCATTGGCGCGCGGGCACGACTGGCGGTCCGCGACGACGGACCGGGCCTGCCCGCGGGCCTCGACGTGTTCCAGCTCTTCGTCACCACGAAGGCCCAAGGCACCGGCCTGGGCCTCTCGATCGCGCAGCAGATCGTGCTGCAGCACGGCGGCGAGATCCGGGCCGGAGAAAGTGTCGCGGGGGGCGCCGTCTTCGAGGTGCTGCTCCCTCTCAGTGCGCCGCCGGACAAGGAGGCCCGCTCATGAGCGCCAAGGCGCGCATCGTGGTGATCGACGACGAGGTGAACGCAGCGGCCGCCCTCGAGACGCTGCTGCGGGAGGACGGCTACGAGGTGGAGAAGGCCCACGACGCCAAGACCGGCTTGCGCGTGCTCGAGACCTTCGATCCGGACCTGGTGTTGACCGACCTGCGCATGCCGGGGATGGACGGCATCGAGCTGCTGGCCAAGATCAAGGAGCTGCGCCCCGACACCCTGGTCCTCTTGATGACCGCCTACGGCACCGTCAAGACCGCCGTGCGGGCCATGAAGCTGGGCGCCGAGGACTACCTGGGCAAGCCCATCGACGTCGAGGAGCTGGAGGTGGTGCTGCAGCGCGCCCTGGAGAAGAAGGCCCTGCTCCAGGAGACGCGCAACCTTCGCGACCGGGTGGAGCGCAAGTACCACGTGGACAACGTGGTCGGTGAGAGCCCGGGCATGCTTCAGGCCCTGGACGTGATCAAGCAGGTCGCGAACTCCGCGGCCTCGGTGCTGCTGCTGGGAGAAAGCGGCACCGGGAAAGAGGTCTTCGCCCAGGCCCTGCACCAGCTCTCGCCGCGGCGCCACAGGCCCTTCGTCCGCGTGGCGTGCGCGGCGCTGCCCGAGACCCTGCTGGAGAGCGAGTTGTTCGGCCACGAGAAGGGCTCGTTCACCGGCGCGGTGGCCACGCGGCCGGGGCGCTTCGAGCTGGCCGAGGGCGGCACCTTGTTCCTCGACGAGATCGGCGACATCTCCCCCACCGTCCAGGTGAAGCTGCTGCGGTTCCTGGAGGAACGAGAGTTCGAGCGCGTGGGCGGCAACAAGACCTTCAAGGTCGACGTGCGCATCGTGGCCGCCACACACCGCGACCTGAAGCAGAAGATCGTCGACGGATCCTTCCGCGAGGACCTGTACTACCGGCTCAACGTGATCGAGGTCGCCATCCCGCCCCTGCGCGAGCGCCACCAGGACGTCCCCCTGCTGGCCATGCACTTCCTGCGCAAGTTCGCCGATGCCAACGCCAAGGAGCTGCGCGGCTTCTCCGACGATGCGCTGGCCCTGCTGGTCTCCCACTCGTGGCCGGGCAACGTCCGCGAGCTGGAGAACGCCATCGAACGCGGCGTGGTCCTGGCCACGGGCGAGCTGCTGACGCCGGCCCATTTCCCCACCCTGCGGGGTGCGGCGGCCGGCGGCGACGCCCAGGCGTCCGAGAAGAGTGGCGTCTCCATCCCCGGCAGCACACTCGCCGAGATCGAGCGCGAGGCGATCCTGCGCACCCTCGAGGCGGTGGGCGGCAGCACCTCGAAGGCGGCGGCGATGCTGGACATCAGCCCGCGCAAGATCCAGTACAAGGTCAAGGAGTACGCGAGCCAAGGGGCGGTGGCGGGGAAGCCGTAGCCTCGCCCACGTCTCCGCCCGCGAAAACCCGGTTCCGGCCGGCGCGTTTGGCCGCGTAGAGCGCCATGTCGGCGGCGCGCAGCAGCACCTCGGCGTCACAGGGTGCACCGCCGGTGGACACGACGCCGATCGAAACCGTCGCGGAGGCCAAGCATGACTCCACCTCGCTGCGGATGCGTTCCGCCAGGGCCATGGCCTCGGCTGCATCGCAGCGGGGCGCCAGCACGGCGAACTCGTCGCCGCCCCAACGCGCGGCCAGGTCCACCTGCCGCAACTCGGCCGCCACGATGTCCGCGATGCGCCGCAGCAGCGCATCGCCCGCTCGATGCCCTCGCAGGTCGTTGACCTGCTTCAGCCCGTCCAGGTCCATCAGCAGCAGCGACAGCGGTTCCGCGTAACGGCCCGAGCGGGCGCACTCGAGGCCCAGGCGCTCGTGCAGCAGTCGCCGGTTGCCGAGGCCGGTGAGGGGATCGGTGCGGCTGGCTTCGTCGAGGCGATCGGCCTGGCGGCCGAGGGCAAAACCAAAAAGCGCGAATGCCGCCAGCGTCGACAGGGTCACGTAGCCGTAGAGCGCCGCCTCGCCTTGGACCCCCGCCAGGCGCAAGAGCAGGAGGCCTGCCGGAGCGCCCAAGGCCAGCAGCGCCCCGAACCCCGCGTAACGCCAGCGCCGCACCCGCACGCCACCTCCTTCAGGAGCCGCGTGCGTCGAGGGCGACTGGTCCGCGCCGACCCACCCGAGCAGAAGGCTCCCTGAGCACGACGCTACAAGGCGGATGCCAGGCGGGGCGCCGACGGCGGTACGCAGTTCTTGCCGACGAGGGTGGCGGAGAGAGAGGGATTCGAACCCTCGGTGGAGTTTCCCCCACACGTGATTTCCAGTCACGCCGATTCAGCCAGGCTCTCGCATCTCTCCAGTTCGGTCGCCGTGGCGAACGGTCATTGTAGCCTCAGACCTGGCCTCGCACCCATCGTCACGCGGAGCCGCGGCGAAAACCAGCCTGGCGGCGCATTCACCATCCAGGTGGAGGTGCGTTCAGCCGGCGCTCGGCAACCAGAAGGGGAAGGAATGGACAAGGCACTTCAGACGCAATTGGCGAACATCGAGAAGCGGACGGGCAAGACCCTCGAGGAGATCGGCCGTCTCGTCAAGGCGAGCGGCCTCACCAGGCACGGGCAAGCGCGGGACATGCTCAAGCGAGAGCTGGGAATGGGCCATGGCGACGCGAACACGGTCGTCCACATGGTTTTCCAGTCTTCGTCGGCGACCGCGGCGGCCGGGCGGTCCGGAGTGGACGTCGTGGACGGGATCTACAGCGGAGCCAAGGCCGCCCTTCGCCCCATACACGACGAGGTCATGGCGGCGATCGCCGCGTTCGGCGCCTTCGAAGGGGCGCCGAAGAAGAACTATCTCAGCCTGCGCCGGAAGAAACAGTTCGCGATGGTCGGCCCCGCGACCAACACGCGTGTGGAGGTCGGTCTCAAGTGGAGGTCGGTCTCAACATGAAGGGCGTGCCGGGCACCAAACGCCTGGAGGTGCTGCGGCCCGGCGGCATGTGCCAGTACAGAGTGAAGCTGACGAGCAGCGGCGAGGTGGATCCGGAGCTCGTCGGCTGGATCCGCCGCGCCTTCGACCAGTCCGGATGAGGCCCGCCGGCCGCGGATTTGGGGTTCGCGTCGCTCCAGCCTCCAGCCGAGTCGGGGTGGCGGAGAGGGTGGGATTCGAACCCACGGTGCCTTTTGAGCACAACGGTTTTCGAGACCGCCCGATTCAACCGCTCTCGCACCTCTCCATGGGCAAAAGCGAAGGGCGATCTTACCTCAGGCCTGGTCCTCGCGTCGCGCCCGGAAAAACTCCACGAGCAGCTGCCGGCTCGCCTCCTCCTGCACGCCCGCGACGATCTCGAAGTGGTGGTTGGTGGGCAGCGCCGCCGCGTCGAGCAGCGAGACCAGCGCTCCGAACTTGGGCTCGAGAGCACCGAAGACCACGCGTTCGACCCGGGCGTGGAGCGCGGCTCCCACGCACATCAGGCACGGCTCGACGCTGACGTAGAGCGTGCCGCCGCTGAGCCGGTAGTTTCCCTGTCGTCTCGCGGCCTGGCGGAGTGCCAGGATCTCCGCGTGAGCGGTGGGGTCGCGCGCCAGGATCGGCTGGTTGAAGCCGCGCCCCATGACCTGCCCGGCCTGGGCCACCACGGCCCCGATCGGCACCTCACCGGCGGCCGCGGCGCGGCGCGCCTCGTCGAGGGCAATGGTCATGAAGGCGTCGTCGTCGTTCACGGCCGAACGATAGCTGCGCCGACCCCGAGCTGACAACCCCGGCGGGGCGCACTCACTTCCGAAGGACACGCAGGTCGCTGAGCGCCACGCCCAATCGCCGCGTGTCGGGCCCGAGGCTCAGTGCGGCCGGGCTGCGGGTGTCCGGCACTCGCAACGTCAGGCGATTGGTTCCGGGGTGGAGCGACGCCGCAGGGACCTCGAACTCGTAACCCGCGAAGCCCGGCCGCATGGGCTGCGAAGCCAGGGCTGCCCCGTTGATCGCCAGCCCCAGAAGCGGCGGCTCGTCGCCGGGTCGGAGCAGGGGCATCGCGCGCAGCCGCAACCGCCAGCCCGCGCCGGCGGCGATCGGCAGCAGCAGGTCGGCTTCCGGGACCGCGGTCCAGCGCAAGCCGTCCGCCTCGGCATCGTGCCAGCCTGCGCCCAGGAAGGGTCCGGCTTCGGGCCCGAAGGAGAGCGCGAGATGTTGCGACTGCGGGTCCACGTCGCCGAGCAGCAGGGCGCACACCTGGGCCCGCTTGGGGTTCGCGAGGTCCACGCGCGCGCGAACCCGGGCCGCCGAGGGGATCCCTCCGAGATCCAGTGTCGAGGCGGAGAACTGGCCACCATCGTCCACCCGCAGCCGGACACGCGCCGAGAAAGCCGCCAGCGCCGGCAACCCGTCGGCGCGGCGCGTGGCCTCGAGCTCGGGATCCCCGGCAGCGAAGCTCTCGATAACGAGCTCTGGCCGGCCGTGGCCCTCGTGGCCGACGAGGCGCGGGGCGAAGGGACGTTCGCCGAAGACCCAGAGCAGGACCTCCGCCTCGAAGGGAGCATGGTTGTCCACACGCAGCAACACGCGCCCCGAGGCGCCGGCCCGGAGCGCGTCGGCCCAGCTCCCGTCGCCGACGTCCGTGCACTCCGGAAGCGAGACCAGGCGTCGCAGTGGGAAGGCCCGGGCGTCGAAAGGCACGCGCAGGGACGCACCCAGATCGTGGGCCTCCAGCACGCGCCCGCCCGGGCCGAGAACGGCGAAGGCGAGACCGTCCTCGGAGCGGAGCACACGCGCGCCTCCCACGAACAGCGAGCCGCCTCCGTCGACCTCCGCGCGGAGCTCGGTCGGTGCACGGAGCAGGCCAACCGCGCCTCCCGCCTCCACCTTGAGCGCCGCGTCCTCGCCGCGCCGGAGCCGGGCTTCGGGCGAATCGGGCGTGCCGATGGCCGCGACCGCGTCGCCCGCCCTGCGTCCGGCCTGCAGCAACAGGCGCTGCGGCGGGAGCGACGCGAGGTAGTCCCCCAACGTGCCGTTCGGCAGGCTCACGGGAACCAGGCCGAAGCCGAGGGGTCGCAGCGCGGCGCTGGTTCGCTCGAAGGCAAACACGGTGTAGCCGCGCCGGGCCACCGCCGTCACCGATTCGGGGTCGGCGGGCACGGTGATCACGTCGCGGCCACCTGCGGCCCTCTCGCCGAGCAGCTCGTAGAGCACCATGTGGTCCACCGTGTAGCTCTCGGCGACCAGGGCTGACCGGGAGGGCAGGGCCTCGAAAAGCGCGCCGAAGTACCGCATCTCGAAGCTCCGGCCGCTGTGGTCGCTGGCCTTGAAGTGGACGGCGGCCTGCGTCGCGGGCAGGACGAACGCCACGGCACCCAACACGACCGGAGGCAGGACGCGGCCCGCCGCCCGCAGCGCGGCGTCGAGGCCGAGACCGGCGAGCGCCCACAGCGGGACGAAGGCGGGCACCAGGAACACGTCGAGGTCGGGGACGTCGTAGCCGAGGACGAAGACGCCGAGCCCGCCCGCGGTGAGGCCGAGCAGCAGCGCTTCGCGGGGCGCACGGCGCGCCAGGGCCACCACGCCCCAGGTCGCCAACACCAGGCCGGGCGTTCCCAGCTCGCGGCGCAGGACCCCGAACACGAGAGCGCTGCGCTCGGTGAGGAGTGTGGCGAGGTCGAAGACGAACAATCGCCCCTGGAAGGACGCCCCGCGCATCACGTCCCACAGCTCGGAGAGGCTGCGGGCCCGGGCCCCCAGGTAGGATGCGCCCTGGAGGTTGCGGACGAGGACGTAGGCGTACGCCAGCAGGCCGAGGGCCACGAGCGCCGCGCCGCGCGCCAGGAATCGTGGTGCCAGCCCCGCGCGCCGATCGGTCCACAACACGTACGCGACCAGCGCCGGCGCGACGGTCGCGGCCGTGGTGTGATGGGCCAGGGCCAGCGCGGCGAGGAATACCGCCAACTCGAGCTGGCCCGGAACACGCGTCTGTGCCCATCGCACCACGGCCAGCAGCACCGCGACCAGGAGCGTGGCGGCCAGGGCATAAACCTCGGCCAGCGTCGCCTGGGACCAGAACACGGGTCCGAAACCAAAGCCGAGCGCTGCTGCGACGGCCGGCGCGCGGGCCGCCCCCAGCCGTCGCAGCAGCAGCAGCAGCAGGGCCACAGCGGTCGCAGCGGCCACGGCCGAAAGCAGGTTGATGCGCCAGGCCAGGTTGCCGAAGGGGAGCTTCGAGAAAAGGAAGCCCAACAGCGTGTAGAGCGGGTAGCCGGGAGGATGGGCCGTGCCCAGGATCGCCCCCACGAACTGGAACTTGGGTGTATCGCCGATGCCGTTGAGGCCCGGGTACAACGTCCTCAGGTAGATCAAGAAGGAGCCAGCGAAGACGAGCAGCGCGAGTCCGCAGTCTCCGGGGCGCGGGAGCCGGCCCATCGTGGGGCGAGTGTACACTCAGCCCCCGTGACGCCCGGCGGCCGCTGGACGCCCGTTTTCGTCGTGGCGCTGCTGGCCCTGCTGCCATCGTTGCCGGCGCTCCAGGGCGATTTCGTCGCCGACGACTTCGGCTGCGTGCGCCTGTGGGGCGAAAAACCGCTGCGGGACTTCCTGGTTCTCGGCGACATCTCCGAGGGCATTTGGGGCATCCCCCTCGACGAGGCCCGGCCGCTGGACGCCCTCAGCTTTCGGCTCGGCTTCCTGATCTCGGGCGGGGATGCGATCGGCCACCTGGGCCTGGCCCTGGCTTTTCACGTCGCGTGCTCGGTCCTGGTCTACCTGGTGGCGCGCCTGGCCGGCGGCGCCGCGCCGCGCCGGGCCGCCCTGGCGGCCGGCCTCCTCTTCGCCGTCCACCCCGTCCACGCCGAGGCCATCGCCTGGGTGAGCGGAAAGGTGGACAGCCTGGCGACGCTGTTCTACCTCGCTGCTCTGGCGCTCTACTTGAGCTGGCGCGTTACGGGGCGACGTCTCGTGTTTGCGGCGTCGGTCGCGGTCTTCGGGCTCGGCCTGTTCGTCAAGGAAGTGCTGCTGACCTTGCCGGCGCTCCTCGTGGCCTGTGACCTGACCCTGTTTGCCCCGGGCCGGCTGAAGGACCGCGTGCTGCGTACGCTGCGGGGAGCGTGGGCGTATGCACCCTTCGCCGCCCTGGCGGCGCTTTACCTGCTGGGACGCCGACTCGCTTTCGGCAGCTTCGCTCGGGAACACCGGGTCCGCGCCGGGTTGTGGGAGCTGCTGCTGGAGCGCCAGGCCTTCAACGTGCGCGAGCTGCTGCTGCCGGTGACGGGTTGGGGCGCGGCCGCCATCGGCCTCGCCGCGCTCGTGGCCCTGCTGCTGCTGCTCCGGGAGCGCGGCACGCTGAAGCGCCTCGCGCCCAGCCTGGTCTTCTTCGGCGTCCTCTTCTACGCCGCCACCACCGCGCCGCTCCTGCTCACCTACGTCTCCAGCAGGCACCTGTACCTGCCCTCGGCTGGTGTGGCCATCGCGGCGGGCCTCGTGTTGTTCCCCAGCGTCCGGGCCACGTCCGTGCGCGGCCTGGCCCTGCTCGCCACCCTGGCCGCCCTGGCGCCGGGTCTCTACGAGAGGCAACGTCCCTGGATCGAGGCCGGCGAGGCGTCGCGCCGCATCCGTGCCGAGATCGAGCGCGTCACGCGCGATCTCCCGCTGGGAGCCACGGTGGTCCTGTCGGGCATCCCCGCGACGGCGGGCGACGTGCTGGTGTGGCGCGCGGCTTTGCCCTTCGCCCTGGAGCCGCCCTTCGTGGCGCGCAACCTGGCCGGCACGTTGCGCCTCATCGAAAGCCCCGATCTCTACTGCTGCCCGGCGGTGCAGTGGTGGCAACGTCGCGCGGCGACGCTGTCGGCTCTCGAGACCGGAGACCCCGATGAACACGTGACGCTGCACCTGCTGGAATGGCGGGCCGCGGCGGCTCGGCTCACCCGGCGCGACGTGCTGCTTCAACGTGGCGCCTGGCGGGCGCGCCTGGAGCGGGCGGGCCTTACGCCGTCTCAACGGGGCCCGGGGTTGCACGACGGAGTGCGACTCGTGGCGGCCCTGGCGCAGGCGGCCCGCAGCGCGCCGCGGGCTCGCGGCCCGCAGCGATGAGGCGCCGCGGACTGCTCGCCGGGCTGCTGGTCCTGATCGTGGTCCCCGCGGCGTTGCGGCTCGTGCTCGTGCCCCATCGGGGGTTCGGACCGGACGAGCTGGAGCACTCCCACTTCGCCTGGCGCATGCTCCAGGGGCAGATCCCCTACCGGGACTACTTCGAGCATCACACGCCGTTTTTCCACTTCCTGCTCGAGGCGCTCTACTCGCGGCGCCAGGTCGACCTGTCGGCGGAGGAAGCGATCGCCGCGCTTTTCGACGCCCGACGCGTGGCCTGGGTTTTCGGCGTCCTGGCCCTGGCCCTCACGGCGCTGCTGGGCGCTCGGCTGCGCGGGCTGCGCGAGGGGCTGCTGGCGGCGCTGTTTCTCGGGAACAGCGGGGTCTTCCTGTGGCGCGGCTTCGAGTCGCGCCCCGACGTGCCGGCGATGGCGCTGGTGATTCTCTCGGTCCTGCTCGCCACGGGCGGCTTCGCAGCGCTCACGCGTGGCGGTTCGGCGGGGCCGGGCCTGGCGTTGTCCGGCCTCAGCCTGGGCGCGGCGGCCATGTTCACCCAGAAGGTCCTGTTCTTCGGTCCGGGACTGGCGCTGTTCAGCCTGTGGTTGCTCGCCGAGCCACACCTGGACGTGCCCCGCTCCCTTCGGCTCAAGGCCGTGGCCCTGCTGGGCGGCTTCTTCCTGGTGCCGACGCTCCTGACGGTCGTCTATTTCGCGGCTCACGGGGCGCTCGAGGCCTTCGTCGAGTGCAACTTCCTGGTCAACACCCGCTGGCCCGGGCTGCCGGCCCGCGACTTCGTGCTGATCGTCCTGGGTGACGACCCCGTCCCGGTGGCACTGTGTCTTCTCGGGCTCGCCCTGTCGGCCGCTCGTCTGAGCGCGGGGGCGCTCCGGCGCGGAGAGCCATTCTTGGCCCTGGCGTTCGTGTCGCCCGTCGTTTGCCTGCTGGTGCATCCGGCCGTCACGCTGCACTACTTCCTGCTGTTCCTGCCGCTGGGCGCCGTCTACGCCGGACACGGGCTGGTTTTCCTGGCCGACCGGCTCAACGCGCGGGGCGGCCGTGGGGCGGCGGACCTGTTCCTGCTCCTGGCGGCGGTCACGCTCAGCGTTCCGGGCGCCCTGAGGCTGCGCGAAGCCTTCGGCCGCGGCAATTGGTCGACGCTGCAGGGGTTGCGTTTCGTGATCGCCAACACGGCGCCCTGGCAGTCCACCCTGGACGGCTTCAGCGGTCTCGGGGCCTTTCGCCTCTCGGCCTTCCACTATCCCTTCGTGAACTCCCACACCCGCTTCCTGATGGGCCCGCAGGAGAACGCGAGGATGACCGCGGCCCTGCGCACGCACCAGGTGTCGCCGGGGCTGGTTTTCCTCGACAACAACCTGGTCGAGGGCCTGGAGCCGGAAGCCGTGGCCTTCCTGCGGAAACACTACGCCGGCATCCACCAGGACCCGATCCGCGCACGGCTCTTCGACAGCGGCGCGGGCTGGTGGCGCGACACCGGGCCGCGCCCCCTGGGCTTCACGCGGGACGCCGACCGCCGACCGCACGTCTTCGTCGGGGACGGCTGGCGCGTTCCCGGCGTCGAGGCTGATGTCCCGGTGCGGCGCACACGCGCGCGTCGCTCAGTGTTGCTGCTGCCGCTGCGCCGCCCGCGCGACGGCCGTCTGGTGATCCGCGCCGGCGCCGACGCCGAGGCCTTGCCCTTCGCCTTCGACTTGGTCGTCAACGGCCGGCGCCTCGGTCGGGCCGAGGCGCGGGCCGGCTTCCACGAGTACGGGTTCGACGCGGCGCGGGAGACGCTACGTTTCGGGTTCAACGCGGTTGCGCTTCGCTTCGATCCGCTGCAGCCGCCGGAGGAACGAAAGACCGAGCTGGCGGTCGAGTGGGTGGCCTTCGAGGAGACGCTCAGCGATTCGCCGCCGCGGACCGGATCTCGGTGAACGGCGAAAGGTTCTCGCGAACGGCGTCGGCCGCGCGGCCGATCGAGAACAGGGCCAGGCCGACCCCGACCAGGAGCGCGGTGCGACGCCGGCTCGCGGCAGCGAGCCCCTCCAGGCTCGAGGCGCAGGCGATCGCCACCAGGGGCGCCGCGAACTCGATCTCCTTGAGGTCGCGGAACAACCCGCCGCCGAAGGCGCGCAGCGCCACCAGCAGCGCAAACGCCAGGGCGTAGGCCGTCAACGCGGACGCGGCGGGGCGGTCGGCGAGGGCACGAGCGCGCACCATTCCCGCCAGCGCCAGCAGCGGGAACGCCCAGCCGTAGAAGATCGTGATCCGCGACAGCGCCGCGCCCAGCCCGCTCGGCGCGGCCGGGCCCTGCATGCGCGCGCCGCCCAGCACCGCGGGCAGGATTTCGCCCACGAAGACGCGCAGGAATGGATGGTACAGCCAGACCACGGTCAAGGTCCCGGTCACGGCCAGCACCGCGACCAGCCGCAGGGCATGGCGCCTCTCGAGGCACGCAAGCAGCAACAAGAAGGCGCTCACGGTGAACAGGCTCGAGACGTACACGAGTTGCCCCAGCAGACCCACGCCGAAGACGAGGCCCAGTCGTTTCGCGTCGGGCCGCCGCAGGTAGACGACGGCCGCCGCGACCAGCAGCACGTCGAACACGTGGGCCAGCAGGGTGACGGTCATGGCCAGGAGCAGGCGGATCGTGACCGGGGGCAACACCGCCGCCAGGAGCGGGGCGGCGGCGGGCAGGATGGCCGAGCGCGGGAAACACAGCCGCGCGAGCAGGAACACACCCAACACCTCCAGGCTCGCGGCGACCAGACCCGCCAGGCGGTAGGCGGCTTCGATGGCGTCGGGGGCCTGCGGCCAGAGACTCGGCAGGAAAAACAGGGGCGAGTAGGGGAAGGCGTAGGCCTTGCCCGCGACCTGGCGCGGATAACCGACGTTGGTGCGCTGCTGTGCGACCAGCGCGCGATCGGCGAAGGAGCCTTCGGTCTCGGCGAGCGCGAGGATGAAGCGGCGCGCGTTGCCGAAGTCGGGGTAGTAACTCCGAGGGTGCACGAGCAGGCTGCCACGACCGAAAAACGAAAGGGCCAGGGCGACCAGCGCCCAACGTCCCGCGGGCTGGGCTCGGAGTCCAAGGCAGGCGAGGGCGATCAGGACCAGCCCCGTGGGCGCGAGGCTGCGAACCACGTGGCCGAAGCCGAGCGGATCCTGCCACACGCCCCAGGCGCCGAGCATGGCGAAAGGCGACACCAGCGCCACAGCGGAAGTCACCCCGTGACCCGCAAAGCGGAAGGCGAGGTACAGCGCCGCGAGCACGAGGCCGCCCAGCGCCAGTCGCGAGCCGTTTGGTCGCAGCCGCCCCCCGGTCAAACTCTCGACGCGGATCCAATCGAAGCGCAGGCCCCTGGGGCTCGGGTCCTCCGAGCTGGTCACGAACCGGACGCGAAGCGGCGTGGTTGCCGTCGCCAAAACGCTGGCGCTGCGTTCCATCACGGCACCGCCCCGCGCGCTGAATCGATCCAGCCTGAGGCCTCCCACCTCGACCGTCACCTCGGCGGCACGCAGGACCCGGCTCAGGCGGTAGGAGACCAGGATCGGCCCTCGGGCCAGCAGGGGTAACGCGATCGTCGCGTCTCGGGTCGCCCAGCGCGTGGTCTCGTGGCCGCTGATCTCGTACAGCGGCTCGAAGCCTTCGAGGTAGGCGCCGGCGTTGGGTCCGAGCTTCAAGGCCGCGCCCCGGGAGCCGGGGACCGCAGCCAGCAGCGGCACGACCAGCAAGGCCAGTGCGAAACCAACGTCGCGCCGTGTCATGCTGCGCCATCTTCTTTCTCCCGGGCGCGGGCGGGCAAATCGCCGGCGGGCGAGCTAAACTTCCGGGTTTCATGCCGGACGCTTCGGAGCCGCTGCAGCAGCGCACGGCGACGGCCTCGCGGGCCGTCGAGCTCAGCGTCGTGGTCCCCTGTTACAACGAGGCTGGTAACCTCCCGGAGCTGGTGGCGCGGCTGCGGGCCGTGTTCGACCGCCGCGGCATAGGCGGCGAGGTCGTGCTGGTGAACGACGGCAGCCGCGACGCGACGGGCTCCGTGATCGACGCCCTGGCCGCGCAGCACCCGGAGGTCGTGGCGGTCCATCACGCCCAGAACCGCGGCATCGCGGCGGCCTGGCAGTCGGGTCTGGAGCGAGCCCGGGGTGAGTACGCCTGTTTCATCGACGCCGACCTGCAGTACCTGCCCGAGGACGTGTGGCGGCTGTGGCGCGAGATCCAAGCCGGCCACGCCGACCTGGTGCAAGGCTACCGCAGCTCCATCGGGCGCCTACGCGACTCGCGATTCGCGCTCTCCAAGGGCCTCAACTTCCTGCTGAACACCTTGTTCGGGATGTCTCTACGCGACAATAAGTCCGGCTTCGTGCTGGGCCTGCGCGGGACGCTGCTCGACGTGTTGCGACGTCGTTACCGGTATCGCTATTTCCAGACCTTCATCACGGTCTCCGCAGCCACGCGGGGCTTCAGCGTGCGCGAAGTGGAGACGCTGTTCGAGAGCCGCCTGGTCGGCAGGTCCTTCATGCCGCGTTTCCCCGTCAAGGTGATCGCGGGTGCGCTGCTGGACCTGGCGAAGGGTTTCGTCGAGTTCCGGCTCTGGCCACGCTGGGAGAGCCCCCTGGCCGGTTTCCTGGAGGCCAACTCGCCCGGCCGGGAGGATCCGCCGCTCACGGGCTGGCGGCGCGGGTTGTGGCGGGCCTTCATCGCCACGATGCCGGTCCACAAGTGGATGCTGACCCGGCGGGGGGAGGCCTGCTACCGTGACCTGAAGCGCAGCCAGTGGTTGGCGCCCGCCCAGATCCGCGCCTTGCAGGAGGAGCGGCTGCGGCGCCTGGTGAACCACGTCTACCGCCACGTGCCTTTCTACCGGCAGCGTTTCGACGAGCGCGGCCTGAAGCCGGCCGACATCCAGGGGCTTGAAGACCTGGCCAAGCTGCCGTTCCTCACCAAGGACGAGGTCCGCGAGAACCTGTTCTTCGACCTGTTCTCCGACAACCACGACTACCGCCAAGTCCAGCGCATCACCACCAGCGGCTCCACGGGCGAGCCCTTCGTGTGTTTCGTGGACCGGAGCCAGCTCGAGATGCGCTGGGCCGCGACCCTGCGCAGCATGGAGTGGACAGGTTACCGCTTCGGCGACCGTCAGGCGCGGCTCTGGCACCAGACGATCGGCATGAGCTGGAGCCAGATCCTGCGCGAGCGCGTCGACGCCTTCTTCAACCGCCGCATCTTCATCCCGGCCTTCGAGATGTCCGAGCGGGACGTGGCCCGAGCCCTGCGTCGCATCGAGCGCCATCGGCCCGCCCTGATCGACGGTTATGCGGAGTGCTTCAACTACCTGGCCTCGCACCTGAAGGATCGTAAGACCAGCATCCGGCCCAAGGGTCTCATCTCCTCGGCCCAGGTGTTGCCCGAGGACAGCCGGGCCGCCATCGAGGCCGCCTTCCACACCCGGGTCTTCGACAAGTACGGCAGCCGCGAGTTCTCGGGCATCGCCTACGAGTGTGATGCCCACGACGGCCATCACCTGGTGGCCGAGAGCTACGTGGTGGAGGTGCTGAAGGACGGCCGGCCCGCCCGCCCCGGCGAAACCGGCGAGATCGTGATCACGGACCTCAACAACCTCTGCATGCCGTTCTTGCGCTACCGCATCGGCGACCTGGCCCTGGCCATGGACCCCGCCGAGCCCTGTCCCTGCGGCCGTGGCCTGCCCCGCCTGGGCCGGATCGAGGGCCGCGTCCAGTCCATGATCGTCGGCGCGGAGGGGCGCGTGGTGCCGGGGTCGTTGTTCCTGCACCTGTTCAAGGACTACGACTGGATGTTGCGCCAGTTCCAGGTGCTGCAGGAGCGGCCCGGCGCGGTGCGCCTCAAGGTCGTCAAGGGCTCGCGTTTCGAGGGCGCTGGCTTCGAGGCCTTGCTGGCCGAGCTGCGGCAGTTCCTCGGCCGCTCCTGCCGAATCGAGGTCGAGTTCGTGGACGTGATCCCGCTGGTGCGGACGGGCAAGCGGCCGACCAGCCTGTCGAGCGTCGTCATCGACTACCAGGAGGTCGGCGGGAACGTGATCCCGCCGCGGGGAGCGTGAGCGCCGCGGCGTACACGACACCCGGCCGCTGGACACGCCATGCGGTCGGGGTCGGTCACCAGCACTTCGGCCGCCCTTGAACCACGACGGCCGCAGCGAGCGCGCCCTGGCCGCGCCGTGTGCGGCCTTCGTGCTGTTTTTCGGTGGCTTCACCCTGTGCGCGAACATCGCCGTCCAGCTCGGGCTCGGGCTCGTCTGGTTGCAATGGGTCACCCCGGTGGTGCTGGTGGCGAGTGGCCTCGGCCTGTGGTGGTTGCTGCGTTCCTGGCGGCGCGACGCGGAGCCCCCGCCCGCCCCGCGGCCGCTCGAGTTGGTCCGGCCCGGCCGCTTCGAGTGGACGGCGCTTGTCGCGGCGGCCCTGCTTGCGCTGCTGCGCGTGCTCGGCGGCTCGTACCTGTTGTGGTGGGGCCTGGCCACCGCGCTGCTCACGGCTTGCATCCTGTTCGGACGTCGGGAGTCCGAGTGGGTGATGCCCGAGCCCCACAGCCGTCGCGGCGACCGCCGCTTTGTGATGGCGCTGGCCCTGCTCAGCGCCGCCGTGACCCTGCTCGCCCACCGGCCCGACGCCGACGACGCGTACTACCTCAACGTGGCCGCAGCGGCCCTCGACCAGCCGGCGTTGCCGCTTTTTTCCTCCGACACGCTGCACGGCATCCCGGGGGCGCCGACACTGCTGCCCAACTACCGGGTGCACTCGATCGAGTTGCTCACGGCGCTGATTGCGAGCGTGCTGGGCTGCGAACCGATCTGGGTCGCTCACCTGCTGCTGCCCCCCGTGTTCGCCGCCTTGTCGGTCTGGGCCGCCGCCCTCTACCTGCGCGCGCTGGTCGGGACCTTCTGGCGGCCGGCGCTGAGCGTGTGGCTGCTGGTGCTGCTGGCCGCCGGGACCACACACACGGCCTACGGGAACTTCGCCTTCGTCCGGCTGTTCCAGGGCAAGGCCGTGATGGTTTGCGTCGCCCTGCCGCTGGTCGCTCGCTACGCCCTGGATTCGACCGCGGGGATCCGACCAGGAAGCTGGCTGCTGCTGGCCCTCTCGCAGGTGGCGGCCGTGGGTCTGTCGGCCAACGCCCTGTATGCCGCGCCGCTGACGGCCGGCCTCACGCTGTTGGGCTCCTGGCGGCCGAGCCGCGCGTCGACGCGTCACACGACGCTCGGCCTTCTCGCCTCCGTGTATCCGCTCGCGCTGGCGCTCGTCGTGCGCTCCGGCTTCGACCGCAAGGTCGCGCTGGTCAACGCCGGCGCCGCCGTGGGCATGGAGCAGGCCCTGGCGGCCGTGATCGGATCCGGCACGCAGGCCTGGTTCTGGCTCGCCGCCCTCACCGGCGCGTGGGCCGTGCTCCCGGATCCACGCCGGCGGCGCTCCACCCTGGGTTTTGCGCTGGGTGTCCTGGCGCTCCTGCTGAACCCGTTCCTCGACCGGCTGCTGGCGGATCACGTGACGGGCCGGGCCTTGCTCTGGCGGATCCTGTGGGTTGTGCCGCTGCCCGCCTGGCTCGCGGCGCTGCTGTCGGCTCCGTTGTGGTCCGCGGGGGCGGACCCTTGGCGCCGAACGCCTCTCGCAGCCCTGAGCGTGACCCTGGCCGCCTACCTAGCGGCGAGCTCGGGGCTGGCCACCCTCTCACGTCGGAACGGGACTGAGCTCCACGCACCAGGCCTCAAGGTCCCGACGCGTGAGTACGAGGCCGCCGAGCGCCTCGTCCGCACGACGCCGCGGTATGCCCGCGTGCTCGCTCCCACCACACTCTCGACCTGGGTCGCCAGCTTCCGAGACCGTCGTTATCCCGTCGTGGTCCGCCCCCACTATCTCGAGGTGCTGGCCGCCTGGATCGGGCACGCCGAAGCGCGCAAACGACTGGCGCTCCAAGCGTGGGTCGACGCGGAGGCCGGAGACCGGATCGGCAGCGCTCGTTTCGTGCGGACCCTCGACCAGCTCGAGGTCCAGGCGGTGGTGGCAGAGCGAACGCTGCCGTGGCTCACCGAGCTCCAGGAGCTCCTGGGCGGAGCTGGCTTCTCGTCGACCCGCCATCGAGGGTATGTCTTCTTCTGGCGCGCAGCCGTTCCGGCACAGTCGACGGCTGGGCCATAGGATACGGGATGCGGTTTTGCGTAGCGTGTGGTGTCGAGACCCAGGGCCGGGCCCTCTTCCAGCTCCAGCGACAGGTCCTTCGTTGCGGGCGTTGCGGTTTGGTCTTCGCCGACCCCGAGGGCGCCCCCGCCTACGACTATCCGGAGTCCTACTACCGCGGCCTGGTCTACGCCGACTATCTCGCGGATCGGCCCACCATCCGCCGCAATGCGCAGCGCTCCCTGGCCGAGCTGGAGTCGCTCGTCTCCGGACGACGGCTCCTGGACGTGGGCTGCGCGGCCGGCTTCTTCCTGGAGGTGGCCCGCGAGCGCGGCTGGAACGTCTGCGGCCTCGAGGTTTCGGCCTACGCGGCGGCCATCGCTCGAGACCAGCTCGGGCTGCCGGTCCTGCAGGGCTCGATCGTGGCCCCGCCCGAGGGCCTCGACCGCTTCGACGTGGTGACGTTGTGGGACGCGATCGAGCACCTCGACCGTCCGGACCTGGCCCTCGGACACATCCGCGAGCGGCTCCAGGAGGGTGGCCTCCTCGTGTTGACCACCGGGGACCATGGCTCCCTGCTCCGGCGGATCACGGGGCGCCGCTGGCGCCTCTTCGGCGATCCCAGCCACAACTTCTTCTTCGACCGCGTCACCCTGCGTGCTCTGCTCGAGCGGACGGGCTTCGACCCGATTTCCTTCTCGAACCGCGGCAAGTGGGTGAGCCTCGCGATGGGGCTCCACCAGTCGGGTCTGCCGCTGGCGGGCCACCTGCGCGATTGGTTCGTAACACGAGGCTGGGAGCTGGGCCTCTACGTCAACCTGTGGGACGTGATGACGGTTTTCGCACGGCCTCGTCCGCGTTCCGGATCGCCAGCTCCTGCACCAGCGTCGCCAGGCGGTTCGCCAGCAGCGTCACTTGAGTGAGGACGTACGCCACCAGCAGGACCAGGAAGCAGAGGGCGAGCACCAGCGGGCCCCCGGCGCCGAAAAGTCGCGCCAGCGCCGCGTCCATCGAGGAGCGTAGTGGCGCCACCGAGACCACTCCGGCCGAGGCGCCGATCAGCAGCACCAGGATCACCCCGTAGCCGACGTAGAGCCTGCCGATCCGCACCAGGTTCAGCACCCAGAGCAGGAAGCCCAGGGCCAGCAGGTCGAGCACCAGCGTGCCGGCTAGGGTCATGTCCCCGCGTCCCTACGCGCGAGCGCCGCTTGAGCCAGACCGAGAACGAGCATGAGCAGGGTCTTGAGGGGGTACTCGAGCGCGCTCAGCAGGCCGTACATGGACTGGCCGTGCCGACGCTCCGACATCACCACCGGGAACTCGCCGACCCGATAACCCAGGCGCATCAGGTAGACCAGGGCCTCGGCATGGAAGTCCAGGAACTGCCCGCGAACCAGCGGCCCGAAGACGCTCCGCCGCATCGCCCTGAGGCCCGACGTGGTGTCGTAGACCCGCTGTCCCGTCAACAGGGACAACAACACCGAGAAGGTCCGCATGCCTTGCCGCCGGCCGAGGGGCGCACCCGCATAGTGCCGGGCGGCCACGTAACGCGAGCCAATCAGCAGGTCGAAGCCACTGCGGCCGAAAGCCTCGAGCATCGACCGCAGCTGCTCCGGCGGGTGCTGGCCGTCGGCGTCGAGCGTCACCAGGCTGTCGTAACCGTGACGGTCGGCGTACTTGAGGGCGGTCTGGATCGCGCGCCCATAACCGAGGTTGCAAAGGTGCCGGGCGGTCCTGACTCCGAGTTCATCCAGGATGGCCCGGGTCCGGTCTGCCGAGCCGTCGTCCACCACCAGCAGCTCGAACCCAGGCAGCTCGCGCCGGACTCGCGCGACCAGGTCCGCGATGTTCGCCTCCTCGTTGTAGGCAGGAATGGCCAGCAGGATGCCGCTCGACATCGAGGAGCGGACTATACCTCGCGTCCAACAGGAGGCCTTTTGCGCACGCCGGCGGCCTGTGCTGCGCAGCCTCGCGAGTTATGATGCTCCTCCGAGTGGCCGGAAATCCGCGTGACGTTGCCGGGCACCGGCAGCGGGTGACGAGGGCCGCGCTCCTGGCTGCCGCGCTGCTGGCGGCCGGCTGCTCCCGGCCTCCCGCCCGGTTGGTGTTGATCACGATCGACTCGCTGCGGGCGGACCACGTGGGCCCGCGACGTGAGGGTGCGTCCCTCACACCCGCGCTCGACGCCCTCGCCAGGGACGGCGTGAGTTACGACGATGCGATCGCCAACTGCACGGTGACGCGTTGCTCCCACGCGTCGCTCTTGACAGGCCTGTATCCGGAGCGCCACGGCCTGCTCGACAACTCGTCGCCGCTCGGCGATGTCGTGGCGCTGCCGGCACTGCTCCACGCAGCCGGATTCGTGACCGGCGCCGTGATCAGCAGCCTGCCCCTGAAGGGACTGCTGCCCGGGTGGGATTCACTCCACGAGGGCTTTGACGCTGCCGAAGCGGTCCGCACCCAGTACCGGGTGAAACGGCCCGAGCAGACCACCCAGGTCGCCGCGCGTTTCCTCCAGGAGCGCGAGTCCGATCGGTTCTTTCTCTGGGTCCACTACTTTCCCCCCCACGGCCCCTACACCCCGCCGGAGGCCTTCCTGCCGGCCGGAGCACCCGCGCCCGACGAGCGCCTCGCGGTCAGCGCGCAGAACTACGATAAGGGGCGGATCCCCGCCTACCAGGCCCTGCCCGAGGTGTTCGAAGCGGCAGAGTATCGCCGGCGTTACGCCGGCCACGTCCGATACGTCGACCACTTCGTCGGCCGCTTCCTCAACCGGCTGCGCGAGGCGGGACTGTACGAGGACGCGCTGATCGTCGCCACCTCGGACCACGGGGAGAGCCTGGGCGAGCACGGCTGGTACTTCGTTCACGGCAACCTCGCCTACGAGGAGCAGGCGCGGGTGCCATTGATCGTCAAGTGGCCCCGGGCCCGGCACGCCGGGAGGCGCGTCTCCGCCGGAGTCGAGCTGGTGGACGTCGCGCCCACGCTGCTGAAGAGCCTGGGTGGCCCTGCCCACGAGATGGATGGCTGGCCGCTTCCCGATCCAATGGGCTCGAGGGAAAACCCGCGCTCGCGCCACGCCCAATCAAACGACGCCGAAGTGGTGGCGGTCTGGGACGGTCCCTGGAAGCTCCTGTGGAAACGCGGCCGGACGACGTATACCGATCCGGGCCACCCGGCGCTCGAGTTGTTTCGCCTGGATCAGGATCCCGGCGAGACTCGTGACCTGGCTTCGAGCCAGCCGGCTCGCGTCAAGACGCTGCAGGTGGAGCTGCGACGCCGCTACGGGCGCGTGCCGGTTTCGCCGAGCGCGCCAGCTCCCGAAACCCGGGAAGCGCTGCGCGCCCTGGGCTACGTCGAGTAGCCGCTCCGGCGGGGCGCTGCAACGACGCGCGCCCTAACGACGGGGCTCGACCACGAACACGGCCGCCACGGGTCGTGGGGTCCGGCCGGTGCCGGTGCGAACGGCTGTGGTGCCCTTGGGGGGGCGCTGTGGTGTCGCCTTGCGCGGAACGCGACTCGCCGGCGCAGCGACGAGCACCGGCGTCGGCCGCGGCAGCAGCGCTGGTCCGGCTGGCGTTGCAGGTCGCCGTACGAGCGGCGCCATGGCACTCTGCGCCACGGAACCGAGCGACAGCAAGGAGCCCAGCACGAGTGCCGCCGCGGCGCCGCCACGCAGCGTCAAAAAAGCCAGGCGGGCCCAGCGCACGCGGCGCGGGGCGGCAAACGCCATCTCGGTCATCCCGGCCACCGCCGCGGCGCGCTCGAGGGCGAGGCGCACGGCGGCCGCAGCGCTCCACAGGCGCGAGAAAAAAAACGCCGCAAGGGCGGCGCTCGCCGAGGCGCCCAGAAGCGCCAACACGGGCCAAGCCGACACGTCGTTCAGCGATGCCGAGAGCAGGGCCATCGAAAAGGACGCGAGGGCGAAGGCGCCGACGCCCGTGAGGCGCAGACGTGTGGCCACCCGCAGCAGGACGCGGCCTTGCGCGTGCTCCTCGACGAGGCCGCGCAGGTCGAGGCGAGCCCAGGGCCCGAGTCCGACCGAGACGTCGCGGTCGTGTTGCCAGCCGTCGTCGACGGCGATGGAGCCGACGGCCCGCGTCACGCGCAACTCGCGCACGATCCCGTGAAGCACCTGCTCGGCGCTGGTCCAGGTCTCGCCCCAGAAGCGCGCGCTCAGCGTCTCACCCGCCAGCAAGCGCAAGGCGGCCACGGCCGCTCCAGCGGAGCGGATCGGGTTGCGCTCGGGCGTAGCGGCGGTATCGGTGGGCACGTCGCTGGGCGGGTTCATCAGGCCCCGCAGCAACCCCCGCAGGCGCGCCAGGGGCTGGATGAAGTGGAGCCAGGCGATCATGCGCCGGCTGCGCGCGCGGCTCTGGCTTCGGGAGAGCGCAGGATCCGCCGACAGAGCCGTCAGGTCGGAGCGGCTGGCATGGCCGAAACACTTGGCCACGGTCGTGAGCAGCAGGACGACCCCCACCGCGAGCAGCAAAACGCTGCCCGTCGGGAAGGGCGAAAACAAGCCCAGCGTGCCGCCTGCGATCAGCAGCATCCAGGCGGCCTGCCACTGCACCGAGTGGGGCAGGTAACTGGTCGCCGGCGCGCCGGTAAAGTACACCGACGGGAAGGCGGCCGTCCCCCAGAGCCCGGCGTTGATGCGGGCCCGCGTCAGCGAACGCACGAAGGGGAGCGGGCTGTAGATGCGTCCGCGCCAGAGCATGTGCCGGCCCTGGAACTTGTCGGGGTGGTGCGGCGCCAGCCACAACTCCCCCTCGCCGTATCCGACCTGCTGGCGCCAATAGGCGCCGACCGAGGCCCGGTGGTGATGCCACACCAGGGCGGCCGGCGCGAAGCCGAGGCGCCAACCCCGGGCCTGAAGACGCCAGCACACGTCCACGTCGTCGCCGGCCCGGAGGAACACGGGGTTGAAGCCGCCGATGGAGAGCAGGGCGTCGCGGCGGAACGCCATGTTGCAGCCCGGCACGTGCTCGGCGCTGCTGTCGTTGACAAGCACGTGGGTCGGTCCACCGGGGGCGCGGGCGACGCATTGCGCGATCCAAGGATCGTCGCTCGGCACCACGTTCGGGCCACCCGAACCCACCACGTCGTCGTTGAGGAACGGCTGGACCAGGTAGGTCAACCACTCGGGGTCCACGCGCACGTCGGCGTCACAGTAGGCAACGATCTCGCCGGTCGCGGCGCGGGCCCCGACGTTGCGTGCGTTGGACAGGCCGGCGTTCGGGTAGACGTCGATGCTGTGGACGCGCCGGTGGGCGCGAGCGATTTCGGGCGTGGCGTCCTTCGAGCCGTCGTTGACGACGATCACCTCGTAACTCGGATAGTTGAGCGTCTCGAGGGAGGAGAGGCAGTCCTCCAGCGTGTCGCAGGCGTTGTAGGCGCAGACGACCACGGAGACCTTCGGCCAGCGTTTCCTCTCCTCCTCGGGGAACGGCGCCTCGGCGAAGGCTTGTGTCACGGTCGCCAGGGCCTTTTTCGGCCGGCGTCTCTCGTCCACGATCCCGAAGGCCCAGTCGGTCACGTCCTGGCCGCCGCGCCACCATTCGTCCGTCCACGCGTATGCAAACGCGCCCGCGGCCCCTTGCCGGAACGCGGCGCGGATCTGCATGGCGGTGAGGGCCGCCTGGCCGTCCTCGCCCTCGTGAAGGCTGCAGGCGCCGGCCTCCGCCAAAAGCAGCGGCTTGTTCCCGGCGATGTGCTGGAGGCGGGTCAGGTAGGCACGCAGCTTGGTTTCGTCGTGGAGGTAGAGGTTGAAGGAGCAGACGTCGAAGAAGTCGAGTTCGAGGAACTCGGTGGGCGGGTAGTTGACGTACGTGAAGGAGCTCCCCGGGGCCGCGTCACGCGCGGCTTCCAGCAGCTCGCGCAGGAAACGCTCCACCTTGGCGCGGCCGTGCCAGCGCACGACGCCAGGCGGGATCTCGTTGCCGAGCGCGAAAAGCAGCACGGAGCGAGCGTCGCGCAGCCGGCGAACCTCGGCCACCACCTGCGCCCGGATCTCACGGCGCAGCTTCGCATCGTCGAGGAAGGCGACGTGTTGGGTCCAGGGCAGGCCCACCATCAGCTGCAGGCCCCAACGCTCCGCGGCCTCGAGCATCTCGGGGCGCGGCGGCGTGTAGAGGCGCACGGTGTTGAAGCCGCGCGCGCTCATCAGCGCGAAGTCGCCCTCCACGCGCTCCGGCGTGGGGTACTGGGAGCCGTCCTCGCGGGGCGCGAACGTCCCGTACGTGACGCCCTTGACGTAGAAGGTATCGGCGCCCTGTCGGAAGAATTTGCCGCTGATCGAGGGCCGTGTCGACTCGGCAACCAGGGTGTTCATCGCCCTGGCAGGACTAAGCAAACCGTGTGCCAGCCCGATACACTGCACCAGCACACTGAAGGCGAACGGCTTAGGCGTTGTCCGGGACGGTGACGGCCGTGTACGGTTTGGACGCGGCCCGCCCCAATTCGTGCACGCTCACGGGCCGTCCGGGGCGACCGGCGCGTAGGCCATCCCGTCGGGCTCCTTGCCCGCGTAGAGGCGTCCGGCCACCGCGTTCCGCTCGAGGTCGAGCACTGTGATCAGGTCCGCGTTCGTGTTGGCGACAAAGGCGCGTTTGCCGTCGGGATGCACCAGGATCCCGACCGGCACCGGGCTCTCGCCGAACTGGCCGCCGAAGATACGGCCCTCCGTGGCGACCGGCGTCGCGACCATTGGGATGCGCGCCTCTTCCTGCAGGGTCGCGGCGTCGAATACCGCCACGTCGCCCGAGCGCGCGTTCGAGACGAGCAGGCGCCTGCCGTCGCGTGTCAGCCGGGCACGGATCGGAAACGACGCCGAGGAGCCGGTTCGCACGATCTCGAGGCTCGTCGTGTCGAGGACGGTGACGCTGTCCGCGACCCGGTTCGTCACGTAGACGGAGGACCCGTCGTTCGAGATGGCGAGGCCCTCGGCGCCCGCGCCGGTGGGGATCGAGCGCCGGCGTTCGCCCTTCTCGAGATCCACGGCCGTCACACTGCCCGAGCCGATGTTGGCCACGAAGGCCACGCTGTGATCCGGAGTCAACACGACCATGTGGGACAGCTCCTGCTCGGTCGGGATCACCCGGAGCACCGCACCCGCCTCGACGTCCACGATCAGCAACGAGCGGCTGCCCTCCGCAGTCACCGCCGCGCGGCGCGCGTCGACCCACTCGAGGCCGTGGGGTCTGGTGTGGGGCAAGAGGTCGATGGTCTTCAGGACCTTCGCGGCGGCAACGTCGAGCAGCGTCAGGCTGGAGCCGGGATCCGCGGCGCCGTAGTTCGAGACCAGCACCCGCCGCCCGTCCGGTGCGGTGGCGGCCTCGTGAGGCCCGACGCCCGTGGGCAGGCGCGCCCTCTCCCGGCCCGAGGCGAGATCGATCAGGGAGGCGCTGGCCTCGGCCTTGTTCAGGACCACCAGGGTCTCCGCGGAGGCCCACGCCGAGACCAGGAGAGCGGCGAGAAGCAAGACCGGTCGCATTCGGCCGAGCCTAGTTCATGACGTGCACGGCTAACGCAGGTCTCGGAGGGCTGACGCCAGGCGCGGCAGCGCCTCCTCGATCTCCCGCTTGCCCACGGCGCCCACGCTCAGGCGGAACCAGCCCTCGTCGCTCGCGGAGCCAAAGGCCTGGAACGGGACCACGCCGATCCCCGCCGCGTCGAGCAGGTATCGCCGCACGTCTTCGTTGGTCCGGAGAGCCGCGCCCTTTCGCGGCTGGCGGCCGAAGGGGTGGAAGCGGGCGGCCAGGTAGATGGCGCCCATCGGCGCAAGGCTGTCGACGGGCAGGCCCTCGCCTCGCAACGCCTGCAGGCCGTGGTGCAGGAGCTCGAGGCGCGCTTGGAGCTCCGACAGGAAGCTGGCGCGGAAGGTCGCGATGCCCGCGGCGTCGTCCAGCACCTTGGCCGTCGCCACCTGCTCCGCCCGCGGGGCCCAGGCACCGACGTGCCCCAGCAGGGCCGACAGCCGCGCGATCACGTCGATCGGGCCCACTACCCAGCCGACACGCAGGCCGGTGGCGGCGAAGCCCTTGCTCACGCCGTCAACCAGCAGGGTGTACCGGGCCATGGCCGGGCGGAGCCCAGGCGGCGTCAGGTGGGGCAAACCCCCGAAACGCAGCATCCAGTACACCTGGTCGTAGAGCAGGTACAGCGGGCGCTCGCCCCGCCTCTCGCGCAGCACGTTCTCCTGGAGGATGGCGTCGCAGACTCCAGTCAGGGTCGCGGCGTCGATTGCGGTGCCGGTCGGGTTGAGGGGCGAGTTCAGGCAGACCAGGCGCGCGCCGGGCAACGCGGCCTCGAGCGCCGCGCGAGTGGGCAGGAACAGCTCTTCGGGCCGGCACGTCAGCGGCACTCCCTGGGCGCCGACCAGGTGGCAGTAGTGGTTGTTGTTCCAGCTTGGCACCGGATACACGACGCGGTCCCCGGGATCGCACAACGTGCGGTACACCGCGTAGATGCCCGGTCGGGCGCCGCCTGTCACGACAACCGACTCGGCCGGATATTCGAGGCCCAGCTCGCGCGCGTAGAGGCGCCCAACGGCCTCGCGCAGGGCGAGAACGCCGGTCGCCGGCGGGTAGTTCGTCTCGCCGCGCTCCAGGGCCTCGCGGACGGCGTCCCGCAGGATCCCCGCCAGCGGGAACTGGGCGGGGCTGAAGTCCCCGACGGTGAGGTCGCAGACCGCGCGCCCCGCGGCCTGCAGCGCCCGGATCTCCGCGGCGATCTTGAGGATCTCGGACCCGATCAAGCCACCCGCCATGGAGGAGAAGCGGCGGGGCAGGTCCCGCTCGGCATCGCGGACGAGGGGGCGCGGATCCTGGCGGGCGCGGACTTCGCTCATCGGGCGGCCGATCATGCCATAGAGGTCGAGGCGCGGCGAAGCTCGACGGCGCCCAGCCTCCGCGCCCGGCCGTTCAGCAGCGCGTCGATTCGGTGCGCTCCCGGGTAGTGCCGGCGCGTGGTCAGGTCCCGGAGCGTGATGGTCCGGGCTAGACGCACGACCTGGCCGGGGTGAAGCGCCAGCACACGCAGCTTGAAGACCTTGGGACGCGGGCGCCCGTCCGCCTTCACGAAGTGCACGGCCAGATCCACCACCAGACGTCGTTGCATGCGGGAGCGATTCGTGAGCTCGACCTCCACGCGGAGCGTGCCGCCGATCCGTGCACGGGCGGGCAACGAGACCGCCCGAACGACCACACCCGTCGCGTGCCCGGCCCCCGCCAGCGCCAGGGCCCGTGGATGGCCGCGCTTCACGAGCCAGCGCAGGGCGTGACGCAACAGCCTCCGGCGCTCGGGTGGTGCGTGCCGGGCCCAGCGCGTGCACACGCCCAGGAAGAGCGCCGGCTCGAGTTTGGCGAGGTCGTTGAGGTGGTTCGCGACTGAGCGCCGCACGTATTCGGAGGGGTCGTCCTTCAGGTTCTCGAGCAGGCTCAACGAGCGTCTGGCGTCGTAGCGGGCCAGGCGTGGCGCCCAGGGCAGCCGCGGACGCGTGCCTTCGGAGACCAGGCGGCGGACGTTGGGATCGGGATCATGGGACCAATCCTCAAGCACGGCGAAGCTACGTCCCGGATCGTGGTCGAGATACGCGCGGATCGAGAACTCGGCGCTGAAGCGTCGGGTCAACTCGCGCTGCAGGGACATCGCGGTATCGAAGTGGTCCAGGCCACGGGCCGCGACAAAAAGGACATGGGGCAGGTAGAAGAAACTCGCCATCGCGCCGCCAGGAAGTGGGGTGCCGGGCTCGTCCAGGGAGCGGAGCAGGAGCCGCGCCGCCTTCTCGAAGTCGGCGGGCAGGACCCGAGCCAGGGCAGCCACGATGTGGCGACCGCGGTCCATCAACTCGAGGGCGTCAAGACCCTGCGTGGCCTCGGCCACGAAACGTTGGTGTGGAAACGAGGGGCTGGCGGCGCTCAGTTTCGCCGCCAGCCGCTCGACCAATTCGCGATCGAAGAAGGCCTTGAGCGGGGTCAGAGGCTGGTCAGCCTCTTTTTCGCCTCGGGGAATGCCAACGGCCGCTCGATGCCGGGCCACTGCGAGTCGACGATCTTCTGGTAGCTCTTCTTCGCCTCGTCCTTGCGCCCCAGCTTCTCGTAAGCACGAGCCAGGAGCAGGTTGTGGAACGGATCGTTGGGGTCGGCCTGGAGCAGGTGCCCAAGCGCAGCCTCGTGTTCCCCCGCCTCGAGCCTCACGTAGCCGGCCAGGTAGTGGTAGGCCTGCCAGTACTGGCGTCCCGCATCGCCCGCATCGACGATCATCTTGCGCACCGTCTCGACCTCCTTCCAGGCGTCGGCGTGTTTGCCCATGCGCGCGAGGGTTCGCGCCTTGCCGTGGTGGAGTCGGCCCAGCCAGGTCTTCTTCTGGTCCTCGGGCAACTTGCTGCCGGGAATGCTCTCGTAGCCCTTCTCATACGCCTGCATGGCCGCGTCGGGCCTCCCGTTCTCCAGGTTGATGCGGGCCATGGCATTCCAGATGAACACCTCGGGGAACTGCTGGGTGAGGCCGTTCTCGCGGTACTCGCCGAGGTAGGTGTCGAGGGACTTCAGGGCGGCGTCGGTATTGTTCTCGTACAGGTGGCTGAACGTGACGCCGAAGCGGATCGCGAAGGGCACCGAGCCCTTGGGCAGGCTCTTTTCCACGGCCTCGTAGGTTGCGCGGGCCTCGGCGTAACGGCCCTTCAACAGGCTGTCACCCGCCAGGAAGGCCTCTGCGCGCGCCGAGCGCGGCCCGATCGCCTGGGCTTTCTCGAAGGCGGCGCGGGCCTTCTCCCACTGGCCGTCCCCGTTCTGGAGCTGGCCCAGGATCATGTAGACCAGCCGTTCGCCCGGATAGTCGCGGGACAACGCCTCCATGGGCTCGATGGACTTTCGGAAGTCGACGCCCTGGTTGACGCGCGTGTGGACCATGCCCTCGATGAAACGGCGCTCGCCCTCCGAGCCTTTTTTCCCCAGCTCGCGGGACTTCTCGTAGAGCTTGAGAGCCTCGTCCTGGTCGGGTGTGACCACCGACAGATAGTAGGTCCCCATTGCGAACTCGGGATCGGCTGCCACCACCTTCTGGGCCAGCTCCAGGTTCTGCGGTCCGCCCTGGAAGTTCTCGATGCGGCCCTGCAGCTCCTTCAGCAGCTTCAAGGCCTCGGG
>Ga0187893_10003254_pt1 | contig 33360 bp, 36 predicted proteins | sample MA1701074metaG_FD_139574 | JGI IMG/M metagenome (GOLD analysis project Ga0187893, IMG submission 139574) | White microbial mat communities from a basaltic lava cave in the Kipuka Kanohina Cave System on the Island of Hawaii, USA - MA170107-4 metaG ...
AATGAGGGCGCGGGGCCGGTTCTGGGCGAGCGATCGTTCGAGGTTTCGGATCGCGTCCACCTGGACGCGCCAGAGCCGCTCGGTCTTGAGTTCGGGCAGCCTGCGGAGCAGTCCGCGGACCTGCTCGTCGAGCTTGACGAGCCGCAGCAGCTCCTCGGGGCGGTGGAACGTGAATACCTCGCGGCTGCGGGCATCCGGTTCGAGCGCGTTGGTGAACTGGGTGACCGTGCCGGTCGACTCGTAGGCGAACGGCAGGGGCAGCCGGAAATTGGGGAGATTCTTCGGCAGGCCCTTGGTGTACATGTCGGATTGGGTCTCGACGCCCTTGAGGGTGTGCCCTTCCGGCTTGGCTTCGACGACGCCGATGCAGGTGGCGTCGACGTAGAGGAGATAGTCGGCAAAGCCGGTCGTCAGGGGGAACTCCCGGACCGCCACGCCCTGCGCGGCCGAGATGTTCATCTGCTTGTAGTCCTGGACCAGCCAGCCCGCCTGCGCGAGCTGCTGGTCAATCCGCCTCCGGGCCTGTTCTTCGGGGGTCATTCGGCTGCTTGGAGATAGGTTATCATTCGCGGAAATGGGGCCGAAGGATTTCAAACGGGCCTGGCGATCACGCGGCGGGCTCGACGACCCAATACGCTGCGTGTACGGACATCGGGGCATCGTAGGCCTGGCCGACGTCGAACGTCTCGTCCAAGCGAAGGCCGCCGCCGAGTCGGGCCACATGTTCCGCCACCGCCTTTCGGTGGGATTCAATGATTGGGCCGTCGTTCATGCGTTTCGCGATGAGCTGTCCCACAACCTGGTCGGGGTACTTGAGCGCGTAGAGCGCCTTTCCCTGGGCCTGGAGCCTTCGGATGTGCGTGGTGACCAGAACCTGATGGATCGGGATGCCGGGAAATCGCTTCGATCGGTTCTCCAATTCCTCGGACATTTTTGAACCCCACCATAAATTCCCCCTGTCTGCGTCCGCGGTGATCGCGGCGGTCATCTCGACAATGTGGTCGGGTCGCCCGGCCGGATCGAGGACAGCGATGTCGCACCGTTCCCACTCCCGGCAAACAATGGCGTCCGGGCCGAGGGATCGGAATAACATAAAGGCGAGCTTGTCTCGTATCGGGATTTCGATCTTTCCGGTCAGGCCGAGATACGCGAGCTCATCCTTGTCGAAGGCGCGCATCGCATCTCCGACGTGGGGACTCAGGTCAAGCGCCGGCACGGAAGGTGGCCTCCAACATTGGATTGGTCCGAGGCGCATGGGCGAAGGCGGCAAATGGGAGCGGCATCAGGATTCCTTCACGATGTCATTCATCTTTTTCTTGAAAAGGGCGCGAAGTTCGGTTTGACCCGGCTTGCGAAGGTCCTCCAAATAGCGGGCGAACTCCTCAGAAACGGCCTTGAAGAAGCAATTGCGATACACGATGTAGCGACCATCCCGCCGCTCGACTATCATCCCGTTGTTCTTCTCTCGCCGAATGATCCACTGTTCGGTCTTCGCTTGGTGCAAGAGTTTGTTCCGCACTCCCTTCAAGAACTTCTCTGCCATGCCCGGTTGAGCGAACGCCTCGCCGAAGGCATTAAGCTTGAGGAACTCCCTGAACCTCTGCTCGTTCGAGCCACTTTCGACCCGGAAGCTGTGAAGAGTTTCGACGAGCAGGCAGGATAACGCCATGATGGCGAACCCGGGAACAGTGGCCCCGGTTGGGCCATCGTTCGGAAGGGTCGAGCAGTCGCCCGGTGCGTCATCCGGCACATCCACATCTGCGCGAGAGTCAGCCGCAATCAACGCTTCGATACACGCCAAGTACCGCTCCCTGATCCGTCGCTCGAAGACCGTAATAGCGCATTTCCAAGCGGCGTCGTTATCCTTTTCCATGAGCACCTTGAGCTTCCCCCACTGCCGGACGGTGAAGCCCCTACAGATCTGAACCGAGCCCTTCATCGCCGCCTCCATCTCAAGGTTCCTCTTCGAAGAGAACTTGGGGAAGCTGTGCATCCAGCCACCCGCGTAGTCGCATCTCCTTTCGAACGGGCGTATCGATTCCTGGCGGTGCGTTGACGACGTATTGTCGGGCCCTATCGTACGCGGCCTGCGTGGAATCCTTGTCGTTCTCCAGTTCAACCAGGTATTCGACAGCATCTTTGGGACTGAACTCTTTTCCTCGCTTCTCCCCCCAGTTGCCCGGCAGCCCTGTCCAGAGCGCAGCATCAACATCGTTCCTTTGATTCAGCCAGCCCGCGATTTGCTCCCGAACCGTCAGGGGAACGTCCTTCGAAGCTTCGCCCTTTTTCAGGAGAAAATGAATGTCCGCAGGTTTCGTTCCCTCCCGTTGCCGCAGGTTCTGCCGAGCCTCTTCGATTACGCCGAACTCACTGAGCGCCCAATACGTCTGCTGATTCGGCGATCCTGGCAGAATGACAAGTGTCAACCGCATGTCCTTGGAAATCCTGCCGAACTCGATCGGCAGCGGAGGCCCTCCCGACCTCCATCTGGTCTTGATTCTCAGGTTCCCAGGGCACCAGATGAGCGAGCCCCACCCGATAACAGCGATCTCCAAGGGATTCCCTGCGGCCATGCTAGCAAAGGGCGCCGAACTGGCAACGTCGGCTGGGAGAAGCCGGATTGACCCCTGCACCGAACGACTTCTCGCTCGGATAGGCGGGTAGAGCGGGAAAGATGCCAGAAATCTTCATGTTGCCCTTCCCGATGGAGCCGCCTCGAGCGGATTAGCGAGTAGAGGAGGACGAGTGTCAACCCGAAAAGCAATGAACGAAAAAATGCGGGAACCATCGATTTTACCCCTCCCGATAGGTGCGGCTCGAGCGGAGGGTCTTAGTAGAGGGGACATGAAGCGCTTCATCACTCTCGCGGACCTCGCCGGAAGGCTCCGGATGGACCGAAGGACCGTCCGGAGATGGCTGGACCGCGCCGGCGTCCCCCGCTACACCTTCGGGCCGGGCCGGAACTGCGCCGTCCGATACGACGAGGGGGACGTCGAGCGGTTCCTGCAGGCCTGCCGCTACCGGACCAAGGGAGGTTGGGCATGATCCCCGCCGCCGCAGCCCCCCGCATCATCCGCCGGAAGAGGCCCTACACCCTCTACCGGCCGGTCTACACCTACTACGGCCGCCGGCGGACCTGCCCGAACTGGCGGGCACGGCTCTCGGTCACCGGGCCGGACGGCCGCAGCCGCCAGATCCGCGTCAATCTGCGAACCCCCGACCTCGCCCAGGCCCATGAAAAGGCGAGCGCCGTCTACTTGGAGCACTCGAAGCGCCAGGCGGCCGTCGCCTCGATCCAGCTCAGACCTCTCCTGACCGAGTACCGGCGCCACTTGGAGGCGACCAAGGCACCCAAAACGGCCCAGAACGAGTGGTACACCCTCCGCAACGCCGTCAGCGCCATCGTCCCGTTCCTCGAGACCGCCACCCTCGACGACATCACCACCAACGCCATCTCGATCCACCTGGACGAGCGGCGGACGGACGAAGGGATCGCACCCAAAACCGCCCACCACATCCGAACCGCCCTGGGCAACCTGTTCAAGTACGCCCGCGAGAAAAAGGGCTACGGGCACAACCCGGTCGCCGGCGTCGAGCGGCCTCGCGTACGGCCCGGGCCGATCGAGTACCTGTCGATCGAGGAAATCACCGACTTGCTGGCCAGGCTCGGCCCCGCCGATCCCTTGCTCCATCCGATCGTGGCGACCGGGATCTTCGCCGGCCTGCGGCGGTCCGAGCTGATTTGGCTGACCTGGGCCGACGTGGACCTCGACAAGCGCTCGATCCGCATCCGACCCAAGGTCGCCGGCTCGGTCCGATACTCGCCCAAGACGGACCTGTCGCGTTCGGTGCCGATCTCCGACCACCTCGATCCGATCCTGCGGCCGCTGCCGCGCACGGGGCGGTGGGTCTTCCCTTCCCCGAAGGGGTTGCGCTGGAACCCGGACAACCTGAGCGCGCGACTCCGCCGGTTCATGCGCTCGATCGGACGCGAGGGCGGGTTCAACCTCTTCCGCCACACCTTCGCGAGCCAGCTCGCGCAAAAGGGGCTGTCGCTCTACCAGATTTCGAGCCTCCTCGGCAACTCGGAGGAGGTATGCCGCCGCCACTATGCGGCGCTCGCGAACGACCGGATGCGCCCCGACATTTCGTTCATGGCCGACTGATGACGACGAAAGCAACCACCTCGGTCCAGGCGATACTCCGCGACGGCCGCCGGAAGATCGGCGAATCGTTCGTGGCCCTGCGGACGATCGAACAGGTCCGCCGGTCGATCCAGGATGCGGGACCGGCTCCGGGCAAACGGAAGCGCGCCGCAATCGAAGAGGCCAAAGTCCACATGGCGCGCGCGGCCGGGATGGTCGCCATCGAACTCCGCGAGGCGGCAGGCGACCGGGCCGACGAGCTCCACGCGATTCTCTTCCGCCTCGCCGGCCGGGTGGACGGGTGGCATGCCGCCGTCACCCAGGACGGGGCGTGCGGCGGCTGCGGCCGGGTCTTGCCGACGGTCGAGCGGCAGGAGCTCGCCATGGATCGGAAGATCTGCACATGCCCCGGCTGCGGCCGAATTCTGCTACTCGCGGGTGCATCAAGACCATGAAGATTTTTAGTTTTCCTTCTCCCTTTCTTCTCACTCGCGAGTTTCTGCAATCGCAGCCGCGAGTGCCTTTTGGACGTGCGCCTAAAGGAACGAGTGGTGTGTACCTGCGCTCCTCCCGGACGCTGCGTCGGCGCCGGGTTCACTTTCAGCCCGATCCGGGCTTTCAATTCCTGCCGAGGTGTCTATCGAAAAGGAATGACAATCCTCCAAGCGGCGATAGCCCGTTCCCTCCCGGCCGGCCCACGAGGGTCCGGCCCTTCGCCGAGGGTCGTAAGGGTACCTTCGACGTCGGAGGCGCCGCCTCCAATCAAACGTTTACGTGGATTGGTTGGACGCGGGAAAACCCTGTCGCCCAGCGCGAAATCGGCCGCGCTGCCCCCCGGGCCTAAACTTTTTCGCCACATTCGGGTCGGAACGTGACATTCGCCATTCAGGAGGACTACAAATGAAGGCTGACCGCCCCTCCCCACCGTTCGCCCGGCAGATCCACCACTACGTCGCCCGCGCGTTCAAGCTCGGCACGCAGGAGGGCGTCTCGGATGAGGAGCGGATCCCGCACTTCAAGCGCCACCTGCGGGCGCGCGCCCGGGCAGAGGGCAAGCCGCGAGACCACTATACGCACGGCATGGTCTTCACCCCCGAGACCTACGAGGAGTACCTCAAATGCGCTCTCCGATTCGGAGCCTTTGTCGAGCGGGCTTTCGGCATCACCGACCTGTACGACGTCCTGCGGGAGCACATTTCGGCGTTCATGAGGCGCGGCATCGAACAGCGCGGCTGGGCCAAGCGGACGGCCAAGGTCTACTCCTCGGCCTTGGGGAAGCTGGGAGCGGCGATCGGGCGGCACGATCTCTTCAGCCGCCCGGCCCGTCGAGCCAATCGGGAGGCTTCCTTTTCGAATCGAGCGGGTCGTCCTGTACTTTCCGACACCGAGTTCGAGCAGGTCCTGGCCTACATGACGGCGGCGGGCGAGAGCCGCGGCCGGCTGCTGGCCGCCCGGATCGCACACGCGGGCGGGCTTCGCCTGATCGAGGTCACCACGCGCTGGGGTGGCTTGGAGGCGCTCCAGGAGCGCGGCTTTGTGACGATTCGCCGTGGCAAGGGCGGTCGGCCCCGTCGGGTGGAGATCCCGGTCGCCCTCTGGGATGAGGTCTTCGCCTTTCACACGGCGACCGGTGCGCGCAAGTTGGACCGGTACGGGGCGCACCTCGATGCCTGGCGAGAGGCCTGCAAGGCGCTCGGGTTCGTCATGGGCACCCATGCCCGCCGGCGGCGCCACAGCCAGGCCGGTTTCGGCGAGCGCTTGGCGTCGGGCATGACCGTCGAGCAGGCCGAGGCCGCGCTGAATCAGGACATGGGCCACGGCCCCGGCCGCCGGGACATCCCGGACACCTACCTGATGCCGCCCAAGGGCGAAGCGCCCCGGACGCTGATGGAAACGGTTCGGGCACTGCAGAAGATCCTCCGGACGCTGCAGAGGGGAGCTTGAGCCGCTCTCGGTCGCCGCCGGCAACGCAGAAAGGTGCCGGGATGCTTGCACTCGGCTTCGGTCGGAGGTTACGATTGCCACGGTCATTACCCATCCACAGACCTGTCGTGGTACCTGTTTGAGCGGACCTTGATGCCTGGGCGGAAGCGAAGCCGAACACATACTGACGGAAAGCTCCGGCAAGTCGACTCCACCAGAGGTTCACCACCAGAGACTCGTAAACCCGTTCCCTCGCCCCTCACATCGCGGATGGAGGAGATTCAGCAAAAGATGGAGAAAATCGAGGACTCCATCCTAGAAGCCAAGAAGGCCTTCGAAAAGATTGCCCGGCATCCTGTTTACCCCCTGATGCACTCGTTCGCCCACATCGACCACGGGATGGTAGACCGGGTCTACACCGACCTCAGAAGCAAGTTCGGTGCATCGAACAATCGTCTCTGCGTCGTGCTCGAATCAAGCGGAGGCGACATTCACGCTGCTTACCTCCTTGCACAGACACTCCGCAAATACGCTACTCAGGAATTCACCATCACCATCCCTCGTTGGGCGAAAAGTGCTGCCACAGTCATTGCCTGTGGTGCTGATCGGATCGAAATGAGCCCGGTGGCCGAGCTTGGTCCCGTAGACCCGCAGATTTCCGATTCCTCGCGCAAGGAACGATTTTCTCCTTTGCACATCAAGAAGACCCTGGACATGATCGCAGAGCAGTTCAACGCTGGAAGGAAGGAGCTCGCTGATGGATTGCTCAACAGACTTCAATTCCCACTCACCTTGGGGAGCTTCCAGCAGAGCTTGGACATTGGAAGGGAGTATCTTACACGACTTATCTCTTCCCGCATGTTGGCCAAGGCCTCCGACGGGAATAAGAAGTCTGAGCAAATCGCTAGGAAGTTAGTGGAGAGTTATGCGGACCACGGCTTCTGCATCGACTTTCAGGAGGCACGCCAGCTAGGGCTGAATGTGAGGGCCCTGAGTGGGAAACCACTCGAAGCCGCTTGGCGATTGCACGAACTCGAACTTGAACGCGGGGAGCTTGAGCACGCCCTTCATCATCTCCGGATGGAAGACATGCTACGGAAACTCCCCGGTGGAACCGATATACTTGAGGCACATCCGAATAAGACAAGGGGGAGAAGCTGATTCATGCGACACAGATCAGAGCATTTGGCCCGGGACATCGATCTTGCTTATGAATTAGCGAAGCGCCTCTTGGATCTCCGTGGTGAAATCACGAAACGGGAAGTCTTTTCGTTGCCGCTTGTTGGTGACGATGAAACTGCGACAGCAATCATCGCAAGGTTGCTCGCTGATCCTTCGAATGAGCCGTTCCAGCGCAGCATCCCTGGCAAATCCATGATTCGCTGGTCAGAGGGAGTTCGGAAGGCCCTTGGGGCCTGCTCCGGGTGAGCCTTCGCTCGCGTTATGTGATCGAACTTCCCTACCCCCCTTCCGCTACGATTCCTTCTGGAGCCACTGGCGAATCTGCCGGTTCTGCTCCAGCAGCCTCTCGTTATCGGCGATCTTCTTCTCGCCGGCTTTGAACGATGTCGGCGCACAGCCCGCGCAGATCGCCCAGACCAGGTGCTGATACTCGGTTCCGTTGCTGCTCACCGCCACCAACCCGAACCGATGTCCGCACTCGTAGCAGACCACCCCCTGCAACTAACCGCCCAGGCCGCCGTGCCTCTCCGCTTCCCACCGCGGGAGATCGGGAGGCTTGCGTTCGTCAGTCATGTGATCCTCCGAGAATACGAGTTACGCCGCCTCGTCCCATCGGCGGCACAGCCGAAAGCAAGACGCCAATCGTAGACGGATTCGCGGATCCGTACCCAGGTGACGAATCCACGGCCGGCTCGCGCCTTCATTCGTCCAGAGCGCCACCAGCGGGATCCGCTCTGCCGCTGGCTCGATCGAAAGCATTCGGCCAACCGAATGCACGAACAGGTCCGCCAGCTGCAGGCCGGAGGACTCGGAAGCGCGAAGGAAGCGCACTTCGCGGAACCTGCGGTACGGATTTCCCGCCAGTGCGAATCGACGCGTGACCCTGAACCGCGACTCGATCGTCTGCACGAGGGCTCCCTGCCCACGATCGACGATCAACCTATCGTCGCCGCGATCATGGACCCCAGCTTGATCGAGGAGACGAACCGCCTCTTCAAGAACAAGTGCGTAAATGGGAATTCCTCTGCACCCCACGGTCCAGCCGTCCAGCAGGCCCCGATCCACGACCACGCCGAACCAGGTCAGCTCCGATGGAGCCAGCGTCGCGCAGAACCGAACGATCTCGTCGCAACTTGCGCGATACCCCGAGCCCCGCCTGCGGCCGTCCTTTCGCCGCAGCGGCCGCACCGACCCTGCACAGTCAGGGCCGGAGAAGCCCGGTTGAACCCTTCGCACGACACGATCCAGTCCATCCGCGACCTCTTCGGACATCGCCACTCCCCCCAGGACAAAGCGAGGGAGCATCTTCATCCGCGGATCGCCCGACTCGTCGAGGAAACAAGTCATCATGGGGAGGGTCCCAAAACCAGATCCGCCGAAGCGGATGAATCATTCGATCAGGCGCCCCTGAATCGCCAAGCGGTCGGGGGCCGCTGCAAGAAACTTCCAACCCCATCCCGGCTCTATACATATGTATACCTCTCGGTCTCGGGCAGGTCAAGCCCTTTCCAGATGACCAGCGGATTCTTGTGCTCGTGCGCCGGCCAGCAGCCCTGCAAGCAGAGAGACCGGAGGCAGCGGTCGCACAGTACGCAGAGCTCCTCCCGGTTGCAGCCGTCGCACGGGCTCGGTAGCACAACCGGCCCCATCACGGGCAGGACCGCCGCCGCAGAGGTCTCCGACCGTCCGCACACGTGCCCTTCGTTTACATAGCCCCGGCACGAGAAACAGAATCGCGGTCCCTTGGGCCTGCTCATCTGCTCCTGACGGTAGCGCGCCGACCCGCTGATTCCAGCCGCACTCAACCACGATTGCATGTGCACGCGGGTCGCTCCTCAGCCTCCCGGCATCCTCGACAGGGGCAGCAGGCGCGACAAATCGCGGCGAGGCGCGCCTCGACGTCAGACCCGCGATACATCACCGAACCGCATTCGTCGTCTATCCCGATCACGGGTTGCCCGGCTCCGGACTCGCCCATCGCGATGGCCATCAGCGGCGCCCGGATTTCCGCGTACATCGACTGCTCGGCGAGTGCCGCCTTGCTCGGATACACCGCCTCGCCGCGCCACATAGCGGCGGCCTCATCCCAAGGCAGCTCTCCGAACTTTGTCAGAACGAGCCGCTCGGCCCAGAGGCGATCGACGAGTTCCCGGAATGGGCCGGCAACCTGTTCGTTGGCTCCCCGTCCGTACTTCCATTCCAGCGCGACCTGCCACACGTGAGATGGGATCGTGAACATTGATCCATCATCGAATTCGATTTGGAACAGCTTCATCCTTCTATGCCGCGACCCAGCCTCGAGGCAATGTTAGACCCGCCCGGAACGAAGGAGGTTCGGTCGAATCCTTCCAGCGGCCAGGATGCCCCCCTCGGGTCGCATGGTACGATGTGAAACCAGAGGCGATGGAAGGGAAACGACGCCAGATCGAGATCGAGTGCCCCGACGAACTCCTGCTTGCGCTCGGCACCACGTTCGAGGAGTTCGAAAAGGAGGCCAGATTCGCCCTGGCGACGAAGCTCTTCGAGCTCGGACGCCTGTCCTCCGGCCATGCCGCGCGGCTCGCCGGCATGTCGCGCGTCGAGTTCTTGCTGGGTCTTCAACGGTTGGGCGCGCCCGCGCTGGATCTAGACGAAGGAGAAATGGCGGCGGAGGCGGAATTCGGGCGGGGAGCCTGATCGGGACTTGTCATCGTGCTCCAATATAGGTAGTCTTTATACCTATAACTATGCGCAGTGACAAGCACTCCCCCCCGAAAGCATTCTTCGCGACCCATCCGGTCTTCCGGTACGAGGAATTCCAGCACGCCCACAGCAGGAGCGGCAAGAGGAGCACCCACACCAGTCACGCCGTCCTGAAGCAGCACGTCGCGGCCGGGAACCTGCTCCGTGTCCGCCGCGGGCTGTACGCGACCGTCCCGCCCGGAGCATCGCCCAAGACCCTTCAACTCGACCCGTACCTTCTCGCTAGCCGGCTCGCTCCGGACGCCGTCGTCGCCTATCACGCAGCCCTCCAGTTCCACGGCAAGTCGTATTCGCTCTGGAGCCGGTTCCAGTACCTGAGCAGGCATCGCGAGAAAGCGTTCCGATTCCGAAGAGCCGAGTTCGTCGCCGTCCTGCCGCCGGCGCCGGTCCGGGACCTTCCCGATTTCGGGGGTGGCGTCCAGGATCATCAGCGCCAGGGCCTGACGGTCCGCGTCACCTCCCTGGAGCGAACGCTGGTCGACCTCTTCCACTCGCCCCGACATGGAGGGGGCTGGGAGGAAACCTGGAGATCCCTCGAGAGCGTCGAATTCTTCGACCTCGACGCGGTCGCCGGTTATGCGCTCAAGCACGACTCGGCCGTGACCGTCGCTCGCGTGGGGTTCTTCCTAGAGCAGCATCGCGAGCAGCTCATGGTGGAAGACCGCCACCTCAAGCGGCTCGCCGCCGCCGCGCCGGCGCATCCGATCTACCTCGACCGGCGGCGGCCGTCCGGCAGGCTCCAAAAGCGCTGGAACTTAGTCGTACCGCAGGTTGTGCTCAATCGTTCATGGGCAGAGGTTTTGTCAGTCCCAGTCGTTCATTGAATCCGACCGGTCCTTTACTGTTCGTGCTGGACCATATCGGTTCCGCAATCAGTAGGTCGATGGAAGCCTACCCAGAAGTCGAAGCTCGTACGCGGATTCCCGAACTCCCGCCGACAGGCCGTTTCCTGCCGGGGGGTTAAGGCTAGCCAGGTTGGGAAGATCGTCAGGGAAAGAAAGTAGCTGAGCGAGTAGTCTCGGTGCGTCCGCGGAGGCCGACCGTCGGAGTTCCGCTACGGTTTCCAAGTACCATCCACGGAAGGTCGTCAGCTCGTTTCGATCAAGTCGAAGTATCTGAATCAAGCGCATTCCATCGGTCGTAAGCCCTCGAATCGTGCCGTCGTCCTCTACGAGAAGGTGGCGGGCCAATACGTCGCCGCAAGGATCTAGCGTGATCGAATCATCCTGTCGGCAACTATTGCATCCGTTGCAGGCATACAGCAGGTTTTCATACTCGCATTCCAGGCTTGGATGGCTGGATTTGGGAAGGATATGCTCGACCCCGAAGTAATCGCTCCCGCGAGGCTGCCATCTCTCACGATGCAAGCAGTACACACACCTGAACGTGAATTCGTCACGCAGCCAGGGCTTAAAGGCGCGGTACTCTGCATAGCCCAAGGGCCAGTGCCTGCGAACGTGGTGTGCGGTCGGATAGTCGAATGGGACGGGCATCCCTACGGACGTTGAGCCTGTTCCGACACAGGAGGGAACCCGGCCTCTCGACGGACCTGATCCAAGATCTCCGTCGAGAGCGGCGCAAAGGCCCTTAAGCGGCGGTCCATTTCGTCCTGCAAGCGCGTGAGTTCGCACGCTTCGTCAGGAGAAAGTTTCTCGCGAAAGCTCTTATTGATCAAGAAGATGCGACGTCGGTTCCTCATGGTCCATTCGGCCCCTTCCGCATCGGGAGAGCCTGAGCCGAACGTTCTCGAGAGTCCTGCCGGCGACATGGCGATTCCGAACGCAACCATCAGTCCGGCAAGCACAAGCGCGACCGCATCGACATCCGAGAGTTCCGACTCCGCCTTTTCTTGTTCCCGGCGCTGGAACAATTCAGGCGCCACGCGAAAGTCCCACGGAAGCCGAGGCCCCTTCTGCACCCACGGGCGAAAGAGTTCCGGGATTTCCCCGAGCGTCGTCGCGTGAGTTCGACTCCCTCTGGGTGGCTCCAGAAGCGCAGTCATTCCTGTACAGCCTCGAATGATCTTATCAGATTGCCGAGAGCCCACCTGAATGCTCGGTACGAAGTCTCGTGGAATTGCCGGAGCAAGCCACGAATTCCATCCATGTCACCTTGCTCTTCAGTATAGCTGTCAAAGTCGAGAATAAGCTCGCTTTCAGCTGAGCCTGAGAATCCCTTCTCCATGAAGTGCGAGCGAATCGTCAGGAATTGGCGCTCGAACGAAAACCGCGACTCCATTGAACCAAATTGCGGCTCCGATGCACCCCGCAACGACCTAAGCGGAATCAGGTCCTGCCTGATCTCAGCTTCCCAATCAGCGGGCAGGTGGTCCTGCTTTGACCGCGAGAGCCGGTCAACGTACCGCAAGCCTAGCCGCTGTCGGATCTCGATGGGGTACTCTTGCCGCGACAGATCCAGGACTGCCAAGAACCGTTCCACGAAATCATTGAACCGCACATACCGCTTCGTCTCAAGCGACAGGAATGAGGCCCCCAGGGAGACCGTCCATATCCGGTTCTTGTCCTCGAACGCCCAGTGGGACGACTTCGTAACCTCCACCCCAAGTTCAGGATGCGGAGCCACACTGGTCGTGTTCTGGCGCCGACTGATAGGGTACTCCTTGACAAGTCGCTTCTGAAATCCACTTGGAGCCTGATTAGCCGCGAGTTCTACGACGGTGGGGAATCTGATCTGGCAAACGACGACTTCCAAGGGCGGGGACACGAGCTCGATCCTGTCCACTGATGGGAAGTTCGGCGGCACGCTTATCCCTCCAGTTCCAGCAGGCTAGCTGGTTGAGTTCAGTCCGCCGCAATCCTACTCCTGCCATCGGCTATCCGCAAGCCCACGCCGATCTGGTGCTCGAAACTCCGTGCTGGCACCAGGCGACCAGTTCAGGACGTCGGCGGCCGCGCGGTTACCACGAGGGTCTCCACGACATCTGGGGGCAGCATCGCCGAGAGCCGGCGCCAGATTCGGGACTCGGCCTCGACCCGCTCAGAAGCTTCCCCGGCCGTTCGAACATGCAGCCGGAGGCTTAAGCGACCAGCGATTTCCGGATCTTGAGCGGCCACGATAGTCCGGTGCTCCCCGAAGCAGGTTCGAGCCTGCTGGGCCAGCACAGCCAACCAATTGATCGCATTGCCGACCGAGGCAAGCGTGCGCAGTGTCAGGGCATCCCGCGCGACTGTGAATCCATCGGCGGCAAGATCATCGAGGAACCGTTTGTTCATGACCTCATCCAACTCTACCCGGGGAACCCGAAAAGTTTCTGTGCTAATTCTGTGCTAGATAAGCGCCCGTATTGCCCATCATGCCGATCGCGAAGCGGCGCTTGCGCGAAAGCCGATTCCCGGTATAATGCGGCCGGAGGCCTCGAAAGGCCGGAATCTTTGAAATCGGGCGGATCGGCGTCGGCCGATCGAAGCCAAGCGATTTCCGGGAAATGAAGACTCATAACCCGGAGGTCGTGGGTTCAAATCCCACCCCCGCTATACTACTATTAGATAAAATTCCTGCCGCCGGATCCGGCACGTCCCGCACATGGAGCAGCCCTTCCCCCTTGTCCGGGTCCATGTCGAACTTGGTCACGAAGCTCCTGAGAAAGCTCTTGCGCTCCTCGGGCGTTCCCTCTCTGGCCGACTGCTTGGCTTGTGACACGAACGCGAGGATGCCCTCGACCACCGAATTCAGATCGAGGATGTCCGTCTTCTTCTCCGTCAGCTCTTCGAGCCGCGCTTTGACCAGCTCCTTTTCCTTCTTCAGCTTGCCAAGCTTCTGATCGACGAACTGCTTGTTCGAGCCGTCCAGAAGGTCCAGCAGCCGATCCGCCTGAGCGTCGATCTCCGCGAGCCGGCCCTTGAGCCGTCCGATCTCTTCGCGCGGATCGTCGCCAGACCTCCGGAGCTCCTCGTCGATCACGCGTCGAAGCGTCTCGCGGCCGTTTTCCGACAAGAGCCTCTCCATCTCCGACTCGACGACATCCAGCACGAACTCGTCGAGCGCCTCCTGTGGGAACAGCGCTTTCTCGCACACCGACGGGCCCTTGCTGACGTAGCCTCCGCACAAGTAGTAGCGCGTCCTCACGCGCGAGCCGTCCTTGCGCCGTTCCGACTTGGCGACGACGTGGCCCTGCAGATTGCGCCCGCAGCGGGAGCACTTGAGGAGTCCGGTGAGGAGGTACGGGGAGATCTTGCCCATGCCTCGCGTGAATCCGTTGTTCGCTCCGATGCGCTCCCTGGACATCCTCAGCTTCTGCGCCTCGAAGTATTGCGCTCTCTCGACGATCGCTTCATGCGCGTCTTCGACGACGATCCAATCCGTTTCGGGGTTTTCCCTAGCCTGCCCGGCGATCATGGACTCGCGCGCGACGGCGCGCCTGCCCGAAATCCGGTGAAACCGGCCCTCGGCCCGACGGTTCCATACCATGTCCCCCGTATAGAGCCGGTTGACGATGATGCTTCGCACGCTCTCCGTCGACCACTTGCCGTCATGGATCCGCCCCCACTCGGCGTTCCGCGGAGAAGGGATGCCCTGGGCGTTGAGGCTGGACGCGATGGTCTTGTACCCGTCGCCGTTCAGGTACATCGCAAATATTCGGCGGACGATATCCACGCGTTCAGGGGCGCTCTTCACGAGCTTGGACCGATCTCCCGACGCCGTCGCCAGCGCCTGCCGCCTCTCGATCACCCGAAGCGGCTTTCCCTTGGGATCGAAGATCTGCTTGCTCCCGTTCTCCATGAACCGAACGAGCATGTACGCCCGTCCCGACGCGTCGTGATACAGGAGGTCATATCCGTAAGGCGGCGCCCCACCCATCCACCAGCCGCCCTCCGAAAGGGACAAAAGGCCGCGAATCGTCACGCGCGACAGATCCTTCGATTCCTGCCGGGCCTGCCACTGCTTGACCGGCCGCAGAAGGTCGTCCGTGTCGTCGCCCGAAAAGTTTTCCGCCACGTAGACCACGTCTATTCCCGCCTGACGCAGCAGGAAGCGGTAGTGCCCCGCCTCGTCGTTGTCGACCCGGCCGAATCGCTTGACGTCGTACACGAGGATGAGCCGCCAGTCGCGCCCATCCGTTCGCGCGTCGGAAAGCATCTGCTGAAAACCCTTTCGGTCGTCCGTCGACGTCCCGCTGACTGCGTCGTCCACGTAGTACTTTACGACCTCGATTCCTCGCTCCTGGGCGTAACGCTCCACCGCTTTGCGCTGGTCGTCGATCGACTGGTCCTGCCGGTCCGTGGACCGGCGCAGATATGCTACGGCCTTGCCGTTCATCGCTCACCTCGAATCAAAGCACCACGACCTCCGAAAGTACTCGTCTCGCGCGCGCTGTCCATCTCGAATAGGGGGTGTTACCCAAAATTCCCTGGGTAACGCTACCGAGCATCCTGCGGAGCGCCGTTCTGGCGATTTTGCCGAGACCACGCTCTGATGGCCCATCTGACCAGAGTCCTCAACGCCGAGGCGAGCTCTTCCGGCCGGACAGGGTTGGACGTGTCACGCACCACGGAGAGCTTCGGCGACTCGAAGATCGGAACCCGCGCCGGCCGCCCGCGCTTTGCGCCGTTCTGCTTCGCGGCCACGGCACACCTTCGAAACGCAGCCGCCGGGCCTTGTCGGGTTTTCGGCGCGTTTTCGGGTGTGCGTTAAGATCAGATTCGTCCGAGGGAACCTACGTAGAGGGTCAGCCCGCCGCACAGCGAGCCGACGAAGACGTAAATGAGCCAGAGCGGCAGAACTATCGGGGCAAGGACGAAGAAAACGATTCCTCCGCCTCCCACGATGAAACCGAGTTTTTTCGCTAGATACGCCAGGGTCGGGGAGCGCCACGCCATGCGGTCAAGCGAGGCCTCCCGAACGACGAGACCACCGAGGGTTGCGGCTACGACGAGAAATACGATGACCGGCGCCATCCCGATGAACAGACAGCCTCGCCGAAGGGCCGGCCTGATCCAGAGCCCAATGTCCTCAGCCTTGAGGATGGAAATTCGCGCCTTGGCCAGCTCCGCGAGCCGCCCCGAAAGCCGATCCGAACGCCGCGTAAGTTTTTCGACAGCAGCATCGGAAAGCAGACTCGAGTACTGCCTCCGATCTTCCTTTTCAGCCTCGGATGTGTTCCAACGGTGGGCCAGCAACGACAGCAAGGCCCCGCAGAACCCCAAACTAAGCGCCCACGCAAGCTCTTTCATCGCACTCTCTCGGCTGGAATCGACCGCGCGAGATGCGGCCCAGGTCGGCATCCGAGACTTTCGGTTCGGGGAGGACCGGGAACCTGCCCTTGTAGACGACCCCGCCCCACTTGGCGAAGTAGTGGCCTACGGGCAGCTCCTGTACCGCCCATGCCGGGACCAGATCGACTTCCTTCATCGCCTCGCCCTGGTTGAGCGTCACTCGAAAGTCCTCGACATCGTGCTTGCCCGATTTCAAGATCGCGGGCTCGTATCCGATGCTCGTGTGGGGGATGCTGACCTGCCGCCTCCCGCACCGCCCTGCGAACACCTCGCCGTCCTCGTACTCCTCGACGTGAAGCTGGACCAGCACGTTCGCGTTCGCGATCACGCGCTTGCCCGCCGGCCGGGAGCGCAGCACATGCTCCAGATCCGCGAACGATTGCGAACCCATGGTCACCCTGAACCCCGCTCCGCGCGCCTGGTTGATGATCGAAAGGTATTCCTCCGTCAAGACCGCGTGAAGCTCGTCCACGAAAACGTTCATCGGCGTCCGCTCGCGCGGGTCGCCGTAGGCGTACTTGACACCGAGATACGATTGCAGGTCCAAGAGCGTCATCCGGCCGATCGCGGACGCGCGTTCGGTGTCGGCGTTGGAGCCCAGGTAAACGTAGACGATCATCCGTCGCCTGTCGACCCAGTCCCAGGCCAGTTCCTCCTCGTCCGGATCTTCGTTGGAAAAGAGCGCCCGGTCCGGCCCCGTGCAGATCTTCGCGAACAGCGGAAACAGGTTCGTGATCATCTTCTGGTAGTGCTCCTGCGGGTGCTTGACGATCTTGTGCAGTTCCTCCAGGTCGGCGGAACCCTTGATGAGCCCTTCGTCCCGCAGGCGCTCGTACTCGGGCACGAGCTTGCGCACAATGTCGGCGCGGTCCGCGTCCTCGATCCACCTGGCGTATCGGGCCTTGAGGAATCTCCGGACGAGTTCCGCGACGTTATCCGAGTATTCGTACACTTTGGCCGGAGTGATCTTCATGTTGAGGGCGTGCATGGCGTTGACGACCGCGTTGACGACCTTGTAGGCGAAATCGCGGAAGCTCGCCGACTCGCCTTCCTTGGGCATCGACGCGACGATGCGCGAAACGAGCTGCTTGGAATAGACAAAATGCCCGAGCGGGTTGTAGCGGATGCTCCGCGAGGGCTGTGTCAGATCCAGGATCCGCACGTCTCTGATCCGATCCGTCCTGAGCGCCGTCTCGACGATCCGCCGCTGCATCCTCCGATCCGGATCGCCTTTGGGGTCGATCACGACGACCGGCTCGCCCCGTTCGATCGCCTGGATGATGAGCAGTTCCATGAGGCGGGACTTGCCCGACCCTGTCGTTCCGATGATCAGCGTGTGCTGAGCCAAAAGGCGATTGTCCATGAATAGGCTCTCTTCTCCGACGCTCTGCATCCCCAGCCCGTGAAGATAGTGCCCCGCTCCAAAGTGGGCCGCGCTGCGGAGCTTTCGCTTGATGGCTTCGATACGGCCGGTCGCGGACAGCTCCATGAGACGCCGGGTGAGATCCGTCGTCCAGACGAACCCACGCCCCATGTACGTCATTCCTTCGCGCGATGGGACCTTCGTCGAATTCAGGACGAATCCGTACTGCGACCCCAGCGCCCGATGGATTTTTATTCTCCAAGCGAAAAGTACAAAGCAGGCGAACGAGAGCGCGAAGATGGACGAGGCGAACGCGGCCGGAAAATACTTGTTGGCGGAAAATACGAGATAGTCCGCCTGTACCAGGCTCGCGACGCCGGCGGCGGCAAGCGTGACGCCAAGGAGCAGGAGGAACACGCTCTGCCGGCTCATGACGCGCGCACCTCCCGAACGTCCTCGTAGTACATTTTTCCTTCCCGCTCCAGGCGCTTGAGGTCTTCCGCGTCGAAGAACGGCAAGGTGGTCACGGCCACCGCCCGGAGGGGAGTCCTCATCGCGCCGGTGAGGATCTCCAGCGCGACCTTGCCGTCGGGTCGCGCGCGGACGCGTTTCGTGCATGCGAGCGCATCCAGGACTTCATTCATGTTCCGTTGAAGCTCCTCGGGAGGTATCAGCACGTTCAGGCAGACAGGGACGACGAAATACGTCCACTGGGGTCCGACGTACACCTGCCGCTCGGTTCCCGCCGCGACGAGCCTGCCGCCCAGCGTCGCTTCGCGCATCGCGTCCAGGATTTTCAGGCCGTCATAGGCGTTCGCTTCGGGCCCCTGGAAATCGTCGATCTTCACCGAGCCGTCCTGGGAAGCGAACCGCAGGCTCCAGTTCGCCGGAATTTTCCCGAGCGCTTCGATAGACTCTTGCGCGTCCTTCGGCAGCCTTTCCCGGACTAGCAGGACGCAGTTGAACTTCCCCGCCTCCCTCGCGTCCTTGCCATAGTCGGCGGTGCATAGGAGCTTCCAGGAGTCCGACGGCTTTGAGGCGAATACCACCTTCAGGTCCTGATGAAGCGAGTGGACGAGTTCGCGTCCCTCGCGGAGCTTGCGCGCCCGGATGTCGCCTGCCGAATGTCTCTTCCGCACGGCCTCGGCCATGAGGTCGAACGCGGCCGGATACGTCAGGCACACGAACTTTCGGCCCACGAGAACGTCCGCGCTCGGGGTGTTCGCCTGGATTTTCTTCGATCGCAGCATCTCCGCGAATTCGGCCATCGTATACTCGCCGAGGGGCGGTCCCAGGGACTCGCGCGGCTTTTTCTCCTCGGACGCGGCCCGATCTTCCACGATCGCCGGAGGACCTGCCTCGGCAGCTTGGGGCGTCTCTTCCCGCGTGCCCCGATCGTTGCCCACCGACGCCTGATCGCCCGCCTTGACGCGTTCGAGGAAAAGCTCCACGTTCGTCCGCGCCACGCCGGCCAGCGATTTGCCGGCCGCGAAAAGCAGGATGTGCTCCAGCACCTCGAAACGCAGGAGGAACCGGACGCTCGCCTGAGGCAGGATTCTCGCCATCATGAAGGTCGTGAACGCTTCGTGATTGTCGAGCCCCCGGCCCGAGACGAATTCGAACCGGAGCATCCCGCGACCCCGGGCGCCGGCGAAATCCTCAAGCGCTTCCGTAAACGGTTCCCATACCGCGCCGTCGGCCGAGGCGACCGTCACGTTCTTGCACTTGCCGATGTCGTGAAGGAGCGAGAAGATGAACGCGGCGTACCGCCAAACGGCCCCCGCCTCGTAGGCGCGAACGGGGTCCTCCTGTCCCCGCTCGTCGATGTACCTGAATCCCACCCCGCGCAGACGGTTCACCGCGTGAAGGGCGGATTCCAGCGAATGCCTGGCCAGCCCTCCGGGTTCGCTGTGGTGGTATCCGGACGACGCCGGCAGCTCGCCCGTCCAGCGAAGAAACGCTTCGATCGCCGAGTCGAAAAGCTCCCGGCGCATCGAGTCGCTGGGGAGGTTCACCGCGCGCCAGAGATCGTCGAGGGTGGGCTGGAGCTTCGTCGCCCGGTCGCCCAAAGACTTTTCTCCCGCGGCCTTTTCTTTTCCCCGCTGCCTTTTCTTTTCTCCGGACGACCATCGATAGATCACCGCCGCCGTCACGAGGCACAAGGCCGCTCCCGCCACGCCTAAGAGTTCCATCCTTTTCTTCCCTCCATGTAGACCGTCCCTTTTCTTTTCCTTTTCCCGCAATTTTTCACGCCGCCGCCTTTGCTTTTCACTTTATCGGCCTCGCCTCGACGAGCCGCGCGGGCAGGCACTTGCCGCACGCTTCGAAGATGCCATAGTGAACGAAGAGGTAGTTGCCGTCGCGCGCGCCGGCTCCGCGTTCGAGGTCTGCAATGTCTTGCGAGCCGATCGGGACTGCCTGCCGCCGCACCGGGCTTGTCATCTGCAGAAAGTGCCCGACGCGGGGCTCAAAGGGGTAAGGCTTGAGCACGATCCTTCCCCAGGGATCGTTCGCCGCCCGCCCCGCGCGAAGCGCCGTGAGGTAGCTCGCCATCACTTCGCTGTCGCGCGTGAGCCAGCCGATGCGGGGGTAGAAATTACCCCAACGTCCGGCGCACGCGGGATGGGACGGATTCAAGTCGCATAGCGTCGCGGTCTCTTTCGCAAAGCGCAGTCGGTCGATGAATCCAGTCCGGTACGCAAAGGCGTCGAGCTCGGACACGTAGTTGAGATCGAAGAGAGGCCCCTTGGGCTTGGCGATTACAAGCTCCAAGTCGATCGGCGGGATGAAGGTGAAGACCCGCGAGTCCGCGAACTGAAGCGTGGAGCCCGAGCCGTCCGACGAATCGGTGTGGCTGGACGAAGCGACCCCGCCGATCCCAAAGAGGTTTCCTCCAATCAGGCTCGACCGGAACGGTTGCCGGGCGATTTCGAAGATTCCCGACGGGTAGGCGTTCTCGACCCACAGGCACGGCTTGGGGCAGAACATGACGCCCTTGACGCGCCAAGTCTTCAGGATCACGGAAAAGTCGAGGCCGCCCGCGACATCGGCGAGGCCCTTGTCCTGGCCCGCGCTCTGAAGACACAGGACGATCCCGCTCAACCATACCGAAGTGACCCAGACTATCGCCTTCATGCTGTTACCCCCGGGTAACGGATACGACCTTGAATTTGCGCTTGGGCGCGCCCTTGCCACCGCCCGAGGTCGAGGGCGCGCCGACCCCGGCCGGGACGACGATCGTCGGAACGCAGCGGACGCCGAAAAGCTCGATCAACTCCTTGGCCGCGATCCCCCACTGGACGTTGAGCTTCGGCGCCTTGGCTGGAGAATCCAGACCGACGAAGAGCACGTAGCTGCCGCGGCCAAGCTCTCCCGACACCCGATCGAAGGTGCGTTCGTCCACGAACACGAGCTTCGTAAAGTCGGCAAAGGGAGCTTCGACGCCGATCTCCGACTCGGACTTGATCAGGCAGCCCGGCAGCTTCGACCCTTCCAGCCGCTCGGGTACCGCTGCGCTCTCTTCCATTTTCGCTCTGAGCCCGGCCTGCATCCGTCTCAGATTCTTGAGCGCTTCGTCCGGGCGAAATGGGCCGCCTCCTGCGCCGCCGTGGTCGCACACGGCGACGCCTCCGATGTCCTTGTCCTGTCCGAGCAGCCCCGGAAGCCAGATCGCTCCCGCGACGAGCGCCATGGGCGCCGCCCAGCCGAGCGCCTTAACGATCTTTGCCATCTTCCCCTCCCGGCTTGGAGATCTTCGAGATCGAGATGCCGGCCAGTCCCAGCCCGTACGGATTCGACCGCGTCGGAGCCATCGCTTCGACCGCGACCCGGTACGCGAACCGGTCGCGCCAGGACAGGCGATCCGCGACGAACACCTGCTTGACCGCCCGGAACTGGACCTCCCAGAACCCCTGGTTCGACCTCCGGACGGCGACGCTCGTAGGTTCGACCGCAATCTGCGAAGACATCTTCGACTCTTTCACGAGCGCCTTTCGCTCCAGGATCACCCGCTCAAGCTCGGTCGCGAATCGGGGTGAGACCTTCGCCAAGACGAACCGATCCTGCTCGTCGAGCGTCGTGTGCGCAAAGTTCTCAAAGTTGGTCGCGACCAAGAGCGCGAAGTTTGAAATCGAAGCGTCGTCCGGCAACGCCGGCTTGACGACCCGCTCGGCTTGGGCGCCGGGGACCACGACGACCGGCACCGGTCGTATGGCCAGGTACCCCACGACCGCGGCCAGAGCGAGGTCCACCGCCAGAAGCAGGATCAGTCGCCTGGAGTTCTTCGCCGATCCGTCCGTCATTTCTCGTCCCGCTCGAATACGAAATAGAGGAGCGTTTCCTTGCCCGGCGCGACTCGAAGATCCTTAACGCCGATAAGCACCAGCGACTCGGCTTCGAATCGCGAAAGGTCCAGGTCGAACGACTCGGTGTCCGAGCGATTCACGAGGCGGCAGATGTACCCTTTGAGCCCATCGAGCTCGAACACGAAAAGGGGCGAAATCTCGCAGTCGGCGAGCTTGAACAGCGTGTCGGAGCCCGACGCTCGGGCGACCGCGGCGCCGTCCGGGATTCGGAAAAGCCTCATCGCCCGGATCAGCTCCAGGCTTCGAGGCAGAGCCCTCGTGACGACGGCTTTTTCCTCCTTGGCCTGCGAGATGCTGACAAAGGCGTCATGGCCCTCCTTCGCCTTGACGAGCATCAGCCGATACAGCGCTCCGCTGCCGCCGACGACATCGACGTATCCCGTGACTTCCGCCAGGAGCTTCACGAAGAGGCGGTTCTGCTTTGCTTCCAGCGACACGTCCTCTTTCGAAAAGGCCTGGATGACGGCGGACACGCTCTTCTCCGCCGCAAACTCCACGACCGTCGTGAGGCTCTGCTTCGCGGTCGAGAGCGCGACCTCGATCGCGATGATCTCGCCCGCCTTGGCGTTGACCGACCGCGTCCGACCCTGGCTTTGAGCGTCCTGCGCGCCGAACCAATCTGCCGCGCAGAGAAACAGCGCACTGATAGCGAATGAACGGATCATTTGACTCCCTCTGAAATGCGCTGGACGCGGGCGAGGATTCTTGCGGTAGTTCGCGCGTGGCTGACGACCGTGATCGCCCGACTTTCGCCGGAGACCATCACGAAGATCGCAGGCCCGCGGATTGAGAGCTCGTCGGGAACGAGGAGCGTCACCCGATAGCTCGCGCCGGGCGCGCCGCCAAGCAGCGCGACCTTGACGGTGCATTCCTCCCCGGGCTCCAGACCTGTAACGGAACTCTCGATCAGGAGCCGGAGCTGCTCGGCTCGCTCCGGCTGCGGCGTTGCCGCGGAAGGTTCGGCTTCGAAAGCGATGTACGAGCCGCCCTCGGGAATCAGCCACGATGGAAGGATGTCGCGGATTTCATCCAGCGACCTTTGCGTAATCCGAAACCTGACTGGAGTCGGGCTGATGGGGTCGCTCGTTTCGATGTGATGACAACCCGCGACCAGAATGCCGAACGCGGGAAGCAGAAATCGATTCATTTCCTGTACACTCCGCCGTTGAAATCGCCCTGGCCAGAGCAGCACGGCTGGGACGAGGTCGCTTTGTAGGGATCGGATTTCGAAGCCGGACGACCCTTGAACTGTCCCCACGGCGCGCCGAACTCCTTATGGATTCTTTCGGACTCGATATGCTGCTGAAGCGCCCCGACTTTGTTGCTCAAGACCGTCGCGACGTGCGCCTCGACCTCGTTTCTTCCGGCTACGATCGCCTGCTGGACCTGCCGCGCCGCCTCGAATTCGTTTTTCATCCTTTCCCGCTCCTCCTTCAGCCGATCTCGGTCTTTCGCCAGCTTGTCCTTCAGGGCGCCCGACTTGCCGCTTGCTTCGAGCTCGGAAAGGAGCGACTCGACCGCCGCGATCCGGCGGATCGTCTCGTAATAGGCGAACACGCTCGACAACGCCCTGACCAGGAGGTCCCGCTTCCAGTCCGGCAGGAGGTTGATGCGCCTGATGTCGTCCGGCCCCAGGCGCGCACCCTCGGGCGCGAGACGATCGTAAAGACCCTGACCCGATTCTTGTCCCGCAGCAATGTCTCGGAACGCCTGGCTCCAAGCATCGATGTAGGCCCGCTTCGTGACGTTGTACATCCCCCCCACGGCTTCCACGAGGCTCGCCTGATCGCTCACGCCCTTGGACGACACGCTGGCCTTGCCGAAGATTTGTTCGAGATCGCTCTTTCTTCCCGCCTCGATCTGAAAGTACCTGGACAGATCCTCGACCAAGTTGATCTCTTTGACGAACTCGCCGCGGAAATTGCGGATCTCGTCCGACTTGAGGCACGCCTGGTAGGCCTCGTCGATCGGGACGTTCGGATTCTCGCGGAGCTTCTGCTCCAGGCACTCCTTCAGGATCCGCGCGCGGGTACGCTGGGTGTCGTTCTGGAGGACCTGCTCCATGGCGCGGCACTTGTCATAGTCGAGCCCCAAAAGGAGGTTCGCGCTCGCCCGATGGTGCTTGAAGACGTTGCACAGCGTGGGGGAGCTCTGGCACAAGAGGTTCAGGCCGCTTGCGGCGAGGTACCCCTCGCCTGCATTAAGCAGGTCGGAGACGAACTCATCCCTGAACTCCCGTGAGAGAAGGTTTTTCAGGCTCGAACGCAGATCGAACCTCCCGCACGCAAAGTCGTAATCGAAATCGACGCCGCCCCCCGTTCGCGACGACCCTCGATCCTTTTCGAGCGCCTGGTAGTCAAAGTCGGGACCCACGCGCGCGTAGAGCCCGTCCTGGCCCGAGCGTACGTCGACGGCAGAAGGATCGGAGCGTTGGGTCTTACGTTCGAAGAGGTCCTGACCACGGCCTTCGATCGCGCCCAGCATAAAGATGCCGACGAATAGCGCGCTATCGATCCTCATTCTGCCCTCCAGCCAATTCGCGTGCTGCCGACAGAACAGCTTGGGCGTCATGGAAACCAGCGAGCGCCTTTCGACGCCCGCTCGCAGGATCTGAGATGATGAGCGTGGGCACGGCTTTAATGCCGAGTGCCTCAAGGACATCCGGATCGTCGATCTCGGTAACTGTGCCGACTCGTCCCGACAGCTTTTTGATTTCGACGTCCTGCTTTGCACACGCGGGGCAGCCTGCGCGCTTAAAGTAGGTGAGCCTCATGGAAACAGGTTCTTCCGGGGCCTTGTCGGCAGCATCGCGGACGGCCTTGAGCGCCGCGGCGATCCTTCTCAGCCGCTCCCGCTGCCAGGCGAGGTACTTTCGGGCGTTTTCCTCGGTAGGAGAGTCCAGCAGATCGACCACCGCTTGCGGAGGCCTGTAACTCTCGACCTTGCCGTCGTCCGTGACGACCGCATCGGTGAACAGGTCGTCTTTCTGCTTTCCCTCCGCCGCCTTTGACTTGGGTCCGATCCCCCAATAGTCCACGTACGAGGCGTTGAAGAACCTCTGGTTCTTCTCGGTTCCGTCCTGCGCGGTCGCCGTCGTCGCGAGACAGAGCGCTCCCAATGCGACTATTTCGAGGCGCAGGAGAAGATCCCTTGCCATTGTCCGGCTCCTTGCCAAATGTGGGCATTCCGTTGGAGGTTCACGTAAGCGGGCAGGCGTGTGACCCTGCACCGAGCGAGGAGCTCCAAGTCCTTCTCATTCGCGAGCCTGAACGACGCGCCCGGTAGCCCCGCCTGAATCGCTTGAGCGATCTCGATCAGCCGATCCTCACGCAGCATTGCTGGATCGACCGGGACCAATAGGAGGTCAAAGTCGAATTTGCAGCGCTTGCCGATTTCCTCCGCCCACAGCTTCATGCGATCGCACGGCGAGTCGTAAGGAAGGAAGACGAGGAGCCTGCCTCCGCTTGCCGTCTTCGAGGTTTGGCCGTCTTGACCGATGCCGGGAGCGTTCAGCAAGAGGGTTCCCATCAGCAGGATGAGGATCCTGTTCGCGCTCATCGTGTCTTCCTAATAGTTCTAGTTCCCGTGGAAAAAATATTTGCCCCCAGCGGGCAGTTTTTTCGAAAGTGGACGCGCAAGCTTGCTTCGCGGACCCGTCGTCCTATATTCGAGAGGGTGAAAGGAGTGAATCGAGACGCCGTGCGCCAAGCGACCACCGCAGTTCTCGCCTCGCTTCTCATCGCGTTGGCAGGAGCCCCGCAGGATTCGGCCGACGGCGAGTCCATTGAGAAGAAGAAAACGGAGCTGGACAGGAAGACGAGCGAGCTATTCTGGGAGTACGCCCAAAAGCTTGGGCAGGCGCAGGACCTGGAAGGAGAGGCGGTCCTGTCGGCGACGGCCTACTTCATAACAAACCAGAAGGAGATCCTTTCGGGTGCCTGGAAGCTCCCTGCGGAAGGCGCGGACAAGAGCTGGGACAGGGTCCAGCAGACGTATGAGAAGCTCCGCGCCGGCAAATCCATGAAAAGCGACGCCAAGCTCATGGGCGACCTGGCCAAGGTGGTGGGGTCCGTGCCCGATGAAGAAGGAGGTTCGCGTCAAGGCGCCCCCACGGTCTTCATCAAGGGGTGGCAAGGATTCGACGTGTCTATCCGCGACGAGAATGGCAAGCTGAAGATTGAATACCAGACCGTCAGCGGCAAGGCGGCATCCAAGGATGAAAAGGTCAAGTTCCTCGAATCGATCAAAAAGACGTTCGACAACGCACGAATTCGCAGGGCGGTCGAGGAGGAAATCAGGCGGCTCGAAACTGGCGGCGAGTTGAAGAATAAGGACACGCCCCCTGCACAGAAACCCTCGGCCCCGCAGGATACGGATTCGAGCGCCCTTGAATACCTGAAGCTGAGCAAGGAGGCCTCGGGGAATGGCCTAAAGGACCTGGCGCTGAATTGCGAGGTGCTCGGTTATCAGATGCGGTATCTGCCCGACACCATCGAAGGGCTTCGTGTGCTGAACGGCTATCGTCGGACCGCGGGACTGAAACCCGTCGGCTACGCGGCCCTGCTGTCGTACGCCTGCGCCCTTCACAGCCGGTACCTGGCGAACGAAAGCGTGGAGACCACCTACGGTCTACGCGCCCATGACGAAGTTGAAAAGTCACCGTATCGCACCGCGATGGGAGCCCAAGCCGGGAAGAGTTCCGTCATTTCGTCAGGCACCGTAGTCGATTCGATTCACGGCTGGATGGCGACCTTCTATCATCGGATCTGGCTCATCGATCCCAATCTTGAAAAAGTCGGAATCGGCCGATGGGCTCCAGGGAGCATGTACAACGTGTGCGTCGATTCGAAGACTGGAGTCGCGTCCCGCCCCGACAGCGGTATCGTATCGTTCCCGGCAAACGACCAGACCGGCGTCCCCACGAGTTTTGATTCGTTCGGCGAAGTTCCCGATCCACTTCCGAGCGACGTTGAATCCGCAGGGTTCCCAATCACACTCTCGTTCTTCCCCGCCTCCAACGCCGGTCAGGTTAGCGCCGTGCAGGCTGCACTCTCGCTTGACGGGAAGGAAGTTCCTTGCTGGATCTCATGGCCCGGAAACCCGGCCAACAAAGCCCGACCCACGAACTCGAACTCGTTGTGCATCATTGCAAAGAACCCTCTTCGGCCGAAGGCGGAGTACTCAGTGCGGATCAAGGCTACTGTGAACGGGAAGGAAGGCGCGTGGGAGTGGCGCTTCCGCACCGGTGACCGCTGATGAGCTTCTTTCACGTGTCAGCGACGACCTCAAGCCCTGTCTCTGTCGGGGCTGCGCACCCCCCTTTGAGGGTTCTTCACATCTCCAAGAGCATGCCAAGCTTTATTGTATCGTTATTTGCTTCGTTGGACGCGGCGAGCGACAGACTCCTCGATCGATAGGAAATGAACTCCGTCTTGGAGAAACACCGGTACTATCCCGCATGCCGAGTACAGCCTAAGTAGCATCCGACTCTGCGTAGTTTCCTCACCTTTCATGCCGATCGCTAAATTCACTTCTGCTTTAACCGGGGCTACTTTAAGACCTTGGTCGCGCATAAGGTTGGCAAGTTCAGCCAACGAGCTCACATCTATATCCAGCCTAAACTTCCTAAGCGTATATCGATGACTTTCCGGTTGGCTGGTTTTGTTAAGCAGATCGTTGGCGAAAAACAGCTCAGCCCTGCCTAGTCCGAACAAGCCCTCAGCTGTTGCTTGCTGTTCCAACTCGGAGCGCGCGATTCCACCTGCCCAAAGCGCGAGACCTGCCGAAGCCCTCACTCTAGGGTCTGCATCACTTGCACTAAGGTCTCGAAGCCAAGAAATGCATGATTCAACCTTTGCTCGAGACAATGATTCAATTGCTTGATGGCGTATTGAGTCGATCGGGGACGTAAGCCATCGTGCACAATCAGCCCAGATCTCATCAGGGTCAAGCGTCGCCAGAACACGAAGCGCGGCTTCGACCACATTGGGTGTCTCGCCTTCTTTGCGAAGGATCTCGCGAACCTGCTCCAGATGTGGCTTTGGATCCGCCATGATCGCTGACAATGCCTTTTCCCTATCTCCCGGATGTTTGCTCTGAATCAGCTTGGCAATCTCACCGAGATGCGGTGGCCCGCCGACCCTGGAAATGGCTTCGATTGCCTCCCATCGGACCGACGCCTCCTCGTGCCCGAGCAAGCGCTTGAACTCAGGGAGGGATTCTGAATCGGCGATTGATTGCAGAAAGCGGAGAGCGGCAATTTTGACACTAGGGTGTTCGTCTCTTAGGAGCGTTCTGGCAGATCCCACATGCTGTGTAGATCGCAGCGCCATTAGCGCGTACAAAGCAGCTATTCTGACCTCAGCAGAAGCATGCGATAGGAATTTACCCAAGTGCTGGTTGACGGTGCGCGAAGGTTTCGCGCCCGGAACGACATCGAGTGCTCTGATTATGACATCAGGTGAATCAGCATTAAGCAAGGGAAGTACGTAAGCTGGATCCCAGCCTGAATTGGCCTTCAACTGGTGCAGCGCAGCGACTCTTACATTTTCATTAGAATGAGCGAGCAATGGACACAGAAGGTCGGAGTACTCGACCGATGTGGATGGTGGCAGCGCAACGATGGAAGCGATAACCAAATCCTCTTTCGCATGTGAGAACAAGCCCGCGATTGTTTCCCGGACGAGAGGACTCAACTCGGCGTCATTCTTACACAGATCTAGCGCAGCGATTCGTACCCACGGATCCAGATCCTGTAGCACTAATCTTTTCAGTCCCTTGTCGGCACCCTCCCCCCTGCTGGCGATGAGCCCCACTGCTGTTCTTCGGACCCCCGCGTCGAGATCTTGCAAGATCGCTTTGATATCGATGGGATGCGTTGAGGTCTTGGCGAGCTCGACCGCGGCAAGGCGTACGAAAGCATGTGGGTCGTGGAGCAATCTCTCTAGATCTTCAGCCTTCAACTCACCAATCCTGTTCAGGGCTCGTGCGGCGCACCCCCTTACATTAGGATCTGAATCGCTCAATGCGGTTCGGAATGCGTCCTTCAGTCCGTCTAATCGGCGCCTTCCGCCCTCCTCGACGGAGGCTGCGCGCACGTGAGGTGTCTTCGCAGTGCACAGCTTGCCCAATAACTCCTCGTTGAGCGGCAGCTGACTGATTAGATCCGCAAGCCTCAATGTCACCCACTGGTTCTCGCCGAGGGCAATCGAGAGAACCTTTTCGAATCCTTCCCTTTTGCATTGAGACAAGAACAAGGGAGCGATGCACCTCCATGGTCCGTCATCCCTATCTTCTAGAATCGGGACTAATTGGTCGAGCAACCCTTCCACAGGATAGGAAGAGGCATACTGGACAGCTGTCGTAGCGACCCTCTGATGTGAATGCTTCAGGAGGGGGAGTAGAGAATGCGCTTCGGGAGGCAGCCGCAATCCCATTGCTGCGCGCAGCGCACTAACGATCACCTCTGGATCGCCGGATTTAGCAAGCGCCAGTACGATTTCTTTTGCCTCGAGGAGCTTATGGGCACTGACGATTTCGAGCCCAGCGAGCTGACGGGCGGGTTCCTCCGCACTTCGAATGAACCTCAATACTCTTGCAGCTGCTTCGCTATCCAATGCTGAAATGCTGACTAGGGCCTGACACGCTTTGAGTTGCGACTTCAAGCTTGGATGTTCAAGCATCCCCGCTATTATGAGAGCGTCGGCCGACATACCTGTGATAGCCAGCGCCTCAAGGGCAGCAATTCGAACACTTTCTTCCTTCGCATCGAGCCACTTGAGCGCGAACGGACGGAAGGGGAAGACGCGGAACGTACAGACGGCATTTGCGATTTCAAGCTTCGAATCCGGGCTCAGCTCCCAATCCATCGTGTAGCGTACGAGCCTGTCTAACGAGCGAGTTAGCAGTCGCCGCGAGGGGTACTTGCGGCACGCAGCAAGCAGCACAGATGCTCTGTCCAGCTCGGAAAGAACGGACTGGTCAAGCACAGGAATCGCGGCCACCACGTCTTCTCCAACCGAGCGTCGCACCTGAATCGCATGTAGGATTGAGGTCGCGTGACTCCGCAGGTCCGCCTCCGGTCCTCGGACGCATGCCTCCAGTAGCGTCAGGTCTGCATCATTCCATTGATTCCAATCTGAGACGATCTGCTTTCGCGCTTGGACTCGCTTCTCGTATCGATCGGACTGGAGCTCTTGAATAAGTTCCTTCATGGCGAGCTTTTCGCGGTCCTGGCTGATTAGGGACTGAGGAAAGGACACAATACACAGAGTGATAATCGGCATGCACAGCTCCGTTACCGTGACCCGTCCATTTCGGAAGTTAGCGAGGAGAATGTGCGTCCTCCTTGCGCATGAATTGCGCTATCTCCTTTGGGTCTTCTCCCTTTGAAGTGTTTTGTTCAGCTCAGTAACTGATAGATCGAAAAGCTCCTTGAGTTTTCCCTTGGGGGCTGTCTTGGGCGCTGCACCCATGTAGAAATTGTCCCGCACGTTGGTAAGAAGGGCTGGGTCTGCAGGAAGAGCTCCGCTTGCCACCGCAAAGTCTCCGCTGAATCCCGTTCCTGTTTTGACGTACCCCTGAGCAACCAGGAATGCTTTCACTTCTGACTTCATGCTCTCGGAGCTTTCAAATGCTCTCGGCAGACCGGCCTCGAACCCCGCGCCGTGAACGTGCGCTCCAACTTTGATGACCGTCTCCCTGACAGGTGTAGTTGTGCACTCCAGACGCGCAATCCACACGACGGCAACCATCGAGCTAATTCGAGCGAGAACGGCTCCCCCTTCGATGACGTGAGCCTTCAAGCCGGCGTCGCCCACGATCTTAAGCCCGACCCTCTCAACTTCACCTGCACCGGAGCCAAAGTTTGCGTTGAAGGCACGCGTTGCCACGTCCCACTTCACAACGGGGGCAGGAGATCTCTCCTGCCCAACGATCCGCCTGAACTTGTCTTCTGCTTCCACGGAAAGGTCGTCCTTCCCAGCGGCGGCAGGGCTCGTTACTTCCAATTCGCCTTTTGCGAATGCCTTTCCCTCAATATTTGCCTCAGCCCGAGGAGGACCGAACGCTTTGCCCTCCACGTCCGAAGCGATTTTCACAGCGGCTGGCAACACGGCTTTGAGCTTCTCAGGAGCAAAGTCTCTGATCGAGCGGGAATAGCGCGCAATAAAATCCTTGGTGTCAAAGTCGTTTGCGTCGTCTTCCTTTGATGTAAGCTGGAGCCTCACTCGCGAAGCGAAGAATGCCAATACAACGATGGATGCTTTCTGGGGGACGTCTCCCTTGGGCAAGACACTTGGTGTTAGCACGATTGTTTCGGTTCTGTCACTGACCGCAGGCGCCTTTATTTCAAGAGCGACGTTTCCATTGGAAGACATACGTGCAATTTCTCTGTCCCTTGTGCTAGTGGGAAAGGAAGCGCCATGAATAGCCCCTCCTAGGGACGCCCCCAGGTTCACGAGATACCCTGCGCCCATAAGTTCGACCTTCCCAAGGTCGTTGATCAGCTTGTTATTGAATTCAAGAGGAAGCTTCTTACCCGGAGTCATAGCATCGACGAAGGTCTCCTGGAATGCGCCACCTCCAGCCTTAGGGAATGCATTGAGCAGTTGGGCAACTGCCAGGTTCCATGACTCGTCAGGATTACTCCCGGCATCAACTCGTCTACTCGACGCACCGGCGACTCCACCTTGACCTCGGAAAGTTGCCTTATGTTCGATCTTTGCAGTCACGTCGGGCACCGGACATGAAGCTATCGCAAGCTCGATGCTGGTTGTGCAAGGGCCGAGATCCTTTGATTGGAATGCGGCCGATAGGGTGATCGTAGCGGCAGCTCCCGCAGCTACTGCTGTCAATTCAATCGTTTGCGAGTTCCCGGCCGCGGGGGTGCGCCTTACGCTGCCAGGAGGAGCGGCGACTACTGTCCACGCGACTTCCGCGCCATCAATGACTTGCATGGACATCGCGTCTTTGACGATCGCTGTGTAACGCGCTTTGGTTGAGAATTCACGGGGACCCTCAATCTCGACAATGCATTTCCCCTTATCAATTGAAACTGTCTTGCTTGCCGTGCACTGATAAGGCGTTCCCTCGACTATTCCGTCCACAGCCGCCTGCAGCGTAACTTTCGAGTCCATCCGCGCCGTCGCCTTCGCCTTTACCAAGGCGAGATGGGGATCTGCCTGCTTCACGGGTCCGATTATGAGGTCGGCAGGATCATCCCCTCCTACTTGCACCGCAGACCATGTCATCGCAGCAGCAGGGAATCTAATGACCCCGCCGCCTGGCGTTGAGACGATAAGCGTATATTGGGTCTCTGCTGAATCAGGAGAAAGTCTGTCAGGCCCGAGAATGGTTGCCGTGCAAGGCGCCAACACCCTGCACACGGTAAAGTGGCCTTGGCTCGCGCCTATCTCCTTTAAGGTTCCGCTCTGTAGGCGCGTGAGCCCGACGGAAGCGTCCGGTTGGATGTTGAACCTATAATCTCCAATTCTCACAGATCCCTACACCTCGTCGGTCGGTGGGGTGGGAGCCGGCTGCTCAGCGACGCACGGGTTGGCGAGATTGCCTCCCGCGTTCTTTTCCACAATGGTAGGGCCGTCGACTCCGGGATCCAAGTTCTTGCCCATGATCACGCTGAAGCGTAAGTCCATGACTCTCAGGATGGTCCCGCTGACCGAGCTGTTCCCCAGAACCTGGTCTCCAGATCCGCAATTCGTCCCTACCATGGATCCTCGAATCAGTAGTTGGAGTCAGCTTCGATCACACCTGGTTCCTGAAGCATTGATCCATGCTCACCCGCCATACATCGCTTAAGAGACCACCTGAGAACGCATCTCACGTCTTCGTTCGCCTCCACCTCAAGTAACGCGGTCAACTGATGCGTGGCAGTCGGCGTACGACATCTACCAATGGCCTTGGATGCAACCCAGCGGTCTACGGTGGAACCGACTTTCGCCATCTCGAAGACGAACTCCGAATTGCCCCGTGAGCACAACAATTCAAGCGCGCCGAGCTTCACTTCGTCGTCTGGATCGGTGGCGGCGACGATCATCAGAGTGTGATCCACACCCCGCACTCCAACTTTGCCGACCGCCGACACAGCCGCGTGTCGAACGTGCGGGCTTGTATCGGCAAAGGCGATTGCCAGGTTCGATAGCAAATTTGGCGCGTCCAATTGGGCAAGGGCAGTCACCGCAGCGATTCTTGTGTTTTCATCTCGATCGCGCAACAGACTTGCTATGTCATCGACATATTCACGCAATTGTAGTGACTCCAATGCGCGAATTGCTGCCCAGCGGCATTTCCGCTCACCATCTCGTAGACATCGAGCGAGATCTGCACCAAAGACGTGAGCACTCATCCTTCCCAGAGCCTTGATTGCGCAGGCCCTTGTTTCCGAGTTTTCG
>Ga0187893_10003255_pt1 | contig 33357 bp, 23 predicted proteins | sample MA1701074metaG_FD_139574 | JGI IMG/M metagenome (GOLD analysis project Ga0187893, IMG submission 139574) | White microbial mat communities from a basaltic lava cave in the Kipuka Kanohina Cave System on the Island of Hawaii, USA - MA170107-4 metaG ...
CAGGTCTCCGGCGCGACGGCCTCGACCAATCAACTGTTGAGCATCGATCCCGCCTTGCTGCAGGCGACGGCGGCGCTCCTGACTCTGCAGAACAGCGCGCAGTTCACGTCGGCCACGGATCTCATCGCGATCGGGCCCACCTCCAAGTTGAATGCTGCCCTGCCGGCTGGATCGGGGCTTGTCAGCCTGTCGAATCCCGCCAACCTGACAGTCACCGATGGATACCTGGTCCGACTGACCGGCGGCAGCGAGCTGAATATCATCACGGGGCACCTGGTCACCCTGGCAAACGGAAGCAGTGTGACGCTGGGCAGTGCAACAACAACGGGTGCGCTGGCGAGTGTGGAAGGGGGCTCGATCTTCCGGCTCACGAGCGGGGCGTTTGCGGCGGCGATCGCGGGGACTAACAGCGTCGCCTTCAATAATGCTCCGGCCTGCAGTCTTGGCATCTGTAAACCCATTCTCAGTACGGGATTTAACATCTTGCTGATGGGTGGGGCGGTCGCCAGTAACGTCCAGATCGATCCAACGTTTGTCCCGTTTGTGAACGCGGGTGGGACGGTCGTGGTGAGCGGGCTTGATGCCGGCCATGCGCTGCTGGTGGTCAGCGGGGGCACGAGCCAGGTGTTCCTCGGCCAGGCCTTTGTACCGGGGCCTCTGGAGATTCCGCCGGACAACGGGACGTTCAATGGAGCCGCCCAGATTTTCACGACGATCACCTTGAAGCCCATGGGGACTCTGACCGGCGCCTCCGATGTCACGGCGCTCAATGTGTTTGCCTGGACCGGTGGCACTCAGAGCGGGACCGGGACCACCTTTGCTACAGGCGGCCTGACGATCAGCGGGGCGGATGAGAAGATACTGGCACGGCCGCTGAACAACACAGGCGCCGCGCTCTGGAAGGACGGGGGGAATCTAACGGTGCTCGCGGGCGGCAGCTTTAGTAACACCAGCAGCGGCACCTTGGATATTCAGAACGACGCGGTGTTCGGGAGCGTCGAGGGCACGGGACTCTTTACCAACCAAGGCGCGGTCATTAAGTCGGGCGGATCCGGTACTGCCGAGATCCGCACGGAGTTCAACAACAGCGGAACCGTAAACGTCAACAATGGCACCCTGGTCTTCACCGGCGGCGGATCGAGCAACGGGACCTTCACCGCGGCACCAGGCACTACGCTGAGGTTCGGCGGCGGCGTCCACACGCTCACCGGGAGTGTCATTGCGACGGGCACTGTGAACGTCACCGGGGGCACGGTGAATTTTAACGGCGGCAGTTATAACGTGACCGGGAGCACTATCGCCGGCGGCGGGGTGACAACATTCAACGCCGGTGTCAACGTGGAAAGCCTGGGGGCACTTGCGATCACCGGCGTTTTGAACTTGAGCACGGGGAAACCTGTCAATGTCCCGGTCCTCGTGCTGGGTTCCGGCTCTCTCACGGGCGCCGATAGCCTGACCGTAAGCGGCGGTACGTTCTGGATTGGTGGAGATATGGCCGGCCCCGGGGTGACCAGCGCTGACGGAGGATTGACCATCTTCGGCAGTCTCGCCAAGACTCTTTCTCTCGGCCACATCTTCAATAATGGCGGGTCTGCGACGTGGAGTCGAGGCACTATCAACATCAACGACGTCGGGACCAAGTTCAATAATCTGGCGGGGGCCACCTTCATCGATCAGACCACCGGTGGATTCATCCAGGGTACCGGCGGCGGGCTTTTCAGCAACGCGGGCACGTACACCAAGACAGAAGCCGGAACCTCGACCATCACCAACGGCGTGGCGTTCAATAACAGCGGTGTGGTGGATGTACAGGCAGGGACACTGGTGTTGAGCGGCGCAGTCACGAACACCGGCACGTTCACGATGCAGTCCGGCGGCAGCCTAGCCTTCGGCGGTGGAACCCATGCGCTGAACGCCGGAACGTCACTAGCGGGAGATGGATCCGTGATCGTCAGCGCCGGTACGGTCAACGTGAACACGAGCGGCGTCGATCGCCTGACCGGTTCGTTGAACGTGACCGGCGGCGCGTTGAATGTGACCGGAGATCTCGTCGGGCTCAACGGCACCTCGCTGAGTCCGACGGGCTCCCTTCTGGTGGGAACCGGCGGAACGGTAGATGTCACGGAGAGTGTGGTGGCGGCCTCGAATGGCGGCCAACTCACGGCGAATTCGGCTTCTCCGCTGGTCTCTCTCAATGGAGGTACGCATCAACTGGCCACTGCGGCCGGAGGCGCCACGTTCAACGTGTCGGGGGTGACCACCGCCGTGGAAGCGGTCGAGGGGAATAACCTGACGCTCGGGACGGACAGGCCGATCAAGGGAACAGGGGCGTGCCCAGCCTGTGACCTGAACGCGAGCTTGGTGGAGACCGGCCCGACCGCGACCGTGATTACCGGCGGGACGATGGTCAAGGTGGACACGGCCCTGTTGGCAGCTTCGCTGCCCTTCCTCAACATGGTGAATGCCACGGTGACCTTGAGCGCGGACGCGGTCACTCTGGCCAATATGGCCAAGGTGATTGTCGGGGCTGGAGCAGGCGCGGCGATCAAGCTGAACGCCACCACGATGACGGTCAACGTCGGCGCACTGATCAACGTGGCTGGTGGGAGCTATCTGAACGTCCTCGCCAATCTATTGGAGTTGAGCAACAGCAGTATCCTCCGGCTGAACGACGTGAACGACGGGTTTCTGGTCAAGGCAAGCGGCAACTCAGTGGTGGTGATAGACGGCGCGCTGGTGAAGTTCGCGGAAACGGCCGGCAACACGGTCGAGATCAAGAACAACAAGGCGCCGACGGAAGTCATCAACGGCGTGGGGTTTCATTTCACCGGCGGAGCCACGGCGGCCAACGTCGAGGTCCTCGGCACGCCGATCCGCAATCTTGGCACGAACGCCTTTGACTTCGTGAACGGCGGCAGCCACATCTTCGTCGAGGGCACCGCGAAAGTGAAGATCAAGGGGAACTAACCCCTCCGGCCTACCACACCCACGACAGGCCCAACGTGGTCACGTTCCGGTTGTACTCGAAGATCTGAGGCAGGTTGGCGCGGCTGACGACCGTCAGGTTATCCAGCGTCAAGGTGAAGTTGTAGGGCAGGGGATAGGTCAACCTGACGGCGTAGTTCTGCTCTGTAACGTTCTGTTTGACGGTGCCTGGCGCGGTCGAGGGGAAGATGGCATTGGGATGGGGGTAGTGCCGCAAGTGGAGGTCGAAGTCGAAGTTCGCGCGAATGTCCTTCCACGGCAGTGTGTACTGCGCGCCTGCCATGAGACGGTGACCGCGATAGAACCAGTCGCCGCCCTTGGTGTCGTCTTGGTCGTACTGATAGCCGAAGCGAAGCAGATGCCGGTCTTGCTGGAAGCGCAGCACCTGGGTGAGGCCGATCATGTAGTTCGTCCCGGAACGGTCTTCAGCTGGGTTCGTCCCGCCACCGACTAGAAACAAGTTTGAAAAGTCCTTCACCTGAATGCGGCCCTGCAGGATCGTCATGTGGCGCTCGCTCTCGATGAGGGTGCCGATGAGCGTGCCGCTGTGCCGACCGAGGAAGAAGTCGCCGCCCAGGGTCGTGTTGTCATAAGAGTATTGGGCGCTCACCTGGAAGGGCATCCGCTTGAGCAGTCCTCGGTAATACGTCGCGACTTGCCCATAATTGTTCTGGGTATTGAAGAAGGAGATATCGTTATAGATGGTCTGGAAGAAGGAATAGGTGGCGATCGCGTCCCACGAGCCTTTACGCAGGAACGTGAAGTCGAAACGGGCGGCGGCCAACTCGCCCGGTGAGTTGGTCTTGTTCCCTCGGAGCGCATTCACGACGGGATCGGCGGCGGCCAGCGGTGTGGTTCGCACGTTGGTATCGTACAGGAGGCCGAAGCGGAGTTCGCCGTGGAAGCGGCCGGTCTGGTCACGCGCGGCGATCATGCTGTCGCGCAGGCGGTCGGCCGGGCCGGTCAGCGGGGATACGGTCCGGATCCGATTGGCTTCCTCGAACTCGCCGGCGGCCTGTTCCGGCAGACCCATGATGCCGAGGGCCAAGCCGGTGTAGAACTTGGTGAGTTGCCGGATGTTGGGATCTGGAGACGAGCCGGCCTTGAAGGCTTCCACGGCTCCCTGGTAGTCCTTCCGGCGATAGCGCATGAACCCGACGTAATAGCCGACGTTTTCTTTCTGAGGCTGCGCGTTAAAAACCTCGGTGAGCAGCGGTTCTGCTTTGTCATACTGTTCCAGCGAGAAGTAAGCGACTCCCAGTTGGAACGTGATCACCAGCTCATTCGGCGATTTAGCCCGGGCCTTCTCCAAGGCCTCGATCGCTGCGCCATAGTTGCGCGTGGCCAGGTGGACCAGACCGACGTAGTACATCGCTTCGACATTGTCGGGATCAATCTCCAGCGCCTCGCGGAGCAGGCTGAGCGCTTCGCTGTAACGCCGGTCCTCATAGGCCAGGATGGCCTGGGCGATGAGGACGTCCGCTTCCGTGCCCTGGGCGGCGGCCGGCGGGATGGCAGGGAGCAAGAGCAGGCAGGCCCCAATGACAAGCAGACCCAGGAGCCTTGCGCAGGACACCAAGCCCGTCCTCTTGGTTAAAGCCGCTGTGCCTGTCATCACCTGGGGAGCCTACGGACAAGCCGGGCCTGACGTCGCCGCGAACACACCCCTGCTGCCGACCGAGACCAGGCCGACTGGCGGGGCGGCCAGACTTGGTTGTGCCTCGACTAAGGGGCAGTACGCAGCATTAGAACCACAAAACGGAGGTGCGAGTCAAGCTGAAATGCAAGTATTTGCAGGCGTTTTTGACCAAAGTGAAATCCTTGACTTGTCGTGCAGTTCTATGCTACCGGAGGGGGCTTCGAACGGAACGGAATCTGTGACTGTGTCGGGTCAAGTGTCAGCGTCTCGCGGTCTCGACTCGATGCCCCTGCTCTTTTCCTGACCCTCTGCGGTGGGTTCCAACCGCTGGGGGCCCGGTCAAGGTCCAAACACCATTCCCCATCGAATGGGTACCCTTAGGGTACCCACCCTACCCCTTGTAGACAGGTCTCGATTTGCACCGGACGCGCGGCTGAGCTATATTGTCCCCGCCGGCCGCTTCCCCGGGTCGGAAAAAAGTGGCAGCGCGGAAAGAGAGGGTCCCTCCCCCGTCTTTCGTATGGCTGACGACTACCTGGGCAGGGCGAAGCGCCGCGATGCGGGCGTGACCTCCAAAAAGGAGGTGGGCCAGTTTGATCTTCGCATGAGCGCCAGCCTGGTGCTGAACGGGGATGTCCGGTACGGCAGGACGGTCAACATCAGCTTCGACGGAGTGGATATGGTCTTCGACGGACCTGTCCCCTTCACGTTGAACCAGTCCATTCGGCTGGGCCTCATGACCGGTGCCTGCATCCTGGAACTTCGGGGCACCGTCGAGAACATCCGCCATACCACCGGAGCACCCGGTGCCTCCCCCGAATTTCCCTCCTCCGGCATTGCCGTCAAGTTCGAGCCGATCGCCTCTCTCGAGCGACAGATTCTGGGTTCGCTTCTGGATGCGCTGCGCGAGCGCTATCTGGCTGTCAACCTGGCCACCCTGCTGGTGGCCCAAGAAGCGGCCGGGGATCTGCTCCTCGAGGTGGGTTACATCGGCGCCCACCGGCGGCACCAAGACCCCTTTCCTTTCGTTTCCCTGCGGAATGCCGTGCCCGATGTCCAGCAGCCCGCCCTCGGTTTGCGCGAAGAGGAGCCGGGGGCGGCGACCGTTTCCGTGGTCTCGCCCCCGGCAAGCCTCGAAGACCGCGCATTCTGGGAGCAGTATCTGGATCACTTCCACTTCATCGTCAATGTTCCGGAGTATTGGCACCTGCTGGACCGGATTTGCCGTCTCATGGGGGAACGGAACGAACGAACCCTTATCCTCGACGCCGGCTGTGGACATGCCAATCTGGGACAGTTTCTCCTGATTGATCAAGCCTATCGGAACACGTGTCAATCGGACAGCGCTACCGGCGTTCCACATTATTTAGGAGTCAACATCATCTCAAGTGCCCTCCAGGAGGCTAAGCGAAAGCTCTCAGAGCGGGCTTTCGAAGTCGACCTCCGACGCCCTCATCTGAGTGACGATTCTGCGCCGAAAGCCTCTCTTTGTTGTGCGGACATGAATCGGCCTCTGCCGTTCCATGACAATCAATTCGATCTGATCGTCTGTAATTTGGTGCTCGCCTATGTCCGGGATCCCCTCTTCGCACTTCGCGAGATGATGCGCGTCGTGGCCCCAAGCGGTCGCTTGATTCTCGCCATTCTGAAGCCTGTCGCCGATCCGCTTCAGGTGTATCGGGACCTTCTGGACCATCTAGACCGTGCAGAGGACAAGGCGCAAGTTCAATGGATGCTGGAGAGCTGGGCTTCCATTCAACTGGTCGAGTACAAGGCGGGAAAGCGAATCTGCGACAGCTCTGAACTGGAGCAACTGTTTGCCTGGAGCGGTGCCGTGGGGGTGCGCATTTATCCCGCTTTTGCCGATCACGCATTCCTGGCCGTTGCCGAAAAGCCGGCTTACTGAGGGCCTTCATCCCATTGTTTTCTCTTCCGAAGGACTTGTCGGCCATAGGCAGTACCGTGAATGCGGAAATTTGCAATTTGTTTGACAAAATGCCGGGGCGTGGTCCATCATTTGCCACACTCTGGACTCAGAGAGTGAGTGAAAGCCGTGGTTTAGCGTGTCTCGTCTGAGCGGTGTGGGGGCTCGAAGAGGTAGCTTACCTCGGAAGGAGAACCAAGATGGCTGGAAGGCTTCATCATTCGGGAGAGAATAATAACGGGGCGATGCGAATCCCGGTATCCCTTCGGCTCTACCGGAAGCAGTTGTCGGGGCATGCCCCTAATCTGACTCCCTCCGGCTTGCGCGTGTTGAGCGCCGCCACCCTGAATCCCGGTACTCCTCTTGCCCTCCAGCTTTCTTTCGGAGCGAATAGCTGCTACCTGAACCTGTCCGGCCAAGTCGCGTCCTGCCTGCAGGCGCAGAACGGCACTGAGCGTCAGTATGCGATCGGCATCCAGTTTGTCGCGGTCCGGGAATTCGAGCGGAAGATTCTCGCTTCGGCGATCCAGGAACTTCAGGAGGATCCCACTGCTCAGGAGAACTGCTTCGTAACCATTGACATTTCCAAGGACGCAGTCGCTGAAGAGGCGGCCCAAGTGGCGGCAGGCGGTCAGCCCCCGTCCGGTACCGTGGAAGCTCACAAGGGGACGAGAAAACCGAGATGGTTTACCCCTGATCCGCCCTGGGTCCTGGACATGCAGGCGAGGATCCAACCCCACTGGCAGGCCGTTTTGACCTGTCCCTTGGTGCGAAAGACCGCGGACGGCACTCTTTCCCTCAGGCAGATGCACGCGTGGATGACCCAGCTCTATCCATTCATTGAGACCTTTCCCAAATGGATCGCGCTGAATATCACGAAGACCCAGGATCCCGTGTCTCGCGGGTTCATGATTGACAACGTGCGGGTTGAAAAGCGCCACGCTGAACAGTGGGTGCAGATGGCTGAAGGGTTTGGGATTGATCCAAAAGACCTCCACACGGTCCGGCCCATTCCGGAAGTGGATGCCCTGACCCACTGGCTGTGGTCCATCAATACCCAGGGTTCCCTGGCTGAGGCCGTGGGCGCTACCAATTACGCGATCGAGGGAATCACCCACGATATCTCCACCACTGTCGTCAAGGGCTTTCCTCTGTACGAGGGTCGAGGAGGGTTGCGCCTGACCAAGAAAGCCTATTGGTGGATGGAGGCGCATGCCCGTTACGATGACCTGCACCCCATCGAGGCCCTGCACGTGATGAAACTCTATACCACCTCCAAGGACCTCGAGGAAAAGGTTGCGTTTGCGGCCCAGCGGAGTCTGGAGTACATGCTGATGGCTTTGGACGCCTGCTATACCCGCTTCCAGCCTGAGGAGTCGGGAAGCCGGGTGGCGGCGGGTTCACGAATTGCCAGGGCCTCGGAGACCTCCTAGCGCCGCTTTCCTGGCCCAGCCAAGGACGAAATGCACACGGGGGTATGGTCTACGGCTGTGGAAGTCAGTCCCCCGGAGCTGAAGGCGTCCGGTGAAGAAGCGGCAATTTTTCCGCTCGGTTCTCTCCATTCCTTCCCTTCTCTACCCTATTAAAGCCTTGAGGCAAGTCATGCGGGCGTGGCGGGTCGCATGGGTGAGTCCGCGCGCATCCGGCTGGAGTCCTTGCCCTTAGACAGCCATGAACCCCTTCGCACTCTCAGGGCTCTTGACAGGAATCACCTCCTTAGCCTTCGGGTATTTCGTCTACCTCAAGGAGAAGACGCGACTACTTAATCGGCTGTGGTTCGTCTTCACCGCATCCGTGGCAGCCTGGGGCTTGGGCGGGATGTGGATCGGGCTGGCAGCCGAGCCGACCACGGCGCTCTGGGCTTGGCGTCTGGCTTTCGCCTGCGGCGTGGTCTGGATCCCCATCCTCTTTTACCACTTTGTCTGCGTGTTCGGTGAACTGCAGCGCAGGCGGTTGCTCCTTATCAATTACGCCACGGGGCTGGGTCTATTTCCGCTGTTCTTCACGGACCTGATGTTCCCCGGCGTACGCCTCGCCTTCCCGGCTTTTTACTATTCCCGGCCGGGCTTGCTTTTCCCGGCCTTCTTCATCTGGTGGGTCGGCTTGGTGGTGGTCGCGCATTACGAACTCCTAAAGGAACACAACCGCGTCTCGGGCCAGAGACGAAACCAGATTCGGTATTTTTTCCTGGCCACCGCCATCGGGTACTCCGGCGGCTCCTTGGACTACCTGCCGATCTTTGGGATTGACATCTACCCTTACGGCAATTTCGCGGTCGTCCTCTATCCCGCCATCATGACCTATCCCATCCTGAGGTACCGCCTCATGGATATCACGGTCGCAATGGAGAAGGGGTTGATGTTCCTTCTCCTGGCGATCATCGTGGCGGTCCCATCCTATCCGGTCTTGCTCATTCTGCAGAAGGCCTATTTCGGTACGGTGAGCCTGCCCTTCTCGATGGCCCTCCTGTGCCTGTTCACCGTGATGTTTCTGGCGGTGTCGCGGCTCAAGGTCGAGACGCAGGGCGCCATCGTTCGTACCCTGTTCAAGGCACGTTACGACATGTATGAAACCTTGTCGGCATTTTCCCAAGCCCTGGTCACGATCCTCGATCTGCGATCGCTGACGGAAGAAATCGTGCGTACGCTGACCAACGTTATCGGGATCAAGACGGTATCTCTCTACCTCTTCGATCAGGAGAAAGATGTCTACGTTCTGGCCGCGTCCCATGGGCTGGGCACCGACCAGATGAACACCATGAAGCGGGCGGCAGGGGAGGGCCTGCCCTACCACCTTGAGTACTCCCGAGAGATTCTGGTGCGGGAGGAACTGGAGAAGGCGGACGCTCCGGAGACGGGTGCGATCGTGAAAACGCTCACGGAGATGCATTCCGAAGTCTGTATCCCTCTCGTCAACAAGGACCGCCTGATCGGATTTTGCAATCTCGGGGCTCGGCGCGATGCGGGCATGTATTCCGTCGAGGATTTGAATCTGCTCACCACGCTGGCCCGGAATGCCGCCATCGCGCTGGATAACGCGAGGCTGTATGAGGACCTCAGGCGCTCCCAGATTCTGATGCAGCGGACCGATCGCCTGCGCTCGCTCGAAACCGTTGCGGGGGGGTTTGCCCACGAGGTTCGGAATCCCCTGACCTCCATCAAGACCTTCGTCCAGCTCGCGCCCATGCGGACGGACGACCAGGAGTTCATGGGCGCGTTCAGCAAGGTGGTTGCCGAGGATGTCTCGCGCATCGAGAGATTGATTCAGGAGATTCTCGATTACGCGCGGTACATGGAGCCGAGGTTTTCCGAGGAAGATTTGAACGATGTGGTAGCGTCCTGCCTTTATTTCGTGGAAGTGAAAGCCGACAGCAAGGCTATTGTCATGGAAAAGCGACTCGCCGGCGACCTTCCCGTGGTGTCGCTCGACCGCCAGCAGATCAAGCAGGTCCTGCTGAACCTGCTCCTCAACGCGATGGAGGCGATGGGCGACGGCGGGGGCCGTCTGACAGTCAGGACCCACCGCCTCGTCAAGCCGAATGGCGATGTATGGGTTCAGATTGAGGTTGCCGATACCGGCTCCGGGATCGCGGCGACGGATCTGGAGCACATATTCGACCCGTTCTATACCACCAAACATGAGAGCGGGGAGCGCGAGGGGACCGGGTTGGGCTTGTCCATTGTGCACCAAATCATCCAGGAGCACCACGGTTACATCGAGGTGGAAAGCACGGTAGGCCGGGGGACGACCTTCTTCGTGAACCTCCCGGTCGACCCGCGGAAGTCAAGCCGGACAGCGGGACAACGAGAGCATGAAAAAGCGAATACTCTTGGTGGATGACGAGCCCGGGATTCGGGCAGCCTTGAAGATGGTGCTCCAGCCCGGGTACGAGACCATCGCCGCCTCCAGTGCCCAGGAGGGCTTGCAGGCCTTGCGGCGAGAATCGCCGAACCTGGTCCTCCTCGACATCGTGATGCCGGGGGAAGACGGCCTGGAGTTTCTGGAGGCGATTCGGGCCGAGCAGCCCGAGGTTCCGGTGATCATGCTGTCTGCCTTGAATGCGGTGAAAACGGCGGTGGAAGCGATGAAGCGAGGCGCGGCGGACTATCTGACCAAGCCTTTCGATGCTGAGGAACTCCGCCTGAAGGTGTCAAAAGCCTTGTCGGCACGGGAACTCGAAAGGGAAGTGCACTACCTGCGGGTCCAAGCCGTGAATCGGTATGCGCTCCACGGTCTGGTTGGGAAGAGCCAGGCGATGCAGGAGGTGTACGCCAAGATCGAGCAGGCGGCGGACACCCGGACGACCGTCCTGATCACCGGAGAGAGCGGGACGGGTAAGGAGCTTGTCGCACGGGCACTCCACTATAACAGCTCGCGGCGGGACCGGCCGCTGATCGCCCTGAATTGCGCCGCGATTCCCGAACCGTTGATCGAGAGCGAGCTTTTCGGGCATGAAAAGGGGGCCTTCACCGGTGCGGACGCGCGACGCATCGGCCATTTCGAACTCGCGCATGGGGGCAGCCTTTTTCTCGATGAGATTACCGAGTTGAATACCACGACGCAGGCGAAGCTATTGCGGGTGCTGCAGCACCGGGAGTTTCTCCGGGTCGGCGGCGCCCAGCCGGTCAAAGTGGATGTGAGAATCCTGGCGGCCACGAATAAGGATCTGACCGCGATGCTCCGCCGCGGCGAACTGCGGGAGGACATCTACTACCGGATCAACGTGGTCTCCATTCACCTCCCGCCTTTGCGGGAGCGGCCGGAGGACATTCCGCTATTGGCCCAACATTTTCTGGCCCGGAGGGCGGATGAAGAGAAGCGTGCGCCCCGGGAGTTCTCCCAGGAAGCGATGGAGGTACTCACCAAGCATCACTGGCCGGGCAACGTGCGGGAACTGGAAAATGTGGTCGAACAGGTCAGTATCTGGTGCCGTCAGGCGATCATCAGACCGGAGCATCTGCCGACCTTCGTCCGGCTGGAGAGTCGCACCGAGGCGTTCTGCGAAGAACTCGCTGGGCCAGGACTCTCGTTGGAAGAGGCGGTGATCGAATTGGAGCGGAAGAAGATTCTGGACGCACTTCGACGAACCGATTATATTCAAACTCACGCCGCTGTTCTTTTGGGCATTAGCCGGCGGATGCTCAAATATCGCATGGACTTGTTGGGGATCGGACCAAGGGAGTCACGGGTTAGAGAGTCCCCAGATCAACCCAAGATGTTGCAATAATGGAACGTCATTTGTACATTTTTGTACAGACGGTAATTTCTTGACGCTGGCGACAAAGCAGCGACCAGCCGGCGATCATTCTGTTAAGGTGGGTATGCGGCACGCTCCACGATGCCTTGCGGTCGCTGGTTACGTGATCACAACATATTGACACGGACCACCCAATTCAGGTAAGGATCACATGCGGCATCTACCTTGCAGCTAACCAGTTCCGAGCTGCACGCGACATCCGATACGGAGAAACCGGGAGAATATCCCAGATGGCACAAGAGCCGTACAAACCTACCCTCCTTGTCGTCGACGATGAAACGGGTCCCAGAGACGCGCTCAAGGTAATCCTGCGGCCGTTCTTCGATCTCCAGATCGTTGAGACTGGGCAGGCGGCCGTGCGGGCGCTGAAGAGCCACCGGATTGACCTGGTCACCTTGGACCTGAAACTTCCCGACCGCTCGGGAATCGACTTGCTGCAGGAAATCAAGCTCGAATACCCTGCCGTGGAAGTCGTCATCATCACCGGGTATGGCAGCCTGAAGTCGGCCATGGATGGAATTCGCTATGGTGCGGCAGGCTATCTCTTGAAGCCGTTCAACGTCATGGAATTGATCACGCTCATCAATCAAACCCTCCAGAAGAAGCAGCGGCTCGACCACTTGAGAGAGTTGCTCAAGGTGACCGGTAGCCAGGAGGACCCGGTACCGGACCTGACAGCCGCGTGGAACCTTTATGCGCACCTCTACACGAACCAGGGGCAGCCTGAGCAGGCGGTCAGCCAGAAGAACGGCCAAGGCTCAGAAATAATGATGAGTTTCCTCTCGGATCTCCTGGAAGCGAAAGGTCGAGAACTATTCAATCATTCCAGCCGTGTCAGTTTCTTTGCGACCCGCTTGGGCAAACACGTGGACCTCACGGCAGCCGAACGGCGGGCGCTCGCGATCGGTGCTTTTCTCCACGATATTGGAAAGCTTGCGATTGACGATCACGCGTGGTCTCCGATTGACCGTCCCGCTCTGCAGGATCAGACTGCCTTGGAACATCACCCCGAGATTGGAGCCAGGATGATTCGTCCGCTCAGTCTTCCCGCCGAGGTAAGCCAGATCGTGGCCTATCACCACGAACAGTATGATGGGGCAGGATACCCGGAGGGCCTTCAGGGTGAAGGGATCCCGCTTCTGGCGCGCATCGTCGGCATTGCCCAAGAATTCGACCATCTGTTGAACAGTACGACCCATCACCACTCTCTCTCGCCCGATGAGGCCCTGGAACAGATCCGGCGCCAAAGTGGTTCACGCTTCGATCCCTCGCTGCTCGACCTGTTCGCACGTGTAGTCGGGGAATGCAAAGCCTCACTTCCGACGTTTGCGACGTCGTTCGGGCCGGCGATCCCATCTGAATCGTGAGACGCTTCGTGCCTTGAACCGGGTGTATGGCACTGCTCTCATGCAGAACAGGTTCTAAAGGCTGCCATCGGCTCTCGCTTTCGAGGGGCCAGTCTCGCCTGGTAGCCATTCTCTTCTTCACTCGGACATTCGGTTCCCCCATGCGTGTCGGCCGAGCGAGACACGCATGGGCTTGCCCGACATCGATGTACCGGGACCATCATGCAGAATCGTGAGATCGAATCGCAGCCCATTCTCGACGCCCTTCCCATGCCGGCGGTCATTACCAGTGAGCGCGACGGCCGCATCCTCTACGCGAACCAACTGTTCGGTCTGATCTTTGGCCTGCCCACTCCAGACCTGATCGGGCGCGGGTTACCGGATCTCTACTACAACCCCGGAGATCGGCAAGCCCTGCTTGAAGCCTTGGCCAGGACGGGTTCCGTCAGCGATTACGAAGTCCAGGCAAAGAAGATTGACGGCGCCCCCTTTTGGGCGACTGTTTCCCTGAAGCCCCTCGTTTTCCAGGATGAACCGGCGATCCTGAGCACATTCAACGATATCAGCGAGCGGAAACGACTTGAACATGAGTTGTACCGGTCGAAAAAGATGGATGCGCTGGGCCGGCTGGCTGGAGGGATCGCGCATGACTTCAACAACGTCCTGACCATCATCCTCGGCATCAGCATGCTGGCTCTCAATCGTCTCGGCCAAAGCGATCTCCTCCACGGAGACCTCGAGGAGATCAAGAAGGCTGCTGAACGAGCGGCCTCGCTGACCCAGCAGCTCCTGGCCTTCAGCGGGCGCCAGATGCGTGGGCCCATCACGCTGGACCTGAATGAGGTTTTGGCTGCGCTGCAGACGATGCTGCAACGCTTGATCGGCGAAGACATCAATCTGGAGATCGTGTGCGCTTCCGGGCTTGGCCATGTGAAGGCGGACCGGGTCCAGTTGGAACAGATCATCATGAATCTGGTCGTCAACGCCCGCGACGCCATGCCTCACGGAGGGAAACTGACGCTCCACACCACCGATATCGAGATCACCGAGGATTCCTCCCAAAGCCGAGTCCTGGCTTCGGGGCCCTATGTCGTACTGGTGGCCAAGGATACGGGGCAGGGGATGGATCCGGAGACCCAGTCACGCATTTTTGAGCCGTTCTTCACCACCAAGGGGCCGGGGAAAGGAACGGGGCTCGGCTTGTCCACCGTCTACGGCATCGTGAAGCAGTTAGGCGGCCATATCTCCGTTGACAGTGAGCTCGGTCGAGGGACCATTTTTACCGTCTACCTGCCCAAGGTCGAAGCGGCCGTCGATGTCCTCGAGGCGAACCAAGCACGCTCGATTCTGCCCCGTGGGACCGAAACCATCTTGCTGGTTGAGGATGAACCAGGAGTCAGGGCGCTTGTGAGTGAAACCCTGCAGGCCTATGGCTACACCGTGCTCGAAGCGCGGCATGGGATTGAGGCACTGCTGATCGGGACCCAATTCACCGGGCCCCTCTCTCTCCTGATGACGGATGTGGTGATGCCTCAGATGAGCGGACGAGAAGTGGCCGATCGCCTCATGCCTCTGCGCCCGCGCATGAAGGTGCTTTACACCTCGGGGTATACCGATGAGGCGGTGGTCCACTACGGTGTTGAAAATGCAGAACAGGACTTTCTTCCGAAACCCTTCACCCCAGAAGGGCTGGTCCGCAAGATCAGAGACCTCCTCGATCGGCAGCCGTCCCTCTAAGAGCTATCCCGACGTATTAACGATCACACACGCAGACGTTCCGTCGCTTGGAAGCGGGGGAACTACTGAACGGGTGAGGGCGTTAGACGGTCCCGAGCGTCGAGACCGGTTTCCGGTGTGATGCGGGATCGCGGCATCACCGCGATGCTGGTGCAGGTGCCGCTGGCTTCGTCGATCCGCTTGTCCACGATGCGCACGTCCCGGAGCAACTCATTCACCATTTCCTCGCGCACCACCTCAATGTCTTGCTCCGCCGTTCGCCCCATCCTCTCGCGCAAGCGATCAACTGCGTGCTCGGTAACGCGGATCCTAATTTGCTTGGCCAGGTCGGTACGCGCAGCCAGTTCCGAGACCCGTTGGCAGGCGAACCGACCTTTGGACAAGTCGCCTTCCCCCACACCGCGGAGATATTCCTCGGGCGGATAGTGTGACAGGCTCCGACTTGGAGCTGGGATGGAGTCGGGCTTCTCCGATTCTCTGCCAGGCATCCGCTTTTCGTGCTGAGATAGTTCCTGAAATGATCGCTCAGCATGCTGGCCTGGCAAGACCTGTGGTGAGGGGGAGTCGGCCGCCTGAACCGTAAGAGGTATGAAGGCTGGGAGCACGGCGAGGAGCCGGATGCCTAGGCGAATCCAGACACTGACTGCCGCCTCGTCTACTGCGGTGTAAGATCGGTCGATAGACACTAGGTTGCTCTGCCAACCACACCCCTTGGGTTACCTGCGTCCCCGCCCCCTGGATCCCTGGGGGGCCGACATCCTCGGCGGAGCGGGTCGCATCCGAAAGGACGGAGATGTCCCGGGATAGGGGTGAGGGTAGGTTCTGTACGACCTGGGAGCCGGCATGATGCCGGACCAGGGCCGAATGGCTGCCCGAAGCCGGTTCTGACTCGGATTGTGGGGGGCCGGAGGGCGAGAGTATTGGGGGAGGGCCTGTTGCGGCATGATCTTCTGCTGAGCGGTCTGGACATGCCGGCTCCACGGGGCCAGTTGCCAGGCCTGAATCAGGAGGGTCGGTGCCGGGACATAGCCCACTGACGGAGCCACGGCGACGCTGGTGCCCCCGACCGTCCAGTCCGTCCAGGCCTGGGAGACCAGGACATTCGAACGAGCCTGGCTGAGTAATTCCTGGCGTTGCTGGGTGAGGGCCTGGATTTGCTCGGGGTCTGTGGCGGCGGCCAAACGGGTATTTGCCTCGGTCAGTTCCTGTTGCAGTTCGTCGAGTTCACTGCGGAGGGCGATCAACTGCCGGCGTGCGTCCTCATTTTCCCGTAGAGCAGTGATGGCCTGGACGACTTGGTCCGAATCCACTTGGGCCACGAGATCCACGTGGACAACCACCGTGTTATCTTCGACCCGGGTGATGCTCTCTTGATCGAGGATAAGCAGCAATCCGGCCGTATAGGTCCGAATTTCGTCTGTCGTGATATCAAGGTCCCGCACGACCGTGACGCTTTCGAGGTAGGTCGCTACTTGTTCAAGGGCGTTTCGTTTCGCGGCTTCAAGCGCCAGATGCTCGGCGTCCAGTTTCGTGTCATGGTCGTTCATGCGGTACTCGCCCTGGCCTGTGACGGTGCGGACATCGGCGAGGGCTGGGCTGGTGAGCGGGATGACCAGGGTTAACGTGACGAGGAGAGGGCCCGCGAACCGGCGCCGCGACGGTCTGGAGGAAACCTGCGGGATCGGAATAGTCCATCCCGATCTCTCAGTGTGCTTGAAGAAGAACACGGCCTTCCTGAGCCTCCACCCGCTCATCGAGGGAGCGCCTGGTTCATCCGGCCGGATGCTTTCTAGCCCTAGTCTACATCAAGTAGGGGAACTGTGTCACTCAACGCAACCTGACCCCGGCGGTTGACAGGGCGGACAGGCCTCCCCGCGTCGAGGGGACCCAAAAAGTGGGACGGCATGGCCCAAGAAATAGCCATGGACAAAGGGAGCTTCGGGGGACCATAATATGTGGTGCATCGGCACGAAGGTCCCCTAGCCGCACGCGTTTGGATCGCGCACGAGATGGAGGCCCGGCCATGCGTACCCTCACCTGTATCCTTGCCCTCCTGTTGACCGGCTGCTCGAGCCTGCTCATCCGCCCAGATGATCCGACTCCGCTCGTCGTCACCAAGACGATCTGGAGAGGCGTTCTTGGCGTGTCCACCCTTGGCCTCAGTGAAATCCGGATGAGTGAGTTGCGGGACGACCTGAATGCCGAGACCAGCACTGAGCAGCGCCTCCAAGACTATGAGGCTCACCTCACCTATCTCGTCAACAATGGCGCTTTGTCACAGGGGGAGGCTGAGGAGTTGTACCAGAAGTACGCAAATCTGGTTTTCCAGGAAGCACTCGAGGTGGCGGCAGGGGGAGACGCGTCGGAGTACTGGGTGAGTTCCGGGATGACGGGGTACCCGATCTATCGCGCCGGGTCACTGTCCACGAGCGCGGTTCGTTTTCCTAATACGTTTTCCCAGGTCAGGTCCGGGACGGGTTATCAGCGGACGTATGGACTGGCTAAGTCCCGCTCCCAGTCTGCACGATGGTCTCGGCTGGGCATGGGATCGAGGTCATACTTCCGCGGCGCTTCCTCGGGAAAGGGCTCCGGGCGGCGAGGTGGACGGCGGTAGAAACCCTTCCATCCATAGCGATTTTCCCTCCTCATCATTCGCCACTCAGCCAAGGCGAATGGCGGAGACCGGCACAATAATCACACATCGTGACGGTCCCCTGATCGCAGTAACAGGTGGCCGCGGTTGCGCGGAAATCTTCGATGAGCCCGGCGTGGGCGTCGATGTCGACGCGACTCCATCGGGTCCAGGGGGCGGAGCCGAGGTTGTCCGTTGCCGGCCACTGTCCCTCCTGAAGCGACGCAGCGATGACCTCCTCGGTCGCGGGCCGGTAAAGGTACGCGACTCCCTTGCGGATCATGGTGCGATAGCCAGCCTGTCGCCAAGCGCGTGGAGTCATCGATCCAGCATCTGATACCCTGAACCAGTAGGGCAGCGATTGGAGGGCCTTATCTTTGACGAGCGCAGGGTGCAGATACAAGTCCCTCTTTATGCGGATGATGGAAACGTCGGTTTGACTGGCCGGGGACCTTTTGTTAGAATCGCCTCCAATTGCACGTTAAGCGGGAAATTCTCTTGTGTTCCTGCTCGGTTCTGTCGCGCTGCCGAGGGTCAAAGGCGCCGCAGCCTTGGCCCGTCATGACGTGCGCGAGCTAAAGATAACCGTCCCCATCGTCTAGCCTGGCCTAGGACGTCGGCCTTTCAAGCCGGCAACACGGGTTCGAATCCCGTTGGGGACGCCATAATTCGTCCGGTGCCCACCCTCCGGATCGTGCGGCTGCCGTATGATCTAAGGGTGGGTTTCTTCGCGCTGAAGCAGCAAATCCGTGGGGTGCCCCAGCGAGGAACGTGGGAGGAGAGGATGCGGCGGCCGGAGCGAGTCGTCCAAGCAGGTCTCTTGATCCTTGCGGGAGTCTTGAATTGGGGCGCCGTAGAACCGCCTGCGGGACCGGCGATGCTAACCGGCAAAGATGGCGCACCCATGGTCTTGATTTCCGAAGGAGTCTTCACGATGGGCAGCGGAGAGGGATCGGGGAATGAGCGGCCTGACCACAAGGTTTGGTTGGACGGCTATCTCATCGATGAATTCGAGGTGACAATCAGCCTCTACGCCAAATTTCTCAGCGCGACGAAGCGCAATCCGCCCCCGCTCTGGGACGAGGATTCCGAGAGTTCCGCCGGCAATCGGCCTGCGGTCGGCGTGAACTGGGCGGATGCCGAGGCCTACTGCAAATGGGCGGGGAAGCGATTGCCCACGGAAGCGGAGTGGGAAAAGGCGGCTCGGGGCATCGATGGACGCCGATATCCGTGGGGGAACATGCAGCCTTTCGTGGATATTGCCAATTACAACCGCGGGCAGTGGGTTAGTTATGCGATCACGCTGATTCCTGTTGACACCCTCGGTGGGATGAGTGTCCGGCATGGTACGAAGGAAGGCGGCAAGAGCCCCTATGGCTTGTACCAAATGGCTGGAAACGCCGCGGAGTGGGTCGCGGACTGGTATGATCGCGAGTATTATGCGAAGACTCCGCAGAAGAACCCGAAGGGCCCTGCCGAAGGGGACAAGCGCGTGATCCGCGGTGGATCATGGAGTGACCTGCCGGCTGGGGTCCGGTCGACCGCCCGCGTGGCGGCTGAACCGGAGTTCAGGGATCTCACGCTGGGATTTCGTTGCGCGATGGATGCGCCGAAGTAGGAGCGGCGCCACTCGGATAATCAGGTTCTTCAGGGAGACGGCATATGGCGACCCATCCAAAAGTCACCGCGGCCAAGCGCCAGCGGGAACGTGACAAAGCTGAAAAGCGCAAAGAAAAAGAGATGCGCCGCACCGAACGTAAGAAGACCAAAGAGGCAACCGTCCGGTCACCTGAGGACCCCGATCCCGATTTGGCAGGGATGCGGCCCGGTCCCCAGGCACCGCTGTTCTGATCCAAAAACGCCTTGCCGTCGTTCCTGAACTTTGTGAAGCGGGAGGCTGCGCTCTTTACTAGGTCTCGGTCTGTTCCGGCCTCATGGCGCTGGTGGACTGTCTGGGATGTGCCCAATTTAGTTGACGGGGGACGCGGTCCTACCGTAAGGTGACCGCCAGGGAGCAGCGCGATCGCGGCGGCGTGTCCGGCTGCGGCCCGTATGGTATGAGGAGAGACGGCCGATGATGAAAATCTATCTTGCCAATCCGAGGGGCTTCTGCGCCGGCGTGGACCGGGCGATTGAGATCGTGGAACTCTCGCTGAAGACGTACGGCGCGCCGATCTATGTACGTCACGAAATCGTGCACAGTCGCCATGTGGTGAATTCCCTGCGGCAAAAAGGCGCGGTATTTGTGGAAGAGGTGAGCGAGGCGCCCGACGGGGCGATCGTGATCTTCAGCGCGCATGGGGTTGCCAAAGAGGTCTGGGCTGAGGCCCGCCGCCGGGATCTCAAAGTGATCGATGCCACCTGTCCCCTGGTGATCAAGGTCCACAACGAGGTCAACCGCGACTATACCCAGGGGTACGAGTTGATCCTGATCGGACATGCAGGACATCCGGAGGTGATCGGTACGTTGGGCCAGATTCCGGACAAATTCCACCTGGTCTCCTCCGTCGCCGATGTGGAGAGCCTGGAGGTGGAAAATTCCCACCATCTCTCGTATGTCACCCAGACGACCCTCAGCGTCGACGAATGCCGCGACATCGTGAGCGCGCTCAACCGGCGGTTCCCCGGCATCAAGGGCCCCCATCAGGAAGACATTTGTTACGCGACCCAAAATCGCCAAAATGCGGTTAAGGAACTCTCGAAGCTGGTGGATGTCATCTTAGTGATCGGATCCCCCAACAGCTCCAACTCCAACCGTCTGAGGGAACTGGGAGAGCACTGCGGGATCCCCTCCTACCTGATCGACTGCTCGGCTGACATCAACTCAGATTGGCTGACCGGCGTCCAGGCTGTCGGCATAGCAGCCGGGGCCTCAGCCCCTGAGGTACTGGTCACGGAAGTGGTGAGTTACCTAAGGCAGCATGGTGCTACGGAAGTCGAAGAGCTCACGGTGATCGAAGAAGATGTCGAATTCCAGCTCCCCAAGGAGTTAGTGACCGTTCAGTCTATTGCTCGGTCCTCAAGTCGCTGAGATCCTCCTTCTCGTAAATGATTCTCCGCTAAGCAACCCCCATATCTTGTGGTCGCCCGGTCGGTCTCGCCAACCCCTTGGTGTTTCCTTTTGATTTTTGCTAGCCGCTTGTGCTACAAGAGCTCCGTCGTATGAAGCTCAGGGGCACGTCCGCCCTGGCTGCCATCGGATTACAGCCTGGAGGAGGGCCATGCATCTTAAAACCATTGAATTGACTGGCTTTAAGTCATTTGCAGAGGCTAAGGTCGAGTTCCCAAGAGGGATCACCGCAGTAGTTGGCCCGAACGGCACCGGGAAAAGCAACGTCGTGGATGCCATCCTCTGGGTGCTCGGCGAGCAGAGTACGAAGACCTTGCGAAGCGACCGGATGGAGGATGTGATCTTCAACGGCACCCAGACCAGAAAGCCGCTCGGCATGGTCGAAGTCTCGCTGGTCATCAGCGACATGGCGGACCAACTCCCTTGCGGGATTCCGTCCGACGGGGAGGCTTTGGGCGGGTTTCACGAGGTCATGATCACCCGTCGCCTATACCGGAACGGGGATAGCGAATATCTCATCAACAAGACACTCTGCCGACTCAAGGATATCCGGAGCCTCCTGCTCGATACGAGAGCAGGGACCAAAGGCCACACGGTGATAGAACAGGGGCGCCTTCAGCAAATTCTTGATGCCTCACCGCAGGACAGACGGCAGTTGATCGAGGAGACCGCCGGCATCGTGCGCTACAAGAAACAGAAGGCGGAAGCGCTGCGGAAACTGGACGCCACCCACCAGAACCTGCTGCGGGTGCGCGACATTATTGGCGAGGTGAGGAAACAGCTCAATTCGCTCGATCGCCAGGCCAGGCAGGCACGGACATTTCAACACCTTCAACAAGAGGCGCGAGCGCTGGAGATACGCTTGCTGGTTCGGGAGTATCGTCTGCTGCTGGCAGACCGGGCGGCCGTCGAGGCGGAGGTGGCCACAGCGGAAACACAGGAAGCCGCACAGGCGGCCGAGCAGGCACGGCTCCAGAGACGTCTGGAAGAGGTCAGACTCCGGATGCTGGCGGGTGAACAGTCTATCAGTCAGGTCCGGGAGGAATTGACTGAGGTGGAACAGAGAAAATCCCAGGCGGTCACCGCGATTGAGGTGGAACGGAATCGACAGGCCTTTCTGGGGCAACAGCGCGCCCAGGCGCAGCAGGAGATCGCCCGGCTTGTGCTGGCGGGAGAGCAGGCTCAGGCCGGGATTACTGACCTTCGCGCCCAGCTCTCGCAAACCGAGAACGAGTTGGTCCGACGTGAGCAGGCGCTTTCCGATCTAGAGGCGGCGGCCCAAACGCTGGCGCTTCGGCGGAGCGCAGCGCTGGAGGCCGAGGAGGTGGCCAGGAAGGCGATCCTGGATATCACCGTACAGGTGACCAGCGGCCAGAATGCGGTCGCTGGACTGGAGCGGCAACGGGACGAGGGCAGCCGACGAATTGAGCGATTGGAGATGGAGGAGCGGGAGGCTCGATCCCTGCAAGCTGTGGAAGGCGACCGTCTGCGAACCAGTGCCCAGCATCGGGCAGCCGCCGAGGAACGCCTGCAGAACCTGCGCCATCAGCAGGATCTACTGGTCGCGCGCATGCAGCAGGCGGATGAACACCTGCGTGACACGGACCAGCACCTCAGCCAACGGCAGCAGGAACTGGCTGCGGCCGAGTCGCGGTGGCGCGCACTGCAGGGCGTGTTCCGGGAAGAAACGGGCTATGGGCGTGAGGGCGAGGAAGAGGGAACGTCGCTCCGAGCCGCGTGCCACGGGGTCCGTGCAGCGTTGGCCGAGTGGCTGATCGTGCCACCGGGACTCGATCGCGCGATCGAGTCCGTCTTGGGGGAACGGGTCCGTGGATGGTTGATTGAGAGGCCGGCGGAGGCCAAAAGGGCCATTGAATTTCTCAAGGCCAAGGGGCTCGGCCGCGGGACGTTCGTCCCACTTTCGCCCAGACGTGCGGCCGGGTCGGGGGATCGACAGTCGGGAGGGTGGTGGTCAGCACTGAAAGATCAGGTGGGGGTCGTGGGCCGGGCAGTCGAGCTCTTGCAGGCACCCAGCGAGTCGGCCGGGGCCCTGGCCTGTCTATTCGACAATGTCGTGATCGTTGAGACACTCGATGTGGCGGTCAGCCATTGGGAGCACGCCCACTGGTCGGCCCCGGACGGGCCGACACTCGTGACTCTGGAAGGAGAAGTGCTCGATCCGTCGGGCGTGCTGACCGGTGGCCTCGCCAGCCCGATGAGCGGGGTGCTTCAGCGGCGCCGTGAAATTCAGGACCTTGAGGAGAAGCGAGCCGAGTTGGCGAGCATCGTGGGGGACATGCAGGACACTCGTGCCGGCCTCCTGCGCGAAAGTGAGTCCGGAAAGACCGCCCTCCAGCTTGCGACTGAGGAGATGCGAGAGGTGGAGAAGCTGGGGCTCGCGCTGACGAAAGACGAAGCCAGTCTCGGCCACAGCGTGGAGGCACTAGCTCGCCGCCTAGAGACCTTGCGTTCCGAGCGTGAAATGGCGGGCGAAGACCACCGCGGCCTCGACGCAGAGGTTGCGGCTTCAAATGAACGCCTCGCGCATCTCGTACAGGGGAGAGCGCTTCGGGAAGCCACATACGCCACGGCGAGCGACGCCCGCCACGCGGTCGAAGGCGAGGCTGAGACCTGGCAGCAGCAAATGACGGAAGTGCGGCTCGCGGCCGAGGGGCTCCGCACCGTCCTTCACCACAAGCGGGAGAATGTCGCTCGCTTGATTAAGGAGCAGGAGGAGGTGGATGGTCGGGTGAGCAGTCTGCGTGAGCAGGTCGAGTCGATTGAGCGGCAAGTGCAGGAAAGCCAGGCTGAATTTGACCGGAATACTGCGGGCTTCCAGGAGATGGATGCGCGCGCGCTCCAGATTCACGCCAGGCTGGTGTCCGCCCAGGAGGCGCATGGGGAGGAGGCGGCGCAGGGCCGGCAAGTGGAGAACGCGCTATCGGTGGTGAGGCACGCGCTGACGGCCTTACGTGAGGCTCGGACCGAGGTGGAGGTCCGACGGGCCGAAATCAAGACGCGGATCGCCACGCTGGAAGGCACGCTGACCGGGACCTATCACCTCCCGGTGGACCAGGCGCTAGCCGGGGAACCGGAGTTCCCTGAAGGTGAAACCCGCGAGGCCTCTGTGGAGATCGCGCGTGGCCTGCGGGAGGAACTCCAGAAGGCTCGCGAGCGAATTGATCGCATGGGACCCATCAACCTCGCGGCAATCGAAGAACATCGAGACTTGGAAGAGCGGTATCGCTTCCTGACGGCTCAGGAAGCGGATCTGGCGGACTCCATCAAGTCCTTGAAGGAGATTATCAGCCGGATCAATCGGACGACCAAAGAAATGTTCATGCAGACGTTCACTGACTTGCAGGTCAAGTTCGGGGAGGTGTTCTCGCGGTTCTTCCCGGGCGGGCGGGCCGAGTTGCTCCTGATCGATCCGGAGGAAGGCCAGGAGGCAGGGATGGACGCCAGCGCGGAGGCCGCTCGGGAACCAGGCGTCGATATCGTCGCCCAACCTCCGGGGAAACGTTTGAAGAGCATCGCGATGTTGTCCGGCGGGGAGAGAACCCTGACGGCGATGGCCCTGATCTTTGCGAGCTTCTTGATCAAGCCGACGCCGTTCTGTATCCTCGACGAAATCGATGCGCCCCTGGACGAAGAGAACATCGGGCGGTTCACGACCGTCCTGAAGGATCTCGCTGAGGGGGCCCAGTTTATCGTCGTTACCCACAACAAGCGCACGATGTCGGTCGCGGACTCACTCTTCGGCGTGACAATGGAGGAGCCCGGTATCTCCAAACTGGTTTCCGTGCGGTTGGCGGATCTCCAACCGGCTTGACCCGGGTTGAAGGGGTGGGCGCGTGTCCCGGAGGTTGCCGCGCGGAGGGACGGCTGCTTGCCTTGACAGGGTCGGAAGGGCTCTGCTATAAGTCCGCTGCATGGCTTGCTTCCTAGGCTCTGCCAGAGGTTGGCAGGCCTGTCCCCCCCCAGGCTCTCCCTTCATCATTCGGTGAGTTAGGGCGGAATGAAACTCCTGAAGAGTATAATCACTCGTCTGTCCGATAGCCTATTCGCATCGGTACCCGGTCGGTCCAACAGGAATTCCGACGCAAGGCCGACTCCCTCCCTTCGCTTGGTCTCCCATAATCTCCATCCGGCTCCGGCACCCGATACCGGGCCACGCCGACCGACCGGCCACGTGGTCGGCCAGTCCGAGTCCATCGACGACGCGATCCGTCGTAGCCAGAATTGGCTGCTGGGTCGCCAGGACCCACAGGAAGGGTTCTGGGTGGCGGAACTGGAAGCCGATACGACCCTTACCTCCGAGTACATCATGCTCCGCCGATTCTTGGATCGCGAGGACCCGGAGCGGAAGGCCAAGGCGGTACGGTACCTTCTGGTCATGCAACTCCCCGACGGGGGGTGGCCGATCTACTACGGTGGACCATCCGAAATCAGTGCATCCGTCAAGGCGTACTTCGCGCTCAAATTGGCTGGGGTCTCGGCGGAGGAACCATTCATGAAACACGCACGAGGGTGCATCCTCGCAAAAGGCGGGGTGGTCTCGGCGAACGTGTTCACGAAGATCACGCTGGCCCTCTTCGACCAGTATGACTGGAAGGGCGTTCCCAGCATGCCCCCCGAAATCATGCTGCTTCCCAAGAGATTTTATTTCAATCTGTACGCCGTCTCTTACTGGTCACGGGCCGTCCTCATTCCGCTGTTGATCGTTTTTTCTAATCGGCCGGTCTGCCGAATACCGGCCGAACAAGGTATTGAAGAACTCTTCGTCATCCCGCGCGCTCAAGTCCGGTACCGAGAAGAGTCGCCCTTTAAGAAGGATACGGCCTGGTTCACCTGGAGGAATTTCTTCGTCACGCTGGATGCCGCGCTCAAAGTATATGACCGGATCGCCCCCCATGCGTTCAGAAAAGCCTCGGTTCAGAAGGCTGCGGATTGGATGCTGGCCCACATGCGGGGCACGGGCGGGTTGGGTGCGATTTATCCGGGGATGGCCAACTCGATCTTTGCATTGCGGGCGCTGGGGTTTCCAGCCGACCATCCGCTGATCTCCAAGACCCTGGGCGAGATCGAGGCGCTTGAAGTTTACGATGTCCGGGGAATGGGGAACCAGCAAGTGGAGACGCTGCACCTGCAGCCGTGTGTTTCCCCGATTTGGGATACCTCGCTCTTCATGAATGCCTTGGTGGAGGCTGGATTTCCCCAGAACCACCCTGCCCTGACGAAGGCGGCGGCGTGGTTGCTTTCTCGGCAGGCAACGACGGTCGGAGACTGGATCGTGTCATCCCCGAAGGCCGAACCTGGTGGCTGGTATTTTCAATTCGAGAACGAAATGTACCCGGACGTGGACGATTCGGCGGTTGTGGTGATGGCGTTGGCCAAACTCTGCTTGGCGGACCGGCCGACGCGGGCAATCCGACGGGGCTACCGCTGGGTCCTCGCCATGCAGGGATCCGACGGTGGGTGGGGTGCCTACGACAAGGATAACAACCGGACGATCTTGAACTATATCCCGTTCGCCGATCACCGGGCGTTGCTCGATCCGAGCACTGCGGACCTCGCCGGCCGGTGCCTGGAAATGCTGGGGACGCTGGGGTTTGACCAGACTCACCCGGCGGCGGGACCGGCCCTCGAATTCCTTAAACGCGAGCAGGAAGCCGACGGGAGTTGGTATGGGCGCTGGGGCGTCAATTACATTTACGGGACGTGGTCCGTCCTAGCCGGCTTGCGTGCCATCGGCGAGGACATGTCCTCGCCCTGGGTCCGCAGGGCCGTGGCGTGGCTGGAGGCCACGCAGAATCCGGACGGTGGGTGGGGAGAGTCTTGCGCGTCCTACGCGGATCAGTCCGTTGCCGGCATGGGCGACAGCACGCCGTCGCAGACCGCCTGGGCGCTGATTGCGCTCCTGTCTGCCGGCGTTTCCGATTCACTCAGCGTGGTGCGTGGAGTCAATTACCTGCTGCGGCATCAGCGGGAAGATGGCTCGTGGGAGGAGGTCCGGCACACCGGCACCGGCTTCCCACGCGTTTTTTATCTCCGCTACCACTGGTACTGCCAATACTTCCCGCTCTGGGCGCTTGCCATGTATCGGAACGTCAGGATTCGCGGGCAATCGAGGGCTGATGAGTTGTGCCGCGTTGCTCGCGAGACGGGGTGGTTCCGATCGGAGGCTTGATTTCGTCAAGCGCGGCACCCGCCGGGCGGCTCCCACGTGGCCATCCAAGAAAAGCAGGTCGGCGTATTCGCTGCGACTCGATGGGAATTGAACGCACTGCGGCGTGCCCTGTCGGTCGAGGAAGCGCGCTCTGCCGCGGGGGTTCGCTGCGTGATCGGACGCCGGCAAGGATGTCGGGTGTTCCTGTTCCAGACCGGTATCGGGACCGAGGCGGCGCAGGGGGTCTGCCGGCGCGCCTTTGCCAGCCGGTCCTTCGACCTGGCAGTCTCATCGGGGTTTGCCTGCGCGCTGACGGCCGCGGACGTGGGGGATCTCCTGATCGGGACCGAAGTGTTCCTGGGAAGGGGCCCGGATGGACAGGCGGCCCCTGATCGCGTACTGCGCTGCTCGCCGGACCTAGCGGCCGCCGCTGCCCGTGCAGCGCAGGGTGCGGGCCTGGTCGCGCGCTCGGGGCGTTTCGTGACGGTCCCACATGTGCTGCGCAGCGGGCACGAGAAGCGACAGGTTGCAAGAAGTGCCGGAGCTATCGGGATGGATATGGAAAGCGCGGCGATTTGCGAGGTTGCAATCGGTCAAGGGGTGCCGGTCCTGGTGGCGCGGACGGTTTCCGATCTCGTGGACGAGGACCTTCCCCTGGACTTCAACCTGTTCCTTGGCCGCTGGGGCTGGACTCGGGGGGCGCTCTCGTGTATGACTCATCCGCGCGCCTGGTCCGGGGTGAATCGCCTGCGCGTGCAGGCCGGTGTCGGCGCCGAGCGCCTGACTCGATTCTTTGGGCCATTCCTCGATGAGCTGGGATAAGGACGAGCGGGCGATGGAGGAGGCAGCGATGGGGGAAGGCCGTTGGTAACCGCGGGCGTGGCGCGGATCGGAGCGACCACCCTCTTCCTGCTCGGCGAGATGGGCCGGATGCTCATCTTTCTCCTCTCGTCGTTCGCCTGGCTCTTCCGTCCACCCTTCCGGCCCTGGCAGTTTTTGAAACAACTTCACTTCATCGGCTTCAAGTCCACCTTCGTGGTGGTGCTGACCGCGGCCTTCACCGGCATGGTGCTGGGCTTGCAGGGTTACTACACCCTGCGCAAGTACGGGTCGGAAGCGGCCCTAGGGGCCGCCGTGGCCCTCAGCATCATCCGCGAGCTGGGCCCCGTGCTGGCCTCCCTGATGGTGACGGCGCGCGCAGGGTCGGCCATGACGGCGGAGATCGGAATCATGCGGATCACCGAGCAGATTGACGCGATGGACACGATGGCCGTCAACCCCCTGCAGTACCTGATCGCCCCGAAACTCGTGGCGGGACTGATCGGCGTGCCTCTGCTGGTCGCGATTTTCGACGTGATCGGCGTCTACGGCGGATACCTCGTCGGCGTGGACCTCCTGGGGGTGAGCGCGGGATCGTACTGGAGCTCGGTCGAGTCGGCAGTGGAGTGGCAGGACGTGTATGGGGGGATACTCAAGTCCATCAGCTTCGGATTGATCGTGAGCTGGGTCTGCTGCTACAAGGGCTATCACACGGGAATGAGTGCCGAAGGCCTGGGCAAGGCGACCACCGAGGCTGTAGTGATGAGTTCTGTTCTGATCCTGGTGTGGGACTACTTCCTGACCTCGGTGTTGTTGTAAGACCCTCGAACTGTCGCACGGGGCGACCCGGCATGAGCAATGCAGCCACAATCAAGCTGGTGGGTGTGGAGAAGGCCTTCGGGAATCAGCGCGTTTTGCGCGGAATTCATCTCACCATTCCTGCCGGCAAACTCACCACGATCATCGGTCCAAGTGGGGAGGGCAAAAGCGTCCTGCTGAAGCACATGATCGGCCTGCTGCAGCCCGACCGGGGAGAAGTGTGGGTGGATGAAGTCAACATCGCCGGATTGAAGTCCAGGGACCTCAACGAGGTCCGGAAGAAGTTTGCCATGCTGTTCCAGGGCGCGGCCTTGTTCGACTCCCTCACGGTGTTCGACAATGTGGCGTTCCCGCTCCGGGAGAAGCTCCGCCTGCCGCAGCCGGAGGTCGCCAAGCGTGTTGACGAGAAACTGGAACAGGTCGGTCTGGCGGGAATGGGGCACAAGTATCCCGCGGAGCTCAGCGGAGGGATGAAGAAACGGGCGGGGCTCGCGAGAGCGCTGGTCATGGAGCCGGAGATCATCCTGTTCGACGAGCCGACCACAGGTCTTGACCCCTTGCTGGCCAAGACGATCCATGACCTCATCGTGACGATGCACCGCAAGTTCGGGTTCACCGCAGTGATGGTGAGCCATGAGATTCCGGGGGTGTTTGCGATCTCCGACTGGATCGCCATGCTTAAGGAGGGCAAGATCGCGGCGATGGCGCCCTCGGGGGAATTTCAGCGTATCCAGGACCCTGCCATCCGGGAATTCATCTCGGTGGGGGGGCCGGCATTGGGGCAGCCTGCGCTGCCGGGGAGTGGCTGATGGAGAAAGCGAAACTCGAATTCGTCGTCGGGCTTTTTGTGCTGGGGGGGCTCGTGTGTCTAGGGTACCTGTCGATCAAGCTGGGCAAGCTGGAGGTGATCGGGGGGCATCTCTACGAGGTCCAGGCGGACTTTACCTCCGCATCCGGATTGAAACCGGGGGCGACCGTTGAGATTGCCGGCGTGGGAGTCGGCCGCGTGAAGAAGATCGCGCTCAGGGACGATCGGGCCGTCGTCACGCTGGCCGTCAACGACGGCGTCAAGCTCTACACCGACACCATCGCCTCGATCAAGACACGGGGGATCATCGGGGAAAAATTCCTGGGCCTTTCTCCCGGCGGCGGGGGAGACTTGCTCCAGCCGGGAGCGAAGATCCGGGATACCGAATCGGGCCTCGATCTGGAGGAATTGGTGAGCCAGTACATCCATGGGAAGGCGAACTGAGCGGGTCGCCGGCCACAAAACAACTCCTGCTGAGTGGAGGACGGAATATGCGGCGGCATTGCGTTGCGGCTAGGTTGCAGCCCCTCAAGTATCTGATCGGTATCCTCGTCATCATCTTCGCGTTGGCTGGAGAAGCGAGGCCGCTCGCGGCCGGTCCTCCGACCGAGGCAGTCAGGGGCTCGATCAACAAGGTGATCCAAATTCTTCAGGATGAGTCGCTCAAGCAACCCGGGAAAGCCCAGGAGCGACGTCTGCTCCTCGAGAAGGTGGTCGGCGAACGGTTCAGCTATGAGGAGATGTCGAAGCGCGCTCTTTCTGCTCACTGGCAGAACCTCAACGACAAAGAACGGCAGGAATTCGTCGACCTGTTCAAGAGCTTCCTCTCGAATTCCTATGCCGATCGGATCACAGGTTATTCCGGCGAGCAGGTCCAGTACCTGAATGAACGACTCGAACAGGGTTACGCGGAAGTGCGGACCAGGGTGGTTTCCGGCAAGACGGAGATTCCCCTGGACTACCGGATGCTCACCAAGGACGGAGATTGGCGGATCTACGATGTCGTAATAGACGGCGTGAGCCTCGTGAAGAATTACCGCGGACAGTTCGACAAAATCATCCGTACCTCCTCCTATGCCGATCTCGTGGAGAAGCTCAAGAAGAAGTCTGACAAGATTATATCGCCGACGCCCTAGTCGAGAGGCTCATGGAGTTCGCGTGCCGCCGCTCTGCCTCGGCCCTGTTAGTATTGGCGGCGGTGCTGTTGTTTCCCACCCAAGTTTGGGCGGAAACCCAGTACTTTCCTCTTCCCGCCGTCGGGACCACGAAGAACGACGGGAGCGATGTCGGGCTGATCATGCCGACCATGGTGACCAAGCCGGACGGCGATCTCCACTATCTCGTCGCGCCCATGCTCATCTACAACACGATCGTGGGCGCACGCGGCAGCATCAACCTGTTTCACTATGAACCGGGCGGACGCGAGTTGCGATTCGTCGGCTCGCTGTCCGAAAGGATCGAGCGGAAAGTGTTGTTCAGTTATATCGATCCCGCCTTCAGCAACGGCCGCTACGCGCTGAGTGTGGGCGGTACCTTCTTCAAGAATGCGACGGCCCGGTTCTTCGGCCTCGGCCCGGAGACGGGCGAGAACGACGAGACCAACTACACCGCGAGGGAGTTTCGCGCCTACTGGAAATTCGGCCTGCATATGAACGAGGTGACGCAGATCGCCGTGGGCCAGCGGTATCGCGATATGCGCTTGCAGCGTGGCGCGACCGATTTGCCATTTACCCTGCAAAGCTTTCCTACGGTGGATGGAGTCCAGGGGGCTTCGATCTTGGGGCACCGTGCCACCTTCCATTATGATACCCGCGACAATCTGGTAAGCCCGACCGATGGCGCGCAGGTGACCGCTTATGCCGAACTGAACCAGAATCTCCGCAACGACGACCATCCTGTCTTTTACCGGTATGAATTGGAAGCCAAGAAGCTCTTTCCAAGCGATTCCAAGCGGATGGTCCTGGTCGTGCGAGGGGACATCCAGTTGACCTTTGGGGAACAGGTACCCTTTTATGAACAGAGCTCCCTGGGTGGCCAGAACAATCTGCGTGGCTATGGGGTGGACCGGTTCATTGACAAGCATCTCTTGGTGGTGAACATCGAAGAACGCATCCATGTCCTCCGAGCCAAATTCCTCAACGTGGCGGCTGAGCTGGAGGTGGCGCCCTTTGTGGATATGGGTAGGGTCTTCAACACCTTCCAGACCGAGATTCTCACAAACTATCGAATTACGCCGGGTATCGGGTTCCGCGCGATGGTGCGCCCGAACGTCGTCGGCCGGGTGGACTACGGATACAGCAAGGAGGGCGGCGCGGTGTTTGCCGGCCTGGACTATCCCTTTTGACGGGTGACGAGTGGGGCTACAAGTGAGAGACAGTATCCGGCCGGCGCTTGTGGCTCTTCTGGCAATGCTGGCGGTCGGAAGTAGGGCGTCAGCCGAAGTGGACGGATACGGGCCGTTCCCGGTCCGGAACTTCCAGCCCATTCAGTTGTTGTTCTTGGGGATGCAGGGGGATCGCGCCGCGGTGATCGGGAAGGGCGCGTTGGATATCCGGGTCGAATTGGCGGAAACCAGCACCGTTTTCAACGAAAACCTCCCGAGCGTGACGGCCAAGATCAAGATGGAGCAACTCCGGTCAGGGCTGTTCCTTCGATACGGGCTGACGGACCGCCTGGAAGTGGCGATGGAGATTCCGCTTCTGTACCGGTACCAGGGATTCCTGAACGGAGTCATCAGTCAGGTTGAACGGCTCACCAGTGGGTTAAGCCCGGCCCGCGCCGCGCTGGAAAACACCGGCTTTGTTTACAATCTGACGAAAGGCGGCCAGACAATCTTTTCCGGTTCGGACGGGCAGTTGGGTCTCGGGGACATCACGCTCAACAGCAAGTATCAGGTGGTGACCGAGCAGGGGTGGATCCCGGGGCTGTCTTTGCGCTTCGCGGTGAAAGTGCCGTCCGGCGATGAAGGGCGGTTCTTTGGGAGTGGGCATGTGGATGTGGGAGCTGGAGTGGCGATCGAAAAAAAGATCGCGGACCGCTGGATTCTTTACGGAAATGTGAACGGCATTGTCCCCACCGGCAAGGTGGCCGGCCTGTCGGTGAATCCCGAGATGTCGGCCATCGCAGCGATCGAGTATCTCTGGACCCCGGCCTTCTCGCTGGTGGCCCAGTTCGACTACTACTCAAGTCCGTTTCGCAATACCGGCACGCAGATTCTCGATGGCAGCGTGACCGAGGTGGTCGTCGGATACAACTACCGGCTGCGGCCCAATCTTGTCTGGCAGTTGTATGGAGTCGAGAATCTCGACTTTACCACGGGCAGCGCCGCGGACTTCACCTTGTCTACGCTGGTCACCTATCGGTTCGGCAGGTGAGCGCATCTCCGGTCGGCGACGGCCCCGGCTCCCACCAAGTGCTGTAATCCCAAAATGATAATGTCCGCTTTGGCCAAAGTAGAAATGTCCTCTTGGCTGCTAGACTGCCGGCCCTCACGAGGAGGGCACGATGGTCGGAGAGGACAGGGTCATGATGAGTGTGAAGGAACTTCGGCGGGTGCATGTCATCCGCCAAGCCATGGAGAAGAAGCTCACGCAGAAGAAGGCGGGCGCGCTGGTGGGGCTGACGGCTCGCCACATCCGTCGGCTCATCCAGCGGGTCCGGCAGGAGGGGGACCGGGGGCTGGCGCATCGAGGACGAGGAACGCCGTCGAACCGACGGATGGCCGAGCCGATCAAGGCGAAGATCCGCCGGCTGTATACGACGCGGTATGGGGACTTTGGCCCGACCTTGGCGGCGGAGAAGCTGGCCGAGCGCCACGGGATCACGATCAGTGAGGAGACCTTGCGGCGGTGGCTGCAGGCGCGCGGGATCGATCATTTCACACGGCGGACGCGCCCGCATCGGGCCTGGCGCGAGCGACGGGGGCATCGGGGGGAACTGGTCCAGTTAGATGGCTCCCATCATGATTGGTTCGAGGGGCGCGGCCCTCACGGCGTGCTGATGGCCTACATCGATGATGCGAGCAGTCGGGTCTATGCGCGGTTCTATGCGTATGAGGGCACGATCCCGGCGATGGACAGCTTCCAGCGCTACGTGACGCGGTATGGGCTCCCGCTGGCCGTCTACGCGGACAAGCATACGACCTATCAGTCG
>Ga0187893_10003256_pt1 | contig 33351 bp, 33 predicted proteins | sample MA1701074metaG_FD_139574 | JGI IMG/M metagenome (GOLD analysis project Ga0187893, IMG submission 139574) | White microbial mat communities from a basaltic lava cave in the Kipuka Kanohina Cave System on the Island of Hawaii, USA - MA170107-4 metaG ...
CCCGCGACGCCCGATGAGCGCCCCGCGACGCCCGATGAGCGCCCCGCGACGCCCGATGAGCGCCCGATGAGCGAGAGCGCCGGGCTGCGATTCGTCACCCGGCGCCTCGACCGGGACCTCGACCTGGCGGCCGTGGCCGGGCCCTCCGGCGTGCTGTGGGCCCGGGGCCGGGCGGGCCTGGCCGGTGCGGGGATCGCGGCCCGCCTGCCCCTGGCGCACGCCGCCGACGCGTTGGCCACCATGGACGTCGACGACGAGGTCCGCCGGCCCGGCTGCGGTCCCGTGGCCTTCGGCGCGCTGCCGTTCCGGCCCGGTTCGGCACCGACCATGGTGGTCCCCGAGGTCGTCGTCGGCCGTGACGAAGACGGGACCCGGTGGATCACCACGGTCGGTCCGCACGCACGCGTGAGCCTTCACACGAACCCGCGTCCGGAGCACGAGCCGATCGAGTACCGCGTACGTTCGGGCGTCCACCCGGTCGAGTGGTGCGAGCTCGTGGACCGGGCCACGAAGGCCATGGCCGACGGGCCCCTGCGCAAGGTGGTGCTGGCCCGGGAGGTCGTGGTCAGCGCCGACGTCGACCACGACGTCCCCACGATCGTGGCGCGACTGCGAGCGGCCTACCCGGGTTGCTACGTCTTTGCCATCGACGGCTTCGTGGGGGCCAGCCCCGAGCTGCTCGTGTCGCGCCACGGCGACATCGTCCGTTCGCACCCCATGGCCGGCACGGCCGCCCGCGGTGGCGACCCCACCACCGATGCCCGTCTCGCCGCCAGCCTGCTGGCCTCGACCAAGGACCGCGATGAGCACCAGATCACCATCGACATGGTGCACCAGAGCCTGCTCGGGTGGTGCTCGTACCTCGACTACGAGGCCCAGCCCTCGGTGATCCCGCTGGCCAACGTGCAGCACCTGGCCACCATGGTCGAGGGCCGGCTGTCCAATCCGGCGCCGTCGGTGCTGGAGCTGGTGGCTGCGCTGCACCCGACGCCGGCGGTGTGCGGCTGGCCCCGCGACGAGGCGCTGGCCTTCATCGCCGAGCACGAGGGGATCGACCGAGGCCGCTACACCGGGGCGGTGGGCTGGGTCGACGGTCGGGGCAACGGCGCCTGGGCGGTGAGCGTGCGCTGCGCTCAGATCGACGGGCCGGTGGCGCGCCTCTACGCCGGCAACGGGATCATGGTCGACTCCGACCCCGAGACCGAGCTGGCCGAGACCCGCACCAAGCTCGGCGCCATGCTCTCGGCCGTCGTCCGCCCCTGATCCCTCTCGGAATGCGGGGTTCGTCGAGGGCGATCGATACGTCAGCCGGCGAGCGCGGTGGCGACGGCGGTGTTGAGCTCGTCGTGCACGGCGACGTTGGCACCGCGGTCGGTCCGGGCCACCACCACCCACACCCCCCCGGCTTCGGTGGCGGAGCGCACCGCCGGCTCCAACGCGTCGGGCGTCTCGACCGTCGTGGAGGCGATGCCGTGGGCCGCGGCCAGCTCTTCGATCCGCACGTCGTGGGGGGTGCCGAAGAGCTGTTCGAACCTCGCCGGCGCGAGCTTGGCGCTCTGGGGCAGGAACGAGAAGATGCCGCCGCCCCGGTTGTCCACGACCACGACCACGAGGTCGAGATCGCGCGCCGTCGCGCCGAGCAGCGCGGTCGCGTCGTGCAGGAAGGCCACATCGCCCACCAACGCCGCGGTCCGGCGGCGCGTCCCGCTCCGCCCGGTCTCGCCGGTGGCCGCCAGCGCCACTCCCAGCGCGGTGGAGACCACGCCGTCGATGCCGTTGGCGCCCCGGTTGGCCAGCATGCGCACGCCGGCGCGCGGCGCGGCGAACCACTCGACGTCACGGATCGACATCGACGAACCGATGACCAGCGTCGCCTCGGCCGGCAGCGCGGCCACCACCCCTCGGGCCAGGCCGGGCTCGGTCATATCCGATCGGGAGCGCAGCGCCGCATCGATGGCCCCCTCCGCCCGGGCGTCGGCCTCGCTCCAGGCCTTCAACCACGCAGGCTCGGCCCCGTGCTCGCCGAGGGCACGGGTGAGCTGGCGGGCCAGGGTGGTGGTGTCGGCCGCAACCACGAGATCGGCGGTCCGGTCGGGGTCCCACCACACCCCTGGCGGCGCCACCGCCACCTGGTAGGCGCCGGGACCAGCCAGCCAGGCCCCCACCGCCCGCGATGCGTGCGGCGCGCCGAGACGCAGCACCACCTCGGGACGTTGGGCCCGGGCAAAGGCCGGCTGGCGCAGCAGCGCGTCGGCGTGAGCCACGGTGGTCGGTCGAGGCAGGCGGCAGTCGCTGCGGGGATCGGCCAGCACGGGCCAGCCCGCCACCCGGGCCAGGGCGTGCACGCTCGACGGCTCCCCGGCGCCACCGCCGGCCACGATCACCCCCCGGCGCCCCGCCAGCCGGCCGACCAGCGCGAGCAGGTCGCGATCGGCCAGGTTGGCCCGGGTGGTGGCCAGGTGGTGCCAGGGCCGACCGTCGGCCCGACCCGCGGGGATCTCCCCGGGCCGGCCGACGAGCGGGTCGCGAAAGGCCAGGTTGAGGTGCACCGGCCCCGGGGGCACACCGCTGGCCATGGCCACCGCCCGCGACGCCACCGACCGCCACGACGAGGAAGCCGGGCTCGTGGCCCCGCCCGGCGACGAGCCCGCCGAACTCCCCTCGGCCGTCCGGCCCGCCATTCCCCCGGTCATGGCCGGGGCACAGAACCAGCGCACGGCCCGACCGAAGAGGTGGGTCTGGTCGATGGTCTGGGGCGCCCCGACGTCTTGGAGCTCGGGCGGTCGGTCGGCGGTGCAGACCAGCAGCGGCACGTGGCCCTGATGCGCCTCCACCACCGCGGCGTGGAGCTCGGCGGCGGCGGTGCCGCTGGTGGTGAGCAGGATCGCCGGTCGACCGGTGGCCAGGCCCAGGCCGAGGGCGGCGAAGCCGGCGGCGCGCTCGTCGTGGTGGACGTGCACCCGTAGTCGAGGCTCCTCGGCCAGGGCCAGGGCGAGCGGGGTCGAGCGAGACCCCGGCGCCATTACCGCATCGGTCAGCCCGGCTCGCACCCACTCGTCGACGAAGGTGGCGCAACCGCTGGCCTGGTCGGTGGTGGGGAGCACGCCGAGACCGTGCCACAGTGGCGGCGGTGTCGCTGCACATCGAGGTCGACGGCACCGGGCCCCGCATCGTCCTGGTCCACGGCTTCGCGCAGACCTCGCGGTGCTGGGGGCCGATGGCCGACGACCTGGCCGCCGACCACGAGGTCGTTCGCATCGATGCTCCCGGTCACGGGCGCTCGCCCCGCGCCGAGCCAGGGCTACGAGAAGGGGCCCGGCTCATGGCCGAGCGGGGTGGCCCCGCCACCTACCTGGGCTACTCGATGGGCGGGCGCTACGCCCTGCATGTGGCGCTGGCCCGGCCCGACGTGGTGCGAGGCTTGGTCCTGGTGAGCGCCACCGCCGGCATCGACGACCCCACCGACCGGGCCGCACGGCGCCGCCAGGACGAAGCGCTCGCCGGGCGCCTGCAAAATGATGGCCTCGATGCGTTCCTCGACACCTGGCTGGCCCAGCCCCTGTTCGCCCGTCTCGAGGAGCAGGCGCAGTTCCGCCCGGAGCGCGCCGAGAACACCGTGGAGGGGCTGGCGGGCAGCTTGCGCAAGGCCGGCACCGGTACGCAGGAGCCGCTGGGGGGACGGCTGGTCGAGCTCTCCATGCCCGTGCTGGTGATGGCTGGGGCCGACGACGCCAAGTTCCGGGCCGAGGCGCGGCGGATGGCTGCCGCGACCGGCGCCAATGCCACGGTGGCGCTGATCCCCGATGCCGGCCACGCCGCCCACCTGGAACGGCCGAGGGACTTCGTTGGCGCCCTGCGCCCGTGGCTCGTGGCCCACGGCCTCTGACCCGCCCGGCCCGGGCGGGCTACGCGGACAGGGCCAGCCCGGCGGCGAGCAGCGCGCCGAAGACCAGCTGCACCCGGCCGGTGGCACCCAGGACCGGGACCAAGGCCGGGCCGGTCGCTCGCTGGAGCACGATCGTGACCGGGCGTTGGGCCAGGGGTACGGCCAGCAACGCCAGGGCGCCCAGCGGGCGACCGCCGAGCCCGGCCACGAGGGGCACGGCCACCACCGCCCCGACGAGCAAACCGACGTAGAGGGCGCGGGTGGCGACCGGGCCGATCCGCACGGCCAACGTGCGTTTCCCGACGGCCGCGTCGCTGGGAACGTCGCGCAGGTTGTTGATCACCAGCAGGGCCGTGGCCATGAACCCCACCGGCACCGACGCTCCCAGGGCCAGACCGGTCAGCTCCTCGGTCTGAACGTAGGCCGAGCCGGTGGTGGCCACCACGCCGAAGAACACGAACACGAACGCCTCGCCCATCCCCGCGTAGCCATACGGGCGGCGGCCGCCCGTGTAGAACCAGCCGGCGGCTAGTGACGCGGCGCCGACCAGGACCAGGCGCGGGTCGACCGCCACGGCCAGCGCCAGTCCGGCGGCTCCGGCCACCGCGAAGGCGGCCAACGCGGCGGTCCGCACCGCGACCGCCGAGGCCATCCCGGAGCCCACCAGGCGGACGGGGCCGACTCGCTTTCCGGGGTCGTCGGTGCCGCGCCGTCCGTCGGAGTAGTCGTTGGCATAGTTGGTCCCGACCTGGATGGCCACCGCGGTGACCAGGGCGGCCGCAGCCCGCCACCAGGTGATGCCCCCTTCGGCCGTACCCGCCGCCGTCGCGGTGCCGACCAGCACCGGGACGATCGCCGCGGGCAGCGTGCGGGGCCGAGACCCCACCACCCACCGGTTCACTCGCGACGGCTCGGACGGGTCACGGACGGGTCACGGGCGGCGGGGGAACTGGCCGAAGTCGGGCGTGCGCCTTTGCACGTATGCGTCTCGCCCTTCTTGGGCCTCGGCCGTCTGGTAGAAGAGCAACGTGGCGTCCCCGGCGAGCTGCGCGAGGCCGGCCAGGCCGTCGTCGGCGGCATTCATCGACGCCTTTACCATCCGCAGGGCCATCGGCGACATGACCAGCATCTCCTCGCACCACCGCACGGTCTCCTCCTCCAGCTCGGCCAGGGGTACGACGGCGTTGACCATCCCCATCTCGTAGGCGGCGGCCGCGTCGTACTGGCGGCACAGGAACCAGATCTCCCTGGCCCGCTTCTGGCCGACGCTGCGAGCCAGCAGCCCCGAGCCGTAGCCCCCGTCGAAGCTGCCGACCCTCGGTCCGCTCTGGCCGAAGCGGGCGTTGTCGGCGGCGATGGTGAGGTCGCACACGACGTGCAGCACGTGACCCCCGCCGATGGCGTAGCCGGCCACCATGGCCACCACCGGTTTGGGTGTGCGCCGGATCTGGACCTGCAGGTCCAGCACGTTGAGCCGGCCGATCCCTTTGCGGGCGACGTCGTCGTCGCCCAGGTACCCGTCGTCGCCCCGGGCCCGCTGGTCACCTCCGGAGCAGAAGGCCAGATCGCCGGCGCCGGTGAGCACGATGACGCCGACGCGGTCGTCGTCGCGAGCGTCGTTGAACGCGTCCTGCAGCTCGAAGACCGTCTGCGGACGAAAGGCGTTGCGCACCTCCGGCCGGTTGATGGTGATCTTGGCGATCCTCGCCGAGGCCGCGGGTCCCGAGGCGGTGGCGGCGCCGGGAGCCACCGCCTGGTCATAGAGGATGTCGCGGTAGGAGCCGGCCGGCTGCCAGTCGGCGCCGGCCCGGATGGTGGTGTCGGTCATCGCAGCGCACCCTACGCGCCCGGGTCCCGGCCGCTCGGCCGGTGGCACCCACCCGCGCCCGCCGCCCGTCCTTCTGCTGTTCCCGCGACAGGACGTGGGGCCCCGACCCCACGTCCTGTCGCGAGATGGACGGTCCTGGGCCCTTCCCCACTCGCCGCCGTACGCTCGTCCGTCAGTGAACCGCCTGGTCGTGGTCGACCACCCTCCCGGGCCGGCCTTCGTCGCCGCGCTCCGGGCCGCGTGGGACAAGGGCGACGCCGTGTTCCCCCTCGACCCGCGGCTGGCGCGCCCCGCGGCCGATCGCCTGGTGACGGCCATGCAACCGGGCCGACCGGTCGAGCCCGGTGACGCGCTGGTGCTCGCCACCAGCGGCACCACCGGCGAGCCGAAGGGGGTCGTGCTGACCCACGACGCGGTGCGGGCGTCGGCGACGGCCACCAGCGCCAGGCTCGAGGTCGATCCGGAACGGGACCGCTGGCTGTCCTGCCTGCCCCTGTCCCATGTCGGCGGGCTCGGTGTCATCACCCGGGCCCTCCTCACCGGCACGGCCTTCACCTTCGACCGCGACGACCCGGGAGCCACGCTCACCGCCGTGGTCCCCACCCAGTTGGCGCGCCACGACCATCGGCGGTTCCGCGTCGTCCTCGTCGGGGGCTCGGCCGACTGGGAGGCCGACCGGCCCGGCAACGTCGTACGTACCTACGGCCTGACCGAGACCGGCAGCGGGATCGTCTACGACGGTGCCCCGCTCGACGGGGTCGAGGTCCGCACCGGGCAGGACACCGGGATCCACGTGCGGGGCCCCATGCTGCTGCGGGCCTACCGCGACGGCTCCGACCCCCGGGACGGCGACGGTTGGCTGGCCACCGGAGACCTGGGTCGCTGGGACGCAGGCTCGCGGCGGCTGGAGGTGTTCGGGAGGGCCGACGACCTCATCGTGACCGGCGGAGAGAACGTCTGGCCCGACGCCGTCGAGTCGATCCTGCGGTCGGCCCCGGGGGTGGCCGAGGTGGCGGTCGTCGGACGCCCCGACCCCGAATGGGGCCAGCGCGTGGTGGCAGTGGTGGTGCCGGTCGACGCGGGCGAGCCCCCGACCCTCGACGGGCTCCGGGCCGCGGTGCGCGAGCAGCTCGGGCCCTGGGCCGCGCCCGGCGCGGTCGAGTTGGTCACCGCCCTGCCTCGCACCGCCCTCGGCACGGTCCGCCGCCCCGCGCTGTGACGGACCATCGGGCCGCGCGCTGAGCGAGGTCATTGCCGTGATCGTGGTCATTGCCCTGAGCGTGGTCGGGGGCCGTCGATGAGCGGGGTGCCGTCGTCGGTGCGAACGAACGACAGCGCGTAACCCTCGACGCCGCCGTCGAGCTCGACGTCGATCGTGGCCACGAGGGCGTCCTCGTCGACCCGGGGTGCGGTCGCGACCGAGACGCGGTCGAAGCTGCCCCAGAAGTCGGTGTACCCGTCGAAGGGCTGCGATGCCCGGAACCCCGGCGACGTCATGGCGTAGGCGCCGTCGAGATCGCCGCGGCCAATGGCTTCGAAGTAGGCCAGCGCAACCGAGCCGAGGTCCGTCCCGGGCGCCTCGGTCGCCATGGCGTCGCCTACCGGCGTCGTCGGCACCGGTTCGCCCCGAACCGGTTCGGCGTCCGTGCGGCCGCCTCGGCCGGCCAGGACCAGCGCCGCCACGAGCGCGCCGAGCAGCACGATGCCTACCGCGGCGAGCACCGGCGCAGGCCAGCGAGGAGGCGTGACGGGCAGGACACCGGCCGGGGTCGGCTCGTCATCGTCGACCGGCACGGCACCGGCCGAGACCGCGTGAGCCTCGTCGCGATCGGGGCCTGTCTGTTCGCCGGGACCGCGATGGGTGCCTAGACCGGCCGTCGAGCCGGCGGCAATGCCGTCAAGGCGTCGTCCCAGCTCGGCCGGCGTGGAGATCCGATCCCGAGGATCCTTGGCCATGGCCCGGTCGACGATCTCCGCCAGGACGTCGGGCACGCCCGCGGCCCGCAGGTCCGCCGGCGCGTCGGAGGCCACTCGGACAGCCAGCGCCAGTAGCGGCTCGCCATCGCCCGCCACGAAGGGCGCCGCCCCGGTGAGGCAGGCGTGCAATGTGGCGCCGAGGCTGTAGACGTCGCTCGCCTCGCTGGCAGGCTGGCCGATTAGCACCTCGGGCGCGGCATAGGCGACGGTGGCGTGGACGCCGTGGGTCGTCGTGGCGGTGGCGTCAAGCAACCGGGCGATCCCGAAGTCGGTGAGCTGGGGCTCGCCGTAGGGAGACAGCAGCACGTTGTCGGGCTTGACGTCACGGTGCAACACCCCTGCCGCGTGAGCGGCGCTCAGGGCCCCGGCCAGCCGCCGCCCGGTGGCCACCACCTCGTCGGCCCCAAGGGTGCCCTCGGACCGCACCCGGTCGCCCAGCGTGCCGCCCGGCACATAGGGCATGACCAGGAAAGGCAGGCCGTCGGCGGTGGTGCCGCCGTCGTAGACGGCGACGATGTTCGGGTGGTTCGACAGCCGGGCCATCGCCGTGACCTCTCGCCGCCAGCGGGCGAGGTCCGTCGCGGGGGTGCCGCCGGAGAACACCACCTTGACCGCGACCACCCGGTCAAGGTCGGGTTGTCGGCCTCGGTAGACCACGCCGGCCCCGCCGCGGCCGATCTCGGTCAGGTCCTCGATGCCGGGTACGGCCGGGGCCGCCGCCGATCCGGAGCGTTGCACCCGGGTGACCTACCCCATCGCCACGCGTGCAGACTCGTCTCGTCTGCACCCCACGCCATGGGACGCGGGCTCGAGCCCGCCGCGCGATCGCCGCCCTCAGGCCTGCGTGGGTCGCTGGCTCGGCGGCGGGGCCAGCGAGTCGGCCAGTAGCTGGGCCAACGCCTGGTCGTCGACCCCTCCGGGCGCGTGCATGGCGTAGAGGGCCCACCGCGCCAGCACCTCGGGGTCGTGGTCGGTGCGCACCTCCGCCCGGCCCGCGAGCCGGGTCATCACGACGGCCAGCAGCGAGACGATCGCTCGGTCGATGGTGCCGCCGGCGGCGCCTCGGGCGACGCCCGCGGAGCCAGCCACGGCATGGGCCAGCGGGCCGAGGGCGTGGGCGCCCCTACGGCCAGGGTGCTGCCGGCGTTGCCTGCATACGAACGCGACGACCTCCGTCAGGGTTACGTCGTCGGCCTCGCTCAGCACCCGCAGCCTGTTCAGGTGGTGGGCGAAGTCGCGGCCGTGCCAGGCGACGAGGATCGATTCCACGTCCGGGAAGTACTTGTAGAGGGTGGCACGGCCGATCCCGGCCCGCTCGGCGATAGCCGACATCGTGACCGAGAGGCCCTGCTCGGCGATCAGCCTCGCGGTGGCGTCGAGGATGGTCTCGCTCACCCGGCGGCGGTGACTGTCGACAGTGTCAGCCCAGAGCTTGGGCATACGCCCCCTCGATCGATCAGCCGGTTGCGGACGAGCATCGTACATGGAGACGTTGTCGTAACGTATCGCCGTACATACGACACAATGTCTTGGTACGTTGTCCGCCATGACCCGTTCGCCCATGAACCATGCTTGGCTGAGGAAGCGCGCCCTCCTCGTCGAGAAGCTCGACAGGATGGTCAAGGCCGGCCGCCTCTCCGAGGAGGAGGCCGAGCGACTGAGGGCGGCCGCAACCTCGGACGAGCTCGACGAGGCCGCCCGCGAGATACAACTCGGGCACGCTCGAACGAGGGTGGCCGCAGCCGTCGAGGACGGGTCGCTGACGCAGGACGAGGCTCGTGCGATGTTCGACCGACTGGACCAGGGCGAGGATCCCCGGTTCCTGCGCGGTGTGGGACGCCGGCCTCGCCATGGCCGGGCCAAGGACGGATGACCTTGATCGCTCGGGTTCTCATCGACATCTCATGTTCGCTTCAGAGAGCGCTCATGGTGATGGGCGATCCTGCCCCGTGCCCCGAGTACCGACGAGGCAGACCACCGTGATCGAGATTCGATCGTTGACGAAGAACTACGGAGCCCAGTGCGCCGTCGACGAGCTGAGTTTCACCGCGCCCGCTGGCAAGGTCACCGGCTTTCTCGGACCGAATGGCGCGGGCAAGACCACCACCCTGCGGTGCCTGCTCGGTCTCGCGGCACCCACCTCGGGCGCCGCCTTGATAGACGGCCGCGCCTACCGCTGTCTGGCGTCTCCACGCCATCAGGTGGGAGCGATACTCGAATCCACCGGCTTTCATCCGACGCGCTCCGGCCGGGACCACCTACGCGTCATCGCTCGGGCGGCTGGCTTCGACACCGCGAGGCTCGGTCCGGTCCTCGAGCTCGTAGGGCTCGCCGCCGCGGCCGACCGGCGCGTCGGCGGCTATTCACTCGGCATGCGCCAACGCCTGGGCCTGGCCACCGCCATCCTCGGCGACCCGGATGTGGTGGTACTGGACGAGCCCGCCAACGGCCTGGACCCCGAGGGCGTCAGCTGGGCCCGACAGCTCATGCGCATCTTGGCCGACGAGGGTCGCGCCGTCCTCGTGGCCAGCCACCTGCTCGCCGAGGTCGCCCAAGTCGTCGACCGGGTCGTCATCATCCGCGGCGGGAGGCTCGTCGCCGAAACGGACATCGCCGAGCTGACCGCCAAGCGCGCCACGGTGCGAGTGGACCGCGCCGATCCCATGCTGCGCGCGTTGCTCGCGGCGGGAGTCGAGCACGAACTGCTCGTCAACGGCGCGATCTCCATCGCCGGACGAGACACCGCGGAGATCGGTGCCATCGCGGCCCGGGCCGGCGTCACGGTGACCGAGCTCAGCCGGCGCAGCGCGGGCGAGACCCTCGAGGCGATGTTCCTCGCGGTGACCGGAGGCAACACCAGATGACCGATCTCGTCGCCGCGGAATGGCTCAAGCTGCGCACCATCCGCCTGCTCGTCGGCCTGATTCCCGCCGTGGTCATCTCGTGTGCTGCCGTCGCCGGCGCCGTCCTGTCCGCCGATGGCGCCCGCGCGCTCGAATCCGCCGAAGGCGTCCGCAAGGTGCTGTCTGTGGCCGGGACCGGCGCCGTGGTCGTGCTGGTCGTAGGCATCGCGATCTCGGCGGGCGAATACCGCCACGGCACGGTTGCGGACACGTTCCTCACGACCCCGCGACGCCATCGCGTGATCGCCGCCAAGCTGACCATCGGCGCGGCCGTCGGCCTGGCGACCGGCACCGCCCTCGCCCTGGCCGGCGCCGGAATGGCCGGGCTGCTGTACGACGTCGAAGGTGCGACCTTCCCCTTCGATGACGTCGAGGTGTGGCTGACCCTGGCCGGGACCGTCGTCTACGTGGGTCTCTTCGCCACCATCGGCGTCGCTCTCGGCGCTGTGGTCCGCAATCAGGTGATCGCGGTCGCCGCTGCCCTCGCCTGGTTCGCCATCGTCGAACACACGCTGGTCAACCTCGTTCCCGACGTCGGGCGCTGGCTGCCGGCCGCCGCGGGCCAAGCCATCGTGCGAACACCCTTGGACGGTCTCCTCTCACCCCTCGGCGGAACCGCCGTCCTGGCCGCATACGGCATCGGGACTGCGCTGGCCGGCATGCGGGTGGCCGCAGTGCGCGACGCCTGAGCGCCCACCCCCGATCAGGACACGTCCACGATGGAACTGCCCTCACAGTTCCCCACCGCCCCTGGCGGGGCGGCCTGCGACGCAGAGAATCGCCCGGTCGGCACCGGCGGGGGGCCCGGGGGGCAGAGGCTCCGCCGGAGCCCCCCGGCGCTGCGCCGAGCCGGCTCCGCCGGTCGGCGCAGGACAACGCCCTTCGGCGCCGCCGTAGGCGGCGGCCACCCAGCTCGCCCGAACGAGTGAGCGAAGCGAACGAGTGAGGGCGATTCTCGTCACACCCCGAGTCCGAAGAACGCCGCGCCTCATCAGCAGCCGTCGGCCACCACAAGCCGAGGCGCCGCGATCGTTCTCGTGATCGTCGGCGTCGTCCTCGCCGCGGTCGTGATCCTGCATCTCACCGGCATCGTCGGGCCCGGAGCCAACTGATCGACACCGGCGCGGCCCGACGTGGCCCGGTCATCGGCACGCGAGGGTGGGCGACAACCCCGGGCTCGGCCCGGGCCCACGCGGTGGTGGGTCACGACGGCCCGAGGTCACCCGGGGGTGTCCCGGTAGCGCAGGTCCCACGTTCGGCCGTCGTCGATGGACCGGTAGATCCCGGTGACGTCGGCGTCGTCGTGGGCGGCCGCATAGAGCGCGTCGGACGTAGCCAGGAACGCCTGCGGCGGGCCGGCCAACGCGCCCGCTCGCTCCCAACCGGACTGGTCGTAGCGCCACACCGCGCCGCCGGGATCGGCGCCCCACAGGCCGGCCGTGGCGTCCCAGCTCACGGTGACCAGTGGCGGCCCCTCGGCGGCGGCCCAGCGTCGGCCACCGTCGATGGACTCCACGAGGCCGTCGGCGCCGACGCCCACGATGCGCTCGGCGTCACCGGGGTCGACCGCGAACCCGAAAAGGTCGACGGTGGCCCGGGTCTCCCAGTCGGTCCGGTCGGTCGAGACCATGAACCGGCCGGTGCCCGAGTCCAACCCGTACACCTGGTCGTGGGCGAAGGCGAGGCCGTGGAAGTCGACCTCGCCGCTGAGCGACAGGCTTGCCCAGGTGACCCCGCCATCGATCGACTCGATGAGCCCGAGCCGGCCGGGCTGGCCGTCTCGCACTCCTTGGGCGTCGGGGTGACCGGAGCCCAGGAAGTTGTCGGGGCCGGCCACGGTGAAACCCATCGTGTCCTGGAAGCTGTCGCCGATGCGTTCGGCCTCGTCCCCATCGGGCGGGATGCGGAACGACCCGTAGTGAGTGGCGACGATCAGCGCTCCATCGCCGGGGTTCAACCCGAGGCCGTGCACATGGGACACGCCCGGCTCGCCGGTGGCGGCCGGGATCGAGGCGTCGTCGCGGCCGGCGAGGCGCGTCCCGGCCCAGACCGCGGCGACAACGGCGACGCAGCCGGCCGCGGCCAGGGCGATCCGCTTGCCCCGGGCCCGGCTCTTGGGGGAAGGATGGCGTCGGGCGTGCGGTGTCAACGCTCGGCTCGGCGCGGCGCGGGTCGTACGACGGGTTCGTCGACGGGTTCGTCGACGGGTTCGTCGACGGGTTCGTCGACGGGTTCGTCGACGGGTTCGTCGACGGGTTCGTCGACGGGTTCGTCGACGGGTTCGTCGACGGGTTCGAGGGGCCTCGCGGCCTCACGACCGCGCATCATCCGGACGCACATCAGGCTCATGACTACGCAGCCCGCGAACGGGAGCGCCAACGCGAAATCGGTACCCATCGTGTGATCTCCTCAGCTCGGCCCGGCCCATTCGGGCCGGTTGCGGTCGACGAGAACCTCGTGGGCGCGCCGAAGGCCCGCACACGAGGTGTCAGACGATCGCGCGGAGCTGGGGTGGTCGATCGAAGAGCTCGGCCAGCAGAAGTGCTCGGCAGCGCCCGTCGGGCTCGCGAAGGTACCGGTACGCCAGTGCCAAGGCGATGACGGCGCCGACCAGTATGGCGAGCAGGCAGGGCTGGCTCGTCGCCACCGCCGGGCCACAGTCGGCACAGTGCGCCGAACCCATCCCCGGCATGAGGATGGGCAGACCGACGATCACCAGCAGCACGACCAGGGCGACGAGCAGGGCCTTCCTCACCAGGACGCTGACGTTAGCCGCCGGTGAGCGCCGTCGGCATCACGGTAGGTAGGCCTCGCATCGGCCAGTGTTCAGCCGCCAGCGGTGATCGGGTCGATCTCGACATCGAGGCCGAGCCGCTCGGCGGTCTGGCGGAACTCGTTGACCTCGATCGCCTGGTTGCGCTCCATGCGTGCCGCGAGAGCCCGGACCGCCGGGTCCTCGGCGTTGTCGGCGGCGTAGGCCGCCATGTGGGCCCCGCCGCGATGGTGCTCGGCCATGAGGTCGAGGAAGAGGCCGTCGGCGACGTTGCCGGTCGCCTCACGCAGCCCCTCGAGCTGGGCGCCGGTGGCCATGCCAGGCATGGCCTCGACCGGTACCCCCATGCCCATCCACTCCATGGCGGTGGCACCTCGGTCGTCCCGGCTGACGCCCGACCGGCGCAGCGCCTCGTCCATGCGTCCGATCTCGTACTCCTGGACGATGATGATCTCCCGGGCAAAGGCGACCACGGTCGAGTCTTCCCCCTGGCCGAGCTCGATGAGCGCCATCTCCACGGCCTGCTCGTGGTGAGCGATCATGTCGAGATAGAAGCCGGTGTCGACCGGGCCCAGGTCGACGGCATCGGCCCGCGACGCGATCGTCCAGCCGACCGCCCCGCCCAGCCAGCACATCGCCGCGGCCAGGACGATGGCCCGTCCCCACGACAGGCCACCGGTGGCGGCGACCCCGCCGTCATCACCGCCGGGTTCGCCGGGGCCCGCGGCGTCATCGCGGGTACCGGTCTCGGACGGGGCGTCGGCGTCGTCGGTCGCGGGCATGGCTCCAGCGTCGCAGACCCCGCCGCAGCAGGAACGGCCGCGCCCCCGCAGTTGACGTCCGGCTTCTGTTGGGCCTGTGGCTCGAGGTGCTGTCCGTCGTCGGACGGTCGGATGCGACCTGGAGCAGGCGCCCTGGTCCGCCGAGACCAGGGCGCCTGCGCACCCGCCTACGGTGATTCGTGCCGGGCCAGCGGCGCACCTGTTCGTACCGACATCTCGGACGATTCGCCCACGCAGCCGGTGGCCGCGCATCCCGCCCGTCGCCCAGCCTTCATGGCGCGGTAACCCGATCTTGGCGCGACGGACACGGTTCGGCGCTACCCTCACGGCAACGGAGGTCGCTCCATTAGGAGTTCGGCCGTATCCCGGACTGGGCTTCTCAGACCGCGAGTGGCTCGCAACGAGGTTTCCGTTCCGGCGTGTCAACGCGACCTGAACGGCGCACCCAGTTCCCAGCACACCCGGCAAAGGGTCAACCGCATCGGCCTCCGGGTAGATGCGCAGCAGCGCCCCCCGGAACCCGCCCCTCCCGCATGGTCCGAACACACGATCACGCACGCTGTGGCGCGCCCGATCACAACGAGCAGGAGAAGCCAGATTCATGAACATCAAGCGCGTTGGGGTCATCGGGACCGGGCTGATGGGCCAGGGCATCACCGAGGTGGCGGCACGGGCGGGTTTCGAGGTGATGGTCCGCGGCCGCTCGACCACCAGCGCCGACGCCTGTCTGGCCGGCCTGGAGAAGTCCCTCGGCCGCCAGGTCGACAAGGGCAAGCTCACCGGGGACGAGCGTGACGCCACCCTCGGCCGCGTGCGGGGCGTCGCCGAGCTGGCGGAGCTGGAGCTCTGCGAGCTGGTGATCGAGACGGTGGTGGAGGACCTGGGCGTCAAGAAGCAGCTCTTCGGCGCGCTCGACCGCATCTGTGGCGACGAGGCCATCCTGGCCACCAACACATCGACCCTGTCCGTGGTCGAGCTCGCCGTGTCGGTGTCGCGCCGACCGGGTCTGCGGCCTGCACTTCTTCAACCCCGCTCCGGCGATGCCCCTGGTCGAGGTGGTGCCCGCCTTGACGACGTCGGAGGACACGGCCCGAGCGGCGTGGGCCTTCGCCGTCGACTGCGGCAAGACGCCGGTGCGGGTGAAGGACGAAGCGGGCTTCATCGTCAACGCCCTGCTCTTTCCCTACCTCAACGGCGCGGTGCAGATGCTCGAGCGCGGCGTCGCCTCCAAGCACGACATCGACACCGCCATGCGCGGCGGCTGTGGGTTCCCGCTGGGCCCCTTGCAGCTGCTGGACCTGGTCGGCCTGGACACGAGCGTGGCCATCCTCGACACCCTCTACGAGGAGCGGCGCGAGCCCGCCTGCGTGACCGCTCCCTTGCTGCGCCGGATGGTCACGGCCGGCCGGCTCGGCCGCAAGAGCGGTGGCGGCTTCTACGACTACGAGCCGGCCGGCGCGTCCCGTTGAGCGCGGCCGTCGCCCGCCCGATCCCCCCGAGAGGACCTTGCATGCCCGGATCCCACATCGTCGCGTCGGCCCGCACCCCCATCGGCAAGCTCGCCGGCGCCCTGGCGTCGATGTCGGCGGCCGAGCTGGGGGCCGTGGCCATCCGAGCCGCCCTGCAACGGGGCGGCATCGACCCGGCCGCGGTGGACCACGTCGTGATGGGCCAGGTCCTGCAGGCCGGAGCGGGCCAGAACCCCGCCCGCCAGGCGGCGGTGAGGGCCGGCATCCCCATGGAGGTGCCCGGCCTGACCGTGAACAAGGTGTGCCTGTCGGGGATCTACGCCATCCATCTGGCCGACCAGATGGTCCAGACCGGCCAGGCCGACATCGTGGTGGCCGGCGGCATGGAGTCGATGAGCCGTGCCCCGCACCTGCTGCCCGGGGCCCGGACCGGCTGGCGCCTGGGCGACGTGACGGCGGTCGACGCCCTGGTCCATGACGGCCTGTGGTGTGGCTTCGACGACGTGCACATGGGTGCGGGCACCGACGCCTACGCCGAGCGCTCGGGCATCTCCCGGGAGGCGCAGGACGACCTGGCGGCCCGCAGCCACGAGCGGGCCGCCGCCGCCACCAAGCAAGGCCGCCTGGCGGCCGAGATCGTCGCGGTACCGGTACCGCAGCGCAAGGGCGATCCCCTGCTGGTCGAGAGCGACGAGGGCGTGCGCCCGGGCACCGACGCCGAGGCGCTGGCCCGTCTCCGTCCCGCCTTTTCCCCCGCCGGCACCGTCACGGCCGGGAACGCCTCTCAGCTCTCCGACGGCGCCGCCGCCGTGGTCGTGATGAGCGAGTCCAAGCGGGCCGCGCTGGGCCTCGCGTCGCGGGCCGAGCTGGTGGGCTACGCCATGGTGGCCGGTCCCGACGCCTCGCTGCTCACCCAGCCGTCGCGCGCCATCGCCCGCGCCCTGCACGGCATCGGTCAGACCGTGGCCGACGTCGACCTGTTCGAGATCAACGAGGCGTTCGCCGCCGTGGCTCTGGCCTCCATGGCCGATCTGGGCATCGGCGACGAGGTGGTCAACGTCAACGGCGGCGCCATTGCCTACGGGCACCCCATCGGGATGTCCGGCGTCCGCCTGGTGATCACGCTGATGGAGGAACTGGCGCGCCGCGGCGGCGGACTGGGGGCGGCGGCGCTGTGCGGCGGCGGGGGCCAAGGCGATGCCGCCCTGCTCCGGGTGGCGCCGTCCCAATGAGCGAGCCGCAGGCGAGCGAATCATCAGCACGGGCTTGTCTCGGCCCGAAGGGCCGAGCGCTCATTGGTGCCCGTTGGCCGGGACCTGGCCGAGGGCCACACACAACCGCGGCGGTGCACCAATGAGCGACGCCGCGGCCAAGATCGTCTCCAACCGGGTCAGCTACCAGTTGCCCGACACGGATCCCGAGGAGACGGCGGAGTGGGTGGAGTCGATCCAGGCGGTCATCCAGACCCACGGCAAGGCCAGGGCCCGGTTCCTGTTGGCCCGTCAGCTCGAGCTGGCCGCCGAGGCCGGAGTCGGGTTCCCCGGCACCGTCACCACCCCCTACCTCAACAGCATCTCGCGCGCCCAGGAGCCCCACTTCCCGGGTGACCAGCTGATCGAGCGTCGCATCCGGGCCCTGGTGCGCTGGAACGCCGCGGTCATGGTGAGCCGAGCCAACGTCACCACCGAGGGCATCGGCGGGCACCTTTCGACCTTCGCCTCCTCGGCGTCGCTCTACGAGGTCGGCTTCAACCACTTCTTCCGCGGCAAGGACGACGGCGGAGCCGGCGACCAGGTCTTCTTCCAGGGCCATGCCTCGCCCGGCATCTATGCCCGGGCCTACCTCGAGGGCCGGCTGGACGAGGACGACCTCGACGGCTTCCGGCACGAGGCCGGTGGCACCGGCCTGTCCAGCTATCCGCACCCCCGGCTGATGCCCGAGTTCTGGGAGTTCCCCACGGTGTCCATGGGCCTGGGGCCGATCAACGCCGTCTACCAGGCCCGGTTCAACCGCTACCTGCTGCACCGGGGCGTCACCGACACCTCGGCGTCGCGGGTGTGGTGCTACCTGGGCGACGGTGAGTGCGACGAGCCCGAGACGCTCACCGCCCTGCCTCTGGCCGCGCGCGAGGAGCTCGACAACCTCACCTTCGTCGTCAACTGCAACCTTCAACGCCTCGACGGCCCGGTGCGGGGCAACGGCAAGATCATCCAAGAGCTCGAGGGGGTGTTCCGCGGCGCGGGCTGGAACGTCATCAAGGTGGTGTGGGGGACCGAGTGGGACGCGCTCCTGGCGGTGGACACCGACGGGATCCTGCTCGACAAGCTCGAGGCGACCGTCGACGGCGAGTTCCAGAAGTACGGGGTCGAATCGGGTGCGTACATCCGCGAGCACCTGTTCGGACCCGATCCCCGGCTGGCGGCCATGGTCCAGCACCTCTCCGACGACGACCTGGTGGCCATGCGCCGGGGCGGCCACGACCACGTCAAGCTCTACGCGGCCTACCGGGCCGCGGTCGAGCACCAGGGCTCACCGACGGTGATCCTGGCCAAGACGGTGAAGGGTTGGTGCCTCGGTCCCGAGATCGAGGGCCGCAACGCCGCGCATCAGATCAAGAAGCTGAACCCGGCCCAGATGGGATCCCTCCGCCAGCGCCTCGGCGTGCCGGACACGCTGGTCGACGAGGTGCCGCTCCACGAGGGTGTGCCCGAGGCCATCGTCGACGCCGACGCGCCGACGTACTATCGGCCCGCGCCGGGGTCGGCCGAGCACGACTACCTCATCGCGCACCGCCGGGCGCTGGGCGGCTCACTCCCCCGCCGCCTGGTCAGGGCCGAGGCCATCGGCCAGCCCGACCCGGCCATCTTCGAGGAGTTCCTGGGCGGATCGAAAGAGCGCGCCGTGTCCACCACCATGGGCTTCACCGTGCTGCTCCGGGGCCTGCTGCGGGACAAGACCATCGGCTCACGGATCGTGCCCATCATCCCCGACGAGGCCCGCACGTTCGGCATGGACGCCCTCTTCAGCTCCGTCAAGATCTACGCCCACGCCGGCCAGCGCTACGACCCGGTCGACGGTGCCATGCAGCTCTCCTACCGGGAGAGCCCCCAGGGCCAGATCCTGGAGGAGGGCATCACCGAGGCCGGTTCGATGGCCAGCTTCACCGCCGCCAGCACCGCCTATGCCACCTGGGGCCGGCACATGGTGGCGTTCTACGTCTTCTACTCGATGTTCGGCTTCCAGCGGGTGGGCGACGCCATCTGGGCGCTCGGGGACATGCGGGGCCGGGGTTTCCTACTGGGCGCCACCGCCGGGCGCACCACACTCAACGGCGAGGGCCTGCAGCACGAAGACGGTCACAGCCTGGTGCTGGCCTCCACCGTGCCCAACCTGGCCGCCTACGACCCGGCCTTCGCCTACGAGGTGGCAGTGATCGTGCGCGACGGCATGGCCCGCATGTACGGCGACGAGCCCGAGGACGTCTTCTACTACCTGACCCTGTACAACGAGAACTACCCCATGCCGGCCATGCCCGAGGGCGCCGTGGACGGAATCGTGCGGGGCCTGTACCGGTTTGCCGCCGCACCCGAGGGGCCGTCCCGACCGGCCACCATCGTGTTCAGCGGCACGGCCCAGGGCGCGGCCCGCCACGCCCAGGAGCTGTTGGCCGAGCATCATGACGTGGCCGCCGAGCTGTGGAGCGCCACGTCCTACAAGGCGCTGCGGGAGGACGCCCTCGACGCCGAGCGCTGGAACCGCCTGCACCCGACCGAGGTCCCCCGCACGCCCTACGTCAGCGAGGCGCTCTCGGCCAGCGAGGGGCCGGTGGTGGCGGTCAGCGACTTCATGAAGATGGTGCCCGACCAGGTGGCCCGCTGGGTGCCCGGGCGCTTCAGCTCCCTGGGCACCGACGGCTACGGCCGCTCCGATACCCGCGCCGCCTTACGCCGGCACTTCGAGACCGACGCCGCCCACGTGGTGGTGGCCGTGCTCAAGGCCCTGGCCGACTTGGGCGACGCCAAGGTCGAGGAGGTGTCCGACGCCATCGTCGCCTACGGGATCGACGCCGAGGCGCAGGCGCCTCGGCTGGCCTGATGGGCCCGACGTGAGGGGCCCCGATGAGCGCCGAGGAGGGGGCATCGTGAGAAGGCGAGCCAAGATCGTCTGCACGCTGGGGCCGGCCACGAAGTCCCCGGGGGCCATCACCGCGCTCGTGGAGGCCGGGATGGACGTGGCCCGGCTCAACTTCTCCCACGGCAGCCGCGAGGACCACGCCGCGGTCTACCGCCGCGTCCGCGCCGCGTCCGACGCAGCCGGGCGGGCGGTGGGAGTGCTGGCCGACCTCGGTGGCCCCAAGATCCGGTTGGGGGACTTCGAAGGAGGCTTCGCGGTGCTCGAGGCCGGCGCCGCCTTCACGGTGAGCACCCGCCAGGGCCCGGCCGGCGCCAACGGCCGCGCCGGCTCCAGCCGCCAGGTCGACACCACCTACGCCGCCCTGGCCACCGATGTCGCCGCCGGCGACACACTGCTCATCGACGACGGGCTGGTGAAGCTGCTGGTCGAGAGCTTCGACGGGGGCGACGTGCGCTGCCAGGTGGTCGAGGGCGGCCTGGTCACGGACCGCAAGGGGATCAACCTGCCCGGCGTCAGGGTCAGCGCTCCCGCCCTCACCGACAAGGACGTCGACGACCTGCGCTTCGCCCTCGCCCTGGGGGTCGACATGGTGGCGCTTTCGTTCGTGCGCCGGGCCGAGGACGCCCGAGCTGTCGGCGCGGTCATGGACGCGGTCGGCCGGCGGGTGCCGGTCATCGCCAAGCTGGAAAAGCCCGAGGCCGTCGACGCCCTCGCGGCCATCGTCGACGCCTTCGACGGCGTGATGGTGGCTCGGGGGGACCTGGGCGTCGAGATCGCCATGGAGCAGGTGCCCCTGGTCCAGAAGCGGGCCATACAGCTGGCCCGGGAGTCCTGCAAGCCGGTGATCGTGGCCACCCAGATGCTGGAGTCCATGATCCACTGCTCCCGGCCCACCAGAGCCGAGGTGTCCGACGTGGCCAACGCGGTGCTGGACGGCGCCGACGCCCTCATGCTGTCGGCCGAGACCAGTGTCGGCGACCACGCCGTCGAAGCGGTGGCCACCATGGCCCGCATCATCGCCGCCGCCGAGCAGGGGAGCCCGGCGCCCTTCCCGGCCCTGACCTCGGTGCCCACCACCCGCCAGGAGGCGGTCACCCTGGCCGCCCCGGCCGTGGGCCGGGCCGTGCAGGCGCAGGCGCTGGTCGCCTTCACCCAGACGGGCACGTCGGCCCGGCGCCTGGCCAGCCATCGCTGCGCCATCCCGGTCCTGGCCTTCACGCCCGAAGCCGCGGTACGAAGCCAGCTGGCCCTGACCTGGGGAGTGGAGACGTTCGTCGTCCCCATGGAGGACGAGACGGAGTCGGTCATGACGCACGTCGACCGGGCCTTGCTCGACTCAGGGCACAGCGGCTCCGGAGACGTGGTGGTCATCGTCGCCGGCCGCCGGGCCGGCCAGACCGGGTCCACCGACATGATGCGGGTCCACGAGCTGGGATCGGCCTAGGAGGCGCGTCGCTCACGGCCTCGCTTCCGGCCTAGCTCGTTGTGGACCCGCTCGTTGTGGGCCCGCTCGTTGTTGACTTGGCCCGTCCAGGCGCGGTCAGGGCCCCGGCAGGATCCCTCGGCTGCTCCCGCGCCGGCGCCGCCGGGCCCGGCGCAGTGCGCGACGCTCCCCCTCGGTGGTGCCGCCCCACACGCCCTCGTCCTGGTTCGAGACCAGAGCGAACTCGAGGCAGTCAACCCGGACCGGGCACTGCCGGCACACGGCCTTGGCCGCGTCGGCCTGGTCCAGCGCCGGCCCGGTGGCGCCGGCGGGGAAGAACAGGTCGGGACCGCAATGACGACAGGCGGCCAGGTGACGCCAGTCGTCGGCATCCCAGTCCCCGGGCCGGGCCCAGGTCAGCGCCATGGCCCGTTCGTTCCCCTCGCCACGGGCCGCTCGGACGGCCGGGCGGGCGGGCGCGGGAGATCGAACACGCTGGTGTGCCCGCACACATCGAGGACCTTGTAGGCCCCTGGGCTGGTGCCGCTGAGCGTCAACTCGCAGCCGCCGGCGCGCACGAGCTTGCGGGCCTGGATGAGGACGTAGATCCCGCTGGAATCGATGAAGGTGAGGCCCTCCATGTCGATCACTACGTCCCGGTCCCGGTCGTGGTCGGCCAGCTCGTCGACCGCCTCGCGCAGACGAGGGGCCGTCGCCGCGTCCAGCTCGCCGCGCACGGTGACCACCGATCGACCCGCAGCGCGGGTGACCCCGATCGAGAACTCGTGAGCCGGCATCGTCACGGGCGGGACCCCAGCGCCGCATGGAGAGGTCACCGGGCCCCTGGCGGCTCAAAGGTCGGTAACGCGATCGAGCATATAGCCGGGGGCGCGACGAGGGCAACCGGCGCCGGTGGCGCGGATCCGCTCGGCGCCCGGGTAGCCTGGGGGCTTCACCTTGGAGGACGCCAGGTCAAGGGCAGATGAGTCGCTGGCTCGTCGCCTCGGTACCGGCTCGACGCGCTTCTGAGCCGATCAGAGGAGACGACCATGGGTTCAGACCAGAACCCGCCCTCCGGTGATGGTGACGGCCATGAGCTGGTGGAGTCGCTGGCCGCCATGACCGGGATCCTGCTGAACGAGGAGACGCTGGCCGCCGTCCTGCAGTTGGTGGTGTCCGTGTCGTGCTCGGCCATGGAGGGCGTGGACGGGTCCAGCGTCTCGCTGCTGCGGGGGCAGGGCTTCGAGACCAACAACACCACGTCGTCCGAGGTGCAAGGGCTCGACCGCGTCCAGTACGAGGCCGGCCGCGGCCCCTGCGTGGCGGCCACCGAGCTGGGACGGACGATGAACGTGGTCCTCGAGGAGAACGACCCCCGCTGGCCCGAGTTCGCCACGGCGGCCCTCGCCCAGGGTTTCGTCGGCGTCCTCTCCACCCCCCTGGTGGTACGGGAGCGAAACCTGGGAGCGCTCAACCTCTACTCGCGCCGCCACGCCGGGTTCAGCGAGGTCGACCAGGCGGCAGCCCAGATGTTCGCCGACCAGGCGTCGGTGGTGCTGGCCAACGCGGTGGCCTTCGCCGCGGCCGAGACGGTCAACGCACAACTCCGAGAGGCGCTGGCGACCCGCGACGTCATCGGCCAGGCCAAGGGGATCCTCATGGCCCGGCACGGCTGCACCAGCGAGGAGGCGTTCGACCGGTTGCGTCACGAATCCCAGCGGTCCAACCAAAAGCTGAGGGACGTCGCCCAGGCGGTGGCCGACGCGAGATGAACGGCCCCCCCGACGGGCCGGTGCGCGCGCCCTCGTTCGACCTCGAGAACGCCCGGCAGCAGTCGGGCCTGACCATGGCCGAGCTGTGGTTCGCCTGCGTCGGGCTGGGCGGCACGGCCATGCCCCCCGAGCTCTACGCCTACGTCCTGGGCCGGTCCACGCCCGGTCGCCATGACTACAACGTCGTGGCCCAGGCCCTCAACGAGCGCTTCGCCGACATGGACCTGGACCATCCGGTCCCCTACTTCAACGAGCTGGAGACCTGAGGACGGCACTCGCAAATGCGTCAGGGTCGGTGGCTGGCCGATTCGCAGAAATGCCACCGTCGGCCGGGCTCCGTCGCGAAAGTACGCGGTACAATGGCGCTCCTCCAGTCGCCATGGGTAACGCGAGGGGGCCATGACCCGCGAGGCACGGCTTGCTCAGGCTTTCATCGACCTGGCCGACACCCTGGTCCAGGACTTCGACGTGGACGATGTCCTCCGCAGGCTGTGCGAGAGCTGCGTGGAGGTCCTCGACGTCGAGGTCGCCGGTTTGCTCCTGGTCGACGAGAACCGCTCCCTGCGCGTCGTGGCCGTGTCCGACGAGGACCACGGCGTGGTCGAGATCTTCGAGGCCCAGCACACCCAGGGGCCGTGCTACGACGCCCACACGCGCGTGGAGCAGGTGCTGGCGGCCGATCTCGGCGACGCCCCGCGCTGGCCGAACTTCACGCCGCTGGCCCTGGCCCGGGGCTTGCACGCGGCCTCGGCGTTCCCGCTGCGCCTGCGCGAACAGTGCCTAGGGGCCCTCGGCCTGCTGGAGCGGTCACCGGGGACGATGGTAGATGCCGACGTGGGCGCGACCCAGGCGCTGGCCGACGCCGCCACCATCGCCATCCTGCAGGACCGGCGCTCACGAGATGCCGATGAGCTCAACGACCAGCTCCGGCGGGCGCTCGGCAGCCGGGTCGTGATCGAGCAGGCCAAGGGGATCGTCTCGGCTCGCCTGCACGTCGGCCTGGAGGTGGCCTTCCAGCGACTGCGTCGCTACTCCCAGGACCAGAACATCCCCGTGCGCGACGTCGCCCGCCAGGTCGTGGCCGGCACCGTTGCCCCCCGCTCGCTCTCCGGTACCGGCGGGCCCTAGCGGCACCGAGGCGCGGAGCTCGGGCGCCGGGCTCCGCCGGGCGGCGGCCGCGGGACGGTTGCGCCCGCCCCCGGCCGGGGGCAGACTTGCCCGGCACGAACCGACCGTGTCGTGCTCATGGCGCCATGACATCCATCGCCCTCACTCGCTCGCTGGGCTCGCTCCGTTCGGGCGAGCTGGACGGGGCCCGCCTCCGGCGGGCACTGAAGGACGTGTCGCCGATCGACCGGGCCTGGGCCATGCGGCCCGGCGGCACAAGCTGCCGAGAGCGGCGGCGGAGCCGGATCGACCGGCCGCCGGGGGCGCCGGCGGAGCCTCTGCCGCCCGGGCCCCCCGCCCGCACCGGCGCGACGATTCTCAAGGTTCGATGGTCGCCCTGAGGACCGAGACCGCTTCGCCGGATAAGGCCGCGCCGCCTCGGCACCCGGGGCTTCGGCGCGCTCGGGGCCCATTGCTCGAGCGCCGCCGGGAGCGGCGGCCGGATGGCCCGAGCGGACCGCGTCGGTCGCGGTAGATGCCGAGCCATCCGGTCGTCAACCGGCGTAACGTCGGCAGCCCGTTCGTGCGCCGGACCATGCAGGCCTCGACGGAGGCACTCGAGCGCCTGGCCCAGGTGGCGGCGGCCCTGTCGGTGTCCAAGGCCTCGATCGTCGACACCGCGCTGCACCATCTGGCCGGCATGGAACCAGCCGCCATCGTCGAGCTCCTGCGCCAGAACGGTCATCTCAGCGACGACGAGTACGCCTTTGTACTTCGCCTGGTCGGAGAGGGCTGAGCCGAGCACCGACGCCCTAGGAAGCTGGCGTCAAACGGGCCGTGCGCATCTCGCCGGCTGTCGACGCCGCTCGCGGCGTCCTCCTTGTTCGTACTGTGTGCGCCAGGCCGTACCGTGTGCGCCCGGCCGTACTGTGTGCGCCAGACGTGAATCCTTCACGCTCAGTGCACACGGTACGCCCTTGTGCACACGGTACGGCCGGTCCCTCGTCGCTCGCATATGTGGGCAAGGCATGTGCTTCGCTCCTGCGTCTTGCGAGGCGACGCCGAGCAGCTCGCCGATCTGCGAACGTGTTCAACACCAGCCACCTAGTGTCCTGTAAGACGCGCGGCCGCGTAACGCCGCCGACGGCCGCGTGCCCGGGCGGCCCACGCTGCTCGCCGTGGGGTCGCAGCCGACCCCCGTCCTCACGGCAGCGTCTCACCCCGGCGAGCCGCCTTGAGCACGTCGGCGGCCACCAGACGGAGCTTGCGATGGGTGTGTTGGGACCGTTCCCGCAGCCGCTCGAAGGCCTCGTCGGCCTCGCACTGGCGCTGGGCGATGACGACCCCGATGGCCTGGTCGATCACCGCCCGCGAGTCCAAGGCCTCCCGGAGCTGGTGGGCCAGGCGGACCCCGGCCGCGAAGGTCTGGGCGTTGGCCAGGACCACGGCGGCCTGGACCGCGAACATCAACGCGGTCTCCCGGTCGGCGGGAGTGAAGGCGCGAGCGTGGCGGGCGTAGAGGTTGAGGGCGCCCAGAGCCTCGCCCCGCACGACAAGGGGCAACGACAGCGAGCTCTGGATGCCCCGCTCGGCGGCGTGCTGACAGAAATCGTGCCAGCGCGCGGAGAGGGCCATGTCCTCCACCTCGTAGGGCTGGCCATCGCGCACGGCCTGCAGGCACGGTCCGTCGTCGATGTCGTACTGGTAGTGGTCCACCTCGTAGACCAGGCCACCGGTGGCTGCATGGGTCGTGGCCTCTCCGTCGGCCACCAGGGTGACCCCGACCGCGTCGCAGCTCGGGAGGCAGCGCACGGCCAGGTCGGCCACCCGCTTGAGCGTCGTCTCCTGGTTCTCCTCGGACAGCAGCAAACCGGACAATTCGGCCACGCCTTGCCAGAGCGCATCGGGGTACGAGGCCACACGGGACTCCTTTCATCGGGAACCGGTGGGATGGTTCCGACGCGAGGGTCCGTACGCCGAGACTCCAGCGTAACCCGATCGCAGCCCGGCGCCTCCGGACGACGACGGGTTTGCACGAGCGCTCGGAGCTCGCGGGCCCCACCCGCGCTACAAGCCTGTTGCCCCGGGGGGCGATATGGAGTACTTTCCTGCCGGGCTAGGAAATCAGCCGCCGGCTAGGCCACCAGCCGCATGGGAGGGACGGGTTCGTCCCCCTGCGGTGCCCCGCACCTCCCGTTCCGAACCGCTCTCCGGGAGGCCGTGACGTCGATGACGGAGCCAAGCCAGCACCAGGCACACCCGGGCCCGCCGCGCCTCTCGTTGATCCCGGCCATCACCACCTTCCAGCGGCCGATCCGGTCGGGCACCGATCGACGGACGGTGCCTGACCGCGTCGGGCAGTTCACGGTTGACTGGGAGCTTGGCCCGGACGGGGCCGCGGGCCATGAGCGCCCGCCCGGAAGGCCGGCTCACCGTGCCCGTTGACGCCAACACCAGGCGGAGCGCCCGGGGCGCACGTCGAGGAACAATGCCTCCGGACGCGAACTGCGTCATCGGCCGGTTCCGGGGCACCGTCATCGTCACCATGCACGGCGACCTCGACCTCAGCGCCTCGCGGCACCTGGACGACATCCTCCACGACCTCATCGACGGCCAGGGCAACCTCGACCTCGTCGTGGACCTCCTGGACGTGGGCCAGATCGGCGACACCGGCGTCGACGTCCTGGCCGCCGCGGCCGACAGGCTTGCGGTGCGCGGCGGGGAACTGCGACTGGGCGGCCCCACCCGGGCCGTCTTCGACTCGCTCGCCCCGACGGGGCTGGCCGGGCTGGTCCAGCTCGTCGGCGTGCCGACCGGGCCGGCACGGGTCGCCGGGTCGCCGGGTCGCCGCAGCGCGAGCGCCGCGACCGGTTCGGGGATCATCGCCCACCCGGCAGGGCACGGCCACCACCACCACGGCCGGAACGGCGACATCCCAGGAGCCTCGGCGAGCCCCTGACGACGCTGATCGGGGTGCTGTGCCGTCGCTCGCGGGACGGCACGGCCGGCGTGGCGTGGCGTGGCGTTGCGATGCGCCGCGCCTCACCACGGACGCCGCGCGTCGCCTCGGCCTCGTGGCCCGCCCAGCTGAGCCCCGGCTGAGCCCCGGCTGAGCCCCGGCTGAGCCCCGGCTGAGAACATTCTCACCCTCGCCTCATCGCCGTCTCATCATCGGACGTGACGCTGCCATGGCCCAGGCCCATCATCAGGAGACCACCATGAAGCGAACCCTCGTCCTCGGTACGGCAACGCTGTTACTCGGCGCGGCCACCGTCCTGCTCACCCCCGGCGTCGCCAACGCCGAGGAGACCTCGTGCACCGGCACCATCGGTGCCGCCACCCACGACAACATCCGAGTGCCCGACGGCGCTACCTGCACCCTGATGGACACCATCGTCCTGGGCACGGTCTACGTCGGGACCAACTCCACCCTCAAGGCCACCGGCGTCAGCGTGAACGGCAACATCCAAGGCGAGGGGTCGCGCCTGGTCAGCGTCGGGCGCGGCTCCTCGGTGGGCGGCTCGGTCCAGGTCGTCCAGGGCGCCAGAGCCACCGTGACTCGGGCCGCGGTCAGCGGTGACATCCTCTATGACGACCAGACCGGCGCCGTGTCGGCCAGCCGCAGCACCGTCGGCGGCAACGTCCAGGCCTTCTCCAACACCGGCGGCGTGTCCTTCGTCGGCAACGAGATCGACGGCAACCTCCAGTGCACGGGGAACAGTCCCGCCCCCACCGGCAGCGGCAACATCGTGCATGGTGAGAAGCAGGACCAGTGCGCGAACCTCTGATGAACTGAACTGCTGGACCAGGTTCGCCGTCGCCCCGGCACCGACCCCGGTGCTGGGGCGGGGCGGCGTCGCGGGCTCGGGCAACCCGGTGGTGGATGGTCTTCGACGACCGCCCATCGACCGGGCCCGCCGGGAGTTTCGGCGTCACCAGTCGGTCGCGAACAAGGGGTCCCGCCGGCTCGCGGCGGTTGGCGGGCTGGAGGCTCGGGAACAACCAGGTCGGGCCCGAGCCCGACGCGCGAGGACACCTGCCCGGCACCCATGGCGCCAGGATGCTCGTCGGATGCTCGGGCTGGTCGTACCGTGATTGGCAGGCCCTGAGAGGAGCCCCGACATGGCGCAGCGAGCATGGAGCGACAAGCGGGAACGGCAGTTCGACCACATCAAAGCAGGTCTTCGTCAGCGCGGCGAGGACGACGGCGCCGCCGAGGAGATCGCAGCGCGCACCGTCAACAAGGAGCGAGCCCGGACCGGCGAGGCCGACAGGTCAAGTCGCAGCTCGACCGAGGACATCTCCTCGAGTCGCCGGGGTGGGCTGCGGTCGCACCGCCGCCCTGGTGGCCGCACGAGAGACCAGCTCTCCAACGAGGCCCGAAGAAGGGGCATCGAGGGCCGGTCCAAGATGAAGAAGGCCGAGCTCGAACGAGCCGTCGGCCGCGAGCACGGAAGCGAAGATGGCCACGACCGGGCAGGGGCAAGCGGCTACTGAGCGTTCCGGGGCCCTGGAGGAGGTGCTCGCGAAGGCCGGTCGGCCTCGACCTCCACGCCAATCACCAAGTCGACCGCGTGCTCGGCAGCCTCGATCATCTCCGCCCGCTCCTAGAGCAGGTCGCGATCGCGGTCCGGGCGTGCGTCACCGCGGCCCACCGAACCGAACACGAACCGAACACGAACAGGCGAGTCACCCGTAGCGGGCGCAGATCTCGCCGGGACGCCGCGGGTCGACCGCGTCCTCCGAGACGACCGTTACGCCCGCGTCGGGCGCTCGCGGCGAACGGCCAAGCTCCTGGCGAGCGAGCCAGAATGCTCGCCGAGCGTCACAATGCGACGTCCGCTCGAGGCACGACTTCCCTCGCGGCTCGTACAGTTGGCGTTCCGCGTTGGCGTGGGGAGTGGCGTGTCGTCGAGTACCCGCGGTCTGGGGGCTACGACGACGCGCGGCCAGCCCTGCTGGCGCGGGATGTCTCACGCTGCCGGCTCCGCCGCCGGTTGGAAGGAGAAGCCGAGGACGCTGGCGCCGCCGCTCGTCGAACCCGGCACGGGCGCACCCCCTGTGGCGTCGATGAAGTAGAGCTCGGACGTGCTGTCCCCCATGCCGATGAAACCGATGACGGTGCCGTCGGCGGACCAGCGGGGAGCGTCGGCTCTCGAGGCGCTCGACTCGAGCCGATCGGCGGCGTCGGAGGGCGTGGTCGACGACGACCACACGTCGTAGCTCGCTTCGCTGGTCGGGTCAGTTGCCTTCACGAAAGCCAGTACGTTGGACGACGGCGCCCATTGGGGGGACAGGCCAGGTTCAACGATGGCCAAGCCGGTCCCGTCGGGGGCCACGGTGTAGATGCCTTCGGGTCCCTCGAATGCGATCGTCGAACCATCGGGCGACCACGCCGGGCTGAACTCCTGGCCTTGAAGATCGGTGACTTGACGTAGGCCGGTGCCGTCGGCTTCCACGATGGCGATGCCGGCGACCACCTCGTCGGCGCACGTGGCTGCCGCCGCGAGGAGCACGGACTCGCCATCAGGGGACCAGTCCTCGGGCACCAGTTGCGTCGGGCCCAACGGGCTGCACGCCCAGTCGAGTTGGACCTCATAGGAGGAGGGGTGGGCCGTCAGCGGTCGTTCCTGGGTGCCATCGGCGGCGATGAGGAACGGCGCGGCCGAGCCGTCCTCGTAGAAGTGCCGGGCGAAGGCCAGGATAGACCCGTCGGGCGACCAGACCGGAAAGCGGATCGCACCGCCAGCGCCCGCGGCCAGCAGGCGAGGTTCGCCCCCGCCGGCGGGGACGACATAGAGACCAGTGGAGTTGCTGTCGGGGCCCGCGGTATAGGCGATGGTCGACCCGTCAGGTGACCAGGCGACGTTCAAGAAGACAGTCTCGTCGGCGACGGCGATCGTCGTCGGCTCCCCACCGTTGGTGGCGATCAACATCAGCTTGCTGGCAGAGGCCTCAGGATCGAACTCCACGTAGGCCACGAGCTGATGCCCCGACGCTGCCGGGCCCCCGAGCTCCGCCGGTTCGCTCGATTCGCCGGGCATGGCCGCGTCGACCCGAACCGCGACCTCGTCATCAGGGTCATCGCCGACCTGAAGCGCGAGCGCGCCAAGAGCAACCGCCGACACGGCTGCCGCTACCGTGGCGAACTGTCGCCTTGCTCGCGTCATGTGCCCACCGTCCGAGCGAGTCGGAGAACCGCCCACCTGCAGTGTCGCATACTGCGGTCTCGCTGTGGATCGCGGCCCAAGCCAGCCCGAAGCAGATCGCCACCTGGGCCGGGCACACCAGCGTCTCGGTCGTGATCGGCCGCTACGACCACCTCTACGAGGGGCACGAGGGCGAACGTGATGGACCGTCTCGACGCGTTCGCTTCCGTATCACCCCGTGCCGTCTCGTCGGGCTGGCTCCCGCGAGTTTCCGCCGGGTTCCGCGGGTTTCCGTGGGGCGCGAGGCGACTCGGGCCTGGAACGGACGAAGCCAGGCCCGTGAGCAGCGCCTTTACCAGTGGGCGCAAAGGGACTCGAACCCCTGACCTCAGCCGTGTGAAGGCGGTCGAAGGCCCTGGTGGCGACCCCGATAAGCGCGAAACAGCAGGTCACGAGGGGTGCGGGGTACCACCTGATGACGCCCCATGACGCCCCGTCCAGAACCTCCCGCGGGTTTTCCGCGGGGCATGGGGCCCTCCCGGCCACCCGGTGGGGGTCGGCGGGTGCGACAATGACGGCATGGACGCCACGACGATCCTGATGGACGGGCAACCCGTCGATGGGGCGCGCCTGTCCGAGTTGTGCCGGCGGTACGGCGTGGCTGAGTTGGCGATCTTCGGCTCCGTCGCCCGCGGGGAGGCGAACCAAGCGAGCGACGTCGATCTGCTGTACGTGCTCGAGCCGGGGGCCCGGCTCGGCTTCGCCATCAACAGTCTCGAGGACGAGCTCGCCGAGCTGTTCGATCGACCGGTGGACCTGGTGGCGAAGCGGGCGCTGCACCGGCTCATCCGAGACGACGTCCTGGCCGAGGCACGTCCGCTGTATGCAGCGTGACCGCCTCCTGCTCACCGAGGTCATCGACGCGGCCGAGCGCCTCGTCGAGCTGACCGCCGAGCGCACAGCGGCGGACTTCGACGCCGACCGCGACCGCCGCGACGCGCTGCTGTGGAACTTTACCGTTCTCGGGGAGGCCGTCGCACAGCTATCGGAGGCGTTCAAGGGCGCGCATCCGGATGTGGCGTGGAGCGACCCGGTTCGCGTGCGCAATCGCATCGTGCACGGGTACTGGTCGGTCGATCTCGAGGTCCTCGTGGCCACGGCTCGCGGCGACCTGACAGCGTTCATCGAACGAATCCGAAGCGCAGAGGCGGCGGCTCCCCGCGAGGAGTGATGCCCGACGGGCGGGACATCTCGGAACCGTCATCTCCGTAAGGCCCTTGTGGGGGTGATGCGCCGCACCGCTTGATATCGGAGTGGGCTGAGCAGGGCGCAGGCCCCGCGCGGTGACGGGTGATGACGTTCCCAGCCCAACGATCAACCGGCGATCGTCGAGCTGGTCGGCTTCCTCCCGCTGGGCACGCCGGTCGAGATCAGGAGGTAGCGCCGGCCTGGCCACGCGCCCGACCGGTCGGGCTGTCAGCCCGCGGTGGCGGCCAGCCGCGCTTCTTCGACCACGGCGTCGGACACGGCCTCGGCGTCGCCGAACACGTGGATGCTCTCGATCTCGTCGGCGTGGGCCGCCAGCCACTCCCTGGTGCTTTCGCCCAGCTCGGTGGGGCTCTGGGTGAACAGGGTCGGCGCGTCCTCGGTGCCCCCGTGGGGCGCCCCGCCCAGCGCGTCGGGGAAGGTGTCGCCCCGGGCCAGGTTCACATGCGTGTAGGGGTCGCCGCGCTGCCCGGCGAAGTGGTCGGCCAACAAGGTGGCGGTCTCGGCCCGGTCGCCGCCGGCGATCCGTAGCACCGCGAGGCAGGGCGAACCGGGCAATGTCGGGTAGCAGATCGAGCGCAGCTCGGCCTCGACCGCGGCCGACACCGCCTGGGTCCCGCCCACGATGATGATCTCTCTGGTCCCCCGCTCGTCGATGGCCAGACGGGTCTCCGGGTGCAGGGAACCCGAAGGGGTGAGATAGATGTAGGGCCCGTCCACCGGGTAGGCAAAGGGCCCGGCGGCGATGGCGTCGGCGAAGCGCTCGCCGCTGGTCAGGAAGGCGACCGTGCCACCGTCGGGGGCTGCGCCTGCCACCCGGCGGGCCGTGTTGTACCGGTCGGGTCCCCCGATGCGGCTGACGTTGAAGCCCCGGCTCAGGAGGTCGGCTTCAACTGTGGCGCTGATGGCCTCGACGTCGCCCACCAGGAACACGGTCGACGCGCCCGACCGGCGTTCAATCTCGGCGAGGGCGGCGGGGTGCAGGCTGTCTCGTCCAGTCAGCAGCACCGAACCCGGGCCGTAGAAGCCGGCCAGATGGCTTCCGGCCAGGGCGTCGGGGAAGTCGTCGCCGCGAGCCAGCACAGTGTTGCCGGCGATCCCATCGACGAACGTTGCCCGGGAAATAGCGGCGGCGGTCTCGTAGCGATCGATCCCCGCTATCCGCTCAGTCGTCACGATCGGCGCCGCGCTCGCCGGGCCAGTGGTCAGAGCGGCGACAAGAAGGGCGAGAGCGGTCATGCGCGGCGGAAGGGAGCATCGAAGCATCCTCACCCCCACCTCTTCCAGAATGATTGAGTAGCCGTCAGCTGACAAGTGGAGCACGTCCAGGAGAAGGGGTCCCAGTAGCTCTGCACCATCCACCCATAGCGTCGTTGGAGTGGTCCGACACGTTGATAGAGCGACATGGCAATGGTGGCTGAATGCTCACTCGCAGGTATGGTGTTTGTTCGGAACACGTCCACGTCGCCATCGCACGTTCGGCCGTACTGGTTCCCGTTGATGAGATCATAGTTCCAGAGCGCAACATGGACCGCCTTGTGATCGTTGTGGTCGTAGAATGCGCAGTTCGGTATAGAACCGTCGTGGCGGAACGGCGCAATGGCGTTGGTCTCGGGCATCGTCGTCGGAATACCCAGGAGCGACTTGTTCCCGCGGACCGCCTCGACGGCCCACCGCACCTCCTCGGCCGTGACGTCCCCGTCCCCAAGGTCGAAGAAGATGAGCTTGCCCATGCCGTTGGCGACGTCGTAGACGGTCGCTAGTGTCCCGTCCGGTTGATCCGTGAAGAAATATTGGTGGATCGGGAATTTTGGTGGTGGAGCCGCGCTTGTCCGGTGTTGTCGACCAACATCGGAGGGACACCATGGCACGACGCGGACGA
>Ga0187893_10003257_pt1 | contig 33346 bp, 34 predicted proteins | sample MA1701074metaG_FD_139574 | JGI IMG/M metagenome (GOLD analysis project Ga0187893, IMG submission 139574) | White microbial mat communities from a basaltic lava cave in the Kipuka Kanohina Cave System on the Island of Hawaii, USA - MA170107-4 metaG ...
CGCATGCGGTTCACGCCCTGCTCGATGGCATCGGCGAGCGTGCGCCGCATCTCGGCAAAATCGGCCGCCTCGTCCGCGCGTGCGTCGGCGACAGCCACCAGGGCGAGGCCGGCAAGAAGCGATCGCAACGTGCGGGAACGCATGCTGGTCACGATGGTTGCCCCCCGGAATGGGGATGTCAAGAAGAATTGTCGTCGATCGGCGACGGCGTTGACACGAAAAACGCTTGTGGATCGCCAACCGCGTGAACGGGGAAACGCTAGAATCACGATTCACTTCCTGCAGAGGAGGCGAGTATGGGCACGCAGCCTGGCCGGATTCGACGCAGCAGGAATGAATCCTCCCGCGCGGTCACCTGCGCTCTGGCGGGCGCACTTTCGGCGCTTGCGGCTTGCACGGCGCCGCCGCCTTCTCCCGCCGATCCCGTTTCCCGGGGAAAGGCGCTCTTCTTCAACGAGACGTTCGCCGGGAATGGCCGGACCTGCGGCACCTGCCATCCCGAGCGCAACAACTTCACGATCGATCCCGCTTTCATCGCCGCGCTGCCGCGGACCGATCCGTTGTTCGTCGCCGAGTTCAATCCCGCGCTCGCGAAAAACTTCGAGAATCCGAAGCTGATGCGCCAGTTCGGGCTGATCCTGGAAAACCTCGACGGCTTTGACGATCTCGAGAACAAGTTCGTCATGCGCGGCGTGCCGCACGTGCTCGCGCAGCGCACCTCCGTCGCGAGCAGCCAGGGACCGCGCACGGGCTGGTCGGGAGACGGCGCGCCCGGGGACGGCTCGCTGCGCTCGTTCGCGACCGGCGCCGTCATCCAGCATTTCACGAAGACGCTGAATCGCGTGCCGGGCGTGGACTTCCGCCTGCCGACGGAGGCGGAACTCGATGCTCTCGAAGCCTTCATGCTCTCGCTCGGCCGGCAGCAGGATCTCACGCTGCCGCTGACGCTCAAGGGGACGGTCGCGAGGCGCGGGCAGGCGATCTTCCTCGATAACGGGCTCGGCAAGTGCAACCTCTGCCACGTCAACGCCGGGGCGACGGCGAACTTCGGCGGCGGCAACATCGGAAACGCGAACTTCAACACCGGAGTCGAGAACCTGCCCGACCAGCCGGCCGATCTCGCCGGCGAGAAGAATCCTCCCGACGACGGCTTCGGGAGGCCGGGCGACGGCACCTTCAACACACCCCCGCTCGTGGAGGCGGCCGACACCGGCCCGTTCTTCCACAACAACGCGGTCGAGACCATCGAGGGCGCGGTTGCCTTCTACAACGGCGATGCCTTCAACAAGTCGCCGTCGGGGCTCGCCCTGGCCAAGGCGGATCCACGGGGGATCGGCATCCGTCTCGATGCGACGCAGGTGGTAGCGGTGGCGGCGTTTCTCCGCGTCCTCAATGCCCTCGAAAACATCCGCCAGAGCATCGAGCTGCTGGGGTCGGCCGCTGGCAAGGGATTTGCGGATCGCAGGAATGCCCGCGAGCTGCTCAAGCGCGCCGTGAGCGAGACGCAGGACAGCATCAGGGCGCTGGACGGCGCCGGGCTGCATCCCGAGGCGGTCGCCCACTTGCAGGAGGCGAGCAAGCTCACGCGGAAAGCGGCGCGCAGCTGGTTCAGGCGCGACGTGCTCGCCCGGCAGGCGATCGACGAGCAGCGCAAGGCGCGCGCGCAACTCACCGAGGCGCACTGAGCGGGAGCGCGGGAGAGGGCGATCCGGAAATGGAAGGAGGACATGCCATGTTGAACCGATATCTCCGATGGGCGATCCTGGCCGTCACGCTGGGAGGCGCCCTTGCCGCCTACGGGCAGGAAGCGACTGAAATCTACATTCCCGTCGGGCAGTCTCCAGGGCTTTCGGGCAAGTCAAGCCTGATGGGAACCCTCGAGTCGGTCGACAGGGGAAAGAGGATGGTGACCGTTTCGGATCCATCGGGGGCGCGAGCGGTCGCGTTGACGGAGCGGACGTCGATCTGGCTCGACCGCAGCCTGCAGAAGCAGCCGAATCGAAGCGGCGCCATGGCGGATCTGCAGCCGGGCCGCAAGATCGAGATCAAGCTGCGCAAGGGTGAGCCGAAGCCGGTCGCCGAATGGATCAAGGTCCAGATTCCGGGAGCCGAGCGCTGACGCGATGCGACGAGGCTGGCGGACCTCGTGTCGGGAAACGGCGACAAACGAGCTCGTGACCGCGATCGCGTGACGCGTAATTCCTGCGTGGGCCGCGGCGATTCGCCGCGTACGCGTCAGGTCGCCCGCGGAATCGAGAAATAAGTCCTCGAGCGCGCGATTTTGTCCGGCAACCTTTTGCCGGCTGGTCTATCGTACCCGGTCTCAGTCGGCGAGCCGAAGGAGGTTCCCATGACGAGCCTGCAGAACTGGATGATCTGGCCGGACAACGTCGTGCTGTCGGTGCTGATCCTGGTGCTCATCGCGATGGCCTGCCTCTACGCCGCACGCACGCCCATGCACGGCATGATCCGCGCCGCGGGCTTTGCCGCTGCCGGCGCGCTGCGACTCGCGGCGCGCTGGCTCTTCGCCGCCGCGGCGGTGATGAAGGAGCGCAACAAGGCCGTGCTCCTCGCGCAGGGCCGCCGGGAAGTGGGCCAGCGCATCGAGCGCGAGTTCGAGCGCGTGGCCGTCATGGTGAAACGCGACCTGCAGGGCTATCCGGCCCTGCAGCGCAAGCTCTCCGAGTCGATCACGCGCATCGAGGAGGACTACAAGAAGTGCGGCGAGGTGCCGCCGCCCCCGCCCGACTGGGTGGAGGCCGTGGCGGCGGTCGCGGAGATCAAGACCGGGGGCGGGGAAGTGGTGCAGAAGATCCTCGACGAGATCCGCCAGTCGGTCGAGCGCATCCATGAGAAGGCGCTGGGCGAGTACCGCCGCGCCTACGAGGAGCGGCACGACATCCTGGAGGGCGCGCAGCCGTTCTGGCGCTCCATCGAGACGACGCTGAAGCGGGTCGACAAGAAGATGAGCGATCTCGCGGATAACGCGGCGACCGTGGACGAGCACATGAAGAAGTACCAGAAGATCGCCGCCAAGAGCGACGAGGCCGAGTCGATCCTGTCGAACTCGGCTTTCACGCAGTTCAACATCTCGGTGATCGTTCTCACGGTGGCGCTGGGCGGGGCCTTCGTCAACTTCAAGCTGATCGCGCTGCCGATGTCGGAGATGGTCGGCGCGGGCGACTACCTCACCGCGACGCTGCGCACTTCCGAGATCGCCGCGCTCGTCATCATCCTGGTCGAGGCCTCGATGGGCCTCTTCCTGATGGAGGCGCTGCGCATCACGCACCTTTTTCCGCGCATCGCCAACCTGAGCGAGAGCACGCGCCAACGCATGGTCTGGATCTCGCTCACGCTGCTCGTGATCCTGGCGAGCATCGAGGCGGCGCTCGCGCTGATGCGCGACCTGCTGATCGCCGACAAGCAGGCCCTCCTGCAGTCGCTTGCCGCAACCGCGCCGGCGGCGCACACCGAGGGCTGGATCGGGCGCATCCCGCTGGCGGGGCAGATGGTGCTCGGCTTCATCCTGCCGTTCGCGCTCGCGTTCGTGGCGGTTCCGCTCGAGTCCTTCATCCACTCGGCGCGGAACATCGGGGGGTCGCTTTTCGCGGATCTCGTCCGGTTGCTCGGATTCGTGCTGCGCGTCCTGGGCAACCTGGCGCGGCACCTCACGCGCTTCCTGCTCCATTTCTACGACCTGCTGGTGGTCCTGCCGCTGATGGTCGAGCACCTGGTCAAGTCCGTGCGCAGGGGCGGCGGGGTGGCGAAATCGCGCCGGCTGGATTCAACCGGCGAGTTCAAGTCCTAAGAGGAGGCCGGCCATGAGCAAGCGGTCATTCTGGGCGGCTGCCGCCCTCGCGCTGGCGGCCGCCGCGGCAGGCTGCACCGACCCGCGCAGCCACGTCCAAGCGGTGTACGTGCTGGTTGACACGTCCGGGACCTACGCAACCGAGGCGCCGAAGGCCCAGCTCATCATCAACTACCTGCTGGGGACGCTCCAGCCCGGGGACTCGCTGGCGGTGGCGCGGGTGCAGAGCCGCAGCTTCAGCGAGAAGGACATCATCGCCAAGGCGCTGTTCGACCAGCGCCCGACCCAGGCGAACGCCCAGAAGCGCGCGTTCCGGGAGAAGACGGACGCCTATTTCAGGACGGTGAAGGGGAGCGCCTATACCGACATCACCGGCGGGCTGATCCAGGGCGCGGAGTTCCTGAACGAGACGGGGGCGGGCAAGAAGACCATCCTCATCTTCTCCGACATGCAGGAGGAGCTCGACAAGGTGACGATCCGCAACTTCCCCATCAGCCTTAAGAACATCCGGGTGATCGCGGTGAACGTCGTGAAGCTCAGCACGGACAACATCGATCCGCGCCGCTACCTCGGGCGCATCGAGGCCTGGCAAAAGCGGGTCGAGGCCGCCGGGGCGTCCGAGTGGAAGGTCATCAACGACCTCGACCGGCTCGACGCCGTCTTCACCAAGAGCTGACCTGAGAGTCCCTAACACGATGAAACACGCGTGCGTTGCGAGCCAAAATCGGTGATGACGCGAAGGACGGCGCAGGGCATATTGAACATATGGCCAAGCCGGCCGACAAAGTGTCCCGCGCAGGGCGGAGCAGGTTCCAAGCGTCGTGTGCTTGGATGCGACCCCGGAGCGGGACATGGGAGCGCCGGGATGCGCGGGACTTACACGCGCCTGCGCGGTCGCATCCCCGCAAGCGGGGCCCCTGCTCAACGCTCCGGCGCGTCGCCGATTTTGGCCGCAAGCACGGCGCAGGCATCAGAACATCCAATGGCGTTTCGAGGGCTGGCACGATTTTGGCCCATGGCTTTGTCGCCCCCCTTGTCAATATCGACATATTGACTGTGGCTCGCTTCGCGCCCCGAGCCAAAATCGTGACAGCGCATCGCGCGTTTCATCGTGTTAGGGACTCTTAGAATGGGCGGGTGACCCCCGCTCCGTATTCCGGTCTGACGCCCGACCGGGCGCTCGACGCGCTAGCCAGCGTCGGGCTCGTGCCCGACGGCCGGCTCCTTTCCCTCAACAGCTATGAGAACCGCGTCTACCAGTCGTGGATGGAGGAGGGGCCGCCGGTGGTTGCGAAGTTCTACCGGCCGGCGCGCTGGAGCGATGCACAGATCCTCGAGGAGCACGCGTTCTCCCGCGAGCTCGCGGAGCGCGAGATTCCGGTGGTCGCGCCCCTCGCCGTGGGCGGCGCGACGCTCCACGCATATGAGGGCTTTCGCTTCGCCGTCTTCCCGCGCCGCGGCGGGCGCGCGCCGGAGCTGGAGGACGCAAAGACGCTCGAGTGGATCGGGCGCTTCGTGGGCCGCATTCACGCGGTGGGCGCGGCGCGGGCCTTCAGCGAGCGTCCCGCGCTCGACATCGAGTCCTTCGGAGTCGAGCCGCGCGAGTGGCTGCTTGCGAGCGGCCTCATTCCCGCCGACCTGCTGGAGGCGTGGCGAAGCGCGACAGCACTCGCGCTGGAAGGTGTGTGCCGCTGCTACGAGCGCGCGGGGGAGGTGAAGCCGATCTGCCTGCACGGCGATTGCCACGGCGGCAACGTGCTGTGGACCGACGCGGGCCCGCACTTCGTGGACTTCGACGACTGCCGCTCGGGACCCGCGGTGCAGGACCTGTGGATGCTGCTCTCGGGAGACCGCGGCTCGATGGAGCGCCAGCTCGGGCACGTGCTCGCGGGCTACGACGACTTCAGCGCCTTCGATCCACGAGAGCTGCTGCTGGTCGAGGCGATGCGCACGCTGCGCCTGATCCACTACTCGGCGTGGATTGCGCGGCGCTGGGACGATCCCGCGTTTCCCGCGGCCTTTCCCTGGTTCGGCACGCAACGCTACTGGCAGGACCGCATCCTCGAGCTGCGCGAGCAGATCGCGGCGATGGAGGAAGAGCCCTTACACGTTGCTTGAAGGCGGAAGGCAGAAGTCAGAGGGCAGACCAGGTCATCCTTCTGCCTTCTGACTTCATCCTTATTCCGGCTTCAGGCCGGCGCGCTGTGCGAGCACGACGGCCTGCTTCAGCTGCTCGGCGACGTACTGGTCGAGCTGGGCGGGCGTGCCGGGCGTAGCTTCCATGCCGATCGCCAGCAGTCGCTCCTGGATCTCGGGGATCTTGAGCGCGGCCGTGACCTCGCGGTTGAGGCGGTTGACGACGGCGCGCGGGGTCCTGGCAGGAGCGAACATCGCGCCCCAGGAATCGTAGCGGAAGCCCGGCAGGCCGGACTCGGCGATGGTCGGAATATCGGGGTTCATGCGCGTGCGCTGCGGGGTGGAGACCGCCAGCGCCCGCAGCTTCCCGTCCCGGATCAGCCCGGCCGTGGATCCGAACGGCGCCATGAAGAAGTGCACGCGGCCCGTCATGACCTCGGTCAGCGCCTCCGGAATGCCCTTGTGGGGGACGTGCACGACGTCGATGCCGGCGCTCGCCTTAAACATCTCCCCGCCGAAATGCGTCCCGCTGCCGGTCCCGGCCGAGGTGAAGTTGAGCTGCCCGGGTTTGGCTCTTGCGAGCACGACGAGATCCTGGACGGTCTTCACGTTCAGCGCCGGCGGCACCACGAGATAGTAGGCGGCGCTGTAGGTCATCGTGATCCCCGCGAAGTCCTTCACCGTGTCGTAGCCGGGATTCGCGCGCACCGCGGGCGTCACCACGTGCGCGCCGGACACCGAGAGCAGCGTGTGGCCGTCCGGGTTGGACGCGACCACGATGCGGGCGCCGAGCATGCCCCCGGCGCCGGGGCGGTTGTCCACGATGACCTGCTGGCGCAGCGCATCGGTCAGCCGCGGCGCCATCAGGCGCGTGATGATGTCGGGCTGTCCGCCCGGCGTGAACGGCACCACGATGCGAACGGGCCGACTCGGGTAGCCCTCGGCGGCGTCGGTTCCCTGCGCGGGGAGGGCCGCGGGCGCGCCGAGCAGCACGCAGGCCGCCGCGCAACCCGCCGCACCGGTCGAAAATCGACTCGACATGAGGTTCCTCCTATTCCCTTTCTGTGAGGGACGGCCTGATTATAATCTCCACGATTTTCCCGCCCTGGATGCGAGCCCCGGCGGAAAAGGGTCCCCGTGCCGTTCGCGACGATCAACGGAATCAGGATCAACTACCGGGTCCAGGGATCGGGCCCGCCGCTGCTCATGTTCGCGCCGGGCGGCTTCGGCTCGGTCATGTCGCGTTGGACCGCGGCCGGGGGCAAGCGCGAATGGCAGGAGATGGACGCGCTTGCCACGCTGTCGCGCCACTTTACGACGATCGCCTACGACCGCCGCGAGGCGGGGCAGTCCGGCGGCCGCGTCGAGCCGCTCACCTGGGATCTCTACGTCGAGGAGGCGAAGGGGCTGCTCGATCTCGCGGGCGCTCCGCAGGCGCTCATACTCGGCAGCTGCATGGGCGCCGCGCTTGCGCTCGCGTTCGCGGTGCGCCATCCCGCGGCGTGCAGGGGGCTCTACCTGCACTGGCCGGTAGGCGGCTACCGCTGGATGATGAAGGGACATGCCTTCTTCAGGCGCCATATCGAGTTCGTGCGGGTGAACGGATTCGAGGCCGTGGTCAAGCGCGCCCCGCAGGGCAAGAGCTTCTGGGACGATCCGGAGATCGGGCCGTGGGGCCCGCCGACGATCGTCGACCCCGATTTTGCCGCCCACTTCGCGCAGCTCGACCTCGCGCACTACATCGGCGTCTGCGAGCGCTCGCGCGACGCGCTGTTCAACGACACCATGCCTTCGGGAGCGAGCGGCGCGGAGCTGATGGAGATCCGGATCCCGGCGTTCATCCAGTCGGGCGACGACGCCTCGCACGCGCACTCGGCGGCGTGCGCGCTGAAGGAGCTGATGCCGCAGGCCGAGATGTGGAACGTGCTGCCCCCGCACCAAAACGGGCGCAACACGCTCGAGCAGATCCTCGCCTTCGCGAAACGGATCCAGTAGACCGCGCAGCCGGAATGAGCGCAAAGAGAAACGTCGTCGTGCGCATGGACCGGGTGGTGAACGACTTCGTCGCGCGCTGCCGCTATTTCCACGAGCCCATGACGCGGGGCCGGGCGCGGATGTTCGTCCTGCAGCACCGGCTCAACACGCGCCAGCGCAACTCCGTTCTGAAGCTGAAGGTCGCCACCAACTGCCCGGATTGGGACGTCCGCATCGGCATCATCCAGGCCTGCAGCGAGGAGATCATCGCCGACCACAGGCACGGCGGCGGGCGGCCGCACTGGCGCATCCTCGAAGACCTCGGCGTGCGCATCGGGATGAGGCGCGCGGCGATCCAGCAGGCGCAGCCGCTGCCCTCGACGCGGCTTGCGTGGGCCGCCTGGGAAGGGCTGATGGCGAACCGGCACTGGCTCGAGGGCATCGTCGCCAACACCTGCGCCGAGCGCGTCAATGTCCCCGGCTACGGCACGGGGCTCATCCGGAAGGCGGGCTGGTTCGGGCTCGAGCGCCACCGCTGGGGGAAGCTGTTCAAGCTAGCCGGCGCGGAACTCGAATTCTTCGAGCTGCACGAGCAGGCGGACATCGAGCACAGCGATGCGGGCTGGCGGGCCGTAGAGCGCTTCGCGCGCAAGCTTCGCATGGAGGACGCGGTGGTCGCGGCCTGCGAGCGCAACCTGCGCGTGTGGGAGCACTATCTCGACGGCATCGCCGCCGCCGGCGACAGGCTCAAAGGTCACTCCCGGTAGTTGCGGGGGCGGTCCGGCACGGGGTGCGACATCGAGTGGGCGACCCGCCGCAGGCGGTCGAACTCGCCCTTCTCGATGGTCTCGTGCAGGTATTGCATGTTGCGCGCGATTTCCTGCTCGTAGAGGTTCGGGCCGCCGAAATGCGTCTCGGCGAAGCGCTCCACGCCCCCGAAAGTCCTGTCGATGCGCGGCCGCGCGAAGTACTGGTAGAACCCCGGCGTCTTGATGACCAGATCGGTTGGCGAGGCGTAACGCACGATCTCGCGGCCGTCGGGCTGGATCTCGCGCGCGATCCTGCCCCACACGAATTCCAGGTAGAGGAAATCGCGGCATTTCTCGATGTACTGGCGATCTGCCATCTGCGCGAGCAGGTCGGCGGTGCCGACGATGCAGCCAACCAGGCGGACCTTTTCGTCCGGGAGCTGGATCTTGTCGATTTCGAGCTCGTAGCCTGTGAAATGCGAGAGCTTTGCCGCGGTGTCCGCCTCTTGCGCGAATCCGAGCTTGGGCAGGTAGCTCCTAAGGAACTCCGCGCTGCGGCTGACGTGCACCTTGGTGAACACGGCGCCGTTCTCGACGTCGGTTTCCGAGGCACGCCGGATATAGCCCGAGTCGTGCAGCAGCGCGACCATCACTCCGAACATCGCGCGGCGCACGCCGAGCCGGTCCGCGGGCGCGGAAATACGGTCGTGACCGTCGATCAGGCGCGCCGTGGCGAGCGTCATGTCGAGGGTATGGCGCAGGTCGTGGTAGAGCGTGTCGCAGGCGAGATAGCCGGGGTAGCGGCCGGCGAAGAGGGACTGCATGTCGTCGAACGCGCGCTTGAGCGGCGCCAGGTCCTCGCCCGGGTAGCGCGCGGCGAATATCTCCAGCACCGCATCGCGCACCTGCTCCACGACCTCGACGTTGACGCGGTTGGTGACGTCGTACTCGTTGCGCCGCATGTTCATGATGCGCATTATCCCTGCTGCCGCGGGGTAGCGTAAATGGGAGTACGCCACGTGAAAAAGCGCACGCCGCGGGCGAGAACGGCTGCACGAAAGCGCGCGGGATGTCGTCCCCGCGGAGACGGGGATCCAGGCAAGCTTCCTAGCGACGAAGTTCGATGATCTCGTCGACGAAGACGCGATAGGTCTGCAGCTTGGGCTTGTCGGCGTCCTCGGGCTTCACGTAGCGGATCGAGCTCTTGCCCTGCAATTCCCGCGGCAGGACCATGACCCGCACGAAAGCGGTCGGGCCGGCTCCCGACGCCGTCGCGAGCACGGGATCCGGGCCGGCCTCGAACCAGGCGCCGCCCGGCGCGATATCGTGCGCCTTGCCGTTTACTTCCACGCAAATCCGGCCCACGAGCAGGCAGCGGATTCCCGGCCCGCGGTGCACGTGCGTGTAGGCAATTCCGCCCGGCGGGAAGTCCACGCGGTCACAGCGCATCAGATAGCCGCCCGCCTCCCCGAGCTCGACGTCGTGGGCAAGCGTGGGCGCCGAATTAACGCCCTCGCCGGCAAGCGCGCCAGGAGAATCACCACCGGCATTGAGCTCCCAGCGCAGCAGCGTCGCGCCGGCGGCGCCCGCGATTAGCGTGACCGGGTCCCGACCATGCCAGGCGCTGTTCGGGGCGAGCCCGGCCGCCTGCGCCCCCGCGCGCACCATGGTGTTGCCCTCGCGCACGTAGATGACGCGGTTGCAGCCGGGCAGCCGGCCTTCCGCCCTGGGCGCGAGGCGGTCGGTGTGCAAGTTAAGGCGGTAGGGGGAAATGTCCCGTCACTCCCGGCAGCCCTATTGCTTGGGAATGCGGGCGGTTTCGATGACCTTGCCCCACTTAACGATCTCGGAGGCCACGAGCTTGCGGAAGCCCTCGGGCGTGTCGGGGCGGGCGTCCACCGCGAGCTCCGCGAAGCGCTGCTTGACGTCGGGCATCGCGAGCGCCTCGAGGATCGCCTTGTTGAGACGGTTGATGACCGCCTTCGGCGTGCCTGCCGGCGCCCCGAATCCGTTCCAAGACATCACTTCGTAGCCGGGCAGTCCGGCTTCGTGCACGGTCGGTACATCGGGGAGGCCGGCGAACCGGGAGCGCGTGCTGACTGCGAGCGCCCGGAACTGCCCGGCCTTGACCATGCCCACGACCGGCGCGATGAACTCGAATGCCACCTGGACGCTGTTGCCGCGCAGGCCGGTCAACAGCAGGCCGGTATTCGTATAGGGCACGTGCACCCAGTCGACTCCGGCCATGGACTTGAACAACTCGGAGGAGAGGTGCTGCGTCGCGCCGATCTGGATGGTGCCGACGTTGAGCTTGCCCGGGCTCGCCTTCGCCGTCGCAACGAGGTCCTTCACCGATCTCAGGGGCGAATCCGGGCTCACGAGCAGCACGATGCTGAAGGTGGAGACGGACGAGATCGGGGCGAAGTCCCGCAGCGTGTCGTACGGCAAGGCCTTGAACAGCGACATGCTCACGGCGTGGGCGTTGTTGAGGAGTAGCAGGGTGTAGCCATCGGGCGCGGCCTTGGCCACGATCTCGCTCGCGACGATGCCGCCGGCGCCGGGGCGATTGTCGATGACGATCTGCTGGCCGAGCGCCGGGCCGATCCTCTGCGCGACCACCCGCGCCGTGATGTCGCCGACGCCGCCCGGGCCGAACGGAACCAGCAGGCGGATCGGCCGGACCGGATAGTTCTGCGCGGACGCGGATGCAGCCGCGGCCGTGATGGCGGCTATCGCCGCGAATCGAGTCCAGGCTCGAAGCATGATGCCTCCCCGTTTTTCCCGGCTCCGGAGCCGGCAGGCGGTCCCGCGCGACGTTAGCGCAACCCCGACAGCGGGTCAAACGTCCCGCGCTAACGCGCCTTGCCGCGGTACGGATATGATTGCTTCCGCAGACGGGAGGAGAATCGATGGCGCTCAGGCTTCGCAAGCTCTCGTACGCGCTCGGCGCGGAGGTGTGCGGCGTGGACGTCGCGCAGCCGATGAGCGAGTCGACCTTCGGCGAGATCTACCAGGCGTTTCTCGCGAACGGCATCCTGCTGTTCCGGGACCAGGACGTGACGCGCGAGCAGCACATCGAGTTCAGCCGCCGCTTCGGCGCGCTCGACCGGCACGAAGCGCTGCCGCGCGACCGCCATCCCGAATATCCCGAGCTGCTGATGGTCACCAACGAGCCCAAGCCCGACGGCAGCCCCTCCGATACCAAGTACACCGGCCGGCAATGGCATTCCGACATGTCGTTCACCACGGCGCCTTCCCTCGGGTCGCTGCTGAAGAGCTACGCTGTGCCCGAGGTCGGCGGCGACACGCTGTTCGCCAACATGTACCTGGCGTATGACACGCTCTCCGCGGGGATGAAGCAGCTGATCGCCGGCCTGCACGGCATCCACCTGTCCGGCACGCGCAAGCTCGCGAACGAGACGACCGGGGTCGCCCGCGCCGAGGAGCAGAAGCGCATGAATCCGCCGGTCGCGCAGCCGGTGGTGCGGGTGCACCCGGAGACCGGACGCAAGGCGCTCTACATCGGGGAAAAGGTGAAGCGCTTCGACGGCATGACGGAGGAGGAGAGCGGCCCGCTCATCGACTACCTGGTGCGGCACGCCACGCAGCCGGAATTCCTCTACCGCCACCAGTGGCGCAAGAACGACATCCTCGCGTGGGACAACCGCTGCGTCATGCACCAGGCGCTCGGCGACTTCGACGAGACGCAGCTGCGGCACATGGAGCGCACCACCGTGCTCGGCACGCCCTCCGGCTACGTCGTCACGTGATAAGTCATTCCCGCGGAGGCGGGAATCCAGACTACAGACCCGCTGGATCCCCGCCTTCGCGGGGATGACGGGGTCCTATGCAACTCTGTAGACGACGTCGTGTTCGCGCGCGTGCTCGCGCACCTTGAGCCCGAAGTCGTCGCCGGGACCCACCTCCGGAACCGGCGCGTGGTTGACCTGCAGTGAATCGACTCGCTGCTTGAAGTCGGTGGTGTGGCCGCGGATATGAATGGTATCGCCGACGCGCAGCCGCGCCGCTTCGAGCTTCACCACCGCGACGGAGAGGTGGCTGTAGTAGTGGGTCACGACGCCGATGCGCTGGCCCGGGGGCGCCATGCTCGCCGGGCTGACCGGCGCGGGCGCGGGCGCCGCCGGCCGCGCGGCGGGCTTGCGTGCCACGGGCGCGGCGCGCCGGACCGGCGCCCGCTTCGCCGCCTTCTTCGCTGTTTTCTTGCGTGCCGCCGGCCGCTTCGCCGGCGCTCTCCTGCGCTTGGGCTTTGCTTTCTTTCTGGCTGCCATCTGCGACCTCCCGGCGGGAACCCCGCCCGACTCGAAGGGATTAGCGATCAACACATGCTAATCCACTCCGACCCCCCACCTCAATCCTCCCCCGCAAGGGGGGAGGAGGTCCGGCAGCTACGCGCGGGGACGGCCGCCGTGGCGCGCCCGCCCGTCGCGGCGGGGCGTGAGCAGATCGTCGGCGATCTTCTGCTGCTCGGGGGAGAGCGCCGCATAGAGCGGCTTCACGGCCACGAGCGTCTCCGACTGCCGGGTGTAGGCCGCTGCCAGCCGCTGCTGGCTGCGTTCCATGCGCTCGATCGCAGTGGGCGGCGTGCGCTTCTCGCCGCGGGCGGCGCCTTCCGCGCGCCGCGCCTGCACCCGCTGGTCGGCCTCGCGCGCGTGCTTGCGCAGCGTCGCGGCGAAGGCATCCCACTGGGCTTGCTGGGCATCGATGATCTTCAGGGCGGTCTTCAGGTAGGCGAGCCGGGCCTCGACGCGCTCGCTCGGCAGGCGGGACGCGCGCCGCCCCTCGTGCTGTCGTTGCGCGAAGTGGTGCGCCTGCGGCCCCTCGCCGCCGGGACTGCCCGCTTGCGCCACGGCCGGCGCGGCGGCCAGCGTTACGAGAGCGGCCGATACGAGCGTGCTCAATACGGTTTTCTTCATGACAACTCCTCCATAGTGTAGAGAACAGGATCCGCCCCCGCTGGTCCTGGGGGCTCAAAGGCTCCGACAGCGGCGAAAATTCGCCTGTTCCGCCTCGCCGTGTAAAACTTTGTAAGCGGGCGGGATTGAGTGACAATGCGCGAACCGGTCCGCGCGCAGTCGAGGGGCTGAGCCGGCCGGCCCTCGAGCCCTTAACCAAGGAGACGACATGACCACGAAGAACGGACTCTTCCGCAACTCACTGGTCGCGGCGCTAAGCGTCGCGGCCCTCGCGTGCGCCCCAGCGGCGGCGCAGTCCTACCCATCGAAGCCGATCGAGTTCGTCGTGCACGTCACGCCTGGCGGAGGCACCGATGTCTTCGCGCGCCTGGTGACCGAGATCATGACCCGCGACAAGCTCGTCACGCAGCCGCTCGTCGTTCTCAACCGCCCCGGCGGCGCGGGCGTGGTCGCGTTCACCTACATCAAGAGCAAGCGCGGCGACCCGCATACCGTGCTCACCATGGCGACCGGCTCGTTCCTCACGGCGGCCTCGCGGACCGACCTCGATCTCGGACTCGAGAACTACACCCCGCTCGCCTTCTTCGCGCGCGACCCGCAGGGCATCATCGTCAACGCCGACTCCAAGTATCGAACCTTCAAGGATCTCCTCGACGACGCGAAAGCCCGGCCGGGCGAGATCGTGTGCGCGGTGACTTCGGCCACCGGCACCGGCCGGCAGACGCTGTGGCGCCTGGAGAAGGAGACCGGGTCGCGCTTCAAGTTCGTCACCTTCAAGGCGGGCTCGGAAGCCATTCTCGCGGTGCTGGGCGGGCACGTGCCGTTCACCACGGAGAACGTGAGCGAGGCGTGGTCGCACATCGAGGCGAAGAAGATGCGCGTGCTGGCGGTGACGACCGAGCAGCGCATGCCCGCGCTGCCCGACATCCCGACGCTGACCGAGCTCGGCTACAAGGTCCAGATCGGCACCGGGCGCGGCTTCGTCATGCCCGCCGGCGTGCCGAAGGAAGCGGCCGCCGCGATGGAAGCGCTGCTCGAAAAGGTGCACAAGAGCGAGCGCTGGCGGGAATACGCGGTGAACAACCTCTACGAGAACCGCTGGATGGGCAGCGCCGAGTTCTCGCGCTACCTCGTCGAGCAGCGCGAGGCGCAGAGGGAGTTCGTCGACTCCCTCGGCATAGGGAAAAAGTGACGATTAAGGGTGACGATTAAGGGTGACGATTGAGGGTGACGATTGAGGGTGACGATTGAGGGTGACGAAATGCAGTGACAGGCCGTACGTCACCCGTATCTCATCACCCGTATTTCGTCACCTTCATCTCGTCACTCAGCTTGAATGCCGGCGTCGCGGGCAACCTTGGCCCACTTGGCGAGCTCGCTCTGGATGTAGCGGGTGAACTCCTCCGGTGAGCTTCCCACCGTGTCGGCGCCGTCGGCCGCGAGCCGCGACTTGATCTCGGGCTGCTTCAGCACGCCGGTCGTCTCCGCGTGGAGGCGGTTGACGATGTCGCGCGGCGTCTTCGCGGGCGCGAGCATGCCGTACCACTGCACCGACTCGTAGCCCGGCAGCCCCGCCTCCGCGATGGTCGGGATCTCGGGCGCAGCGCTCGCCCGCGTGAGGCTCGTGATGCCGATCGGGCGCAGGCGGCCGGTACGGATGTGCGGCATGCCGGTCAGCACGGTCGCGGCCATCGTCGCGACCTGCCCGGCGAGCATGTCGATCATGGCGGGCGCCGTCCCCTTGTAGGGAATGTGCACCATCTTCAGCTTCGCCATCGAGAGCAGCAGCTCCATCGTCATGTGCGGGTAGGTGCCGTTGCCCGCGGAGGCGTAGTTGAGTTGCCCCGGGCGCGCGCGCGAGAACGCGATCAGCTCCTTCAGCGTCTTCACCGGCACCGAGGGGTGCACGACGATGATGCTCGCGGAGGACACCGCCTGCGTGATTGGCGCGAAGTCGCGCTGCGGATCGTAGGGGACCTTCTTGTAGAGCGAGGAATTGATCGCGAGCGTCGAGAGGCCCATCAGCAGCGTGTAGCCGTCGGGCGGCGCTTTTGACGCGATCTCGATGCCGATCATGGTTCCGGCGCCCGGACGGTTCTCGATCACGACCTGCTGGCCCAGGCGCTTGGAGAGCTCGGGGGCGATGATGCGGGCGACGATATCGGTGCCGCCGCCCGCGGACGAGGGGACGATCAGCCGCACCGGCTTGGTGGGATAGCCGGATTGCGCAAGCGCGCTCCCGGCGGCCGCCGCGATGAGCGCGGCACAGGCGATGCGGGCAACGGTGACGATGCTCATGCGGGGATCCTCCTCGTGCTTTGCGTAATGTATATCATAGAGCCCCCTATGGAACGTCATCCCCGCGCAGGCGGGGATCCAGCACCGGTTCGAGTGGCTTGGATTCCCGCCTCCGCGGGAATGACGACAACTGAGGATTCAACGCAAAAATGAGCGGGCAGCTGGAAGGGAAGGTCGCGCTCGTCACCGGCGCGGTGCGCCGCAACGGGCGCGCGATCGCGCTTGCGCTCGCGCGCGAGGGCGCCGACGTCGCCGTCAACACGCGCCGCTCGCGCGAGGAAGCGGAGAAGGTGCGCGCCGAGATCGAGCGCATCGGGCGAAGGTCGCTCGTGTGCGTCGCCGACATCACGAAGGAAGACGCGGTCAGGAAAATGTTCGACGAGATCGCCGCGAAGTTCGGGCGCGTGGACATCCTCGTCAACAACGCCGCGGACCGCGGCAACGTGCCCTTCGCCGAGATGACCACCGCCCAGTGGCGGCACATCGTGGGCATCGTCCTCGACGGCTCGTTCTACTGCGCGCGCGCGGCGATTCCCCTCATGCTCAAGAACGGCTGGGGGCGCATCGTCAACGTGAGCGGCGTCGGCCACCATGCGCCGAGCTACGTCGGGCGCGTGCACGTGGGCACCGCAAAGTCGGGGGTGGAGGGGTTCACGCGCGCGCTCGCTTCCGAGTACGCGAAGCACAACATCACGGTCAACTGCGTGAGCCCGGGCCGCATCGGCGGGCAGCGCTCCGCGACCTCGGGCGAATTGTCCCATCCCGACATGCTGCCGCCGGTGGGCCACATGGGGGTTCCCGAGGACATCGCGGGCGCGGTGCACTTCCTGTGCCTGCCCGGCTCGGGGTTCATCACCGGCCACATCCTGCACGTCAACGGCGGCCAGTTCCTGCCGTAAACGCCCCCCATCCCAACCTTCCCCCGCAAGGGGGGAAGGAGTGTTCTCATTGGGCCTGCAGGCCGAGCGCCCGGATGACCTTGCCGTACTTTTCGGTATCGCGGGCGACTTCCTGCGCGAACTCCCCGGGCGTGCTGGCGACCGGGGTGAGCCCGTCCCTCGCCAGCCGCTCCTGCATGATGCGCGATTTCACGATTTCGGCGAGGGCCTGGTTCAGGCGGCTCACGGTTTCGCGCGGCGTCGCGCCCGGGACGAAGACTCCAAACCAGGTCGAAACCTCGTAGCCGGACAGCCCGCTCTCGGCGATCGTCGGCAGGTCGGGCGCGATGGGCGAGCGCTGCGGGGTCGTCACGCCCAGCGAATGCAGCTTCCCCGCCCTCACGAACGGCAGGCTGAGGAAGAGATTCGGCGCGTAGAACTGGACCTGGCCGCTCAGCATGTCGGCCATCGCCGCCCCCGAGCCCTTGTAGGGGACGTGCGTCATCTGGATTCCGGCCATCTGGTTGAACAGTGCGCATGCCAGCCGTGAAACCGAGCCTTCGCCCGGCGATCCGTAGTTGATCTCCCCCGGGCGTTTCTTCGCCAGTGCGATTAGCTCCTTCACCGTCTTCGCGGGGAGCGACGGGTGCACGGTCAGATTGAGCGGCCCGGTCGCAAGATTGATCACCGGCGCGAGATCGCGCGACTGGTTGTAGGGCAGGTCCTTGAACAGGCTCGGATTGGACACGAAGCTCGACTGCACCAGCATCATCGTGTGCCCGTCGGGAGGCGATTTCGCGACGAAGGCGGTGCCGATCGTGCCGCTCGCGCCGGGACGGTTCTCGACCAGGACCTGCTGGCGAAAGCGTTCGGTCAGGTGCTGTGCCACGGTGCGCGCCATGATGTCGGTGGAGCCGCCCGGCGCGAAGGGCACCACAATCCTCATCGGACCCGTCGGGTACGCCTGTGCCTGCGCAGCGGCAGCCGAAGGCAGAAGGCAGAAGGCAGAAGGCAGAAGGCAAACCAGGATATCCTTCTGCTTTCGGCCCTCATCTTTGCTTTTCAGGTCATCCTTCATCCTTCCGCCTTCTTCCTTGCCGTCAGAACATCTGCTGTCCGCCGTCCACGTAGATCAGCTGCCCGCTCACCATCTTCGAGCCCGGGCCGCACAGGAAGCGCACCGCATCGGCGATCTCCTCCGGCTCGACGCGGCGCCCGAGCGGCACGCTCGACACGTCCGGGCGCACCGTGCGGTCGGCCGCGCGCGTGGTGTTCATCTGGCCGGGCGCGACGCAGTTGACGCGGATCTGGTGCTCGCCCAGCTCCTTCGCGAGCGCCCGCGTGAAGCCGTAGAGCCCGAATTTCCCGACCGATCCATGGACCCTCCGTTTGGCGCCGGAGAGCGCGGTCATGCCGCCGATCGTGACGATCGCGCCCCCGCCCGCCTTGATCATGTGCGGCAGGCAGGCCTTGGCGCAATGAAACGAGCCGTCGAGCGTGACCGCGGTGAGGCTCTTCCATTCGTCGAATCCCATGTCGATGAACGGCGTCTCCTTCCGCACCGAGGCGTTCAGCACCAGGATATCCAGCCGACCGAAGCGCTTGACGATGGCTTCGACCATCGCGCCGACCGCCCTGGCATCGACGATATCCGCCATGTACACCTCCGCCTTTCCTCCCGCGGCGCGGATCTCCTGCGCCACCTTCTCGGCGTCCTCCTTCGATGCGCGCGTGTTGACCGCGACGGCGGCGCCCCCGGCCGCGAGCGCAAGCGCGATGGCGCGCCCGATGTTGCGCGAAGCGCCGGTGACGAGCGCCACTCTTCCGGCCAGCTCGGCCGCACCTGCTGTTGCCATCGAGTTCTCCCTGGATTGAACCGGAAGGCAAGGATAACTGATTGGCAATATGTGTGGGTTTCCAGTTTCTGGGTTACGATTTGCGCGAGGGGGGGATGGCGGTGGACAACCGCGGCGGGGCGGGGCGCTGATCGGCGCGAAGCTCGATTAGAGCGGATAGGAGGAGGTATGAGGAAGACCTGCATACTGATGGCGGCAGCCGCGGTTTGTGCCAGCGACCCGATGCTCGCGCTCGCCCAGCAGTGGCCCGACAAGGCGGTGCGCATCGTCGTGCCGTTTCCGCCCGGCGGCGGGATCGATATCCAGGGCCGGGTGTTCTCGGTCGCGTTCCAGAAGAGCACGGGGCAGAACTTCATCATCGATAACCGCACCGGGGCGAGCGGCCTCATCGGGACCCAGCTCGTCGTGGATTCGGCCCCGGACGGCAACACGGTGCTGTTCACTTCGGGGATCCTTTCCGTGGTCGTGACGCTCCTCGCGCGGCACGTGAAGTTCGACGTGCACAACGACCTCGCGCCGGTGAGCTGGATCTCCTCGACGCCGCTGGTGCTTTCCGTGCACCCGAGCGTGCCGGCAAGATCGGTCAAGGAGCTGGTGGCGCTGGCGAAGCGCGTGCCCAAGCCGATGAACGCGGCGGGCAACGCCGCGGGCACCACTTCGCACCTCACCGCCGAGATGTTCAACCAGACGGTCGGCATCAGGTCGACCGTCGTCAACTACCGCGGCGGCGGCCCGGCGGTCATCGCGCTCATCTCCGGAGAGGTGGACTACCTCTTCGCGACGGCGCCCTCGATCATGCCGCACCTGAGGAGCGGCAAGGCGCGGGCGCTCGCAGTGACGACGCCGAAGCGCTCGTCCGCGCTGCCGGAGACGCCGACGATGAACTCGTTCTATCCGGGATTCGAGGCCGACAACTGGTACGCGATGTTCTTCCCGAAGGGGACTCCGAAGCCGATCGTCGCCAGGTTGAACGCCGAGATCCGCAAGGCGGTCGAGACGCCGGAGGTGAAGGCGTTCTTTCCGAGGGAGGCCCTCGATCCGGTCGCGAGCGGACCCGAGGAGCTCTCCGCGCTGCTCAGGCGCGAAGTCGAAAAATATGCGAAAGTAATCCGCGCGGCGGACATCCGGATGGACTGATGATCGACTGGGCCCATTTCACGCCCTGGACCGCGCTCGGCGGGGGCATACTGATCGGCGTCGCCGCGGCGATGCTGGTGCTGCTGAACGGCCGCATCGCGGGAGTCGCCGGCATCATCGGCGGCGTGCTGCGGCCGGCGGCCGGCGACATAGGGTGGCGCTTTGCCTTCATCCTCGGGCTGCTCGCCGCGCCGGCGGCATATCGACTGTTCGCCGCGCCGGGGGCGCCCACGATCGAGGCAAGCTACCCCGTGCTCCTGCTGGCGGGGCTGCTGGTCGGCGCCGGCACCCGCTACGGCTCGGGATGCACCAGCGGGCACGGTGTCTGCGGCCTGTCGCGATTGTCGCCGCGCTCGCTGGCGGCGACGATCACGTTCGTGCTCGCCGGAGCCGCAACGGTGTATTCCGTCCGCCACCTGCTCGCCTGAGAGTCCGCGATGAATGCCGTGAGCGCGTTTGCAGGCGGCCTCGTCTTCGGCACCGGGTTGATCATCTCCGGCATGACCGATCCATCGAAGATCATCGGGTTCCTCGATGTCGCCGGCGCCTGGGATCCGTCCCTCGCTTTCGTCCTGGGCGGTGCGGTCCTCGTCGGATTCATCGCCTTTCGCCTCGCGCGCGGGCGCGCGGCGTCGTTCCTCGGCGGCGCGATGCACCTGCCGAACGCGCGGAGAATCGACCGGCCGCTCGTCCTCGGCAGCCTCGCGTTCGGGGTGGGCTGGGGTCTTGCCGGCTATTGCCCGGGGCCGGCGGTCGTGGCGTTCGGCTCGGGCCACGACAAGGCCGTGGTGTTCCTGGTTGCGATGATCGCGGGGATGGCGCTCTACGAGGCGGCGGATCGTCTCTTCCAGGCCCGGCGCCGCAGGCGGGTGCCGCGCGAGCTCTCGGACGTCGCCGGCGACGCCTGATCAGTACGTCACCCCCGCGGAGGCGGGGGTGACGCTTGCGGCTGCCGCCGGCTACAGGTTGCTCCCGATCACGCCGCCGACGACCGCGCCGATCGCAGTCGCCGCGGTGCGCCCGTTGCCCTTGCCGAACTGGCTGCCGATCGCCGCGCCGATGATGGCCCCGCCGAGCGTGCTCAGCACCTGATTGGGCGCGGTTCCGGCGTATACCGGAGCGGGATGGACGGGCGGTGCGCCGTAGTAGACGGGGCGCTCCACGTATACCGGGCGCTCCACGACCACGGTCCGCCGGACGACGACCGGCTGTCGTACCACGACGTCGCGCACAACGGGCCGGTGCTTCACCACGACTACCCGTTCCGCGTCCTGGCGGTGTCCCCGCGCCGGAGCCCAGCGCGGGTGATCCGCGAATGCGGGCGCGGTCACGAGCAGCGCGCCTGCCGCCAACGTGAGTATCGTCTTGCCTGCGTTCATGGCGTCCTCCTTTCAAGGTTGCCTGAGGCTTAGAACGCGGGTGCCGCCGCCGGAGTGCACGCCAAAGTGAAACAAGGTGTTAAGGCTGTAACGGCATTGTTACAATTCGGTGCGGCAAAAAATCACACGCAAATGACCGACCCCGCAGCGCCGCCGGCCGGCGCGAAACCTTCGTTCGCCGCGCTCCGCCACGCCGATTTCCGCGTCTACCTGGTGGGGACTTCCGCCGCGATGATGGCGGACAACATCGAGCACGTCATCAGCTACTGGGTGATGTTCGAGCTGTTCCGCTCGCCGGCCCTCGCGGGGTTCGCCGTGCTGTCGCACTGGCTGCCGTTCCTGTTCCTCTCGGTCTATTTCGGGGCGCTGGCGGACCGCTTCGACTCGCGGCGCGTCATCCAGGCCGCGATGGCTCTCTACATGGGGGTGTCGCTCGCCTGGGCCGTTCTGTTCTACACCGAGACCATCGAGGTCTGGCACGCCGCAGTGCTGCTCGTCATACACGGCATCGCTGGCGTGCTGTGGGCGCCGGCGAGCCAGCTCTTGATCCACGACATCGTCGGCCGCGATAACCTGGTGAGCGCGGTGCGGCTGAACGCAACCGGGCGGCAGTTCGGCATTTTCCTCGGCCCCGCCGTCGGCGGCGGTCTCATGCTGGCGCTCGGCCCCGCGGCCGGCCTCATCGCAAACGTTCTCATTTACCTGCCGCTCACGTGGTGGCTGTGGAAGGCGCCCTATGGCGCAAAGCGCCACCATGACGGCGCGCCGGCGACGGGCGGCGGTTTCGTGGACGCGTTCAGGGTCATGCGCGAGGTCTCGGGCAACCGCACGATCCTCTCGATGATCGCGCTGGCGGGCATCTCCTCGCTGCTGGTCGGCAACGCGTTCCTCGCGCAGATGCCTGAGTACGCGCACGACCTCGGCACGGAAAAGGTGGATTTTTCCTACGCCGTGCTGCTCGCCGCCAATGCCGCGGGTGCATTCGTGGGCGGCATGGTCCTCGAGGCAAGGGGGTTCCTGCGCGCGACGCCCCTGACGGCGATCGTCCTGTGCATCACCTGGTGCGTCGTCATCGCCGGATTTGCCGCCGCGACTCACTATCACCTCGCCGTCGTCCTCATGTTCGTGGCCGGGTTTCTCTACCTCGCCTACAGCTCGATGGCGCAGGCGCTGGTGCAGCTGGAGGCGCCGGCCCACCTGCGCGGCCGCCTGATCGGGCTCTTCCAGATGTCCAACAACGGGCTGCGGGCCTTCAGCGGCATCACCGTCGGCCTGCTGGGGAGCCTCATCGGGATACACTGGTCGCTCGCGCTCTCCGCAGTGCTGCTGCTCGCCGTCACGGTCGTGCTGCTCGCGATCTCGATGCGAAGCGCGTGACGGGCGGCGCCGGACTATGGCCAGGAATCCGCAGGTGATCGTCGCGGGGGCGGGCCCGGTGGGGCTGCTGACCGCGCTCGCGCTCGCGAGGCAGGACGTCTCCGTCCTGGTGCTCGAAGCCGAGCCCGGCCTGACGGTGGATCTCCGCGCCGGCACCTACCATCCGCCGTCCCTGGAAATGATGGCGCCCTACGGCATCACCGCCGAGATGATGAAGACCGCAATCCAGGTGCCGCGCTGGCAGATCCGCGACCGCAGGGAAGGCATCATTGTCGACTGGGACCTGTCGCTCATCAGGGACCTCACGCCCTACCCCTACCGGCTGCACCTGGAGCAGCACCGTCTCACGCCCATCATCCATTCCAAGCTCAAGGAATGCCCGAACGCCGAGGTGCGGTTCTCGCACGAGGTGACCGATTTCACGCAGACCGCCGACAAGGTCGTCGTGACCGCGCAGACGCCGGGAGGTACGGAGCGCTTCGAGGCCGCGTGGCTCATCGGCGCGGACGGCGGCCGCAGCACGGTGCGTCGGGTCATGGGCGTCGCGTTCGAAGGCTACACCTGGCCCGAGCGCTTCCTGGTGGCGAGCACCCGTTACGATTACGAGCCGCACGGCTTCCGGCTGAATACCTACGTTGCCGACCCCGTGGACTGGAACGCGATGTTCAAGATGCCGGGCGACGGGCCGCCGGGGCTGTGGCGCGTGCTGTTCCCGGTCCGGCCCGAGGAGGACGAGGCGCAAGCTCTCTCGGAGGACAACGTCGAGCGCCTGATGCAAGGCTTCCAGCCGAAAGCAGGGCGCTACGCCATCGAGTACAGGAGCATCTACAAGGTGCACCAGCGCGTCGCGGCCGATTTCCGCGCGGGCCGCGCATTGCTCGCGGGAGACGCGGCCCATCTCAACAATCCGATCGGCGCGCTCGGGCTGAACGGCGGCATCCACGACGCGATCAACCTCGCGGGCAAGCTCGGAAGAGTGTGCCGCGGCGAGGGCGGGGAGCGCCTGCTCAATCTCTACGTGCGCCAGCGCCGGACGGTGAATCTCGAATACGTGCAGGAGTACTCGATCAGGAACCTGAAGCGACTGACGGCGAAGACCGAGGAGGAGCGGCGCCGGAATTTCGCGGAGCTGCGGGAGGCCGCGTCCACCGTGGAGGGCTCGCGCGACTTCCTGCTGGTCTCGAGCATGATCGCGAGCGTGCACCGCGCCGAGGCGATCACTTGAAGGCAGAAGGCAGAAGGCAGAAGGCGGAAGTCGGAAGGCAGACCTCTGCGGCGCGTGAGCAGAACCGGGTCATCCTTCTGCCTTCTGACTTCTGCCTTGATTTCCCGGTCGGGGGCGTTGCCATAGAATACTGACGTTCAATGGGGGCTCCGATGGCAGAAAAAGCGTCCCATCCGCCGTTCCGCGCCGACCACGTCGGGAGCCTGCTGCGCCCGCCCGAGCTGAAGGACGCGCGCGCGAAAGCGAAGCGCGGGGAGATCAGCCCCGAGGCGCTGCGCCAGGTCGAGGACAAGTGCATCCGGGAGGTGGTCGCGTTCCAGGAGTCGGTGGGGCTCGCTAGCATCACCGACGGAGAGTACCGGCGCGACTGGTGGCACATCGACTTCCTGCGCGGCTTCGACGGAGTGGGGACCGAGGCGGGCAAGACCTTCGGCGTGCACTTCCAGGGCGCCGACGAGCAGCCGCCGCTCATGAAGGTGCAGGGCCGCATCCGGCGCACGCGCCCGAACATGGTGGATCACTTCAAGTTCCTGAAGTCCGTCACGCGGCGCACGCCGAAGTTCTGCATGCCGTCGCCCGCGATGCTGCACGCGCGCGGCGATCGCGAGGCGCTGCGCAAGGCCTACCCCGATGTCAACGCGTTCTGGGCCGAACTCACGCAGGCCTACCGCGAGGAGATCCGCGACCTCTACCAGGCCGGCTGCCGCTACCTGCAGATCGACGACACGACGATCGCCATGATGGGCGACCCGAAGGTGCAGGACACCTTCCGCAAGCTGGGCGACGACCCGAAGCAGGACACCGCGATGTACGCCGACGCGGTGAACGCGGCGATCCGCGACGTGCCGGACGACATGACGGTCTGCGTGCACACGTGCCGCGGCAACTTCATGAGCACGTGGCTCGCGAGCGGCAGCTACGATTTCGTCGCCGAGACCGCGTTCACGAAGCTCGACGTGGACGGGTTCTTCCTCGAGTACGACACCGACCGCGCCGGGGGCTTCGAACCCCTGCGCTACGTGCCGAAGGGAAAGAAGGTCGTGCTCGGGCTGATCAGCTCCAAGTTCCCGGAGCTGGAGAGGAAGGACGAGCTCAAGCGGCGCATCGAGGCCGCGGCAAAGTTCGTGCCGCTGGAGAATCTGTGCATTTCCCCGCAGTGCGGCTTCTCGAGCACGCATCACGGCAACAAGATGACCGTGGAGGACCAGCGGCGCAAGCTCGCGCTCGCCCTCGAAGTGGCGCAGGACGTCTGGGGAAGCTCATAGGGAAGGCAAAAAGGGGAACGCGAAATGGACAAGGCACCGCAAGTCACGCTGCAGTCGACCGCGCACTACTTTCTCGAGGGCTTGAACGAGCTCGGCATCGAGTACCTGTTCTGCAATTTCGGCACCGACTACGCGCCCCTGATTGAGGAGATGGCGCGCTGGCGCGCCGAGGGGCGCAAGTTCCCGCAGACGCTGCTCTGCGCGCACGAGAATACCGCCGTGCAGATGGCCGTCGGCTATGCGATGGTGACGGGGCGCGGGCAGGCGGTGATGGTGCACGTGGACGCGGGCACGGCAAATGCGGCGATGGGCCTGCACGACGCCTGCCGATCGCGCGTGCCGCTCCTCCTCATCGCGGGAAGAGCGCCCTATACCGTGCGCGGGGAGCTCCCCGGCTCGCGCGACACCTACGTGCATTTCATCCAGGAACCGTTCGACCAGGGTGCGATCGTCCGCAACTACGTGAAATGGGAGTGGACGCTGCCCTCGGGCGTCATCGCCAAGGAAGTGCTGCGGCGCGCCCATAGCGTTGCGCACAGCGATCCCCGGGGGCCGGTGTACCTGATGGTGCAGCGCGAGACGCTCGCCCAGACCTGGGACGCCGCAGCGGTGCGCTCGTTTCCGGAGGCGCGCTACGGCCCGGTCGGCGCCGGCGCGGCGCCGGTGGAGGCGGTCGCCGCGATTGCGGAGCGCCTGCTCGCGGCGCAGTACCCGATCCTGATCACATCGTACGCGGGCCGCAACCTCCGCGCGCCGGGCGTGATCGAGGAGCTGGCGCGGCTCGCCGGCATCCGCGTGTTCGAGTTCAATCCCCTGCACGTGAACATCGCGCGCAACTCGCCGTGCTTCGGCGGCACGATGCCGGGCAGGCACGTGGCCGAAGCCGACGTCGGGCTGCTGGTGGACGTGGACGTGCCGTGGATTCCGAGCGACACCCGTGAGAATCCTCGGACGTGGTGGGCGCACATCGACGTCGATCCGGTCAAGGAGCGCTCCCCGGTCTGGGGCTTTCCGTCGAACCTCCGCCTGCCGGGCGACAGCGTGCTGGTGCTCGCGCAGTTGATCGACGCGGTCAAGGCGAAGGCGACGACGGCGTTTCGCGAGGCCGCCGCCCGGCGTCTCGAGGCGATGGCGCGCGAGCACGACGAGCGCCGCGCGGAGGCCGCAAGGCTCGCCGCGGGGAAGGGTGCCCGGGGCGCGGTAAACACGCATTATCTGTGCGCGGAGATCGCAAAGGCCGTCGGGGAGGACGACATCCTCGTCAACGAGTCGATACGTAACGCGGCGCTCGTCCACCGGCAGGTCGTCCGGACCCGGCCGGGCACGGGGCTCGGCTGCGCCGGCGGCGCCCTCGGCTACTCGAACGGCGTGGCGCTCGGCGCCAAGCTCGCCCGGCCCGAAGCGCTCGTCGTGCAGATCGTGGGCGACGGCAGCTTCTATTTCGGCAATCCGTCGTCGGCATTCGCGGTCGCGCGGCTGTACGGGCTGCCGGTCTTCACGGTGGTGCTGGACAACTCGGGCTGGTCGGCGGTGAAGGAATCGACGCTCCGCATGTATCCCCAGGGCGCGGCCAAATCAGCCGACGATTTCGGCGCGCTGCTGGCGCCCGACGCCGACTTCGCAAAGATCTGCGAGGCGGCCGGCGGCTACGGCGAGATGCTGACGGACCCCGACGTCGCCCCGGCTGCGATTCAGCGCTGCCTCGCCGCGGTGCGCGGCGGCCGGCCGGCGCTGCTGCACGCGAAGATTCCCGTCCTCTGACCTTCCGGTCGGGGGGCTAAGTCACGCCGCGGGCCCGGCGGACTCACTTCGCGGGAGGTTTCGACTATGAAACCTTCCGGCCCGCAAGCCACGTGATTCACGCAGCCCTTCGAGTGCGCGGCGCTCCGTGACGCAGTGCCATTGGAGACGGCCCGCGCCGGTGTTAGCGTAGCGCGTCGTCGGAAAAATCCGGTTCATATAAAGTGGCAGACAGGGGAGCCATCATCGAATACGTACGCTCCTGCGCATCGGGGGCGCTCGGAGTATCGGACTGCGGCCCGGTGTGGCAGCTGGGCATCATCGCCGCGATTCTTGCGGCCGCGGTCGCAACGCTCGTCATCCTCAGGCTGCGCGCCGTGCTGCGGGCGCGCTAGGGAACGCAGCCATCCAATCCGCGGGGACGCTTCTCCGCTGTCCGGCGGCGCAATGCTATATTGGCGTCCGGGGCGGCGGCGCGCCGCAATGCAAATGAAGACGTTCAAGATCCTGCAGTTCAACATGCAGTACGGGCAGACGTGGGACGACGCCAATCCCGATCGCGCGCCCATCGATCTCGACCTCACGCTGGGGGAAATCCGCAGCCACGGCGCCGACATCCTCCTGCTGCAGGAAGTGGAGCGCGCCCTGCCCGGGGGTGCGCAGGCGAATCCACCACCGAACTACACCCGGCTGCGCGCGGCGCTCGACGGCTATGACAGCTATTTCGCCTATCCCCGCGCGGACCCGCGGGAGCTGCCGTTCGGGATCGGGCTCGCGATCTTCTCGAGGACACCGCTGCGCGACATCCTGCGGCGCGATCTTCCTTCGCCGCGCGTGGAGTTCGAGTTCAAGGGCGCGAAGCACACGCCCACCGACCGCCTGCTGCTCGGCGCGACCACCACGGTCGCAGGGCGCGATCTGCGCCTGCTCAACACGCACCTGCTTGCGTTGTTCATGCTCAATTCCGACACGTCGGCCCATCCCCTGCAACTGCGGCTCGTGCTCGAAGTGGCGCGCGCCGCTACCGGCCCGACGGTGCTCGCTGGAGATTTCAACGTCCTCAGCCACGAGGCGCTGACCCGGCAATTTGCCACCGCCGGCTACCGCTCGGTTCAGACCGACCAGCCGACCTGGCGCCGCCACCCGTTCGTGCTCGACCACATCTTCCACAGCCGCCACCTGCACCCGGTCAGCCACATCGTGAAGCCGACACGGGCGTCCGACCATCACGTGATCGTCGCCGAGTTCGAGTTCGCCGATCCGTGATCGGCGAGGGGTGAGGGGATGGCGGCGTTGGGGCATACTATTGCCACAGCCGGCTGAATCCCGAAGAGTTCTCTGATGGCGACCATCATCGGCGGCATCGGCACCTCCCACGTGCCCACGATCGCGATGGCGTACGACCGCGGCAAGCGCAACGACCCCGACTGGGCGCCGCTGTTCCGGGGCTACGAGCCGGTCGCGCGCTGGCTCGCCGAGCGCCGGCCCGACGTGCTGGTGTTCTTCTACAACGACCACGCCACGACGTTCTTCTTCGACCACTATCCGACCTTCGCGCTCGGCGTGAGCGCGGAATTCCCGATCGCCGACGAAGGCCTCGGCCCGCGCCCGGTGCCGCCGCTGAAGGGACACCCGGCGCTCGCCCGGCACATGGCGGAAGCGCTGGTGAACGAGGAGTTCGACATCTCCGTGTTCCAGGACCTGCCGCTCGACCACGGCTGCCATTCTCCGCTCACGATGTTCTGGCCGCCGGCGCCGGACTGGCCCGGCCGCATCGTCCCGGTCGAGATCAACGTGCTGCAGCATCCGCTGCCGACGCCGCTGCGCTGCTACAAGCTCGGACAGGCGGTGCGGCGCGCCGTGGAATCCTATCCCGAGGCGCTGAAGGTGGTCGTGGTGGGCACCGGCGGGCTCTCGCACCAGCTGAACGGGGAGCGCGCCGGCTTCAACAACGAGGAATGGGACCGGAAGTTCCTCGAGCTGATCGAGCGCGAGCCGGGGACACTGACGAAGATGACGCACGCGGACTACATCCGGCTCGGCGGCACGGAAGGGGCGGAGGAAGTGATGTGGCTCGCGATGCGCGGCGCACTCTCCGACCGAGTCCGGAAGATCCACCAGAACTACTACCTGCCGATGACGGCGACCATGGCGGTGGCGCTGTTCGAGGAGCCGCCAAATGCGTGACGGGCGACGCGCGATGAGTGAGTGACGAGTGATGAGTCGATTTGTCCTCTGCTGCGTGGCGCTGGCGCTGATATGCGCGAGTGCCGGCGCACAGCAGTATCCGGTGCGGCCGATCCGCCTGCTGGTGCCGAACCCGCCCGGCGGCGCGACGGACAACCTCGCGCGCGTGGTCGGCCCCAAGCTCTCCGAGCTGCTCGGCCAGACCGTCGTGGTGGACAACCGGCCCGGATCGAACGGCAACCTCGCGACCGAAGCCACCGTCCGGGCGGCGCCCGACGGCCACACGCTCTTGCTCGGGCAGGACAGCCAGATCGTCATCAGCCCGCACCTCTATCGCAAGCTGTCGTTCGACACCCTGAAGGACCTGACACCGGTCGCGAGCCTCGTTTCCACCCAGATGCTGCTCGCGGTGCACCCGTCGCTCCCCGTCAAGACCGCGCCGGAATTCGTGGAATACGCGCGCCGGGCGAGCCCGCCGCTCGCCTATGGCTCGATCGGCAACGGCAGCCAGCACCACCTCGCGATGGAGATGCTGAGGACCCACACCGGCATCATGCTCCTGCACGTGCCTTACAAGGGCGGCGGCCCCGCCCTGGTGGGAATCTTCGGGGGCGAGGTATCGGCGATGTTCGGCGGCAGCTCCGCGGCCCCGCACGTCCGTTCCGGGAAGCTGCGCGCGCTCGCGCTCGCGGGCAAGCGCAATCCCGCGTATCCGGGCCTGCCGGCGCTCTCCGAGTTCTACCCCGGAGTGGAAGTTAACCCCTGGCTTGGCCTGTTTGCGCCCGCTGGCCTGCCGCTCCCCGTGCTGGACAGGGTGCGGAGCGCGACGGCGAAGATGCTCGCCGACCCCGCCACGCGCGAGCGCGTGCACGGCATCGCGCTCGATCCCTTCCCGAGCACGCCGCAGCAATTCGCCGCCTATGTGCGCTCCGAGTACAAGAAGTATGGCGAGGTCGTAAGAGGCGCCGGCATCAGGATCGATTGACCATGAATCCGCAGTTGAAAGGCATCGAATCGCTGCCCGGCACCTATGTCTTCGACCTGCAGCGCAGCGCGCGGGGGCTGAGGCTCAACCGCTTCCTGCACGGCCTGACCCGGCCGGAACAGCGGGCGCTCTTCAGGCAGGACCCGGACGCCGCGTTCGAGAAGGCCGGTCTCGACGCCGAGGAGCGCCGCATGGTGCGCAGCCTCGACTGGCCGGCGCTGATCCGCTACGGCGCGAGCTTTTTCTGCCTCGAGAAGCTTGCGCGCGTGAGGGGGGTCTCCAACCCCGAGATGGTCGCGGCGTTCCGGGGCGAGTCGCTCGAGCAGTTTCTCAAGACCCGCAACGTTCCCGGCGCCCGCTAGTTAGTCGACCTTCGCGCCGGACGCGCGGACGACCGGCGCCCAGCGCTTCACCTCGGCGACCATGAATTCGGTGAATGCCTTCGCGTCGAGCGCGTTCGGCTCGATGCCGTCCGGGCGCAGGCGCGCGCGCACGTCGGGTAGCTGGAGGATCTTCCGCACTTCGGCATTGAGACGATCGACGATGTCCGCGGGCATCCCGGCCGGACCGGAAAGCGAGAACCAGACCGTTCCCGTCACGTCGCGGTAGCCGAGCTCCCGGAAGGTCGGGATGCCGGGATAGTCGGCGAGCCGCTGCTCCGAGGTCAGCGCGAGCGCGCGCACGCGGCCGGCGCGGATCTGCGTGCTCGCGGTGGTGAGCGTCGTCGAGATCGCGTGAATGTTGCCGGCGACGATGTCGACCATCGCGATGGCCGCGCCCTTGTAGGGCACGTGCACGATGTCGATCTTTGCGCGCTGCCGGAAGATTTCCGCCATCAGGTGTCCCTGGGTCCCGATTCCGGGCGAGCCGTAGGACAGCTCGTGGGGCTGCGCGCGGGCGAGCGCGACGAAGGACTTCAGGTCCTTCACCGGCAGCGAGGGGTGAACACCGAACACCGCCGGCGGGCCGCCGAAAAGCGCGATGTGGGAAAAATCGCGTACCGGATCGAAGGGGGGCTTCGCCGCGAGCGCGGGCGCGATGACGTGCGAGGCGACGCCGGAGACGCCGAGCGTGTAGCCGTCCGCCGGGCTCTTCGAGACCAGCTCCGCGCCAAGCAGGCCGCCGGCGCCAGGACGGTTCTCGACGATGAACGTCTGGCCGAGGCTTTCGGTGAGCTTTGCCGCGGCGATGCGCCCGAGCGTGTCGGCGCTGCCGCCTGGCGCGAAGGGCGCGACGATGCGCACCGTTTTCGCGGGGTACTGCTGCGGACATGCCGGCGCGGCCGCCAGCAGACCGAGCGCACCGAGCGCCACCCATGCTGCCTTCATTGCAGATACCTCCTCGTTATTTTCTTATTCCACCTTGACGCCCGCCGCCTTGACCGCTTTCGCGTACTTCGCGATGTCGATGCGGGTCTGCGCCAGGTACTGCGCAGGGGTGTTGCCGACCGGCTCGATTCCGAGGGTGACGTAGCGGCCGGCCACGTCCGGGTGGTGCACCGACTTGGCGATCGCCGCCGCCAGCTTGTCGACCACCGCTTTCGGCGCGTTCGCCGGCGCGAGCACACCGATTGCAGGGGGATAGTCGTAGTCCTTGATGCCCGTCACTTCCCCCACCGTCGGCACGTTGGGCGCCTGCGGGCTGCGCTTCAGGGTATTGATCGCGAGCAGCTTCACCCGTCCGGTCTTGATGTGCGCCTCGATCGCCGGCAGCGCCGAGAACACAAGCGCCACTTCGCCGCCGATCATCGCCGGGATGGCGACGCCGTTGCCCTTGTACGGCACGTGCACGATGTCGAGCCCGAGCGGGGTCTTCAGCGCTTCCATGCTGAGGTGGTGCACGCTCCCGATCCCGCCGGAGCCGTAGCGGAACTGGCCCGGCTTGGCCTTCACGAGCGCGATCAGCTCCTTCAGCGAATTGGCCGGCACCGAGGCGTTGGCGGTCAGGAACTGCCCCGAGGTGCCCAGGAGGCTGACCGGAGCAAAATCCCGCAGCGTGTCGTAGGGGAGCTTGGCGTAGAGCGCCGGGTTGATCGCGGTCTGCGCGACGTCGGCGATCAGCAGCGTGTAGCCGTCGGGCGTCGACCTGGCGACGACTTCGCACGCACCGATGCCGCCTGCGCCGGGCCGGTTGTCGACAACGACCTGCTGCCCGAGGATTTCGGTGATCTTCACTGCGGCGAGGCGAGTCATGGTGTCGGGCAGGCCGCCCGCTGCGTACGGCACCACCATGCGGATCGGCCGCACCGGGAAGTCCTGCGCGCCCGCCGCGCCAGCGCACGCGACCGCGCCCGTAAGCATCGTCAATAGCCACCTGCGGATCAAGGGAATCATGGGAACGCACTCCTCCGGTTGTCGGTTGCGCCGCCCCGGGCGCGGTTTAGACTCCCAGTTTAATACAAGGGAGCGCCCATGAGCCGCAAGGGGTTGATCGACGACCTGGTGAGCGCGAACCATATCCTGTTCAAGGAAGGCGTGGTGGACGGGTTCGGCCACGTCAGCGTGCGCGACGAGCGGGACCCGGAGCGCTTCCTGCTGTCGCGGAGCATCGCTCCCGCAACGGTGACTGCCCGCGACGTGATGGAGTTCGGGATGGACGGCGAGCCGCTCGATGCGCGCGGCCGAAAACCCTACCTGGAGCGCACCATCCACAGCGAGATCTACCGCTCGCGGCCCGACGTCATGGCCGTGGTGCACAGCCATTCGCCGGCGCTGATTCCGTTCGGCATCACCGGGACGCCGCTCAAGCCAGTGTTCCATATGAGCGGCTTTCTCGGGCACTCGACCCCGATCTTCGAGATCCGGGAGGCGGGCGGCCCGGCAACCGACCTGCTGATCCGCGACCGCAAGCTCGGCGCGGCGCTCGCCCGCACGCTCGGCGCAGCGCCGTTCGCGTTGATGCGCGGCCACGGCTCGGTCGCGGTCGGGGCGACGCTGAAGCAGGTGGTCTACCGCGCGATCTATGCGGAAGTGAACGCGCGGCTGCAGGCTGAGGCCCTGCGGCTCGGCGCGATCAATTATCTCAACGACGCCGAGGCCGCCAACGCCTCTCGGACCATGGACGGCGTCATCGACCGGCCCTGGGAGCTCTGGAAGAAGCGGGTGAAAGAATGAGGATGATGGCCTGACCAAATCGCTTCTAGAGTCGACATAAATCCTCCACGTGGGCAGCCAGTCATGTGCCCCAGTTTTCATCCTGAGTCTTTACGCAACATCCTCGCGTAACTCGTTGGCCACCTTGAAGAACGACAACGTCACGCGCACAATGCCGATCTACAAATTGGCTTTTAGGCCATCTACTTCACGTTGCACGAGCCCTGCTTCGCAGGGGGAGTACACGCGATCGGTGAGCGTGCGTTGTAGGAGGAATGGAATGCACGCTGCGAGGAATCTTCCAGGCGCATTTTGAGCCGTACGCG
>Ga0187893_10003258_pt1 | contig 33342 bp, 26 predicted proteins | sample MA1701074metaG_FD_139574 | JGI IMG/M metagenome (GOLD analysis project Ga0187893, IMG submission 139574) | White microbial mat communities from a basaltic lava cave in the Kipuka Kanohina Cave System on the Island of Hawaii, USA - MA170107-4 metaG ...
GAGTCCCGTCGTCCAGTCCGAGACATCGTCGGTGGCCAACAATGTCGATGCACACGCGGTTGTGACTCTTCCGCTCAACGGCCGCACGCTCGACCGCCTTATCCTCATCACAGCCGGTAACACCTCGGATTCCCCGTCCAACCCGAAACTCGCGGGCTCGCTGCACTGGGGTGGTAATTTCTTCACCATCGACGGCGTGTACTTCAATGACATAGGCAACGGTGGCGCGGCGTATTCTTATCGCACTGCACTCTCGACCACGCCATCGGTCGACACGATCCAGGAGTTCAAGATCGAAACCAACAACGCCAAAGCCGAGCACGACGGATCGGCCGCGATTTCGATTATCACCAAGTCCGGCACTAATGAGTTTCACGGGTCGCTGTTCGAGTTCAATCGCAACAAGAGACTCGCTGCCAACGCGTACTTTTCAAACGCCAACCGGGTGCCCCTGCCTCCGTTCAACCGCAACGAGTTCGGCGCGACGTTTGGTGGTCCGGTGATCAAGAACCGCACGTTCTTCTTCGGGTCCTATGAAGGGCTTCGCCAGCGCCAGTCCTCAAGCGCCAGCTTCTCATACGGCACGGCAGCGATGCGGCAAGGTGATCTCGCCGGGTTGCCTGAGATCAAGGATCCGCTTTCGGGCCTGGTATTTCCCGGCAACCGCATCCCTTCGAGCCGAATCGATTCGCGGTCGCAACGCCTGCTTGAATTCGTACCGCTTCCGAATTCCGCGGGCGACCCCACGCGCGGTGGCACGGGAGTCAACTTCTTCGACACCGTTCCCAACATCATCGATGTGAACCGCTACACGGCCCGCGGGGACCACAGCATCGACTCGAACAACCGCCTCAGCGCCGTGCTGAGCTACTCGAAAGGGTCGCCCTACTTCGTCTTCAACGGCGGTCCTCGCCAGTTCGGCAATTTTTCGGACGGCGGATACATCACCAAGTCTGGGAGCTTCACCTACAACCGTATCATCGGTTCCACCAAGAACAACGAGTTCCGGTACGCTTACTTCAATCACGCTTCCATCCGGATCGGCCAGAACACGGATTTCGATTCGTCCAGCCTATTCCCCACACTGTATAGACCGCTTCCAATCGGCGGACTTCCGACGATCAATATCACCGGTTTCAACGGGATTACCGACTCGGGCGGCTCTGCCCGCGCTCCGCAGATCACTCAGGAGCTTACCGACAACTTCTCGTTCGTCCGCGGCGCGCACACCTTCAAAGCAGGTCTCGATGCCGGATTCGGCCGGGTATCGACCAACCCATCAGCCGGCGCCGGCCAGTTCGGGACCTTCAGCTTCTCGGGACGTTACTCCGGACACTCCTATGCCGACTTCCTCCTCGGCTTTCCTTCGTCGGCCGTGCGCGCGACGCCAGGCCTCGTGAACCTGCTGTACAACACCCGCTATGGCGCTTACTTCCAGGATGACTGGAAAGTGAATTCCCGGCTCACTCTCAACCTCGGCATGCGATACACCTTGCAAACGCAGACGCAGGAGCGTGACGGCTCATTCGCTAATTTCGATTTTGGCAAGGGCGTCTACGTGATTCGCTCGGAGAACGGTCAGTTGCCACGTCTCGCGATTCCGCGGCTTTTGCAGGCGTACCCGTCGGTGAAGTCAGAGGACAACGGTTGGGGCACGGACGTGATCATCGCCGATCACAACAACTTTGGCCCTCGCTTTGGTTTTGCCTACCGGCCGTTCAACAACAACCGAACCGTAGTTCGCGGCGGCTTCGGGATCTTCTACAACATCATTCCGGTCTACATTGGCATCCGCCAGATTTCGCTCACCAACACGCCCTTCCTCCTGTCGGAGAGTTTCGAGGGTGGAGCCACCACACCCACGGTCACGCTGGCGAACCCGTTCCCCGGCGGCGGCGCAATCTCGCCAAACCCGAATATCACGGCGGTGAACCGGCGGGTCACCAACACGTATTCGCAGCAGTGGAACTTCACGATCGAGCGCGAAATCCTAACCGATTTTGGCCTGCGTCTGTCCTACATCGGCAACAAAGGAACGAGCGTGCCCTGGTACACCTACGAGCGCAACTTGCCGATCACGATGGCCGCGGGCGCAATTCAGTCGCGGCGGCCTTATCAGCCGTGGGCGAGCATATCGACGCTCGATACCAACGGCCACTCGATCACCCATCAATTGCAAATCGAGGTTATTCGCCGCTTCAGCAAGGGTTTGTTCTTCCAGTCGAACTATACCTGGAACAAGACGCTCGACAACGTGCCAATCGTGGGGACGCCCCAAAATCCATACAACGCGGCGCTCGATCGTGGCGATGGAGACACGATCCGCCACCACGTCGCCTACACGTCGCTCACCTACGATCTGCCGTTCGGCCCGGGTCAGAAGTTCATGGCCTCGGGCGGCATTGCGGGCAAGATCGCCGGCGGCTGGCAGGTGGCCTCGATTCTGCAGTTCCGCAGTGGCACGCCGTTCAGTGTGAACTTCTCGAACACCGTTGCCGGCTGGTACGCCAACCGCCCGAACGTGGTTTCGAGTCAGCTCTATCCGGCACAAAAGAACATCGAGGGTTGGTTCAACCCGGCCGCTTTTGCCAACCCGGCGCAGTTCACCTTTGGCGACTCGGCGAGGAACCTGTTGTTCGGCCCGGGCCAGAAGATTATCGACATCAGCGTGCTCAAGGAGACGCCGATTAGTGAACGTTTCCGCACGCAATTCCGGGTCGAGTTCTTCAACTTCCCGAATCATCCGAGTTTCGGGAATCCGTCAGCCAATATCGCCGTACCGGCGTCTGTAGGTAAGATTCGCGGAACATCCGTGGAAGCACGGGTCGTGCAACTCGGCTTGAAACTGCTATTTTAGAGCGCTAGCCGCGCGGCCCCGGCCCTTTAGGCTGACGCACACACGGCTGGAGTCAGTCAACGGGGAAAGCGTCGTATCATGAAATAGCCATGAAACTTTCCGTCGCAACCATCCTGATCACCTCCTCTCTTTTCGGAGCTCAGAACATCCACGAATTCTCAATGAAATCGATCGACGGCCAGGATCTGCCGCTTGCGTCGTTCAAAGGGAAGGTGCTGCTCGTGGTGAACACGGCGAGTCAATGTGGCTACACGCCACAGTACACAGGGTTAGAGTCGATCTACAGGAAGTACAAAGACAAAGGACTGGTGGTGCTTGGCGTGCCCGCCAACAACTTCGGCGGACAGGAGCCGGGCACGAACGACGAGATCAAGACGTTTTGCACGCGAAACTATCAGGTGACGTTTCCGATGACGGCGAAAGTGTCCGTTAAGGGGTCGGATACCGCGCCTATCTTCCAATACCTGTCCGACGCTGCCGGAGAACCGCGTTGGAACTTCACCAAGTACCTGGTGGGGAAGGACGGCAAGGTCATCAAGAAGTTCGAGTCGAAGGTGAAGCCGGAGTCCGAAGAGATGACTGAGGCGATCGAAGCCGCTTTGCAGTAGCGCGGTTCCCCTAATACCCCTCGCTCCAGGCTTCGACAAACTCCGTCAGGTAATCCAGCGAATCGGCGTTGGCCTCGACATCGGCCTGGATGTGCTCCATCTTCTCGCGCATGGTCGCGGTAGACGTCTCGATGGATCGCAGCGAAGCGCGCATCTGGTGCAACTCCCAAATCATGAGGCAGTTCTGTACCCCTGCCAAAAACACCAATAGAACAAGAACGAGAAGAAATGCTTTGAGGCTAACCGGGCGATCCATTGCGATTATTGTCGCACCGGCTATGATAATCCCTTGCCTCTGCGCTGGACCATCGCTGCTCTGCTGTTCGCCTCTACGGTTATCAACTATATCGACCGGCAAACGCTCTCGGTGCTGGCGCCTTACCTGAAAACCGAGTTCCAGTGGTCGAACACGGACTTCGCGATGATCGTTGTCGCCTTCCGCGTCGCATATGCGATCGGACAGACCGCGTCCGGACGTCTGCTCGACCGCTTGGGCGCGCGCGCAGGTCTGATGCTGATGGTGACGTTCTACTCGTTCATCGCAATGGCCACGAGCCTGGCCAGCGGGCTGCGAAGCTTTGCCGCGTTCCGGTTTCTGCTCGGCGCGGGAGAATCCGCTAACTGGCCCGGGGCGGCCAAGACCGTGTCGGAATGGTTCCCCAAGCAGGAGCGCGGCTGGGCGGTGGCGTTCTACGATTCGGGATCGGCGATCGGCGGAGCTATCGCACCGGTTCTCGTGCTGTGGCTCTATGCGACGTTCCACTCGTGGCGCCCGGCGTTTGTGATTACCGGCGCACTCGGCCTGGCTTGGGTCGTAGTGTGGGCGCGGATCTGTCCCAAGACCGCGCCGCCAAATCCCGACGCGCCGGCCCCGGAACGGGAACGGCCGTCGTTACGATCGGTCCTGCGGCTCCGCTCAACATGGGCGATTGTGCTGGGGCGTTCACTCACCGATCCCGTCTGGTTCTTCATCTCGGATTGGTTCGCCGTATATCTGGTGTCCAAGGGCTTCGCTCTCGAGAACACCATCGCCGGATTCTGGGTGCCATTCTTAGCGGCGGATTTCGGAAACTTCGCCGGCGGTGGATTCTCCTCATGGCTGATCCGCCGTGGCTGGCCGGTAACGCGCGCCCGCGAACTTGTGTTCGTCGTAGGCGGAATCGGCATGACGCTGCTCGCGGTCACTGTCTTCACTCAAAGCTTTCCGCTCATCATCACTCTGTTCGCCATTGCAACTTTCTGCTACGCCGCCAACTCGACGATGGTGCTGACGCTTCCGGCGGACCTGTATGAGTCGCGCGCCGTCGCCACCGTTAGTGGACTGTCGGGAACCGGCGCGGGCATCGGTACGATCTGCTCGACGTTCCTGGTCGGCTACGTGGCCGATCACTGGTCGTTCGAGCCGGTGCTGGTCGCGGCAAGCATCATCCCGGTGATGGCAATTGCGGTCTTCCTGCTTCTCTTGCGGACGAAGTCCCCGCTATGATCGGGATATGGTCCATATTCTTTCCCGTCTCGCTGCCCATGTGGATGACATCCACCGGACAACCTCGGGCCTTGGCGATGCGGTGCTCGCCCGCCGTGTCTATGACGACAAGTGGTCCCTTCACGAGCTGGTTTGCCACATCTGGCGGGTGCAGCAGGTATTCGACTCGCGGATCAGCCGGATGCTCACCGAGGAGAATCCAGCCGTTCCATCCTACAATCCCGAACACGACGCCGAGTTCGCCCCATTGGTGGCGCAGCCGCCATTGCAGACTATCGATGCTTTCAAGCAGTCGCGTCGCGAGTTCATAGGCAGGCTGGAATCGCTCGATGCAGCGCAGTGGAACCGTCCGGGTCAGCACCCCGAGTATCCCCGCTTCACAGTCGCATTTCAAGTGGAATACATGATGCACCACGAGGCAAGCCACCTCTATCAGATGTTCGCGCGACGTCAGAAGTTATCGTTGATGGCGGATTCCTTATAATTTCGATATGGCCGCTCTTTCCGAGCCGCGGACTCTCACGCTGATCGATTTGCGCCGCCTGCGTGTGGAGGATCTCGATCCACTGCTCGAAGAGGAGATCGCATGTTGGCATACCCAACTAGATTGGGACTTTCATCCTTCCGCCGACCTGGTCCGCCGCTTTGTCCGCATGCAGGCTCTGAGCGGCTATGCTCTGTTCGACGCCCGGCGACTGGTGGGCTATGCCTACTATGTATGCGAAGAGCGCAAGGGTCTGATCGGTGATGTGTATGTGCGACGGGACCTTCTGGCGGCCGGTCACGAGGGTCTCCTGCTCGATGCGGTGCTTCGGGACGTGATCGCGAACCCGAACGTGGCACGCGTCGAGTCGCAGCTCATGATGCTGTCGGAAGAAGGGTGGAGGCGCCTTCCTCGACGCGACTTGCTTTCTCTATTCCGGCGCGTTTTTCTAATGAAGGAGATCGACGCACGGAACCCCCTCCCTTCCGGCTTCCGGACACCGCGCGTCGTGTTCGAGAACTGGCACGAGCGTGAACAGGAGCAGGTGGCGCGGTTGATCGCGCGATCGTATCAGGGACACATCGATGCGGAGATTAATGATCAGTACCGGTCGATTGCCGGGGGACGGAGATTCCTGATGAACATCGTGCAGTATCCGGGCTGCGGAGGCTTCTTTCAACCCGGATCGTTCGTTGCCACCGATCCGGTGACGAACCAGGTTGTGGGAATTTCCCTCGCGAGCCTGGTGGCTTTCGACGTCGGTCACATTACCCAGATCTGCGTCGATCCAGCTCACAAGGGACAAGGGATTGGCTATGAACTATTACGACGATCGCTGGCAGCGCTCGAAAGAGGCGGGTGCCGTCGCGTCAGTCTGACCGTGACCAAGGCCAACACCGAAGCCATCCGGCTGTATGATAGGACCGGTTTCCGGCAAGCAGGCGAATTTGACGCGTTCGTGTGGCAGGGCTTCTCTTCCTGATGCCCTTGGCCGCGGTCCAGGGCGTTCTCTGCGCCGGTAACATTTCCCATGACATTCTGCTCCGCCCGGTCGATCAGTTTCGCTGGGGCACCAGCACGTGGGTGGAAGAGTTCACGGAGGATATGGGTGGCAACGGAAGCAATACGTCCTACGCCCTGGCGTTGTTGGGCACGCCAGTGCGTCTGCTTGGACTCGTCGGATCCGACGCACGCGGGGATGCATTGTTGGAAAAACTATCCGGCGCCGGCGTCGATACCGGCTTCGTGGGACGATCCAGAAATCCAACCACGACCACAGTCTGTGTGGCCAATTCGCAAGGCGACCGCTTGTTCCTGCAGCGCGTCGGATCGAGCCTCGAGGCATTTGCCGAATCCTCCGACTTCTCCACGGCCTTGTGCAGGGGGATGTCGCACTATCATCAGGCAAACTTGTATTCGCTGCCAAATCTGCGCCGTAATTCGGGTGAGCAGATGCGACGCGCCAAAACTCGCGGCCTGACGACCTCGATCGACACCGGCTGGGCCGCGGCCGGCCTCTGGATGGAAGTGCTGGAGCCCGCGCTTCCTTTCTGCGATGTCTTGTTCGTGAACGAGGACGAAGCTCGCATGCTCACCGGCGAAACAGAACCGGACCGCATCGCGCGCGTGCTGAGGGACCGCGGTGCACAGGAGATCGTGTTGAAGCTTGGGGCCCGTGGATGTGTAGTGTTCGCCGCCATGGAAGAGTTCGCCTCACCCGGATTGCCGGTTCCCGTCATCGACACCACCGGCGCCGGCGACGCATTCGCGGCCGGATTTCTTGCCTCGCTGCACCGCGGCCTTTCCTATAGCGAGGCTGCACGCATGGCCAACGCGGTGGGAGCATTGTCGGTAACGGCTCTGGGCGCCGGCCGCGCGCTGCGCAGCTGGGACGAGACTGTCAAATGGGCCAACGCGCTACCCTGAATCCATGAACTTTCCCGTCCAGTACGACCTCCAATACGGCGCCGGGTCCGTCTGCGGTCCGGAGGAGGAAGCGGCTGTGTTGGAGGTCCTTCGTGCCGGAGCGCCGGGATACGGCCCCGCGTCGCGCGCGTTCGAGAAGGCTTTCTCGGAGTTCATCGGGGTGGATCATGCTCTGGCGGTTTCCTCCGGATCAGCGGCGCTACATCTCGCAATGATGGCGCTGGGACTCGCGCCGGGCGATGAAGTCATTACTACACCCCTTTCCTGGATGTCGACCGCGAACGGAGCCGCGCTCGCTGGCGCCAAAGTCGTGTTCGCCGATATCGATCCGCGAACTTTCACGCTCGACCCTGCGGCCGTCGAGGCGAAGATTACCGATCGCACCAAGGCGATCGTTCCGGTTCACCTGTACGGACAACCCGCGGCGATCGACGAGATCACCACGATCGCGCGGCGGCATGGATGCGCGTTGATCGAGGATTGCGCCCACGCTCCGGGCGCCTTGTACAAGGGCCGGAAAGTGGGCTCATTCGGGGATCTCGCGATCTTCAGTTTCGGCACGCAGAAGAACATGACTACGCTGGGCGAAGGCGGGATGGTCGTCACCAATCGTGCCGATCTCGCGGAGCGCGTCCGATCCTACCGCTGGATCTGTGCTCACGGCCCGGAAACAGATGGACGGTTTTGCCACTGGGAAGCGCCGAACTATTGGAATCTCGAGTTTCCCGATGTTGGATTCAACTATCGCATGACCGATGTGCAGGCCGCGGTGGGGCTCGTGCAGCTTCGAAAGATTGATGGATTGAACCACCGCCGCCGTCAGATCGCGGCGGGATACACGCACGGTCTTGCGGGGATGGCCGGACTCACTCTTCCCTTCGTCGCAGTGGATTGCTATCACGTGTTTCACGTTTATTGCGTTTTGGTCGAGACTGAGCTGGGAGTGAGTAAAGAAGAGTTCATGATGCGGCTCTGGCGCGACAAAGGCGTGAAGCCTTGGTCCCACTACCATTTGATCCACTTGACAGAGGCTTATCGGCGGCGTGGGCATCGGGCCGGCGAGTGTCCGGTGGCGGAATCGCTGCAGTCCAAGTATGTGAGCCTACCGATCCATCCGCGGCTTACGGATGAAGCGGTTGAATACTTAATTCAATCCGTCCGCGCAATGGTTCCGGTAGCAGCGTGAATCCGCTGTTCCTGCTCCATACTGATCTGCCAAGGGAAGCGCCGGGCAGCGATGAGTCTACGTTACGGGCTCTGCGGATGTTGCCTGGCCCGGGTCCACGCGCGATTCTCGATATCGGTTGCGGGCCCGGCGCGCAGACTCTCGTGCTGGCACGCCATACCGAGGCCGCGATCATGGCTGTCGATATCCACCAGCCCTACCTCGACCGCCTGAACGCCGCCGCCCTCCGCGAAAGTTTGTCGCACCGGGTTCAGACCCGATGCGTGTCGATGGAGGCACTCGACTATACGTCAGCCTCCTTCGACTTGATTTGGGCGGAAGGCGCGGCGTACTTCATGGGACTCGCTTCGGCGATCCGCTGCTGGCGTCGATTCGTTGTTGCGGGCGGATGCATCGTGCTCACCGAGGCCACTTGGTTGACCTCAGAGCGCTCCGCGGAGGCGGTCAATTTCTGGATGCGGGCGTATCCGTCTATGGCCAGCATAGAAGAAAACGTCGCGAGGGCGCGAGCGGAAGGGCTCACCGTTCTCGACTGGTTCGTGCTCCCGGAGCAGGATTGGTGGCGGGACTATTTGGATCCGCTCGAGAGAAGAATCAGTTTTCTCAGCGGGCAGGTAGGCGAGGTGCCCGGATTACTGGAAGTGATGGAGGAAGCGAGGGCGGAAATAGCCATTTGCCGGCGGCATCTTGGCTTGTTTGGCTATGCGTTCTTTCTCCTCCGGCTATAATGACGACAACGGAGCACCTCGTGGCAACAGCGACTCGCCTGATGACTGTCGCGGAATACACGGAACTTCCTCCTCCTCGGGAAGGATGGTACGAACTTCACCACGGTGAGTTAATCCACATGTCCAGCCCAAAGATGCTGCATTACCGGCGGCAAAAGAGATTGCGGCGTCTTCTCGAACCAAAATTCGAGGGTTTCGGAATCGTGGATACCGAAGTTAGTTTCCGAGCGGAAGCAGAATACGAACTTCGCGTTGCGGCCGTGGCCGTTGTCGAGCGGAAAAGCTGGGAAGCGGTCGATGATGATGGCTACCTGATGGGAGCACCGGATCTGGTCATTGAAGTTCTATCACCTTCAAACACAGCGCAGGAGGTCGAAGACAAGCGTGACCTTGTCTGAAGAATGGCGCGCACGAGTTTTGGTCGGTGAACCTCAAACGCCGCAACCTCTCCGTGACCACGAGAGAGGGCCGTCATCATACCTATGAGATCGGAGAGACGATCCCGCTTCCTTTTGGTGCTGGATCAGTCGCCGTCGCCAGTGTTTTTGAGGATTAAGGCCGAATCCCCTCGACATTAGTCCGCACCCGATACAGCCCCGTGCGAGCCGTCATATATAGCGTCCGCCCATCGGCGTCACCGAAGGCGCAATTGGCCGGGATTTCCGGCGGCTGAATCTTTCCCAATAACTTTCCTGCTGGAGAAAACACCCAGATACCGCCGGGGCCCGTCGCCCACAGGTGCCCCTGCTTGTCGACCTTGAGCCCATCCGGCGATCCTTGCGCGGTCTCCTTCGTAACGTCGTAAAAGACCTTTCCGTTCGTTGGACGGCCATCGGCGCCGATATCGAAGATCATCCAGATTTTCTTCGCCTGGTCCGAGTTCGCCACCCAGAGTTTCTTCTGGTCCGGGCTGAAGGCGATACCGTTGGGCTTGGTGAGGTCGCGATACAGCAGTTCCACTTGCCCATCCGTTTTGAGCCGGTACAGGCCGTTGAACTTCAGCTCCTTGGCCGGATCGTCATCCAGTTTGGCGAACCCGTAGGGTGGGTCTGTAAAGTAAAATTCGCCAGTTGAATGAAAGACACCGTCGTTAGGGCTGTTCAGGCGCTTCCCCTCATACTTGTCAGCCAGGACCGTGATCTTTCCGTCTTTCTCGGTCCGGGCCACTCGCCGATTACCATGCTCGCAGGAGACCAGACGTCCCTCCTTGTCCAGGGTCAATCCATTGGCGCCGACAAATCGGCCGTCGTCGTAGGCATCTGGGAATACGGGCTGCCGGAACCGGCTGACCCCCCGCCCCGGGGCCCAGCGCAGGATTGCATTCGCCGGTATGTCCGTAAATAGAAGGTGGTCTTTGACCCATACAGGACCTTCGGTGAAGCGCATCCCGCCGCCCAGTTTGTCTATGGCTGCCGAAGCCGGAACAAGCTTGTGGAATTCAGGATCGAGAGCTACAATGCCTTGGGCGAGGAGCGGCGCAGACGCAATCATTACAGACAGAAGCACTGGGCATAGCATTACAGGAACTATAGCAAAAAGTTGTTGGAAAATCATTGACATGCAGACATCCGTGCACCCCCGCGCGAGTGGTGTCTGTGGAAAACTGTAAGCAATTTGCAATCGGTCCGTTTTGGTCCCGTAAACTCTTAATACGCCATGTAGATATAGTTCTTGACGTAGCACTACATATTGGGGCATGATGGCGACTGCTAACAGTTTCTTCGGAGAAAACACTTAGTTATGGGACAACTTACTGTGGACCTCAGATTGCGTGCTCGGGATCTTGGACAGACCCTCGGGCAAACCCCTGGAGAGACCCCGGGACAAGCCGCTGGACAAACCCAAACAATGACCCGCTCCCTTGCCGTAGCCGAGCGTACCGGCATCACCTTTCCGCGGCACTTCACCGCCCGGCTCGAACCGGGCCGGACCCCATATGACGAGGTCCAATGGGAGCTCCGTACGGCTTCGATCGGCAATGACAAAGGCGACGTGATTTTCGAGCAGCGCGACGTCGAAGTCCCGGCGGACTGGTCGCAGACCGCGACGAATATCGTTGCCTCCAAGTATTTCCATGGCAAGATGGGTTCCCCTGAGCGGGAGCGTTCGGTGGCGCAACTCATACATAGAGTCGTCGACAGCATCACTTCCTGGGGTGTCAAAGCGAGGTATTTCAAGACCCAGGAGGATGCGGAGAATTTCCGCGGCGAGCTGGCGTATTTGATGTTGACTCAACGCGCTTGTTTCAACTCACCAGTGTGGTTCAACGTAGGCGTGCGCCACGAAACCCGCGGGTACGGGTGGTACTTTGACGAAAGCGCGCAGACGGTGCTCAAGCTCGATAAGGATGCCGACCGGCCGCAATGCTCCGCCTGCTTCATCAACGCCATCTCCGATTCTCTCGAGGGCATCCTTGAGCTTGCTAAGACGGAAGGCATGCTCTTTAAATTTGGATCGGGCACCGGAACTAATTTGTCGCCGCTTCGCGAAGAGAACGCGATTCTATCCGGAGGCGGCCGCGCCTCCGGTCCTCTATCGTTCATGAAGGGATTCGATGCTTTCGCCGGCGTGATCAAGTCCGGGGGCAAGACGCGCCGCGCCGCCAAGATGGTGATCCTCAATGCCGACCATCCCGACATCGAGAAGTTCATTTGGTGCAAAGCCAAGGAGGAGAAGAAGGCCCATTCCCTGATCGATGCTGGCTTCGATTCCTCCCTCGACGGCGAAGCGTACTCCTCCATTTTCTTCCAGAACGCCAACAACTCCGTGCGCGCCACCGACGATTTCATGCAGGCCGTGGTGGAAGACCGCGACCACTGGACGCGCTCAGTGTTCAGCGGAAGTCCTCTGAATCGCTACCAGGCGCGCGACCTTCTGCGCCAAATTGCCGAAGCCACCTGGCAATGCGGTGATCCGGGCATGCAGTTTGACACCACCGTCAACCGCTGGCACACCTGTAAGGGCACGGCACGCATCAACGCATCCAATCCTTGCTCCGAGTACATGTTCCTGGATGACTCCGCGTGCAACCTGGCATCGTTCAACCTGATGAAGTTCGTCGGGCCCGACGGCCAGTTCGACGTCGAAGCCTACCGTCACGCTGTCGACACGCTGATCGTGGCGATGGAGATCATCGTCGAGAACGCCTCCTATCCCACCGAGAAAATAGCCCGCAATTCGCGCGACTACAGGCCTCTCGGCCTTGGTTATGCCAACCTTGGCGCGCTCTTGATCTCCCAAGGCATCGCTTACGACTCTCACGAAGGCCGAAACTACGCCGCGGCTCTCACCGCCATTCTGTGCGGACAGGCCTATCTCACTTCGTCCCGCATAGCTGAAGCCACTGGCCCATTTCCCGGCTATGCCATCAACGAGCAGCCGTTTCTGGAAGTGATCCGCATGCATCGCGACTCCACTCAGAACATCGATTCGCGCGTGGTTCCGCAGGCGATCTACGAGCATGCCCGCCGGTGCTGGCACGACGCCTACGAGAAGGGCTGCATCAACGGTTTTCGCAACGCGCAAGCCACTGTGATCGCTCCTACCGGCACCATCGGCTTCATGATGGACTGCGACACCACTGGTATCGAGCCGGAACTGGCGCTCATCAAGTACAAGAAGTTGGTCGGCGGCGGGGTAATCAAGATCGTCAACAACATTGTGCCGCAGGCTCTCATCAAGCTCGGCTATTCACCCGAGCAGGTGGAAGCCATCGTCCAGCACATCGATTCCACTGGCACCATCGAAGGCGCGCCGCACATCAAAGAACACCACTTGACGGTTTTCGATTGCTCCTTCCGGACCCAGAACGGCACCCGCTCCATTCACTACATGGGCCACGTGCGCATGATGGCCGCGACGCAACCGTTCATCTCCGGCGCGATCTCAAAAACCATCAACATGCCGGAGGAATCGACGGTCGAGGACATCATGAATGCCTACATCGAATCCTGGCGGATGGGACTCAAGGCCGTGGCGATCTACCGTGATGGTTCCAAGCGCGTGCAACCGCTCTCTTCGGGAACCGGCAAAGGTGAGAAGAAGGCTCCGGCCGCGGCAGTCCCGGCCGTGGTTATCCAGGAAAAGATTGTTTATCGCCCCGTCCGCCGCAAGCTGCCCGACGAGCGGAGTTCGATTACTCACAAGTTCTCAATCGCGGGGCATGAGGGTTACTTCACCGTCGGCCTATTCGACGACGGAACTCCTGGCGAGTTGTTCATTACGATGGCCAAAGAGGGCTCGACGATCTCCGGCTTGATGGACAGCTTCGCCACGGCGATCTCCTACGGCTTGCAATATGGCGTGCCGCTCAAGTTCTATGTGGATAAGTTCGCCCACGTGCGCTTCGAGCCTTCCGGCTGGACAGGGAGCAAGACGATCCCCTATGCCAAATCCATAATGGATTACATTTTCCGCTGGATGGGCGCTAAGTTCCTTGGTCCAGAGTACGCCTCCACCGAAATTTCCGATGCGCAGACGCTTCGACCAACGGAAGAGGAGCCACAACAGAAACTCAATTTCAACCCCGTCTCCTCGGATGCGCCGACCTGCGGAACTTGCGGGTCGATCATGGTGGCCAACGGGTCCTGCTACAAGTGCGAGAACTGCGGGGGCACGAGCGGCTGCAGCTAGCTGAACACGCCCGCCTTCCTCTGGTCGTCAGGTTCATTCCAACCGCGTTGGGCGTTCATGCGCCAGGCGATCAGCCAGGAAGACCTTTAGCAGCGACTGGTACGGCACGTCGCGCCGATTCGCCAATATCTTGAGTTCTTCGATCATCGAGACAGGATGTCGGAGTGATATGGTCTTGAGAGACGGTTTGAGGCGAACGAGTTTCCTGCGCTCCAACCCGGGAGCACAGATCACGGCGGCAACTCGCGGCACCAGTGGCGAGGTGACTTCGACGCGTGATCCAAGTAATATTCAGTTTGGGCTGAAACTCTATTTTGAAAATTCCTCAGGCAAGCCTTACCGCGCCGCGACCGTGAGGGAGCGGTCTTTGGAGGGCCGATGGTACTACTGTGCTAGAAAACTGTGGACTTGGTGATTGTGGGGCAGGATGGCATCCTGCGCGGCGGTTGGTAACCGCTGCCGCTCGAGTGTCTACGACGCCGGACTGCCGATTGACACTCGGACCGCAGCTTAACAAGCTGTCCCACAAAGTTTCTAACACAGCAGTAATGGGTGCGCTAGCCGCCATGCTGCTTGCCGGCTCGGCGGTAGCGCAAGTGCCGTATTATCCGCCGCCGGAAACCAAAGGGGGTTGGCGATCGCTCGTCCCGGCGAATAGCTCCCCTTCGCGGGAGCAGAAGGCAAGAATTCTGAGCACCGCGGGTTTGAACTGGGACAAACTTGGGGAAGCCTGGAAATATTGCGAAGGGTTAGGGGGGCCGCACAGCCTGTTGGTGATTCGCAAGGGTTGGATCGCTGCGGAGTGGATCAACTACCCGGAGCAACTGACGATCGCCTCCTGCACCAAGTCGCTCACCGGATTGGCTATGGCAAAGTTGTTCGATCTGAGCGACAGCGGCCGATTTCCGAAAAGGATTGGCCTGGATGATCCCACATACCTTTTCATGCCGTCGTCATGGGCGGAAGGCGATCCACGGCGGAAGCGTATTCTCCTCCGGCATCTGCTCACAATGTCCTCTGGCCAGGTTCCGAATGACGGCCCCTACGATGATCTGGAGGCTTATTCGAAGACCGTGCTGAGTGTGGAAGTAGAGGCTCCCCCCGGCACTGTGTGGGCGTACTCCTCAGCTTCTGTGGACCAATTGAGCCATGTCATCGAAAATGTTACGGGGATGACGGAGCGGGAGTTTTTCCACCGTGAAATAGCCGAGCCAATCGGGGTAGCATCCTTCAGTTGGCCCGACTTTAAGGGACACACCCGCGGATCCGGTACTGCACGCGTTCCCCCGCGCGACCTCGCCCGCATCGGCTATCTGATGCTGCGGAAAGGTGTTTGGGACGATGGTAGCGGCAGCAAACAGATGCTGAGCGCCGGACGTGTTTCGATGATCGCGCAGTGGGCGCCATTCCTAGGGAAAATGAAATTTCGCGAGCCGAACTTCGCCAGAGAGAAACAGGCACAGAACTTTTATGGCTATCTCTGGTGGACCAACCGCACACAGCAATCGCTGGGGAAAGCTGTCTCGAAAGATGTGTTCTATATGTCGGGTTCGGGTAAGCAGGCCTGTTGGGTCTTTCCCAGTCTGGATATGATCGTGGTCCGCCTGGGATTGAACTATCCGCTGAATGACCGTCCGGAGTTTTACCCGGAGTTGTTGTCTCGGGTGATGGCGGCCGTGGAATCCGCGGGCCAGGAGAAATAATCACGGGAGGCGACAGATGAAGAACGCCATCAGAGTCGTATTCGCGGCGCTTCTTGCGGGCGCCGTTTCCAGTTGCCTGGTGCACGCAGGTCCTTTTGATGGAAAACGCTTCAAAGGGAGGATCGCCTACAGCGCGGACGGCAACCATAACGACGAGGACGACTGGGCGGCTTCGCCGGTGGCCCTTGCGATATTCGCCGAGTTCGGAGTCAAGGACCGGTTGGTTCACTTCGATTACAATTCGATCCTTCCCGACACAAAGTCCGAGTGGGAAAAGATGCACGAAACGAGCGTGCTTGGCGCAGTCGAGAGATATGGTTACCGGACCTCGATCTTCCACGACTGCCGTAAGGATCTGAAGGCAGTCGTCGAGAGCATTAGGAACGCGATCAACGCCTCGTCGGTAGATAACCCCCTGTACTTTATCGTGGCAGGGCCGATGCAGGTGGCGTATTTGGGAATCGAGAAATCGGATCCGGAAAAGAGAAAGTTTGTCTATGTCATCTCTCACAGCCGCTGGAATGACGGCTATGACCTGAAATACTCATTCCCTCACAATAAGCGTAGCCTCATTCAGAGGGGCATTCATTGGATCCAGGTTGCGGATCAGAACAAGTTCCTGAGCACGACTCTCTTCGGCAAGCTGGCTACCGAAGAAGAGTGGCGCTCCTGGCTTTGGATGAGGGATTCCGATGATCCGAAAATTCGGTTCCTATGGGAGAGAATGAGAGCAACCAACAAGGCGGACTGCTCGGACGCGGGGATGGCATACTTCCTCGTGACCGGTGACGAAGAAGGAGACATCGCCAAGCTGAAAAAGTTGCTGGACGACAACACCATCCCGGCTCCAATCAACCCAAGAAGGCATGTGAGGATCGAAGCGGAAAACTTCGTGACCCTGGATGGGTATGAAGTCGAGTACCGCAATGATTTGGAGGCGTCTCACAAGATCAATGTCAGACTCGCGAACAGAACGGCCGGCCGCATCCGGACGGCATTCGACGAGCCCTACACCGCGGCTGGCGGGCGCTACGACGTTCAGGTTCGGTACCTCGATGGAAAAGTCGGGCGCGCGAGGTTCACGTTTCATGTGAACGGCGTCGCGAAGGGTGACCCGTGGTCCGCGTCGAATGACGACGACCGCTGGCGAAGCCACATGATCCGGGATGTCAACCTAAACAGAGGCGATGAGCTTGCAATGGAAGTCCGGGGGGATTCTGGCGATTCCGGCCGGTTGGATTATGTGCAGCTCACCTACAAAGGCCCGTTCTCCGGCTCCGCAGCGTCGTCGGGGCAACTTCTCGATGATCCCACCGCGCTACCAGGCCAAGTCACAATAGCCGGAGCCAACCCGGGCTATCTGAAATACAACGGCGGCGGCGCCATCTTCCTCTCCGGACCAGCCAACGCGGAGGAGTTTCTATATCTGGGCACTCTGACTGCTGACGGCACGCGCTCGGGCGGCGGCCAGGAAGAGATCATCAACCGCATGGCTCGCGCGGGCGTCAATGCATTCCACTGTCAAATGTTCAGGATGAAGAGGTGCAACATCAAGAATCAAGGGGACGACACACACTCCCCTTTTCTAGATCACGATCCATCCAGGCCGCTGAATGAAGCTGTCCTCAATCAATGGGAAAGTTGGCTCGATCTATTGGAGGAGAAGGGCATCCTCGTTCACCTGGAATTCTATAACGATGCGACGGACGTGGAACGGATGGGCTGGACGATGAATGTCCGGGGAGATCTTCATCCCGATGAGCGGCGCTGGATCGAAGGCATCGTCCGGAGGTTCAAGCATCACAAGAATATCCTTTGGGGCATCGCACAGAGCAGCAACAAACTGCCGGCCAGCCGCATCCCGCACTTCAAGGAAATCGGAGCGGCGATTGCTCGGACGGACGATCACAACCATCCGATTGTCCAAAGCTTCATGGGGCCAGATGACCCGGATTTTCGCAAGGATGGCGTGCTTACGGAGGCGTATATTGGCGACCCTAATATCCGAGTGGTTACCTGGCAGAATGTAGGGGCGCAAGGAGACGACCTGGAGAGGCAGCGCCGCGAAACCCTTGATTTCTACCATCGAAGCGCAGTCGATTTCGTAGTGATGAAGAAAGGCCGCTGAAGCTTAGGGTGCATCTTTGCTGGCAGGTGCGCTACATTCTGAAGTAAGGGTGAGCCTGCTCCCGATGCGCACGCTCCAGACCGCGGAGATCTCGAAGTCGTACCGCCGCCGCAAGGTGGTCTCCGACGTGTCGCTGTCCGTACAGCAAGGTGAAGTGGTGGGCCTGCTCGGACCCAACGGCGCGGGCAAGACCACTTCCTTCTACATCATCGTGGGACTCGTTTCGCCGGATTCCGGCAGAGTCTTACTCGATCAGGAGGACGTTACCGACCTGGCCATGTACGAGCGCGCACGGCGGGGGATTTCGTATCTGCCTCAAGAGCCCTCGGTTTTTCGCAAGCTGACCGTGGAAGAGAACTTATTGGCGATCCTTGAGACTTTGCGGCTGAACTCGCGGGAACGGCGGGAACGCTGCGATCAGCTAATCGAGCAACTGGGGCTGGAAACCGTCCGAAAGTCGAAAGGATACATGCTGTCGGGCGGGGAGCGGCGGCGGGTCGAAATCGCCCGCTCCCTGGTGATCAGTCCGAGTTTTCTGCTGCTCGACGAGCCCTTTTCGGGGATCGATCCGATTCAGGTGCTCGAGATTCAGCGGATCATCTCGGAGCTGAGGCGCTCCGGTATCGGAATTCTGGTCACCGATCACAACGTGCGTGAAACTCTCGCGGTGACCGATCGCGCCTACATCATCAACAACGGAAAAATTTTCCGTGCCGGGACTCCGGAAGCGTTGGGACGCGATCCGGACGTGAAGCGGGTGTATCTGGGCGAGTCTTTCACATTCGATTTTACGCGGCCGTGAACAGCGATTTCAATGAGTCAGGAACCCTTATGAGTGCCACCGCGATCTTTACTATGGCCGATCTCGAACGCATGCCCGATGACGGGATACACAGGGAATTGCTTCATGGAGAGTTGATAGAATTGCTGCCACCAAAGCATAGACACTCCAAGATCGGAAACAAGATCTTCAAACCCCTGTCCGCCTACGTCGAGGCGAACAATCTGGGTGACATCTATGTTGAAGCTGGCTATCAGGTCTTTCGGGACGAGCGCACATGGCTGGAGCCTGACGTATCTTTTCTCCGTAGAGACCGGGTAGTGTCAACCGAGGAAGACGGCTAAATTCAAGGTCCGCCTGATGTTGCGTTCGAGATCATTTCACCCTCGGAGCGGGCGACCGACGTACAGGAGAAAACCGATGCCTATCTCCAGACTGGATCTCACGCCGTTGTGAATGTCTATCCAAAGACACGGACCGTTCATGTCCACTTTGCCGGGAATGCGTACAAGCTCACCATCACAGATATCCTGACGCTTCCCGGGTCGTCTCTCCCGTTAGCGAAAATCTTCGAGGACTAACGCCCCGTCGATCCGAACCCTTCGCCACCTCGCTGCGAGTCTGCCAGATCCCCTTCCTCCCACTCCACCGCTTCATATCGCGCAACGATCATCTGCGCAATGCGCTCGCCCTTGCGCACCGTGTAGGGCGTGCAACCAAGGTTCAGCAGTATGATTCGCAGCTCACCGCGGTAGCCGGGATCGATCGTTCCTGGGGCATTGGGCATGGCGATCGCGTGATTGGCGGCGAGGCCGCTACGGGGCCGCACCTGTGCTTCGTAGCCCGGCGGGATCTCGACCGCAAGCCCCGTGGGTACCATCATCGGGCAGCCCGGTTCGAGCACGCTCTCAACCAAAGCACACAAATCCATGCCAGCATCCTCCTGGGGCCCGTGTGCATACCGCGGCAAGACGGCGTCCTCATGCAGTTTCCGAATGCGGATCTTCACTCCGCTATGGTAACCGGCTGCGCGGGGATCACGATGGGTTGTTTCTCGATGAGCGTCGGCGCAGACGCTTTTGGATCGTCGGAGACGTATTCGGGTCCGGCGGCCGGCTGCTTTCTCCACGTGCGCGGCACACGATCGATCTTGATGGGAAAGATGGTGAGCGATCCGTCCGTATCGATCTTCAGACGCAGAAAATGCTTGTAGTCCTCGATGGCAAGGCCGGAGAATGCTTCGTTTCCATGGCGGCCAAAGATGTTGAGCGACACCAGAAGATAGATGCCCATGATCGCAGGGCCGACGAGAAACCCACCCGCCGCCACGATGAGCAGAGTCGCCAGAATCTGCTGCAGTGGATGCCAATCCACTCCGATCTTACTGAAGATCAAATATTGTGCGCCCCACCCGATGAAGAACGTCGCAGCCAGGTGGAGGACGGCGTGAACGGTACCCATCACGCGCCGGTAGATCACCGAGTGCGTATCGGTGAACAATATGAATCCGAGCCAGGTGGCAAGCACCCAAAAAGCGCGATACGGATTCTCTACAGCCGCGATCGCTGTTGTTTCAAGCGCTTTCCAGAAATTTGTGACATTGGAAATCTTGGCTTGCACGCTCCAGGACGTGCAGGCATACAGAATACCGGTGACGAGGCCGAAGGACGGGTTGAGAGGGAGGAACTTCAGATTGCGCCAAGTCAGCTTACGGGTGAGCTCTGGCTCCGGATACGTTGCTTTCAGCTCGAATACGCGCTTCACATGGCCCTTGTGGTCTTTCTCCTCGAGCCGGTTGACGTTCGTGTCATGAGTGGGATGGAGAAAGGCGCCGCCGCCACCCGCGGTGATCTTCTGGACGTTGGTGCCATCTGCCGCCTCGTGACGGCGGTAATGGTGCAGATCGCCCGCGAGGAATACAGCCACTCTCTTCCCCAGGATCGCCTCCAGTTGGAGCAGGTTGGTTTCCGCATAGGCCGGATCCATTTCGTTGTAGGTATGCGCCTGCACCCAGATCGGCTCGGCAACACAGAGGATCACTCTATCCTCCGGTTCCAGTTGCGCGGCTACCTGCTTGAAGAACTCCATTTGCGGCTTATCGATATCGGAGGCCAATTGCACGTCTGTGCCAAGGATCCACCAGCCATATGGGAGCCTGACGGCGAAGTAGCTGCGGCTTTGAGGAGCGTCCCACCCTCCGATCTGCGTCTTTCCGCAGAACAGGCGTGTGAACGAGACCAGGCTGTCGTACCAGTCATGATTGCCGGGCACGGCAAATATTTTGGGGCGAGGCTCGTCCTGGCTTGGGAGAGCGGCTTCGAGCGGAGCCACGAACCGCTTCTCATACTCCATACGATTGGCAATCGGATAGACTTCGTCGCCACCCATCACGAGCACGCTTCCTCGTTCGGTGGGATGGGGTTTCCCAGTCGAGTCTGTAATCGTGAGCGGTTGCGCGGCAGTGGAAGCGATCGCATAGGTCGAGTTCCAACCGTCGCCGGTGTCGCTGACGTAGTCGACCCAGAAAGGAGTACCTTTGGCCCAAGGCATGGGTTCGGTAGTGCAGTCGAAAACTTTGACAGGATCGGCCCCGAGCGCTTCGAGCAACCGGTGGTCGGAGTGCCGGCCCAAGATCGAGGAGATGAGGACATGGTGAGCGGATTGGATGAGTTGCGGCGGGTCGTACCACTTGACCATAGGCAGAAACTCGATCGGACGGCGGCGGCGGCGCTTCAGGATCATGGAGACTAATGATATGCCTACATTCGTGGAGAAGCCAACTCGCGTGGCAGCGGCGGGAAACAAACCGAAGCTGATCGATGAATTCATTGGCCGTGTGAACTCAGCCACGCAGGCGCTCAGCGTGGCGCACATGCGCTCGCCTGGAGGATGGGTGGAGCCGGGCCAGACGCCCGAGTTCGACGAGTTCACCGTGGTGCTCCGGGGCATGCTGCGCGTGGAGCACAAGGGCGGCGTGTTAGATGTACGTACTGGACAGGCGGTGATCGCGCACAACGGCGAGTGGATTCGCTACTCGACTCCGGAAGCAGAAGGGGCGGAGTACATCGCCGTGTGTCTTCCAGCCTTTTCGATGGATACCGTTCACCGTGACGAGTAAGGGGCACTGGCATAATAGTCAGTTCGTGTCTGAGACCCCCAAGCGAGTGTTGACCGTGGCGGGCGTGCCTCCGGAGAAATGCGCGTACGCCCTGGCGCGGTACAGCCGGTCGCCTGATTCGATCCGGCAGTCGATCGACTGGGTGCGTACGCACGACTCGGCGAAATTCCTGGAAAGCTTCTACTTCCAGTATGGCCATGCCTCAATCGCCGATCTAGGGCATATCGTGTTGTGTCTGGAAGGAATCTCCGAGCTCGCCGCCACAGAGGCCGAAGATGAACAGCTCTGGGACGGGCAGGCGCGCTCATCGCGGTATCAGGACTTCGCGCGCAATCAATGTGTCACACCGGTGGAGTTCAATGCTCAGGCCGCCGCTACCTACCAAAAGGCGGCCGGGTCACTGATCGATGCCTACACGCGCACGCATGAAGCGGTGTCCGCGCATCTGGCGGAAAAGCTTCCCAAGCCGGAAGAAATGAAGCCGGACGCCTACAAGCGGAATCTCGCAGCCCGGGCCTTCGATGTGGCGCGGTACCTCCTGCCGTTTGGAGTGCCGACCGGCGTGGGTCAGGTGACGTCGATTCGCACGCTCGAGCGGCAGATCGGCCGCCTAAAGGCCTCCGAGTATCAGGAAGTGCGCGACCTGGCCCACGACATGGCCGCGGCCTGCGCCGCGACACCGGATTGCGCCTGGGACACTTCTGTGGAGAACGAGCCGGTGGCGCCCACGCTCGCCCGGTACGTTCATGAAGACGCCCATTTGCGCCAGTCGCGTGAGGATCTCCGCGTCTGGGCTAAGCAGAATCTCCAGGATTCATCCAATGGGGGCTTGCCTGATGTCGATCTCGTGAAGCCCGCCTGCACGTCAGCCGATATCGTGGCGACGCTGCTCTATCCAGTCACCAACTGGCCGTTTCGTGGACTATACGAACTTGCCCGCGGTATGAGTGATGCGCAGCGCAAGGAAGTGATCGATACCGCGCTTCGGTCGCGAACGAGGCATGACGAGCTGCTCCGCTCATTCCGGGGTGGGCTCTTTGCTTTCGACATCGTGATGGACATCGGCGCTTACCGTGACCTTCACCGCCACCGCCGCTGCCAGCAGTTCCGGCAGGCATACTCCGGCCAACTTGGGTATGCGACGCCGCAAGCCATTCAGGATTCCGGCCTCGCCGGTGAATACAATCGTGTGATGGCGGCGACTTTCCAAACTTCCCACGATCTACCCGAGCCCGGGTCGCACTACTTGCTGCCGTTTGGCGCACGGTCGCGCTTCTTGTTCAAAATGGATTTTGCCGAGGCGGAGTACATTTCGCGGCTCCGGTCTGGGGTGAAGGGGCATTTTTCTTATCGCGAGGTCGCATGGAAAATGAAACTCAAGATGGATGAAGTGGAGCCATCGCTCGGGCGGCTGATCGAGGCGACTCCACCGTGGATCGAGGATCCCCTGCAGCGGTAGGCTACAAGTCTCCGATCTTGAGAGTGACATCCGCGCGGCGCCAGGCGGCCTCGTACTCTTTGCGCACCATTTCCGCCTGCGCCTGTTTGCCCTGCGTTTTGAGAGCTTCCATCAGGCCGAACAGCATCCGCCCATTGCGCCGTGACATCCGCACACCTTCGCGAAACACGGTCTCGGCCTCGTTGGCGCGGCCGGCCCGCAACAACGCACCACCCCAGGATTCGCGGACCGGATAATACCAGGTCGGCGGCTCGTCATAGAGCAGTGCTTCTTCGCGCTGCGCGGCCTTCTTCCACCACTCGAAGACGGTCTCTCCGGATGCGAAGCGAGCTTCCAAAATCGCCTCAGCAATTGCCAACACATCGGCGGACTTGTTGAACAGCCACATCGCTTCAGGTTTGACTCTGCGCACGGCTTCCCCGAACCGCTTCTTTTCCGCGAGCGCGTCATTGCTGCGGCCTTTCGCGTGGAAAGCAATGGCTCGACCGTAATGCAGAATTGCGCTCGAGACGGGCAGGCGAGCGTCCGGCGCTTTCATGGACAGAACGGCGTCCCAGTCCTGAAATCGAAGAGCGGCGAACACGGGCCAGGGCGCGAATCCATCGATCATTTCCGCCATGGTCTCGACATGCGGCATCACCGAATCGGCCAGCACCTGTGCGGCCTTTGTCGCGTCCGCCTTCCGGCCCTGCATCGCTCTCGCCATGGCAACAAAGTGGAGATTGTGGATGTAGTAGCCCACATAGGAACTGGAGCTCACGCCAGTCTTGGCCATGTATTGCCGGTCGACCTCGGCGGCGCGTTCGTTGGTTGCCGCGGCGATTTCGTAATCGCCCATCAACAGCCAAATGTGACCCGGCATGTGAACGAGATGGCCGGCTCCGGGAACAATACCCATGAGACGTTGCGCACTCGGAATGGCTCGCTCAGGCGACCGGGACATCTCGACCGCATGGAGGTAGAAGTGATTCGCGCCGGGATGATCGGGATTGCGTCGCATTACTTCCTCGAGTACTTGGACAGCTTCCTCAACTCCGCCGGCTGGCCTGCCGTCCCGGCTCCACCACCGCCATCGGACGGGGATCATGAGGCTCTCGGCGAGAAAGGTAGCTGCATCCAGATCGTCCGGATACTGGCGAGCTAGATCGCGCATAGCCGCGATGTAAGCGCTGTCGTTGCCATCGCCACATCTCGTCAACGCCGCGGCGACATACGTCCGATCCGCTTCCGCAGCCTGTCCGATCCCTCGCGCAGCTTCAAGTTCCTTGCAATACGCCTGTAGATTGGCGTCGCCATCGAGGTCCATGTTGATGTGCGGACCCTGTGCCATCGCAACGCCCCAGCGCGCGATTGCCGATGTGGAGTCGAGTTCGGCTGCTTTGCGGAACGAGCGCAGGGCTTCATAACGATTGAAACCGTACAGCAGGTTCAATCCCTGGTCGAAGAACTTCTGGGCTTGTGGATTGCGAGTTGAGATGGAATGACCGTATTGACCCATGCCTTCGAGCAATGCCACGGGCTTTTCCGTCGCGGGGCGGTGGACATGCTGCTGCGCCCAGATACACATCAAGCTTATGAAATAGAGAATCGGCTTCATTCGCCGATGTTAGCGCGCCGCGGCAGTCTGAGCCAGAGGGGAAGCCTCTTGCTTATACAGCTTCGCCCCCACTACACCTGCCACGATCAGTTCCACCAATCCAACCACGAAACCAATCGCCATCAGAGAGAGGGGGAAGATTCCCGTTACGACGAGACCAACGGAACCGAGCACGTAGACAAGCGCCCAAATCACAACACCGGCTTTTACGCCGGTCGCCGTCCCCGCGCCAAACCGGGGTGAGAGCGCTGCGTACATCCAAACCACAGCGATGCCAATCAGAAATCCCCACACGTTGAAGCCGATGATCTGCTCTGTTGTAACAGGAGGCCTGTTCAGAGCCCTCATGGCTTCATTCCACTGTTCAGCCAGGATGGCGCCGTTCAGTATACCCTCGAATACGTTCACGACGACTCCGGCTGCAAGGCCACACAAGATAATGCGTCCTAAGTTCATAGTGGGGAACAGTCTACATGAACGGGGGCCGGGCGTAAAGGGGTTTACACCAACGGGGTTTACACCAGCGCGGTTGGACGCCTGCTCCAGGACTTTCCCTTGTCCTTGGCGATAGATTCCATGTCCTTCACATAGCTCCCGGCCTGCGTCAGCACGTGATGGAGATCGTTGCCGATGCTGATGAAGGTGAATCCCTTTTCGAGAAACTCACCGACGCGCGCCGTTCCGAACAGGAACAATCCAAGAATCACGTTGTTCTTGCGCGCCTCCTCGACCAGCTTTTGCGTCGCCGCGCCCAGTTCCGGGGACGTGTACATGTGCGGGAATTCATACGACTCGTAGAGTCCCATGGACATGCACAAATCATTTTGACCGAGGAAAAGAATATCGACCCCAGGGACAGCAGCGATTTCCTCCATGTTCGCGATACACGATGCGGTCTCGACCTGTAGCGCGACGATGATATTGTTGTTGGCGTTGCCGACATAGCCTAGCAGCCCGGCCTTGTTGGTGCTGCGCTGCGGGAAATAGACGGAGCGCGTCCCAATCGTAGGATAGCGGGCACAACTGACCGCCTGGCGCGCTTCGTCGGCGCTGTTGATATAAGGGATCAGAACGCCGTCGGCGCCGAGATCGAGAGCCTGCTGGATGCCGCCGCGGTCGTGGAAACCGGCGACACGAACCATCGACTTGGCTCCGCCGCTGCCGATGGCTCCGATCATCGCCGAGAGTTTCTCGAAGCCCATAGGGCCGTGTTGCGTATCTACGAGCAGCCAGTCGTAACCGCTGTGCGCCAGCTGTTCGGCGACCGTGGGACTGTGCGAATTGACGAACAGCCCCATCTTAGGAATTCCGGCCCGCAGTTGGTTCTTGAATTCGGCGCCGGAGGTAGTCTCGCTCATGATAACGTTTTCTCCTCAAGGGTGGAATGGAAGCAAACCAATGCAGAATAGCGGAACCGCGCGTTCTCCGTCAAAGCATGTCAAGGTGAAGAGTGACGACTATGCAGGATTTCGGACTATGGCGGATTTCTCCGTCACATCTCGGCCAAACCTGATTCCTGGGCGGTAGCATTCGGCATAGTCTGGGCGCCCTGGCCAGGAACTTGAGCCGGGACGAATCGCCGGCGAGGTGCTTACTCCTGCCGAAGAGCAATCACCGGATCGACTGTTGCAACTCGCCGCGCCCGAACCGCAATGGCAGCGAAAGCGGTGAGAATCAAGAGTCCGGTCACCGAAGCATACACAAATGGGTCGTTCGGACTCATCTCATAAAGCACGGTCGTAAGTAGCCGCGCGGCTGCGGTGGCGGCCCCCAGCCCGGCGGCGATTCCAAGTGCCACAGGCAACAACCCTTGCTTCGCGATGAGCTCGATAACCTGCATTGGTTGGGCGCTCCGCCGGATGGGAGTCGTTCAGAATGCGTGAAAGAATTGTAAAACGTGACGATCAAATGATGAGTGCCTGTTACCACGCTAAATTCCACCAATGCTCTCCCGAAGAACTCTGATCGGCGCGGCGGCGGTCGCGTTGAGGACTAGTGGGAGTCGCGCCGATCCACTTCTATGTCGGCACTTCCTGCCGGGACGGCGTCGAGTCTGTGAAACATCCGACGTTGCCTGGATTTTGCTCTAATGTGTTTCCTGGATTCGTAGGGATGATCGCGATAAGGCGGATTATCAATACCAATCGGCTTGCCCGCCCTGGGTCCATGTACGAGGTCGTTCGGTTTTCCCATACTATGACGATCTACAGTCGCACGAAGAATTGTAGATCGTCAAGGCGTGCAGTATGGGGCGGTTATCCATGGTCCGCTTCAGTATTTCCATCATGAAGTGATAACTCGTTTTAACGACGTAGTATTTGCCGATCCAGAGTAAAGCAGCCTACAACGGATTACTCGCCATATCGGGCGACCAGGCAGGACTGATTGATCCGCAAGAGCGTTCGGGCCAACAGCGAGCGCCGTCGGCGACCAGAAAGTTAACCTACATGGATGGACAAAACCCTTCACGATGCGTGGCACGCGCTACGGCGTCTGCGGCGCAGTCCCGGCTTCACGGTCGCGGCGCTGCTTACCCTGGCTCTGGGGATTGGTGCTAACGCCCTGATCTTCAGCGTCGTGAATGCGGTCTTTCTGCGCCCGCTCACGTATCACGATCCGGACCGCCTGGTTTGGGTCACGGAGTTTTTCCCGAAATTCAATCGCTCCATGGTGCCTGCTCCCGAGTACGTGGCCTGGAAGCAGCAGAGTGCGCTCTTCGAGCGCATGGAGGCGATGGCGACCGTTGGTGCCAATCTGACCGGCGCTGGACGCCCCGCTGAACGCGTCCAAGCCGCCCATGTCACTCCGGGCTTCTTTGCGATGCTAGGAATCTCGCCGCGCCGGGGCTCCGGTTTCGATCCGACCGATGGCGCGCGTCACCTCCCGGTAGCCATTCTGAGTGACGCGCTGTGGCGCGGCTATCTGCAGGCCGATCCCGGCATTCTCGGCAAGAGCGTCAGTCTGAATGCCAAGCCGTTTACGGTCATAGGAGTGGTGCCGCCTGGTTTCGTCCACCCTGATGGCGCAAACGTCGCGGTCTGGTTGCCGGATGCCGTCCTGCCTGCCGCTACCGTGCCGAGCCGCAATCCCCAGTCGGTCCACGTGATTGGTAGGCTCAAACCCGGGGTCACCGTGGAGCAGGCACGCGCCGAACTGGAACGGATCACTCGGAGCATGGATGATCAATATCCAGCTCCCTGGGCGGCTTACCATGCAGCCGCCACGGTCCGAGTCGCTTCGCTGCAAGAACAGTTGACCGCGGAGTCCGAAACGGCGACTGCCGTGTTGATGGGCGCCGTCGGTTTTCTGCTGTTGATCGCGTGTGCCAACGTCGCCAACCTTTTCTTGGCCCGCGCCGTGACGCGCCGCAAGGAGATCGCCATGCGTACCGCGATCGGAGCCGCCAGGCGAGACATCGTTCGCATGCTGCTCGCTGAAAGCCTGCTGTTAGGGGCGCTGGGAGGCTCGCTCGGTGTCACGTTTTTGTTTTGGGGGAGAGACGCAGTGAAGTTTCTGGTCCCTCAGGCATTAGCGCAGGGGATTCCCATTGACTGGCGCGTGCTAGCATTCACAGCCGCTTGCTCTGTCGTGGCGGGGCTGCTCTTCGGATTGGCGCCGGCACTCTCGGCCTCGCGCATCGATGTGAATGCGGGGTTGAAGGAGACTTCCATCCGTTCTGGGGGACGCTTACCAGCTTTCATGACAGCGGGCCAGATCGCGCTTTCGCTGGTGTTGCTGGCCGGCGCAGGTTTGATGATTCGTAGCTTACTGATTTTGGCCTCGACTCATCCGGGTTTCGACGCTCGCAATGTCATGACGGCCACCGCGATGTTGCGGCCGGTTGATGTTTATGGCCCCTCGAAGCAGGTCGAGTTTTTCGATCGGATGCTCGCCGGCATTGGGAAGTTGCCGGGCGTCCGCTACGCCGCGGTGACCAGTTCGCCTCCTATGGCGCAATTCACTGCGATTGAAAGCGGACTGCGGGGCGATGACGGACGGAGAATCGACGATGCTGTCTCGGTCGCATCCGTCAGCGCGCAATATTTTCAGACGCTCGGAATTCCACTCATATCTGGCCGCTTCTTCGACCTGCGCGACAGCCGTGATGGAACTCCCGTCGCCATAGTAAACCAAACCCTGGCGCGCCTGCTTTTTCCGGGGCGTGACCCGCTGGGCCGGCGAATCGGTTCGAGGACTACGGTCGTTGGCGTAGTGGCCGATATCCGTCATCGCGCGCTCGACGACAAGGTTTCGCCCGCGTTGTTCTTGCCGTTCGAGCAATCGCCCTCGCCGTGGATCACCGTGCTGGTGCGTGGCGCCGGTGATCCCTCTGGGCTGGCCTCCTCGGTCCGTCGGGTGGCGCAGACGGTAGATCCCAGTCAGCCGCTGTTCGACGTAGAGTTGCTCGAGCACAGGATCTCGGAGTCGCTGGCGAAGCGTCGCGAGCGTGCCACCGTCTTGGGAGCGGTTGCCGCTCTCGCTCTGCTCATTGCCGTGGTGGGAATCTACGGCGTGATGTCCTATTTTGTGGCGCAGCGAACGCACGAAATCGGCCTTCGCATGGCGTTGGGCGCGGACCGGAGCGACGTGCTGCGAATGGTGGTGAAAGCCGGATTGCGAATGGCCGCTTTCGGCATATCGATCGGTCTGGCCGGCGCGCTGCTCGTCACGCGGGTACTCAGAACGTTTCTGTACGGAATCGAGTCCAATGACAGGATCACCTTTTGTCTAGTCTGCGCGATTCTGGGAGCGGCGGCGTTTCTTGCTACCTATCTGCCCGCACGCCGCGCCGCTACGGTGGACCCGATGGCGGCGCTGCGCCGGGAATAGCTCGCGGGGCGGTTGGCAATCGATTACAGAAGCGCGTCGGCAAGGTGCGCGAAACTCCCTTCTACAATCCTGGGATTGATCGTCTCTGACGGCGTAATGTCGATCTAGGTCGCTACATCCCAACCCGGCGCCGATCTGTGATTACCCGCCACATGGGCGACTGATCCATTACGGATGTCTATCAGCAACTTGAGCCGCGGTGAATCGACGAGGGTGCCTACTCGTCGCGCAGAGCAATCACCGGATCGACTGTTGCAGCTCGTCGCGCCGGAACCGCAATGGCAGCGACCGCGGTGAGAATCAAGAGTCCGGTCGCCGAAGCGTACACAAATGGGTCGTTCGGACTCATCTCATAAAGCACGGTCGTAAGCAGCCGCGCGGCTGCAGTGGCGGCCCCCAGCCCGGCGGCGATTCCAAGCGCCACAGGCAAAAACCCTTGCTTCGCGATGAGCTCGATAACCTGCATTGGTTGGGCGCCCAGAGCGACCCGAATGCCTACCTCACGGCGGCGCTGATCGACCACGTAGGACAGAACTCCGTACAGGCCAGTCGCGGCGAGCAGGAGCGCCGCCAGCCCGAAAAACATCATCAACTGCATGGACAGCCGCCTTCTCGCTAACGAATCGGAGAGACGCTGCTCCATCGTAGCTGTGCGTGTCAACGGAAGGAGAGGATCGAGCTGGGCGAGTTCATACCGGACCGCTGGAATCATCGCAAGCGGGTCCGCCGCTGTCTTTATCGTGAATGTCATGGCGGTGCCGGCTCTCTGAGTCGCCGCATGATAGATCGACATCTCTGGCGGTGCGGAAAGGTCGCGTAGTTTCACCGAGCCAACCACTCCCACAATCGTGGCAGTCAGATCGGGTTCAACTCCGGTAACCTGCTTCCCGATTGGAGCTTCGCCGTTCGGAAAGAACTTCAGGGCGGTGGCCTCATCGATAATCGCCACCGGCGGCGCGTCCGCCGTGTCGGCGCGCGTGAAGTAGCGTCCGCGAAGCAGCGGCACTCCCAGCGATTCGAAATAGCCTGGCAGGCTCCGGGCGGGCCGCAACATCGGCTGAGGCGCACTGGGATCGACTGGGCGGCCTACCACGCGAAGAGGGCTTCCACCCGGGCGTCCACCGAACGGAATCCGATTGGCGGCCCCGGCGGAGATGACGCCGGGAATCGCCTGGATACGCGACCGGAGCGCTTCATAAAAGGCGATTCTCCGCACTGGCTCGCCATAGTGAGCTACGGGTAACAGCAGTTCGAATGTCAATACGTTCTTGGCGTTGAATCCCGGCGCCGCGTGCTGGACACGCAGAAAACTGCGAATCAGAAAACCGGCGCAGATGAGCAACACAAGCGATGCCGCAACCTCGAGCGCGACCATTGATTCGCGAAACCGTCGCCGCCCTGCCGTGCCTCCGCGCGCCGACTCCTTGAGCACGTCATTCAGGCCAATGCTGGTCGTTAGCGCTGGAACCAAACCAAAGAGAACGCTCGCGAGAGCCGACACCCCGATCGCGAAAGCCATCACCCAGCCATTTACTCCAACCCCCGCGACACGAACCAGATCATTGGGTCCGTAGACTTCGAAAAGCTTCAGAAGCGCGGACGCGATCGCAACTCCGAGGGCCCCCGAGACCGCGGCGATCACCAGGCTCTCGGTCATGAGCTGCCAGACCACTCGCGCGCGACCGGCGCCGAGGGCGGCTCGGATGCTTATCTCTTTTCTCCTTGCGGAGGCGCGGGCGATCAGCAGATTGGAAACGTTGGCGCAAGCGATGAGCATCAACACGCCGACAGCCGCTAACAGAAACAGTAGTGGCTGACGAAGATTGCCCGCCACCGTGGACGCAAGGTCTGTGGCATGCAGAGAAAAACCCATGTTCTTGGGATAGCCGTCAGGATACAGAGCGGACAGCCTGGAAGTCACGGCCGCGAGTTCTTCTGTGGCCTGGGCGACCGTAACGCCCGGCTTCATCCGCCCGATCACGTCGATATACTTTCCGCCGCGAGTGACGGGCGCCTTATCCTTGGGTTGAAAGCTCAGTGGCGCCCAGAGATCCCAGGCGGTCCCGAGATAACCCAGGATAGGGCGCGAGACAGCCGATACGCGATAGCTTTCCCGATTGATTTCGACGGAAGTGCCGACGATGTTCGGGTTCGCGCCGAATCGGCGCCGCCAAAAGCTCTCAGAGATCACGACCACGCGATGCTTGCCATAGTCCTCTTCCTCAGCCGAAAACGGACTACCCAGGATGAGCTTTACATCCAGCATGGGAAAGATGCTCGCCGACACACGCAGGCCGGATACGGCCTCGGCTGCTCCCGTTTCGGTGAGCGTGAACTCGCCGGAGGCGATGCCGGCAAGGTGAGAGTACGAGCTGGTCATGGCGCGGAGGTCGTCCAACTCCACAGGAGCAAGCTGCATCCCGGTGATGTTGAACTTGATGAAGTTCTCGGTGATCCTGACGAGTTGTTCGGGGTCGCGGTAAGGCAGGGGATGGAGAACCAGCGCATCGAACACCGAGAAAATCGCGGTGTTAGCGCCGATTGCGACCGCGAGGATCAGGATGGCGGTGGCGGCGAAGCCCGGGTTTCGAGTCAACTGGCGCAGAGCGTACCGCATGTCGAGCCAGATGTGGGACAGCGCGCCATGGGACCGCATGTCCGCTTTGCCTGCAAACTCACGCACCCTCGGAAGCCTTCTCGATAATTCCAAGGAAAGCCGCGGCCAATCCATCTGCTCATTCGCATCGCGCCAGGCGTCCCCGGCGGCGGATCCGTCCCGAATGAGCGATTCATAACGCTGTTCGAGATCCTGCGCCAATTCCTCTACCAGGCTGACGTCTGGCGAGAGGCGATGGAGTTGACTCTCTACGTGCGCCTTGAAATTACGCATCCTGCAACCCCGCCGTCAGACGGATGCCCTGCAGAAACTCCGCCCAACTGGAACGCTGTTGGGCTAGTTCACGGCGACCGGTTGCCGTCAGTGTGTAAAATCGCCTTCGCCGTTCGCCGGCTGCTTCCACCCACCGGCCCTTGATAAACCCCCTGCTTTCGAGCCGATATAACACCGGGTAAAGCGACGCCGGGAGGAAACTGATTGAGCCGCGGGACCGCCGCTCTATTTCACACGCGATTTCGTAGCCATGCCTCGGCCGGTCCTCAAGCTGCGCGAGGATCAGGAATTCGGCGCTACCATTCTTGCGAGCTCGATCGGTTGTGGACTCGTCAGTGGGCATATATTTCGATCCACTATATGTTATCACAACCGTTAGTGCGGGCGCTACGCAATGGCGTCCGCAAGGCGGGCACTGGCTACCGAGCCGACGGCCGTGACAGTCATAGGAACGTCTGCCAGACTGGATCTATTCACTCCGGAGGGCAACCACCGGATCGACGCGCGACGCGCGGCGCGCGGGAACGAAACAGGCCAACGCTGCCACCGCCAGGAGAATGAGAGATACCACGCTAACAGTTGGGACATAATCGGGCCGGAAGCCGTAAAGCAGGCTGGTCATCGACCGCGCCGCGATTGCCGCCAGGACTAGACCAATGACAAGTCCGGTGAGCGTCAAGGCCAAGCCTCGCTTACTGAAGGAGAGCAATATCTCGCTGGGCTTCGCGCCTAATGCCATCCGCACGCCGATCTCGTTCGTGCGCTGTGTCACGGCGTAGGAGAGTACTCCGTAGATTCCCAGCGATGCGAGTAGCAGTGCAAGCAGAGCGAATGCGCTTAACAGCGCCGTGCTTTGCGAAGACGTTGACAGCTGGCGGTCAACGATCTCTTCCATCGTCTGGATACGCGCCACAGGTTGATTCCTGTCA
>Ga0187893_10003259_pt1 | contig 33338 bp, 32 predicted proteins | sample MA1701074metaG_FD_139574 | JGI IMG/M metagenome (GOLD analysis project Ga0187893, IMG submission 139574) | White microbial mat communities from a basaltic lava cave in the Kipuka Kanohina Cave System on the Island of Hawaii, USA - MA170107-4 metaG ...
GCACCCCACCTCGACCAAGCCCTGCAACTTTTGCGCGCGCACGCGCAAAAGTTGCAGGCAAACGGCGTTCCGGACACCCACAGAACCGATGGTCTTTCGGTTTTGCGCGCCAGCGCGCAAAACCGACAGCACGCAGGCAGTGGACGACGTCGGGCGTCGGGTGGCGAAAGACTCAGACCCACCGATGACCTCGAGCGGCGCGCGGATCGCCTGACTAAATTGGCGGCATTGGGACTAACCCTGCACAGTGCAGGAAAAATGGGCCCGCCACCGCCGGGCGGGACGTCGGATCCGGCGGCGAGGGGCGGGCGGGGAGGGTGGGGATGGGTAGCCTGGCGGGATGGCTGGGCTGATCAACTGGTGTGGAGAGGTGCCGCGGTTGCGGCGGCCGATGTTGTTGACGGCGTTGGAAGGGTTCGTGGACTCGGGGGCGGCGGCGTCCACGGCGGGGATGTTCCTGCGCCACCGGTGGAAGTCAGAGGTGGTTGCGACGTTCGACCGGGACGCGTTCATCGACTTCCGCGCGCGGCGCCCAAGCGCCGTGGTCAGCGGCGGGGTGGTGCGAAGGGTCGAGTGGCCGGAGCTCGAGTTGCTGGTGGCAACCCTCGACGGGCCGCACGATGCGCTGCTCCTGATGGGTCACGAGCCGGACATGGGTTGGGAAGCGTTCTGCGACACCATCGCCAAGCTCTGCGAGCAGACCGGTGTCGAGCGGATGATCAGCCTCGGCGCGTACCCGGCGGCCGTGCCGCACACGCGCCCCGTTCGCATTCTTCATGCCGTGAACGTCGCCGCGGAGGATCTCGCTCACGACCTCCCAACTACACCGGACTATACGGGGCCGGTCGGGATCGGGACGGTGCTGCAGCATGCGCTCGCGGGCGTGGACATTCCCGCGATCGGGCTGTGGGCGGAGATCCCGCACTACATCGCGGCGTCGCCGAACCCCTCGGGAGCGTTGGCGCTGGCCCAGGCGGTGGCGCGGATGTTCGGGTCTGTCATCGACACCACCGAGCTGGAGGCCGCGTCGAAGCTTCATATCGAACAGGTCGAGCGGGCTGTCGGCGAGCACGAGGAGGCCCGCCACATGGTCAAAGCCCTCGAGGTCCACGTCGATCTCGGCGGCGACGGGGACGACGGCCTGCCGACCGGCGAGGACATCGCCGCCGAGATCGAGCGCTTCTTCCGCCAGCAATCCGACTGATAGGGGCATGGCGGGTGGTTTGCGTCGGCGTGGGCGGAAGGACAGCCGCGTCCTGGCGAGGTTGGTGCTCGGTGCTAGCGCGCTCGGTGACGATGCGCGGTGTTGGACGTGCGCGGTGCCCCGGTCGAGCCGGGTGTGACGTGTCCAGGCGTCGTTCCTGTCTCCAGAGGTATCCGCTGACCCGCGGACGCCCACGCGGGAAACCTGGAGGCACCCAGTGCGTGCTCCACGCCTTACGCCAACTACGCGGGAAAGTCGGCTGCGGTGGCTGGGCGCACGGTGGATCCAGGCTTACGCATCGACGACAAGGTCAGTGGTCCAGTTCAGCTGTCGCAGTTGCAGGTCGAGCGCGCGCCGCTCCGCCGCGAGCCGGTCGGCCTTGTCACGCAACTCCTTCACGTCGAGCGTTGCGACCTCGCGGATCTCGGACAGACCGTAGCGCCGCATCCGCTCGCCGGCGTGCTCAGCCGCCTCCTTCAGAAGCCGGGCGCGCGCACCCAACTCTTCCCGTCGGGCGAGTACCTCGGTTACCGTCGTACCGTCGGCCATGCGCGTCGCCGCGTTGGTGGTGTTCACCGCGACGATGAGCCGCCGGATCCGAGCCAGGACGCGATCGGCCTCCTCCAGGAGGTCGCTCGGGTCCTCGGCGGGGACCTCACCGTCTTGAACGCGAGCGTTCTCGGCAATGCGCCGCTTGAGGTCGGCAAGGCGCTGTGGAATTGCGCATGGATGTGCGATGAAACCAGCCGCTCCGGGAGCGAAATGAGCGGAGCGCTCGCCGCCCGGCCATGTCCAATGGCCGGTGGCGGCGGCGCCGAGGCACACCCTCACTGGCCGACGAGGCCGATGTGCGGGAGACGGGTTAGCTGGTCAGGTGTGCGAGGCGGACCTTGCCGTGGGCGCAGAGGCGGCCGTCGGCGTCGGTCACGCGGACCTCCCAGATCTGGACGGTCCGGCCGCGTTGCACCGGGGTTGCCTCGGCGCGCAGCGATCCCGAGCTGGCGGGGCGGATGAAGTCCGTCTGGTTGCTGACGCCCACCACCCGGGTCTCGCTGTCAGGGCCGAGCCACGTGAGCGCGGCGACGCTGGCGAGCGACTCGATGATCGAGGCGTAGACGCCGCCGTGCACGATCCCGTAGGCCTGGTGGAGCTCGGGGCGGACGGGGGTGACCGAGACCACGCGGTCGGGCGTGGCCTCGACCAGCTCGGTCCCTAGGTACTCGTCGAACTTGCTGGTCCCAAGATCTTCTAGGCGCATAGAGGGCACCCTACCGCCTGGGAGCTACTCACTCTGGGGCATCAGGATCCATAGCGCGATGTACAGCAGGATCTGCGGGCCTGGCAGCACACAGGACAGAACGAACAAGAGCCGCACGAGCCCGCGCGAGACGCCGAGGCGGTCGGCGATGCCCGCGCACACTCCCGCGATCATGCGGCCTTTGACGGGACGGGTCAGCGAGTTCATGCGGTCCTCCTCGTGCGGGCGGTCCTACCCTGCCCGTCATGTAATCACGGAAAGCTCGACGTGCCCCATCTCGCCTAACGGGAACCGCCGCCCCGCCACCTCAAGCGTCCGCTGGCCTTTAGGAGTGCCGATCAGCGGCAAGCGTCTCAACCTATCGGGGACCGACACTTGGAGGTGGGCCCACCCGCCGGAGGACCAGCGCCGCCCGTCAAGCCCGTAGTAGTCGAGCACCGCGGCGCTGGGCGACGCGACGGCGACCATCGCGAAAGACCCATCCGAGAACGCGACGAACGACTCGATCGTGGGGGCGTCGTAGACCGAGTGGCGGTAGCGGATCGCGAAAGAGCCCGACGCGGGCAACGCGGCGGAGGCGAGCGGCTGCCCACCGTCACCGGCAACGACGACAGAGCCCCCGGGCGAGGGCGAGCCCCGAGCGGCGTCGCGGTTCTCCTCGTAGTAACGGCGAGCCCCGGGGTGCAGCTCGACCGGCGCCGTCACCTGTGGAGCAGTCTCCAAGTCGAGGTTCGCCGCCTCGGGATGGACCCGCGCGAGCTCGTCGGAGTGGTCGAAGAGCAGCTTGGTCAGCTGGTAGGCCAGCTCGTCGTCCATCGACTCGTGCACCATCAGGTAGTTCGGCACACCGATCGTCGGGATGTCGGCGCCTATCCCCGAGTACGTCTCAGCCGGGATCGCGGACGCGAGGTAGGTCTCGCCATAGGCGCGCTGGAGGGCCTCCAGGTACGCCGCCGTCGGCAAGAGCACCATCTCGCTGGTCGAGGCGAGGTCGGTGATCCCGCCCGTCGGCAGGCCGCCCGACCAGAAGAACGCGTCGATGGCGCCGTCCCGCAAGGCCTGCACGGACTCGCCGACGCCGAGCTGAGCCCGCTGGATGCCCCGTTCGGGGTCGATGCCGGCGGCCTCGAGGATCCGCAGCGCGATGACCTCGGTGCCCGAGTTGGGTGACCCGACGGAGACCCTCCGCCCGCGCAACTGGTCAACGGTCGTGATGCCCCGATCGCGGGTCGTGGCGACTTGGGTGTAGTTGACGTAGAGGTTGGCCAGCGCTCGCGTGGGCACCGGCTCGCCGAACGCCGCCTCGCCGTTGACCGCGTCCACCGCGGTGTCGGCCAGGCTGAAGGCGATGTCCGTGCCTTGGTCGGCGATGAGCAGCAGGTTGTCGACCGACGCGGAGGTGACCTCGGCGGTGGCCTCGTACCCGGGGAGGTGCCGCGTGATCGTGTCGGCGATCCCGCCGCCGTAGACGAAGTAGACGCCGCTCGTCCCACCCGTGGCGATCGACAACCGCTGCGGCCCGCCAGCGGGGCTCGACGTGCAGCTGGCGAGGAACACCAAAAGCACGACAATTCTCATGCGAGGTTCCTTTCCCGCGAAAGGCGGACGACATGAACGGCGAAGGCGGCGGCGAGCGCGCCGAGCCCGGCGGCGGCCGGCACCGGCTCCAGCGTGAGGAGGAGAAGCGCGGCCGCGATGGCGAGGCAGCGCTCCGGCCAGCCGGCGGGACCGAGCAGCCAACCACCGGTCGCGACCGCCAGGGCCGCGACGGCGGCGGCCGAGGCGGCGAGCGCGAGAAGGACGGCCACCGGCGGGGCCTGGAGGAGGATGCCCTCGCCGTGCGGCGACAGGACGAACGAGAACGGCACGAGGAACGCGGGGAGGGAGTACCTCCACGTCGTCATCATCGTGCGGAACGCGTTCGCGCCCGTGATCGCCGCCGCCGCGACCGCCGACAGCGCGGTCGGCGGCGTGACCTCAGACAGCACCGCGAAGTAGAAGATGAACATAAAGGCGGCGAAGGGCTCGACCCCAAGGCTGGTCAGCGCCGGCCCCACGATCACCGCCGCGATGATGAACGACGCGGTCACCGGGACCGCCAAGCCCAGCACGAGCACGGCGATCGCCGAGTACAGCGCGGTCAGCCAAAGCCTGGAAGAGGCCAGCGCCACGATGATCGAGCTGAGCTTCAACCCCAGCCCGGTCAGCGTCACCACCCCCACGATGATCCCCGCGGCGGCGCAGGTCGCCGCCACCGGCAGCACCGACCTCGCGCCCGCCGCGAGCGACTCGCACAGCCGGCGCGGGGTCATCCTGGCCGCCGGGTCCAAGAACGAGAGGGCCACCGCGGCGCCGATGGCGTACGTGACCGCCCGGAACGGGGACAGGCCGGCGGCCATCAGGCCGACGATGAGCAGCAGCGAGCTGAAGTGGTAGCCGTACCGCAGCAGCAGCCTACCCAGTGGCGGCGCGCAGGGTACCTGCCGGCCGACCGCGGCGGTCAAGTGGCGGCGCGCGTCGATCTGGATGGCCAGGATGATCCCCAGGTAGTACAGCAGGGTGGGGATCATCGCGTAGCCGAGCACCCGCAGGTAGCTCACCCCCAGAAGCTCGGCGATGATGAAGGCGGCGGCACCGAGCGTCGGAGGGGAGAGGATCGCGCCGATGCCCGCCGCGGCCAGGACCCCACCACCCTCCGTCGGTGGATAGCCGGCCCTGCGCAGGATCGGCCACCCGACCGACCCCAGCGTCACCGTCGTCGCGACGCCCGAGCCCGAGACCGTGCCGAGCAGGAAGCCGGCCAGGGTGACCGTGCGGCCAGGGCCGGCGGAGGACCGGCCGAACGCCGCGAGGCTGAGGTCGATGAAGAACCTCCCCGCTCCGGAGTAGTCCAGGACGGCGCCGTAGAGCGTGAAGAGCACGATGTAGGTGGCCGCGACGTCGAGCGGCACGCCGAAGATGCCCTCGATCCCGATGTAGGTCTGGCCCACGACCCGCGCGAGGTCGTACCCACGGTGCCCCAGCAGGTACCCCGCGGGGATGAGGTCGCCGCCGAACGCGTACGCCAAGAAGGCGATGCAGATGGCGGGCAGCACCCACCCGACCGTCCGGCGAGTCGCCTCCAACACGAACCCGGCGGTCAAGACCCCGGCCAGCAGGTCCAAGGGTGTCGGCCGCACCGCCCGGCGGGCGAACTCGTCGAAGGTCACGACCGGGTAGGCGACGGCAGCCAGCGCGAGCCCGGCCAGCGCCCAATCGACCGCCGTCGGCCGCTGGCTGGCCGACGGTCGCGCTCGGTAGGCCAGAAAGGTCATCGCGAGCGCGACCGCGAGGAACCCGCTGCGGTACTGCAGCGCGGGCAACGGCCTGAACACCCACCACAGCGCCGCGACCGACAGCCCGATCCCCGCGGCCGCCACGACCTTGGCCGCCACACCGCCCAGAACGCGGGCCCGCTTCTCGGCGTCCAGGTCCGCCAGCTGGTCCCTCACACCCTCCACCCCGCAATGAAAGCACGTGAGCCGGTCACGGGGCAGGAGGGTAGCCCCTCGCGTCATGCTGTATACTGCGCTGGATATGCCATCGACGCGGACGCAGGTCTATCTCACCGCGGAGCAACGGGCCCGGGTCGAAGCCCGGATGCGGCGCGAGCGGAAGAGCCTTGCCCAGGTGGTACGGGACGCCCTCGACGCGTACCTGTCCGACGACGAGGGGTTCGACCGCGTGGTGAACGATACCTTCGGAGCACTCCCGGACCTCGAGGTCCCATCACGAGATGAGTGGGACCGTGGGTTCTGATCGGCTCGTCGACACCGACATCTTTGTCGACCAGCTTCGGGGGGCCGCAAAGCTCCCCGCCACCGCCCGTGATAGCTGCTACTCCGTCATTACTCGGTGCGAGCTGCTCTCGGGCAAGCGCACCGATCAAGCCACGATCGATGCGCTCCTCGAGCCTTTCCGAGAGCTATCCGTGAACAGGGTGGTCGCCGATCGGGCGGGCCTCCTGCGACGGACGGTGGGTATCGCCACGCCCGATGCGCTCATCGCCGCAACCGCGCTCGCCCACGGTCTCACCGTGGTAACGCGAAACGAGCGCCACTTCGCCCGTGTACCGGGTCTACAGGTCGAGCTGACCCGGTAAGCTGCGCGCCTCTTAGGGGTTGCTGGCGGTGCGTGGGGGTTGGTCGCGGCGGGTTTCGTCGGCGCCGTCGCCCGCGAAGCCGTCGACGACGCCCTTGGCGCGTTGGCTGGCGTCGCGGATCTTGCCGGCGTGCTTGCCGCCCGTGCGCTTGTCGACCTCGCGGCCGAGCCGGTCGATGCCCTCGTCGATCTTGGTATTGTGCTTTTGAGCGAGCTTGCGTGCCTTGCCTTGGTTCTTCGGGCTGAGTATCGCGTCCTTGGCCTTCTGGATGAAACCCATGCGGATGCCCCTGTCGATAGGCGTTGTGTGGAGGTCTACCCGGTTCGTGCTCACACGAAAAGTGCCCGGTCGACCGGCGACCTTTACATCGAGGCAAGGGTCGCGCTACGGTTCCGGTGGTCTTAAGTTTGCGGGGACCGCGGCGCGCTCTCACGTAAGACAAGACCACCGGCCTCGTCTAACCCCGGCGGTGGCGAGCCCGGTCGATGGTCGGTCCCAAGGGTCGACCGCGGTCCTCTTCTGCCCAGGTGGCAGCCGGTCGCGGTCGACCTGGCGGACATTCGGCCCTATGCGTCCGGGGCGGGGTTGTAGCGGTAACCGACGCCGCGGACGGTCTGGAGGGTGGCGGCGGCGGGGCCCAGCTTGCGGCGCAACCTGAAGATCAGGTGCTTCACGTGGACGTCGTCTTCGGACGCGTCGCACCCCCACGTCTCACGCGCGAGCAGGCGCATGCGGCAGACGATGTGGGGGCGGCGGACCAAGGCCGCGAGGAGGGCGAACTCGCGCTCCCCAAGGGCCACGGCGTCGCCTGAGACCTCGGCGGCGTGGTGGTCGGGGTCGAGCGTGATCGGGCCGGTCATCGGTAGGTCGCCGCCGTTGATCCAGCCACGCCGGCTGGCCCATCCGTCGATACAGCGGATGAGGTCACCGGTGCGGAAACGCTCCGGCATGATGGAAACGCTGAGGCCGGCTTGCTCGTAGGCGGTCGCGGTCACTGGTCCGACAGCCGCGACCGCGACCCGTTCGCGCAGCGCGGACCCGAGTCGCGCGAGCTGCCCCATCTCGTTCGCGATGACCAGGAGGTTGCGCACCGCGGGGGCGCTCGTGCTGACGACCACGTCGATGTCGCCCCGGATGATGCGCCGGATGAGGTCACGGGCCGGTCCACGGTCCTCAGGCAGGACGCAGCGGTAGGCCGAGACGCGCAGCACCGTGACCTTGCGCCGATCGAGCTCGCTGTACGCGCGGCCGTCGTCGGTGCTGTGTACCTGGATGGCGACGGTCTCGCCGGGCTCGACGCGTGGGACCAGCCAGGCCGCGACGTCGGCGTCGGTCTCTTGAGGCGAGACGTACAGCGGCTTGACGCCCATCGCGCGCAGCGCGCCCGCCGCCTTCGGGCCGCGGGCCACGACGCTCGCTTGGAGGAGCAGTTGGCGTAGGGCCTCTCCCCGCTTGTGGGTATCGGCGGCCTCGACCCATGCCCGTGTTCCCGCGCCGGTCGACGCCGCCACCCACGAGGGGCTCGCGGCCAGTACGGCATCGGTTGCCGAGAGTAACTCCGCGTCAGACTCGGGAGGGACCGTTGCGACGGTCGGCCCCCAGGTCACGACCGCGCCCTTGCGCTCAAGCGCCTCGCTGAGCTCCACCCCCTTGCGCGCGCTCGTGACACCGACGCGTAGCCCCTGCATAACAGGCAGGATCGGCGTCGACTGTTCGGATGGAGCTACGGTGCCGTTTCGGGCATGTGAACGATCTGTCGCACGCCACCAAGCGTTGCCTGATCCGTAACATGAGGCGGCACCGGGCGAAACGCACGGCGGCTGTCCTTGTGGTATGCCCGCCGCGCTTAATATCCGCGCCCGCACACGCCGCTGGATCGAACACTGGGACCCGGACAACGAGGAGTTCTGGGCCGTCCAGGGACGCGCCGTGGCCCGGCGCAACCTCGCCTTCTCGATCTTCGCCGAGAGCCTGGGGTTCTCGGTCTGGCTGCTGTGGAGCGTCGTCGCCGTCAGGCTGCCGGATGCGGGGTTCGCCTTCTCGACCAGCCAGCTGTTCACGCTCGTCGCCGTTCCCGCGCTCGTCGGCGCGACGGTCCGGTTCCCCTATACGTTCGCGGTCGCGCGGTTCGGCGGCCGCAACTGGACGATCTTCAGCGTCCTCGCCTTGGCCGTTCCTTGCCTTGCACTGGTTGGGCTGGTGACGAGCCCTGGTGCGCCCTACTGGGCGTTCCTCGTGGCGGCGGGGCTCGCGGGATTGGGCGGCGGCAACTTCGCCTCGAGCATGGCGAACATCTCCTACTTCTACCCTGAGGGAAAGAAGGGGCTGCCGCTCGGCCTCAACGCCGCCGGCGGGAACCTCGGCGTGAGCATCGTGCAGCTGCTCGTGCCCGCGCTCGTCGTCCTCCCCCTGTTCGGCGCTCCCCAGGGTGGTTCCCAGAGCGGTGACGGCCAGCTGTGGCTCCAGAACGCCGGGCTCTTCTGGATCCCCTTCATCCTCGTCTCGGCCGCGTGCGCATGGTTGTTCATGGACAACCTGGCCACCGCGCAGTCCAAGTTCTCGGACCAGGCGGTCATCGTGCGCCGCCCGCACACCTGGGTCATGTCGTGGCTGTACCTGGGGACCTTCGGGTCGTTCATCGGGTTCTCCGCGGCCTTGCCGCTGCTCGCGAACCTGCGGTTCCCTGACTCGGGCGCGGCGGGGCTCGTGTTCCTCGGCCCGCTGATCGGCTCACTGGTCCGCCCGCTGGGAGGAGCGCTGGCCGACCGGTTCGGCGGCGCCCGCGTCACGCTGCTGACGTTCGCGGCGATGCTCGTGGCGGTGCTCGAGCTGGTCGCCGCCTTGAACCGTGGCTCGTATGCCGGGTTCCTCGGCGCGTTCGTGGTCCTGTTCCTCGCCACGGGGATCGGCAACGGGTCGACGTTCCGGATGATCCCCTCGATCTTCCGAGCGCAGCACCTGAGCTCGGCGGGGGACGCGCTTGCGGCAAGGGAGCGCGCCACGGCCTCCGCGCGGCGCGAGAGCGCCGCCGTCTTGGGGTTCGCCGGCGCGATCGGGGCCTATGGCGGGTTCCTGATCCCCCAGTCGTTCGGGATGGCGACGCAGATCACCGGCAACCCGCAGTCCGCGTTGTTCGTGTTTGTCGGCTTCTACCTCTCGTGCCTCGTGCTGACGTGGTGGTGCTACCTGCGGCGGCGGTTCGCGGTCCGGGCCGCGCCGAGCCTCGCCGCCGCGCGGGTCTAGGCCGATGAGCGCGGAGCGCGGTCCCATCCCGGAGGGATCCTCTTGACCACGCTGTACGAGCTGACATCGCTCGACCGTTACCTCGCCGACCAGCAGAGCCTCACGGTGGTCGACCGGGTGTCGCAGCGCCACGACCAGGGAGCGCGCGGCCTCCACCGCGAGCCGATCCCCCTGGAGCGGCCGTCCGCCGGGCAGCAGTACGCGTTCGAGGTCGACCTCGACGCGTGCACGGGGTGCAAGTCCTGCGTGAACGCCTGCCACAGCCTCAACGGCCTGGACGAGGACGAGTCCTGGCGCTCGGTGGGGTTGCTCTACGGCGGTGGCACCACGACGCCGTGGCTGCAGACCGTGACGGCCGCCTGCCACCACTGCGTCGAGCCGGCCTGCATGCACGGCTGCCCGGTCAACGCCTATGAGAAGGACGCGGTCACCGGGATCGTCCGGCACCTCGACGACCAGTGCATCGGCTGCGGCTACTGCACGCTGACCTGCCCGTACGAGGTCCCGCGCTTCAACCAGCGCCGCGGCATCGTCCGCAAGTGCGATCTGTGCAGCGACCGCTTGGACGCCGGCGAGCAGCCCGCGTGCGTCCAAGCGTGCCCGACCCGCGCGATCCGCGTGACCGTGGTCGAGGTGGCCGCGGCGGTCGAGGCGGCGGAGGCGGGCGCCTTCCTGTTCGCCGGGGGATCGCCAGCTCCCATGCCGACCGCCCCCTCGCCGCGAAAGACCATCCCGACCACCAGGTATGTGACGAGCCGGGAGTTTCCCTCGGACGCCCTGGCCACCGGCCACTTCTCGGTCAGGCCAGCCCACACGCACCTGCCGCTGGTGTTCATGCTCGTCCTCACGCAGCTCTCGGTCGGCGCGTTCGGGGTGGACCTCGCCTTGCGTGCGGCGCATGCCCCGTCACAGGGCCTCTCCAACGCGGTCACGGCGCTGGTCACCGGCCTCCTCGCGCTCGGGGTCAGCGTCGCCCACCTCGGTCGCCCGCTCTACGCGTTCCGGGCCGTGATCGGGCTCCGCAGGTCGTGGCTCTCCCGCGAGATCGTCGCGTTCAACGCGTTCGCGCTGCTCGCGGCCGGGTACGCGGCGGCGCTCTGGGCCGGCGCCGGCTCGGCGGCGCTCACGGTGCTCGGTGGTGTGACGGCTGCCGCGGGTATCGCGGGTGTCACCTCCTCCGTCATGGTCTACGCGGTCACCGGCCGCGCGTGGTGGCGGGCCGGCGCGACCAGCGCGCGGTTCGGCGCGACCGCGCTGGCCTGCGGGCTCGCGAGCGTGCTCGTGACCTCCCTTGCGGGGGGTGCCCCCGCAACGGTCAACCGTGCTCTCGGTGCGCTCTTGGCGTTGACGTGCGGCGCGAAGCTCGCGTGGGAGGCGTCGTTCTTGCGCGCGCACTCGCGTTCGCGCCCGCCCGGGCGCCCGGACGACCTCGGTCGTGCGGCCTTGCTGATGACCCGGGACCTGCATCGCGTGACGTTCGCGCGGTTCCTGGCGGGTGGAGCAGGGGCGACGCTCGCGTTGATGGTCGCCGCCTCGGGCGGGTCTGGCGCCCTGCCCACCGCGCTGGCCGCGCTCGCCCTGGCCACGGTCGTCGCCGGTGAGCTGCTCGAGCGCGCGCTCTTCTTCTCCGCCTGCACCGCCCCCCGCATGCCCGGGAGCCTGTAGTGCGCCAGCCCACCGCCCTCAACTCCGGGCGTTCGAGGGCGCGATGAGCCTGCTGAACCAGCGCGACGGGCCGCTGAGGCGCGAGCTTGCCCGGCAGCCGGGCGGGTTCGGGCTGGGGCAGGTTCCGGTCAGGTTGGCGCCCGGCGCGACGATGTCGATGGTGTGCGGGTTCTGCTCGATCGGGTGCTCGCTGGACGTCCACCTGCGCGATGGCGAGGCCGTCAACCTGTCCCCGACCGCGGGGTACCCGGTCAACCGGGGGATGGCGTGCCCGAAAGGGTGGGAGGCGCTGGCGCCGCTGCGGGCCGCCGACCGGGCCACGACCCCGCTGCTGCGCTCACCCCGGGGCCGCCTCGAGCCCGTCACCTGGCCGGAGGCGCTGGCAGCGTTCGCCGGGTGCTTCAAGGCCGTCCAGCAGCGGCACGGCGCCGCCTCGGTCGCGTTCCTCGGGACGGGCCAGATGCCCACCGAGGAGCTGGCGCTGCTCGGCGCGCTCGCGAAGTTCGGCATGGGCCTCGTGCACGGCGACGGCAACACCCGCCAGTGCATGGCCACCGCGGTCGTCGCGTACAAGGAGTCCTTCGGCTTCGACGCCCCGCCCTATACTTACGCGGACCTCGAGGCCTCCGACGTCGTCGTCCTGGTCGGGTCCAACCTGTGCGTCGCCCACCCGATCATGTGGGCCCGGCTGCAGCGCAACCCGCATTCGCCCGAGATCGTCGTCGTCGACCCGCGGCGCACCGAGACCGCGGTGTCCTCGACGCAGCACTACGCCCTGGCGCCCAAGTCCGACCTCGCGCTGTGCTATGGCCTCGCGCGGATCCTGATCGAGCGAAGGTGGATCGACGAGGCGTACATCGCGGCTCACACCAGCGGGTTCGAGGCATTCGCGGCGCATGTCGAGCCCTTCACGCTGGAGCGGGTCAGCGCCGCTACGGGTCTGGACGCGCGGGAGATCGAGCGGTTGGCCTCCACGATCCACCAGGGCCGGCGCGTCTCGTTCTGGTGGACGATGGGGGTCAACCAGAGCTACGAGGGCGTCCGCCTGGCGCAAGCGCTGATCAACCTCGCCCTGATGACCGGGAACATCGGCCGCCCTGGCACCGGCGCGAACTCGATCACCGGCCAGTGCAACGCCATGGGATCGCGGCTGTTCGCCAACACGACGAACCTGCTCGGCGGCCGCGGCTTCACCGACCCAGCCGACCGCCGGGCGGTGGCCAGCATGCTCGGCATCGACGTCGCCCGCATCCCGGACCGCAACAGCTGGGCCTACGACCAGATCGTCGAAGGCATCCACACCGGCGCGATCAAGGGCCTCTGGGTAGTGGCCACCAACTCGGCCCACTCGTGGATCAACCACTCCGACCTTCACGACCTGCTCGGCAACCTCGAGTTCCTCGTCGTGCAAGACCTCTACGCCACGACCGAGACCGCCCTGTGCGCCGACCTCGTGCTTCCGGCGGCGGGCTGGGGCGAGAAGGACGGCACGTTCATCAACTCCGAGCGGCGTATCGGGCGGATCAGCCGGGTGGCGCGGGCGCCGGGCCAGGCGCTGGCCGACTTCTTCATCTTCAAGCTGATCGCGCAAGCTTGGGGGTGCGCCGAGATGTTCGCCGCTTGGGAGTCGCCTGAGGCCACGTTCCGCATCCTGCGGCGCCTGTCGGCTGGCCGGCCGTGCGACTTCACCGGTATCAGCGGCTACGACATGATCAGCGAGGCCGGTGGCGTCCAGTGGCCGCTGCCAGAGGGTACGCCCGGCGCGGCAGCGGAACGCCGGCTGTTCGAGGACGGCCGGTTCTTCCACCCGGACGGCCTGGCCCGGTTCGTGTTCGCCGACCCTCGCCCCGCGCGGGAGCTGCCCAGCCGTCGCTACCCCCTGATCCTGCTGACCGGGCGGAGCAGCACCGCTGAGTGGCACACCCGCACCCGCACCGGGAAGTCGGCCGTTCTGGTGGGCCTGTCTCCCCAACAGCCCTACGTCGAGATCTCGCCACGGGACGCCGCCAGTCGCGGCATCCGTGAGGAAGAGTGGGTCAAGGTCTCGTCGCCGCGGGGCTCGATGCTCGCGCGTGCCTTCGTCACCCCCACGATCCAGCCCGGTCAGATCTTCATTCCCATGCACTACCCCGAGACCAATCGCTTGACCGACGCGACCTTCGACCCCTACTCGCGCCAACCCTCCTACAAGCACTGCGCCGCCCAGGTCCGCCCCCTCGAGCACTTCGAGCGCGCCAGCATCCCCGAACCCGCACATTAAAGCGCCCTGAGCAGCGCCGTCACCGCCTCACGGTAGGCGGCGAACACCATTGGGACGGTGGACAGGTCGATGCACTCGTTGGCGGCGTGGAGGTTCCGATAGCGGACCCCGAACCCCGCTGTCGCGTCGATGCCGAGCGCTGCGAGGTAGTTCCCTATGTTCGAAGGGCCGACCACTCGCGTGCGGACCGGCCCATGCCCACCCATTGTCGCAGCTGCGGTCGTCAGAGCTGCGACCAACGGCGTGCCAGCGTCCAACTGGTAGGCCGGCCAGGTTTCCGCCAGTCGCACGGCGGTCGCCCGGCGACTGGGCTGGCGCGCATCCACCTGCGCGGCCGTGACCGTGAGTAGGTCCGCCGCTTGCTCGGCGGTGAAGGCCGGCGTCAGGCGTACATCCACGTCGACCGTGCAGATGTCCGGAACAATCGTGAACCCCTCACCACCATGGATTGCGGTGACCGTCAGCTTTGGCGGCAAGGGGAAGTCCCCATTTAGGGGATGCGGCAGCTGGACGTGACCGAGCCGCCGGACCAGCAGCGCGGCTTTTTCGACTGCGTTGTCGGTCGCTGTGGAACTCGTGCCCGAGTGACGGGCCGTGCCGCTCACGGTCAGGCGCGCCCGCAAGAAGCCGCGGCTGCCCACGACCACCCACTCGTCCCCTGGGTAACCGATCATGACCCCCGCGACGTCCGGCCGGGGCGACCCGTTCCCGAAGTAGGCCTTCGCACCCCCAAAGCGGCCGGTGTGCTCGTCCGCGTCGAACAGCACTGTCAGCGTGCCTGCCAGCTTGGAGACCTCGGATTGCAGCGCCACGGCGAGATGGCAGAAGATGGCCACCGCAGCCTTGCAGTCGGCGCTGCCGCGACCGTGCAACCAGCCGTCCACCACTACACCAGAGGTAGGCGGGCGATCCCAGGCGCGTTCGTCGCCGTAAGGCGCGGTGTCCACGCACGCGTTGAGCACGTAGTGAGGACCCGGCTGGGCGCCTACGACGTCGACGACGAGCCCCACCGCGTTCCCCACGCTGTCCTGGAGGCGGCGTGGGTTCAGGTGCTGCTCACCGAGCCAGGCCTGGAGAATGCCCAGGATCGGCTCGTAGCCGTCAAGCCCCGCGCGGCTCGGCGTGCATACCAGCCGCCGCAGCAACCCGACGATCGAGCGCTCTACGGCTACTGCGTCATGGGGTACGCCCTGCTCGGGCGGGCCTTCTTGCCAGGACGAGGCGTTCATGACGGGTTCCCTTCCCCAGCGGGTGCTGGTGCGGTCACTGCGAAACTCCCAAGTCGCGTAGGGCTTGCTTCGTCTCGAGCCGCCTTGTGCTGGGATAGACCTCTTTGACGTGCTGGACGAATGCTCTTGCAATCTGTGGTTTTGAGAAGACCACCCCGCTGTCGAAGTTGCCCGCCGTCACGACTGAGGGGATCGCCAGGACCGCCCGTCGCTCGCTCGCGCAGATAAACCGTTCCGGTTCGTCATGTGGATCGTCGATAATGCCAATATAGAGGCGTTTGACCCCGCTCGACCGGTCTGTCGGATCACGCAGCGTGATCAGGCGTAGAAGGTGCGACCTGAACGCTTCGTGGTGAGGAGGCCCGAACAGCAGCCGGTAGTGGACGACCTCGGGCCGGTCTTCGAGGACACGTTCGATCTCGCTCAGGTATCCCGTGTCGCGTGAGCGCGAACCGGTCACCGCCAAGAACTCATCGGCGCCCTTGACCACCTTTGCCATCTCATCGAGCAGATCTGCGTGCGACGTGACCAGCCGCAGGCTTTCGCCACAAGGAGCGGACGGGACCAGTTCCCGAGGACGCACACCGAGGCGGCTCCACTCATCCCATGCGGCATCGACGAGCGGCAGCATCGCCAGCAGCATCCCGCCAGCCGGCAGTTCTCGCTCGCAGCACTCCACGAACTGCGCGTCCGGTCGGAGAACCGCACGCTCGACTGCCCCAACGGTCGACCCGTCGAAGCCGAGGCGCTGCCCCAACTCACGCTGGGACACGAGCGGCTTGGCGCGCAATTGCAGCCGCAACTGTTGCACGGCGGCGCCGAACAGGGCGGGCCACGAGGCGTAAGGGTTCAGCGGTTTGAGCGGACGTGGCATAGGTTCCCCAGTCCATCGGCACGAATGCGATTGGATTCCGATAGACAAACCGATCGGTTTCAGCCCCTGGACGTCCCGAGCGGGATGGGTTCTGCTGTGGATGGAAGCCTACACCGCAGTGCAGATATGACGACTGTATCCGGGTTCGGGCTCGTCAGCGGCGGTGTAGCTATCCGGGTCTACAGAGCCGAGCGGCACTCGACGTGTGGAGTAGAGCGGAGCTGCGTGCAATGGGGATCGATACTCGATATGAATCTGCGCCATGGTCATGGCTTGAACCCGCGCTTTGGGTCTACGGCGACTCCGAGATTCATCTCCTCGACCGGGCGAACGGAATGCTGGCGTCGATGGCTAGAGCGGCGCGGGAAGGCGGAGAAGCGCTCTTGAGGGCAAAACAGATACTACACAAAGACGGGATCGGTGCTGTTACCGCACCGTCGAATGTCGGAGGGGGTGGCCAGCGGTACGCCCTTCAGATTGCTTTGCAATTTCTCGCAGGATATCGTGATCTCAACCTGCGAGATGCCGCTCATATTGGACATGGCGCCATTCTTTGTCAAGATCCGGCCTGGCGCAACCGCGACGAACTTGCTGGCGTGATAGCAGGTGATCTTGTAGGAATAGCTGCGACCGAACCCGCAGGCGGCTCCAACGTTCTCAATGTCTCCACAGTCGCAGTTCCAGTTCCTCGTGGGTGGGAGATCACTGGGCACAAGAAATGGATCTCACGCATAAGCGAAGCCTCTGCCTTCATAGTATTCGCTCAGAGCCTCGATGGGCTCTCTGCCTTCTATGTGCCCAAGAACGCTGAGGGGCTGCGAACAAATCTATTTCTGCCGGCTGGACTGGCAGCGTGGTCCTGGGGTGAACTGCTGTTCATGTCCGTTAGGGTTTCATCAGCGGAGAGGGTCGGTTGCGCGGACGGCGGTGTGGCGATCTTCCGCCAGCACTTCCTCGAATACCGCCCGCTTGTCGCGGCTACATGTCTTGGCGGGGCGGCTGCGTGCCTGGATCGTTGGGCGGAGTTCGTTGTCTCCCGATCAGATGGAGGGCGCGTCCTACTGGGAGGTGTGATGGAGCGGCTAGGCGATCTTCGCGGCCGTGTTCTGCTCGCGGTTTCCGGCCTCATAACCGGTGCCGCCAATCCGACAGGTATGAACAGCTCTTGGTCGAAGGCGGTGAAAGCGCACGGAGTTGCGTTGTCACTTGAGGTGGCCCGCGCTGCTACACGATCGATGAGCGCCGAAAGCTTTCAATCAGATCATCCGGTACGCCGAATTTTACGTGATCTCGAGGCGTTCGAGTATGCAGATGGTGCAATAGATCCGTTGCGGCGATCTGTCGGCCAAAAATTTGTGCGAAATATCGCTATGGAGGTGAGCGGTTCATGACAGGTCGTGAGGACTACGTCCAGATCGAGGGCAATGTGTCGCTAGCACACACGGCGGTGCTCGAGCCGTTCGACGCCACTGGCGTAGCTCACCCGATTCGTATAGCCGCTGGATGTCGTGTCGGGTCCGGAGCCATCCTATATGGCGGAACCGTGCTCGGCGAGGGAGTCGTAGTCGAAGATTACGCTATTGTCGGAAAGCCGGAGTTCGGGTATGCCATAGGCGAGCGATACTTGGGAACGGCTGAAAGCTGCGTCATCGGGGCAGGGACAATTATCCGCGCTGGAGCGCATGTCTACTCTGGCGCAGAGCTGGGTCCTATAGTGCACGTCGGGCATTACACCGTCTTGAGATCCGGTGTCAAAATAGGAGAAGGAACTCAGCTGGCTCACCACATTTGTATCGAGCGCGGCTGCTCATTGGGCCGAAACGTGAGGTCTTCGCCTCACACCCACTTGACGGGGAAAACCATCGCGCATGACCGCGTCTTCTTCGGAGCGGCAGTGAAGACCGTAAATGATCGATCGATGATTTGGCGTGCACAAACGACGCCTGTCTTGAAGCCCCCTCGTTTCGACACTGGGGCGGCCATCGGCTCAGGATCAACGATCGCAGCTGGCGTCCGAATCGGGGAATGGGCTCTCATCGGCTCTCATTCGTTAGTACTTCAGGACGTCCCAGCAGGGAGCATCGCCTATGGCGTGCCAGCGATCTTGAAAGGACGCAGGCTGCATCCTGATGATTTAGCGTATATCCGCTCCGACAGCGAGTAGTTTTTCGCGAAAATTCTCGTACCCTCGGTCCAGAAGGCAAGCTCCGGTGATGACAGAATCGCCGTGCGCGGCGAGCGCGGCCAGAACATAGGAGAATCCCGCGCGCAGGTCAGGAACATGCAAGGAGGTCCCCTGCAGCTTCGTGGGACCGACCACTACCGCCGAATGCTGGTGGTTGCATAAGCTAAACCTGCATGGAATGGACCCGAGACACTCAGTAAACACCTGAATCTGAGCTCCTAGAGCTCGAAGCGCCTCGGTATATCCCAGACGGTTCTCGTGTACAGTCTCGTGCAGTACGGTGATCCCCTCCGCTCGAGTGAGCGCGGTTACCAATGGGGCCTGCCAATCGGTCGAGAACCCAGGGTGCACGTCGGTTTCGATCACCAACGGACGTGGCATGGTCCGTTCTCGCCAAAATATGGCTCGACTTCCCTCACTGGAGAACTCGAAGCCTCCCCCTGCGCGACGGAAAACATTCAAGTATGTGCTGAGATCGGCCTGGCGCGTGCCAACAACCGTTATGCGCCCGTCGGTGGCCATTGCCAGACATGCCCAGGAAGCAACTTCGAGACGATCAGGTATCGCCGTGTAATCTACACCGCCGAGGCTACTCGCTCCGGTTACTTGAATAATACGCCCAGGACGGACGGTGATGAGCGCGCCCATTCGCTGCAACATGCAGATAAGATCTAGAATTTCTGGCTCTATAGCCGCGTTGCTGAGTTCGGAGTCCCCGGTCGCGACCACGGACCCGAGCAAGAACTGTTCAGTAGCACCGACGCTTGGATAATCTAACTGTGTGACGCCGCCTCGGAGCCCGCCCGTGCCTACCGATAGCCGGTGGCCAGCCTCAGTATGTTCTACGGATGCGCCCAAGGACCGCAAGACTTGCAAATGCATGTCTACAGGGCGTTCCCCGATACTACAGCCTCCCGGCTGCCAGATCTCCGCATTCCCTGTCCGATGCAACAGGGGTGCACACGTCAAGACAGGGATGCGGCTGCGTTTGTGATAATAAGCAACCTCAGCGGCTGGCGCCGCGCGGATCTCTCCCGTTCTCAACGTGAGAAAACCATCTCGAGCGTTCGCGTCAATGGCACCGCCGAGCTTTTCGATGAGCTCGCTCACGAGCCACGTATCGCGAATGAATGAGACATTCCTGACGGTTACGGGTTCTTCTGTCAAGAGTGCAGCAACCATCATCTTCGGAACAGCGTTTTTCGACCCGCGCACTTCCACCGTGCCCACGAGCGGCACACCGCCTGTGAGGCATAAGGTGTCATCGCTGTTCACGATGCGTTCCTCCTCAAGTAAAATAGGCCGAGACCGGGCGCCGCAGACGAGACTGCGCTATGAGGGTACTGGGGAGCCTTGCCCAGTCCCTTGTCCACTCGGGAGCATTTCTCGCGAACCGGGACCGGCGAGATCTCGCCGCCCTCACCGCCAGCCGTGCGCAAGAGTTCCGCTTGTGGTCATTCGGTGTGGTGGGCTCGACGCGGTCGGACCAGCCGCGCAGCGCTAGCACGATGTCGGGGTAGCCCCGCCGACCAACCCCGGTGTGGCGATCCCGGCCGCATCGTCAAACACGACCATCGCGTCGCGGTCGCGGCTGGTGAGAATCACCTGATGGTCGTGGCCCAACGGCTTGACGCGGAAGGTGAGGATGTGGAGATCCCGATACCGAGCCGGCCTCACGGCCTCCACGAACGCGTCGACCCGCTCGTCCAACGCGTCGACCGCCCGCGTGAGGTCGAAGTCGCCCGGGTGGTCGTCCGCCAACCGGCGGGCGTGGAACCGCAGCGACTGCAGCACATCCAACAATTCAGCCCCTGGCAGGCTCAACAGTTTCCCCGTCTCGGCCATCGTGCTCTATAGATCGCCGATCGCGTTGGAGGTCGAAGGCGCGCTCACGACTGTTCGTCCTCGGGTCCGGTGCTGGGCGCGGGTGTGGCAGGCGGGGGAGGCGCCGCGTCCGTCACCGGGGGGACGGTGCGTCGGGTAGGGGGCGCCTCCCCCGCCGGGCTGCCGCCCTGCGGGCGTGGGGGCAGCCCGTCGAGGCCATCGAAGAGGTCGGGGTCGGTGAGGACGTCCAGCGCGTCGTCGAGTAGTATCCCCGCCAGCTCGAACCCGGCCGGCGCGCGTACTTCCCCCTCGACCGGCGCGCACAGCGTCGATGCCCGCCTGACCGCCTCCACCGCCACCGCCCGCCTGCCGGCCAATGCCTGCCTAGCACTGCTGTCGATCGGCTCCGGTTGCGACGGCTCACGGGAGCAGACGATGCATGGCTGCACCCGCTCCTCGGCGCCGTAGATGAGGTAGAACGCCTCGGGCGGCTTGGCCCGCTGACACTGGTGGCACACGATCGGCTCGGCGACGGGCGGGAAGAACACCCGCACCCCACGGCACGGAGTGAACACGAACACCCCATCGCCCCGCGGGCTCGACTCCACACGGCCACGATCAGGGTCTGAGTGCGGTTCCCGCCGCTCACCGGTCATAGCCGGGACGCTAACGCGCCCCGGCTAGCGGTCAGCCCAGGTGGCTACGCTGATAGTCGAGTATCAGCGGCCAGTGATAATCGATTATCAGTCGGTGATGGCGAGTCGGCTGGCCAGCCCGCTCAACCCGGGAGTAGCCGACTGCCGTGCTCGGTGCAGGCAGATCCGCACTAGCTCGCGAGCCAGCGCCTGATGGCGCACGACCTCCGGCGCGTGACGCTCCGCCTCGAGCAGCGCCGCTACGGTGGCCCCGTCGTTCTCTCTCAGGCGATGCGCACGCGCGATGTCGATGAGGACACGTGCCCGTCGCTCCGGGTGGGGAAGGTCGTCCACCTCGAGACGGTCGCCAACACGCAGCGCCTCTAGCGGATCATGAGCCTCTAACGCGACCGCGATCTCGTGAGCGCTGACGTTCGCCGGCCCGAACGCCTCCCAGTAGTCGTTACGGCCCGGGCCGACGCGGTCGGCGGCAGTCCGGGCGTCGAGGAGCGTCCGCCGCGCGTTCGCCGGGTCCTCGAGTCGGACTGCGCTGATGGCTTCGCTGAGCTTGAGTGATCCCCACAACGACCACACCTCGAGGCGGCTGCCATCGGTAGGCGCGAGGGCGTCCGCGCCGTCCGAGCACACCGCGCCGGCCTCGTCGAAACAGCCCGTATGCAGTAATGCGCCACCCAGCATCCGTACGCACGACGCGACCAGGACCGGATCGTCAGACCGGCGCGCCGCGGTGACGGCTCGGTCCGCGGTGAGCCATGCCAGCTCGGGCTCACCGACGTTGCGAGCGAGGCTGGACGCCGCGATGTAGGTCCTCGCCAGATACCCCCAGCCAGCGGGTTCGCCTCCTGAGGCGGAGAAGGTTCGGGCTGCATTCACAAGCTCGGGCAGGAGCAACGCGACCGCGTGGAACCTGCCGTCGGCGATCAACCGCTCGGCATACGCGACCCTGCCGGCCAGCCACTCTCGGGCGGGAGGAGCGCTGTCCCGCGGATCGAGGAAGACGGAGCGTCGGATCGCAGGAATACCGTTCGGGGGGTCCAAGGAAGCACCGCCGTTCGGTGGCAACCCCAGCTTGGGCATGAGCTGCCAGATGTCGACTTTGAGGATGTTGGCCAGCCGGTGCAGGACGGTGATGCTGTCCATGAGCAAGGCGCCGCGCTCGACCTTCGAGAGCCACACGGTGGACTTGCCGATGAGTTGGGCCAGCGTGCGTTGTGACATCCCGATCCGGTTGCGGTAGTAGGCGATCCGCTTCCCGATGGGCGTATCGTTGTCCATGTCCGCTGCCCCCTCACGGCTTGCGGGCCTGGTCCCGGAGGGTGACACCTCGCGGGACCTTCTCTTGTCGTGAATCTAGCCGGATAGCGGCAGGCGCACACACGGCGTACGTCGTAGGGAACGCAAGCCTAGGGGGGCGCAGACAGATGCCATGCGGATGCCCCGATCCAGGCCCCTGAGCGCCTCAGAGTTGCATTTGTGTGGTCCGCGTCCGCTAGTACCTTCTCCACCGCGCTCGCCGTCCTCGCCGTGCTGGCTGTGCTCGCTCTCGTCGGGGTGGTCGGGGGTGAGTTGTTGTAGCGCGCGCTGTTCTTCTTGGTTTGCACGGCGCCTCGGATGCCGGGCATGTTGGGATGAGTCTGCTGCACGCGCGCGACGGGCCGCTGACTCGGGAGCTTGCTCGGCAGCCGGGCGGGTTCGGGCTGGGGCAGGTGCCGGTCAGGCTGGCGCCCGGCGCGACGACGTCGATGGTGTGCGGGTTTTGCTCGATCGGGTGCTCGCTGGACGTCCACCTGCGCGAGGGGAGGCCGTCAACCTGTCGCCGACCGCGGGGTACCCGGTCAACCGGGGGATGGCCTGCCCGAAAGGATGGGAGGCGTTGGTCCCGCTGCGGGCCCCCTTACTCCCGCCAACCCTCCTACAAGCACTGCGCCGCCCAGGTCCGCCGCCTCGAGCACTTCGAGCGCGCCAGCCAATAACCGCTGCACGCGTCACGACCACATGCCGCGATGTACTATCCCCTGTGGCTGTCCAACCGTCGGGTCGCGTGGGGGGCATCGTGTTGGACCTTGGGGACATTCAGGGCATTGTTGTTCGTGGGTACCGGTTGGGCTGCGCCCGCTTCATATTCGTGAAGCTGGGATCGCCCGAACGTGGGCAGCAATGGATCCGTCGGATCTTGGGCGAAATCACGGGCGCCGACGACTGGACCGAGACGCCGACCTCATGCCTGAATATCGTGTTTTCGTACGCGGGACTCGAGGCGCTGGGCGTTGCGCCGGAGTCGCTCGCCACCTTCCCGATCGAGTTCCAAGAGGATCTCGCCAAGCGTGCCGCGCTGGTCGGCAACACCGGCCCAAGCGGCCCCGAGCACTGGGAAGGTGGGCTGGGCACCGACGATGTGCATGCGTTGTTGATCCTGTACGCCCAGACCCCCGGCGCGGTCGACGCCGAGGCCAACCGGCAGCGGGCCATCTTTGCCCAGATCGGTGGCATCGAGGAGATCTCATCCCAGGACGCGGCCGCGCTCGCCGGCAATAAGGAGCACTTCGGCTACCAAGACGGCATCACGAAGATCGTGATCGAGGGCAGCGGCCAGCAGCCCACTCAGGGCCAGCCGACCATCAAGGCTGGTGAGTTCATTCTCGGCCATCCCGACCAGCGCGGTGAGGCGGCACCCGTGCCACAACCTCCAGAGCTCGGCCGCAACGGCAGCTACCTCGTCTACCAGCGGCTCTATCAAGACGTCGCGGCGTTCCGGCGCTTCTTGGCCGAGACGGCGGAGGAGGTGGAGAGGGACGAAGAATGGGTCGCCGCGAAGCTGATGGGGCGGTGGCGCAGCGGAGCGCCGATCGTCCTGGCGCCTGACGCGGACGCGCCAGAGCTTGCGGACGAACCAGAACGCAACGACAACTTCAACTTCAAGGCGATGGATCCGCGCGGTTTTCTGTGCCCCCGAGGCGCGCATATCCGTCGTGTGCACCCGCGCGACGAGCTGGCCGAGGCCGAGCAGAATCGTCACCTGGTGCAGCGCCGGGGGCTGCCATACGGCCCGGTACTGCCCGAGGGCGCACCTGACGATGGAGTGGACCGCGGCGTCGTGGGCGTGATGGTCAACGCGAGCATCAGCCGCCAGTTCGAGTTCATGCAGCAGGTGTGGATCAACAATCGCAAGTTCAACGATCTCGGCAACGAGCGCGATCCCATTGCCGGCAACAATGACGGCACCACCGACATGACATTTCACCGGCGACCCATCAGCAAGGTGCTCCGGGGTATCCCGCGATTCGTGACCGTGAAAGGTGGCGGGTACTTCTTTGCGCCAAGCATCAGCGCACTTGAATTTCTTTCGGGAAACCATTAGGGCGATCTCTTGCGGCGGGGAGGTTAGATGGAGGCGACGTCTTCATTCTTAGATGAGTATGATTCCTTCGACGCGCTGGCGGACCCGGCGGCCGTCGCGCCAGCACGCCGGGCGCTGTTGCAGCGCTGGCTCGCCGAGGACTCCGTTGGCTTGTTCGCGGAGCTGCGCGAACGGCGGCCTATCTTGGACGCGCCTGGCATTACCGTCGTAACGCGATACCACGACGTCCTCGAGGTGCTTGGCCGGCCCCACGCGTTCTCCGTGCGGTTGTACGCGCCGAAGATGGAACGCGTCGCCGGGCCGTTCATCCTCGGTCTCGATGACACCGCACGGTACGAGATCGATGCCTCAATCCTGCGCCTCGCGTTCCGCCGGGACGACGCGCCGCGGGTCAAGGAGATCGTCGCACACCTTGCCCAGGAGCTACTCGCGGACGCGCGATCTACGGGCCGGCTCGAGGTCGTCGAACAGGTCGCTCACGTCGTCCCCGCGCGGCTTGTGGGTGAGTATTTCGGCGTGCCGGGCCCGGACGTGACGACAATACAACGCTGGGCGCGCACCATGTTCTTCGATATCTTCGCCAACCTGCGTGACGATCCGGTGGCACGAGAAGAGGCCCTGACGTCGGGCGTCCAGATGCGCGCGTACCTTGAAGAACTGATCGCCAGCCGGAGAGCGGAGCTTGAGAGCACAGGCGTGGAGCATGGCTGGAGCGACGTGCTCACCAGGCTCGTGCGAATGCAGGTAAACCCCGAGGCGAGCTTTGACAACGTCGCCATCCGCGACAATATGATCGGCATGATCGTCGGCGCCATCGATACTAACTCGAAAGCCATCGTGCACGTGATCGACGAGCTGCTGCGCCGCCCTTCCGAGCTGGAGGCGGCGCACCAAGCGGCCTTGGCCGATGACGACGACCTGCTATCGAAGCATGTGTTCGAAGCGCTGCGCTTCAAGCCGCAGAACTCGTTCTTGGTGCGCTTCTGTGAGCAACCCTACACCATCGCTGAGGGCACAGAGCGTGAAACGGCTGTCGCCCCCGGGACCTTGGTGTTCGCCGCCAACTCCTCCGCGATGATGGACGCGTCTGTGGTCGACGAACCGGGTACGTTCATGCTTGACCGGCCGAGCTCTGACTATCTCCATTTCGGTTCCGGCCTCCATACGTGTGCGGGGCGGTTTATCTCACGGACCCAGATCCTAGAAGTGGCAAAACAGATCTTGAGATTGCCGGGATTGCGCCGTGCACAAGGCCAAGATGGCCAGGTCGAGTATGACCGTCTCTTTCCCACGCGATTCGTAGTCGAGTGTGACAACGCATAGGAGGATGATATGACAAACGGGGCAGGCGACATCGAAGGCAAAGGCGTTCACAGCATCATCACCTCGATCGTTCCCATAAAGCCGGGCCACTTGGAGCCACTGGCGCAGACGTTGGCGGCGCTGGGAGCGCCCGATCGAGTGAGCCCGGTCAGCGCCATCTCGACCATCCACTTCGCCCGGTGGGTGATCATCGACAATGGCGAGCGCCTGCTCTTCACGAGCAACTTCGACGGCACGTGGGACTCCTACATCGACGAGTTCATCGACAAGGCGAGCGATGGGCTCGACCTGATCTGGAGCCACTGCGTCGAGTATCCCGAAGGCGGCTCCAAGGACCGCGAGGCGTTCAAAGCCTATGTACGCAAGTACGAGTACAAGGCGAACCTGTTCTACTGCGCCTACGACGACCTGACCGTGAACGAGATCCTCAAGGCCCAGCGCATCCGCGAGAAGTTCGCCACCCTCCTGGACGAGTTCGCCTAGCGCTGGGTGTGTCGACTCGGTCGTCTATTTGCCGACTCAGCAATCGCATGCCGGTTGGCGCCGTCGCCCCGGATGATGAGAGTCGGGCAAACCATGCTTGTGGCCAGGGTTCGGCACGCATGCGTGCCGAACCCTGGCCACAAGGATCGCTGGAGTTGAGGCGAACCGGCCGACGCGTGGGCGATTCTCATCTCGGTGCAGGAATTTGGCCGACCAGGTAGCGCGGGGTACGCCCGGGCGGCGGGCTGTTGGGGGCGTGTGTCGGTAGGCTTGGGCGCGCATATGCCACCTCGTCATGCTGGTTCGCGTTGTGAGCGCCCTGAGGGCGACGCGGTCGTCTTCGAGCGGTCGGTGAGGGGCGTGGCGGTGCGAGGGGTGGCCCCATGAGCGTGCAGTCGCTTATCACCGACGCGAACCTGTTGGTCGCGGCGGGTGTGGCGTTCGCCGCGGGGGTCGTGTCGTTCGCGTCGCCGTGTGTGGTGCCGCTGGTGCCGGGGTACCTGGCGTACATGACGGGGCTGTCGGGCGTCGAGCTGAACGAGGGCTCGGCGGGCGGGCGCGCGAGGGTATTGGGCGGTGGGCTGCTGTTCGTGCTCGGGTTTGCGGTGCCGTTCGCGCTGCTGGGGATGCTCAGCGGCAGTGTGAGCGGGGTCCTGCTGAGCCGCCCCGGGCAGCTCGTGCTCGGCCTGGTCGTGGCCTTCTTGGGCCTGGCCTTCACGGGGCTGTTGCCGTTCGACTTCCTTCGCCGCGACGTCCGGGTGACCGACGAGGCGATCGACAAGGGCGTGCTCGGGGCCTTGCCGCTGGGGTTCGTGTTCGGCGTCGGGTGGACGCCGTGCATCGGCCCGGCGCTCGCCGCGATCCTCGGCCTCGCGCTGGCCCAGGGAGGCGGCAGCCCGGTCCGGGGTGGGGTGCTCGCGTTCGTCTACGCGCTTGGCCTGGGCCTTCCCTTCTTGGTCGTCGGCCTGGTGTTCCGGAAGGCCAGCGGAGCGCTGCGCGTCCTCCGCCGTCACGCCCGAACCTTGCAGGTCGCGGGCGGTGCGATGCTCTGCGTGGTCGGTCTCGCCATCGCGACCGGTGCCTGGAACACGTTCATCATCTGGTTACGGCCCCTTATCAGCGGGTTCGTACCGCCTATCTAGTGACCGAGACCCTTCCACCACAGGAGCGGACCGAGCCGCGGCCCGGGGGATTCCGGCTGCCCGAGATCCCAGGGCCGTTCGAGACCGCGGTGATGGCGTGGCGGTGGCTGCGCCGGATGTCGACCGCGTTATTGCTCCTGTTCATGCTGGCTGCGGCCGCGGTGCTCGCGACGTTCGTGCCGCAGGAGCCGGTGATCGCGCGGACGGTGGCCGAGTGGAGAGCGGGGGTCGCGGGGCCCGGCGAGGGTTGGGCGCGCGTGTTCGACGCGCTGTCGCTGTTCGACGTGTTCGGCTCGTGGTGGTTCATGACGCTGACGGTCTTGCTGTTCATCAGCTTGACCGGCTGCCTGATCCCCCGGTACGCCGCCTTCGCGAAGGTCGCGCGCCGGCAGCCACCCGCGGGCCGCAACCTCGAGCGGTTGGAGCTTCACACGACCCTTGAGACCGCGCTCGGTCCGGACGAGGCCCTCGCCGCCGCGAAGAAGGCGCTGAAGGGCTACCGGCGGCGGCGCACCACCTCGGCTGAGGGGACGCCGCAGCTCGCCGCCGAGCGCGGTCACTGGCGGGAGGGCGGCAGCCTGGTGTTCCACACGGCGTTCTACGTCCTGCTGATCGGGATCGTGATCGGGCACTCGTTCGGCTGGACGGGCCAGGTCAACGTCGTCGAGGGCGAGGCGTTCACCGATACGACGCTCGGGTACCAAGCCGAGGTCCCCGGGCGGTTCTGGGACGCCGGCGACCACCGCGGGTTCACGCTCAGGCTGGACGACTTCGACGTCTCGTACCACGAGAACTTCGTGCCAGCGGACTTCCTGTCGACCGTCACGATCACGCAAGGGCACGACGAGGTCGTCCGCGGCGCCCCGATCCGCGTGAACCACCCGCTGGTCTACGAGGGGATGAAGATCTACCAGGCGCGGTTCGGCTACGCGCCCGAGGTGGTGATCCGCACACCCGAGGGGACCGAGCTGTTCCGCGCGCCCGTGACCCTGGTGCAGAGCGGGCCGATCTGGCTCGGGCGCGAGAAGGTCACGCCAGGCAATCCCGCGACCGGCGCACCGCAGATCGCGGTGGAGCTGGCGCTGATCCCCGACGGGGCGATCGTGGACGGCCAGCTGAGGATCAACTCACCCGAGGCGCGCAACCCCCGCCTCGCGATCTCACTGTACGCGGGCGATCTCGGTCTCGAGCGACCGGTGCCGCTGGCCAACCTGCCCTGGCGTGAGGATCAGCTCGTCGGCCAGGCGATGCTGCAGCCTGGGGGGACGGCGGAGATGCTGCAGGGCAACCTGATCGTCGAGTTCGAGGGGCTGCCGATGTGGTCGGGATTCCAGGTGAGCCACGCCCCCGGCCGTGGCATCCTGCTGGCAGCCGCCATCCTCGTCCTCGCCGGGTTGATCCCGTCCCTGTACAGCTACCGGCGCCGGGTCTGGGTGGAGGCGAGCCCGCACGGGGGCGGCAGCCAGCTGCTGCTCGCTGGGGTCGCGCTGCACCGGAAGCCGGCGTTCGCCGAGGAGTTCACGCGAATCCGCGACCGGCTGGCCACCGCCACGAACGCGCACAAGGACTAAGAGCACATGGTCAACGAACAGCTCGCCGGGACGTCGAACGCCCTGTTCAACGCCGCCTTCGTCACCTACATCGGGGCGATGGTCTGCTACTTCTTCCGGCTCGCGTTCACCAAGGTGAGCGCGCGGGGCGTGACCTCGAGCACGACCACGGGTGCCCGCATCGGCTGGCTCGCCACCACCCTCGCGATGGCCGGGTGGGGCGTGCACCTCGCGAGTGTCGTCACGCGAGGCATCGCCGCCGGGGGACGGGTGCCGTGGGGCAACATGTACGAGTACTCGTCGACGATGGCGCTGCTCGTCGTCGCGGTCGGGCTGGTCGTGGTGCAACGGCGGTTCGGCTACGGGCACCTCATGGGCTTCGTGATCGCGGCCGCGGTGCTGATGATGACCTCCGCGCTGCTGCTGTTCGCCGAGGCTGGGCCACTGGTGCCCGCCCTCAACAGCTACTGGATCAAGATCCACACGTCCGCCGCCATGGGCGCGTCGTCGATCTTCATCGTCGCCTTCGCCGCGACCGCGCTCTACCTGGTCAAGGACACCGCCGAGCGGCGGGTGGCATCCACCAGCACCTTCTCAGGATCGACCGTCGGCGCGGGCTCGATCGTCGAGGCCGATAACCGGCCGGTCGGGTACGAGGCCGACGGGGGGCTGGAAGAGCGCGTGGCCTCGCCGTTCGCGCAACGCGACACGCTCTCGCCGGTCCTGTTCCCGCTGGTCCCCGCGCTGGTCGTCGTCGTGTTCACGTTGCTCGTGTGGCGGGCGCCGGCGCCGGCGATCATCGCGGGCGGCGTGGCCGCGCTGCTCGGCATCCTGTCGTGGTACGCGATCCCGTACCTGCCGGTGGCCGCGAAGCTCGACAACCTCGCCTATCGCACGACCGCCTTCGCGTTCCCCATCTGGACGTTCGCCATCATGGCCGGCGCTATCTGGGCGGAGGAGGCCTGGGGCCGGTACTGGGGCTGGGACCCCAAAGAGACCGGCTCGTTCTTCACCTGGGTGCTCTACGCCGCGTACCTGCACTCCCGGTCGACGTACGGCTGGCGCGGCCGGCGGGCGGCCTGGATCGGCGTGGTGGCCTTCCTCGCGCTGATGGTCACCTACTACGCGGTGAACCTCTTCGTCGTGGGCCTCCACAGCTACGCCGGGACGTAGCTACTCCTCGTCCATGAGCAGGTGCGCGGGGGGCGGCGGGAAGTCGCCGGTCACCAGCTTGCGAGGGACAGGCTCCGAGCCGTCGACGGGGCAGGTCCGCTCCCACGGGTGGAGGTCGCGCCGGCAGGTAGGACACGCGCGGAGGTCGAGGTCCAGCTCAAGGGCGTTCCCGGCTCCGCCGGGCTCCTCTTCGTTACGCTTGCGTTCAAGAATTCCCATGGAGACAGGTCCTTCGGTAAAGGGCGGGTGGGTGGGGGAGGTTGGCTCGGTCGAGCATACGGCGCGAAACGGGAGGCCGCCCGCACGCGGCCTCCCGCTGGATCCGCCCGCTTCCTAGTAGGAGTAGCTGGAGGAGGATGCGGCCGCCGCCTCCCGGATGGGCTTGCCGTCGGTGCCGACGACGTGCCAGACGCCGCCGGAGCCCTGGCCGTTGGTCTCACCAGGTGCCTGATCTCCCGAGAAGGTGTACAGCGGCCAGCTGTTGGCGCGGACCTGGACGGTGCCGTCCTTGCGCGGGGAGAGGTCGACCAGCGCCTGGTCGATCCCGTCGCTGGTCACGTTGCTCTCGCCGACGAGTAGGGGCGGCCAGGTCGTCGCGCAGGCATCCTCGCAGGTCGATTGCGGCTGGTCCTTGTCATTGTCGAAGGCGTAGAGCGTCCGGCCCTCGGCATCGACCAGGATCTGGCCGAGCGACGAGTCGGCGACCTGCACGGTCACGGTGCCTTCTTCGCGGATGGGCTTGCCGTCAGTCCCGACGACGTGCCAGACATCGCCGATGCCTTGGCCGTTGGTCTCACCAGGTGCCTGGTCCCCCGAGAAGGTGTACAGCGGCCAGTCGTTCGCGTTCACCTGGATGGTCCCGTCCTCGCGCGGCGCGGTGCCGAGCAGCGCCGCGTCGATGCCGTCGCCCGTGGGGCTGCCCTCGATCACCAGCGGCGGCCAGGTCACGGCGCAGTCGCCGCTACATGAGGACTCCGGCCTGGTGGCCTCGTCGTTGTCGAACGCGTAGAGCGTGAAGCCCTCGGCGTTGGTGAGGATCTGCCCCAGCGGCGAGTCGGCGACCCGCACCGATGCCGAGGAGCCCGTGGTCTGCTCCGCCGCCTGCTCTGCCGAACCTTGCTGGGCTGCCGGTGGCCCGCAGGCGCCCAAGACGATCGCCGCCAGCACACCAACGGCCGCGTCCCGCACGCCGCGGTGAAGAATTGGGTGATGCATAACGAAGTGCTCCTTGTGCTCATCCGTTGTTCCTCACACCATGATGCTTCATCCCCGCCCTTGTCGTGCGTGAGGATGACTCCCCAAACGTTACCGCCGTCACAGTCCGCCTGGGCGGCTCGATGATAGGAACCGCTATGCGGCTAAGATATGGAATGAACCCTCAGCAACAATGCGCCTATGCCGAGCCAGTCATGTCACATGGCTTGCCCTTTCGCGTGCACAATGGGCAACCATCTTTTATCAACCTCCTCGACGCCCTGAGCGCATGGCAGCTCGTTCGAGAGGCGCGGGCGGTGCTCGGTGTGGTCGCGGCAACCTCGTTCAAGCATGTGTCACCCGCGGGAGCGGCCATAGCGGGGTCCCTGCCAGAGAACCTTGTGCGGGTCTACGACCTTGAGAAGGACAGTCTCACGCCCGCCGCGGTCGCCTACCTTCGGGCTCGAGGTGGGGACCCACGCTCCTCGTACGGTGATTTCATCGCCATCTCGGACGTCGTCGACGTGGTTACCGCGAAAGTTATCAAACGTGCCGTCTCCGATGGCATCGTCGCGCCAGGCTACGCACCAGGGGTAGTCGACATCCTTCGGAGCAAGAAAAAAGGAAGCTACCTTATCCTTGAGATGGACCCAACCTTCGCGCCGCCCGAGCGGGAGAGCCGTGAGCTCTTTGGCGTCAGGTTGGTCGAGGAGCGTGACAACCTGCTCATAAGTGATCATGATCTCGTGCCGGCGAACGGTGATCTACCAGACCAAGCCCGTCGCGATCTCCTCCTCGGCTTGATCACCATAAAGCACACACAGTCAAACTCCGTTGGCTACTGCTACGACGGTCAGATGATCGGAATCGGAGCGGGGCAGCAATCACGGATCGACTGCACCAGGCTGGCGGGGAGAAAAGCGGATACGTGGTTCCTGCTTGGCCATCCAAAGGTGCGGAGCCTCCCGTTTCTTCCAGACGTACCGGCATCGACGCGTCTGAACTGGCAGTTTCGCTACATCGAAGGCATGGATACCTCCGCCGAGCTGCGAGAGTTCGAGAGGGCAGTCAGCCGTCCCGTCGACCCCCTCACCCCCGACGAGCGAGATGACTGGCTGGCACATGCCGATGCGGTCGCCTTCGTGTCGGACGGGTACATCCCCTTTCGCGACAACGTGGACGAGGCCCATCGCCACGGCGTGCGCTACATCGCCTCACCCGCGGGATCGCTGCGCGACGACGAGGTCGCCGACGCCTGCCGGGCACATGGCATCACAATCGTGCACACGAGGCGCCGCTACTTCCACCACTAGGCCGCCTATGCCTGTGCTTTTTGCGCGTGAGCGCGCAAAAAGCACAGGCGAACGCTTGCGGACGCCCCGTAACTCACGTCGGTCCGGTTTTGCGCGCCTGCGCGCAGACGCTGGGACGCGTCCGAGCGTACTCACCGACGACGTGGCCGACGCACGCAAGCCTATGGCGCCCTACTTGCACCCATGAGCCGCGGTGAGCGATCGAAAGATCGCCTGGCACGCCTGCGTGCTATGCCGTGCCCTCCTACGCGTGGTGCTGAGCCGCTTGCCCGCGTAGGGTGCGAACCCATGAAGACATTGGCTGATGGTCGTTCGGCTGCGGCGTCGCCGCCGCCTCTGGACGTGCTGCGGCAAAGGCGTGACGAGATCCTCGCCCTCGCAGCGGATCACGGCGCGCACCATGTCCGAGTCTTCGGTTCCGTCGCCCGGGGGGAGGCAGATTCGGACAGCGACCTTGACCTGCTGGTCGATTTCGACTCCAACGTTGGCCTGCTTCGATGGGCCGAACTCATCGTTGCACTCGAGAGGCTGCTCGGCTGCGCGGTGGACGTGGCGACCGTCCCGAGCCTGAAGCCGCGGGCACGAGAACGAGCACTCGCGGAGGCCATCGCGCTGTGAGAAGCGATGGCGATCGACTCCTCGACATGCTGGACAGTATCGAGACGATCAAGCGGCATACGCAAGGCGGTCGCGAAGTCTTGGACGACGAAGTCGTGGGCGCCGCGGTGACCTCGTGCACGGCTACTTCGAGATTGACGCCGATCGCGTATGGGCTGCGATCGAGCTGCGGGCCATTCTCGACGACTTCGCAGAGCCGCATTCGGAAGGCAGTCAAGAAACCTAAGGGCTTGGAAGAAAATAGGGTTACGATTTCACACGGCTGGGATCCGGCCCACAGGTTAACTCACCGCAATTTTTTCTTAGAGGACATGTGGCGGTGAGTTATTGTCTCGCAGGCTAATGGCCAGGAAACGGCATATGGCCAGGATTCGGCACGCATGCGTGCCGAATCCTGGCCATAAGGCCGTGGGGGGTGTCGGCGGGGCCGTGTGGGGAGCTGTCGAGTAGTTTGCGGAGCCGGGCGCGCTCGTCGTCGCCGTCGATGCCGGTGGCCCACAGCGCGGAGGCCGCGGCGACCGTGTGGGTGCCGCGTAGGGCGAGCACGTCGAGGCCGTCGCCGTCTGTGGTCGGCCACCACGGCCCGCAGGTGGCCTGCTCGCGCGCCGCGACCCAGTCCCGGGCGACCGCGGCGAAGGCGTGGCC
>Ga0187893_10003260_pt1 | contig 33337 bp, 29 predicted proteins | sample MA1701074metaG_FD_139574 | JGI IMG/M metagenome (GOLD analysis project Ga0187893, IMG submission 139574) | White microbial mat communities from a basaltic lava cave in the Kipuka Kanohina Cave System on the Island of Hawaii, USA - MA170107-4 metaG ...
AGTGAGCGTGCTCTGCGCCCGGAAACGTGCGGTCCTTGACTGCGTGCACGTACGCCGAAATCGCGTCCCCGATGCTGGCCTGCCCGAGCATGAAGTTGCGCACGAAGCGGGGTTTCTTGCCGGGGAAAACGTCGAGCATGTCGTACAGCACGAGCACCTGCCCGCCGCAGTCGCGCCCGGCTCCGATACCGATGGTCGGAATCGGCAGTCGCGCGGAGATCTGCCCGGCGAGCGCCGCGGGAATCAGTTCGAGCACAAGCATTGCGGCGCCGGCTGTGGCGACCGCCTCCGCGTCGCGCAACAGCTGCGCGGCCGATTCTTCGCTCTTGCCCTGAATGCGATAACCGCCCAGCGCGTGCACGGACTGGGGCGTGAGTCCCAGGTGTGCGCACACCGGCACGCCGCGCTCGACCAGAAACTCGATCGTTGGCGCAAGCCATGCGCCGCCCTCGACCTTCACCATCTGTGCGCCCGCCTGCATCAGATGCGCGGCGTTTTCAAACGCGGCTTGCGGTGAAACCTGAAACGTCGCGTAGGGCATGTCCGCGATCAGATACGCGGCATCGAGGCCACGCGCCACGCAGCGCGTGTGATAAGCCACGTCGGCCAGCGTCACCGGCAGCGTCCAGCGCTCGCCCTGGATGACCGTGCCGAGCGAATCGCCCACCAACACGCAGTCGACGCCCGACGCATCGAGCAGTCGTGCAAAGCTCGCGTCGTAGGCGGTCAGCATCGCAATCGGCTCGCCGTTCGCGTGCATTTCGCGCAGTCGGGTCAGTGTGACCGGTTTGCGGCTCGAGCCCGGTGTCGAGGCGGCGTACGAGCTCATGCGGCCAGGCTGAAGTATTCGCGCCGCCCGCGCATTTTTTCCAGGCGCGAGATCAGCAGCTCGAAATCCGCGTCGCGGTCAATCGGATTCAGGTGCTCGGTATTGACCGCTAGAACGGGCGCGCCATCGTAGCTGTGAAAAAAGCGCGTGTAGCGCTCGGCCAGATCGCGCAGATAACCCGCGGTAATGCCGGTTTCCATCGGATTGCCGCGGCGGGTCACGCGTTCGATCAGCGTGTCGGTCGGCGCCTGCAGATAGATCACCAGATCGGGAGCGGAGGCTTGCGGCGCCAGTTGCGCGTAGATCCTTTCGTACAGCGACAGCTCGTCGTCGGCCAGTGTCAGTTGCGCGAACAGGCGGTCCTTTTCAAACAGGAAGTCGGTGACGACCGACGTGTGGAACAGATCGAGCTGCTTCAATTCGCCGAGCTGCTGCGCGCGCTGGAACAGAAAGAACAACTGCGTGGGCAGCGCAAAGCGGACGCGGTCGCGATAAAAGCGCTCGAGAAAGGGATTCGCATCCGGTTGCTCAAGCAGAAGGCGGCTGCCCGCGCGCTGCGCCAGACGACGCGCGAGTGAGGTCTTGCCCGCCCCGATGGGTCCTTCGACGACGATGTGGCGGAAGCGCGGCAGCGCGGTGACGGTCACTTAACGGTCCGGCGCCGCCGACTCGGCCAAAGGAATGATGCGCTGGTCACCGACGGCCGCCAGGCACGCCGCGGCGCTGTCCAAGCCCGGAATCCGCAGTCGCGGCTCGAGATCGAGCAACGGACGCAGCACGAACGCGCGTTCATGCAGTCGCGGGTGTGGCAACGTGAGCGGCGTGCTGCGAATGATCAGATCGCCGACCATCAGCAGATCCAGATCGACCTTGCGCGGCGCGTTTTTTTCCTTGCTGCCACGGCGCCGGCGTCCGAGCATCAGTTCGATATCGAGCAGGTGCAACAGCAGGTTGTACGGTTCCAGTTCGGTGTCGACGCTTACCACGCCGTTGACGAAATCCGGTCCCGGCGCATCGATGGGCGCGGTGCGATACCACGGCGACGCCGCCAGATACGTCGTTTGTTCGATCGACTTGATCGACTCGGTGGCGGCCGCGAGCGTCGCCGTCGCGTCGCCCTGATTGGCGCCCAGCCCGATGTACGCGCGTCGCTTCAAGTTCTATGGCCTTCGGTCTTTTGCGGGCGGATTCTTGCACGCGCTGCGTTCGGGGCGGCGCGGTCTCAGCCTACCTCTGCGGTCCGAACCCCATCATTTTGTCCGCGCCCGCCCCGCCGGCGGCGACGCCTTGGCCCCGAGGGCGCCGATTGGGCGTGCGCGGCGGCGATCAGTCGATCGCGCGCGGGTTCGTCGCCCTGGATGAATTCGGTCCACCAGTCGCAGAACGCGGCGTCGGCTTCCTGCGCGGCGCATCGCAGCAGCAGAAAGTCGTAGGCCGCGCGCAACCGCAGATGCTCGAGCAGGCGATACGGTGCGCGGCCGGACCGTCGCTCGAAGCGCGGCTGCAGCATCCAGATTTCGCGCATATCAGAGGTGAAGCGCCGCTGGATCGCCAGCGCCTCGGTCTGCGCGTCCAGCACATCATCGATGGCCGCGTCCAGCGCGGGGATACGGTGCTCGCCGCGCCGCTCGCGCTCGTTCCAGCGCTTGAGCACTTCGTGCCACAGCAGGGTGGCGAACAGAAATCCCGGCGCGGTGTGCTTGCCGGCGCGCACGCGCTCGTCGGTGCGCGACAGAGCCAGCATGACGAATCGTTCTCCCTGTGGCTGCTCGAGGATCACATCGAGCAGCGGCAGCAGGCCGTGATGCAGACCCTCCGCGCGCAGGCGCGTGATGCAGGCGACCGCGTGTCCGCTGGTGAGCAGCTTCAGCATCTCGTCGAACAGACGTGCTGCCGGCACGTTGCGCATCAGGTCCGCCATCGCGGCGATCGGCGCGCGCGTGGCCGGGTCGATCTCGTAGCCGAGCTTCGCCGCAAACCGGACGGCGCGCAGCATGCGCACCGGGTCCTCGCGGTAGCGGTCCTCCGGCACGCCGATCATGCGCACGCGTTTGCGCCGCACGTCCTTCACGCCGTCGTGATAGTCGAGCACCGTTCGCGTGGTCGGGTCGTAGTACAGCGCGTTGATGGTGAAATCGCGCCGCGCGGCATCTTCGTGCTGGGCGCCGAAGGCGTTGTCCGCCAGCACGCGACCGTGCGCATCGATCGAACGATCGGGGTCAAGCAGCGCGCGGAAGGTCGACACTTCGATCGTCTCCGCGCCGAACATCACGTGCACGAGCCGGAAGCGGCGGCCGATGATGATCGCGCGGCGGAAGTGCGACTTCACCTGCTCGGGCGTGGCATTCGTCGCCACGTCGAAATCCTTCGGCACGATTCCGGACAGCAGGTCGCGTACCGCGCCGCCGACAACAAACGTGTCGAAACCCGCCTTTTGCAGCGTCTCGCACACGCGCACCGCGGAACGCGACACCAGATCGCGGTCGATCTGGTGTTCCGTCGCGGAAATCCGCTTCGGTTCCTTGCGCGTGCGTCGCGCAAACAGCCCCGACACCCGCGCGAAGTACTTCTTGATCATGCGTGAAGAATGGGGTCAGACCCCATTTCGGTCCGTTTCCTGGAACAGCGCGAGCGTCGGCCAGCCGCGCTCGGCCGCGAGCGCACGCAGGTTCGCGTCGCCGTTGGTCACGACCGGTCGGCGCACGCGCTCCAGCAGGGGCAGGTCGTTGATCGAGTCGCTGTAAAACACGCTGTCTTCCAGCGTTGAAAAGCTCGCGCCGCGTGCGGCAAGAAAGTTCTCCACGGCGCGCACCTTGCCGTCCTGATACGTATGCGTACCGACGTAGTTGCCGGTAAAGCGGCCGTCGATTTCCTCGGGCTGCACGGCCAGCAGATGGTCGAGCCCGAGCAGATCGGCGATCGGCCGGGTGACGAACGCGTGGGTGCCGGTCACGAGCGCCAGCGTGAATCCACCGGCGCGGTGGCTGTTGATCAGATCGATCGCCTCAGGCCGCACGTGCGGCGCCACATGCTCCTCGATGAACTGGTCGCGCCAGCCTTGCAGTTGCGCGCGGGGAAATCGCGCGAGCAAGCCCATCTGAAATGCGAGATAGGCGGCGACGTCGAAGCCGCCGGCTTTGTACGTGCGCGCGAATTCGCGGATGCGCGCGCCGTACTCATCGGCGTCCAGCTTGCCCGCGTGGACCAGAAAATACGACCACGAATCCGCGCTGTCGATCGGCAGCAGCGTGTGGTCGAGGTCGAACAGGCCAAGTTTCATCGACGGCGATTGTTTCACCGGTCGGCGCGCCCCGCCAGCAGCCACTCCCGCGCCAGCGGCACCGTGAGCGCACGTTTGCGCGCGAGCGCGAAGGCATCGAGTGCATCGAGCGCGGCCGCGAGTGTCCGCATGTCGCGCGGCAAAGTTCGCAACAGCCAGTCGATCACATCGGCGTTGATCTTCACGCCACGTGTCGCGGCCTGACCCGCAAGCGCGTCGGCTTTTTCCGCATCGGATAGAAGGTGCAACTGATACACATAACCCCATGCGACACGCGTGCGCAGGTCTTCGCGCAACGCAAGCGCGGCAGGCGGCGCATTCCCCGCGATCACGCAGGAGCACGCGGCGTCTCCCCGCACCGCGTTCAGTCGCGAGAACAGGGCGATCTGCGCAGCGCTGTCGAGCGAGTGCACATCGTCCACCAACGAGAGCCCGACCGCATCGGCCGGCGCGGCAGCCGTCCACCAGTCGGCGTGCGGCACGCTGGCGAGCGAGCACAAGAGATGCGTGCGCCCGCAGCCCGCCTGTCCCCACAGATAGACGATGCGCTCGGGTAGCGCACCGCGCGCAAGGCGGCGCGCCGCATCGAGCGCTTCGGCGTTGCGGCCAGCGACAAAGTTGTCGAGCGACGGTTCCGGCGGTTGCAGCAGATCCAGGGCGAGCTGGGTCATGCGCCGTTGTAGAACTCGCTCGCGAGGTAGGCATTCTTGACGCGCTTGAGCGCAACCAACAACGCCGCGCTGGCCGGCAAGGCCAGCAGTATCCCGAAGAACCCAAACACCTGACCGAACGCGAGCAGCGCAAAGATCACCGCCAGCGGATGCAGGCCGATGCGCTCGCCGACCAGGCGTGGCGTCAGCGCATAGCTCTCGATCGCCTGGCCGGCGCCATAGATCACCGCCACGGCAATCAGGCCGTAGGCAGACCCGAACTGCAGCAAGGCCGCGAGGAGCGCGAGCAGCAGCCCGATCGAAAAACCGACGTACGGGATGAAAGCGAGCAGGCCGGTGATGATTCCGATCGGCAGCGCCGTCTGGAAGCCGGCAATCGCGAGCGCAGCCGAGTAGTACACGGCGAGCGCCAGCATCACGGAAAGTTGGCCGCGCAGAAATTGCGCGAGCATCGCATCGATGTCAGTGAGCATTCCGGTGGTGAGCTCGTGCCAGCGGCGCGGTATCAACGCCGCGATACGGCGCATGAAGTTGTGCCAGTCGAGCAGCGCATAGAACAGCACAACCGGCACGAGCAACAAGGTTCCCAGCAGGCCGAGCAGCGCTACGCCGCCGGCGCGCGCACGTTTGAAAATCTCTGTGACGATGTCCTGCGCATCGACCTGTTCGGTCAACAACTGGCGCAGCGTCTGGCTATCGAACTGGATCGACCAGCCGAACCATTGGTTCAGGCGGGGCGCCACCTTTTCGTTGAGCATGTTGATCATGGCCGGAAACTGCGTCTGCAACGCCGCGACCTCCTTCTGCAAGACCGGCACCATGATCAGCAGCAGACCCAGCACGACCAGCGCGGCAAGGAGGATCATCAGCAGCGCACCCGCCGCGCGCGGCACGCGGTGCCGCGCGAGCCAGTCGACTCCCGGCGTCAGCAGATAGGCAAGGACGAAAGCGGCCGCGAATGGCGTCAACACCGGCGCCAGCAGATACAACAGCACCAGCGTGGCGATGCCGAGGCCGATCCAGCCCCCGGCCTGCATGCGCTCCGCAGTGAAAACGCTCATCTAGAATCGCCCGCAGAAAAAGGCACGCAGTTTAGTCGGCAACGAACGAAGCAAACCCTTCTCTCCTGACCCCTCTCCCGCAAGGGGAGAGGGGAATTCTCATGTCTTCCTCCTTGACTTACGCGAGCGCCGGCGTATCGATCGATGCCGGCGACCGACTCGTCCGGCGCATCAAGCCGCTCGCGAAAAAAACACTGACTCCGGGTGTGCTCGCCGGTATCGGCGGATTCGGCGCCTTGTTTGAAGTGCCGGCCGGCTACCGGCAACCCGTGCTCGTCACCGGCACCGACGGCGTCGGCACCAAACTGAAACTTGCGTTCGCACTCAACCGCCACGACACCGTGGGCCAGGACCTGGTGGCGATGAGCGCCAACGACATTCTGGTGTCCGGCGCGCGCCCGCTGTACTTCCTCGATTACTACGTGTGTGAGCGGCTCGACGTCGACGTTGCCGCGCGCGTGATCGGCGGCATTGCGCGCGGTTGTGAGATTGCCGGTTGCGCGTTGATCGGCGGCGAAACTGCCGAGCACCCGCAGGCGTTTCCGGAAAACGAGTACGACCTCGCCGGATTCGCCGTCGGCATCGTCGAGAAAGACGAGATCATTGACGGCAGCACGATCGTGCCCGGCGACGCGGTGCTGGGTCTTGCTTCAAGCGGCGCGCACGCTAACGGCTTCTCGCTGATCCGCCGCATCCTGGACCAGAGCGGCGCACGATTCGAAGAGGATGTCGGGGGTCGTTCGCTCGGTGATGTGCTGCTTGCGCCGACGCGAATCTACTGCAAGCCGGTGCTGGACGTGATGACGCGGGTCAAACTCAAAGGACTCGCGCACATCACCGGCGGTGGACTGATTGAAAACGTACCGCGCGTACTGCCGGAAGGTGTGCAAGCGCGACTGGATCGGCAAACCTGGCCGCGGCCGCCGATTTTCGACTGGCTGCAGCAGCGCGGCGGCATCGCCGACGACGAGATGTTTCGCGTGTTCAACTGCGGTATCGGTATGGCCATTGTTGTCGGCGCCGCCGATGCGGAGCGCACGATCGCCGCGTTTTCAGCCGGCGGCGAATCCTGTTATCGCATCGGCGAGATCGTGCCGCGCGCCAGTGGCGCGCCGGGATGCGTCGTCGCGTGATGCAGTGCCGTTACGCCAAAGACGCTGGATTCTCGCTTCCGCGGGAATGACGAGCTGGCGTGTCGTCCCGGCCCGCCGTGTCGTTCAGCAAAGACGCGTTCGCTCGAGCGCTGCCTTTCTTACAACCCTCGGCCGGAAAATTTCTTTCCTCCGGCGCTGAAAGTTCCCGCTCACACGCGGCGACTGAGTCGCGTTGCGCAGCATGCATGCGGCTGCGTCCATTCAGGAGGAAATCATGTCGCTGGCGGGAAAAGTCGCGCTTGTCACGGGATCGACGAGCGGAATCGGGCTCGGCATTGCCGAGGCGTTTGCTGCGCAGGGCGCGCAGATCGTGATCAACGGACTGGGCGACGCGGCGGAAATCGACGCATTGCGCCGCCGGCTGTCCGCTCAATACAAGGTCGAGGTGGGCTTTGACGCCGCGGACATGAGCCGCCCGGATGATGTTGCCGGAATGGTCACGCGTACGCAGACGCGCTTCGGCTCGCTCGACGTTCTGGTCAACAACGCCGGCATCCAGCACGTGGCGCCGGTGGACGAGTTTCCGGTGGCTCGCTGGGACGCCATCATCGCAATCAACCTGTCCTCGAACTTTCACGCGATTCGCGCGGTGCTGCCTCCCATGCGCGCGCGCGGCTGGGGCCGCATCATCAACGTCGCGTCGGCGCATGCGCTGGTCGCGTCCCCGTTCAAGGCGGCCTATGTGGCCGCGAAGCACGGCGTTGCGGGCTTGACCAAGACGGTCGCGCTCGAAGTTGCCGAACACAACATCACGGTCAACGCCATCTGTCCCGGTTATGTGCTGACGCCGCTTGTGCAAAAACAGATTCCGGACACCGCAAAGGCGCGCGGAATCAGCGAAGAAGAAGTCGTCAAGAACGTGCTGCTCGCGGCGCAGCCGACCAAGAAGTTCGTCACGGTCGAAGAAGTGGCAGCGCTCGCGGTGTTTCTCGCTTCGGACGGCGCTGCGTCGATTACCGGCGCGATCCTGCCGATCGAAGGTGGATGGACCGCGCATTGAGCTGTGATCCGCGGAGCGGAGGCAGCGATGAACCTGGCCGAAATTCTTCGTCCGCCACTTTGGGCTTTCGCGCGCCGGTCCCATCGCGAGTACCTGGTCGTCAGTTATGAGAGCGAGCCCGCGGCCATCCGCGCGGTGTTGCCAGAGCCGCTGGAACCCGGCGGCGTCAACATCGTGCGCGTGGAGTTTGTCGTCTTGCGCGCGCCGGACGGCGGTTGCGCGGTTGAAGTGGACGTCGTGATCCCGGCCTGGCTCAACGACACGGCGGTCGACTTTCTCGCGCATCGATGGATCGACGGGTATGCGCGTGCGCACCCCAAGCTCATCGCGCTCGCCGACACGCTGGCCGGTATTGTCGAGTGCGCGGGACAAGCGATTGCCTCCGCGACGATGGACAACGGCCACACCGCGTATTCAACGACCGCCGTCGCGCGTCAGCTCGGCCGGCCGCGCGTGAGTCTTCGGCGCGCTGCGGACATCGACGGGCGCTGCGCGATGGCGCAGTTGGTCGAATCGCGAGTCGCCCACGTCAGGGTGAGGGACGCCTCCGCGGGCGCCGCGCAGCTTCATTTGGGGCGCGACGCATTGGCGCCCTCGCGAGCCCTGCCAGTGTCACGCGTGCTCGGCGGGCTGCACTTCGTTGCCGATGTGACGCCGGCGGGCAGCCGTGTTGTGCACGACTACGCGCAGAATGAGCGCGCGCACAGCGGAGTCTTGCGTGCCGGATCACGATCGCGCGGCGCTGATGCCGCAACAGTCGCGGCGATCCACTGAGTCGCAAGGGAGAGGATCCAACCGATGGCAGCTCAAGCCGAGCTGGACGCGAAAACCCGCACGCCGGTTGCAGCGCTGGCGCAACTGGCAAAGTCGCTGATCGATGCGCTGATGTTGGCCCGGATATTTCACGAGGTCGCCCCCGTTTGCGCGAGGTTCATCCCGCTCAAATGGCGGCGCCAACGCTCGAACGTTCAATCCAGTTTGCATTGCCGGGGCTACGTGGGTTGGCGCGGCGCCTGCGGGCGCGGGCTTGCGCTCAACTCCTCGCAAAGGCCTGCGGGCCTTTGCTGCGGCCGTCTCGCGCAATCCGCATCCCGCTTGCATCCGCGCCAATCCCGCGTCCCTCGTGAAACATCCGGGCTGGGCGTGCAGCGCACGGCCGAGTTGAACCTCGCAGCGCCGCGCCGCCTGCTTGCGCGATCCGGCTCGCCGTGGAGCGGCGGGCCTGCAATCGATAACTGGCGCTTTTCATGGCGCGCGTTCGAAATCGTTTCCAACACCGCGGACGACGTGCTGCGGTTATGCGACGCGCACTCTCGCTCCAGCATTGACGAACTGTGGAACGCGATTGAAGCGCGGCAGGAAGCGCTGCGTCTGGACACCACGTGCGCGCGCGAATTAAGGACCGCCTTCGACGGCATGCGAGCCGCTTCCGGCGCGTACTTCGAAGCCGCCACCAACACACATCGACGACTGCTCGCAATTGCCGAAGGAGGCAAGCCATGAGTGCCGCACTGCGTGCTCCCCGTCCAGCTGCCCGTACCGCCGCGGTTGCGCGCAAGAAAACCGATTCCACCCGCCCGCCGGGCCAGATCGTTCTCGTGTTGCAAGGTGGCGGCGCGCTCGGCGCGTACCAAGTGGGTGTCTACCAGGCGCTGCACGAAGCGGGCATCGAACCCGACTGGGTTATCGGCACGTCGATCGGCGCCATTAACGCTGCGATCATTGCCGGCAACGAGCCGCGCGAACGCATGGAAAAGCTGAACGAATTCTGGGAGTCGATGGAGTGGCGCTCGCCGTTCGGTCACTTCCAGCTGGAAGCGAACCTCGTTAATCCGTGGGCCAACTTGACGACGATGATGAACGGTGTTCCCGGCTTTTTCGTTCCCAATCCGGCGTCGTGGTGGGGACTGCAAACGCCTCTCGGCCTTGAGAACGCGTCGTTCTACAAAACGGCGCCGCTGCGCGACACCTTGAATGGGTTGATCGATTTCGATCGCCGCGCCACGCGGTTGACGGTTGGCGCCGTCAACGCGCGTACCGGCGCGATGCGCTACTTCGACAGCCGCGACCTGCAACTGGGCGCCGAGCATGTGATGGCCTCGGGTGCGTTGCCGCCGGCGTTTGGCGCGATACGCATCGACGGCGAGCCGTACTGGGACGGCGGCATCTACTCGAATACACCGAGCGAAGTCGTGTTCGATGACAATCCGCGCCGCAGCTCGACCATCTTTGCGGTGCATTTGTGGAATCCAAGTGGTTCGGAGCCGGATTCCATCTGGCAGGTGCTCGGCCGCCAGAAAGAGATCCAGTATTCAAGCCGTGCCAAGAGTCACATCGCGCGGCAGCAGCAGATTCACCGCTTGCGGCATGTGATCAACCAACTGGCCGACCGGTTGCCGGAGAAGGAGCGGCAGTCGCCTGAAGTGCGCGAGCTGGCGTCGTGGGGCTGCCGCACGACCATGCACATCGTGCGGCTGCTCGCGCCACGCCTCGCAGGCGAAGACCACACGAAGGACATCGACTTCACGCCCGGTGGCGTGCATGGGCGGCGCGAGGCCGGCTACGCGGATGCGAAGGACGTGATTGTGCAGGCGCCCTGGACGCACCCGGTCGATCCGCTGGAAGGCGTGGTGTTGCACGAGTACGAGTCGAAGCAGACGATGCCGTAGACCCGCCATGAGGACACAAGATGAGCACCGCTGAAGACTTCAACGCGATCGTCATCGGCGCCGGCCAGGCCGGTAAGCCGCTGACGCTCGAACTCGCGCGCGCCGGCTGGAAGGTCGCGTTGATCGAACGCGATCACGTTGGCGGTACCTGCATCAACACCGGCTGTACGCCGACCAAGACGATGGTCGCGAGTGCGCGCGTGGCGTACCTCGCGCGCCGCGCCGCCGACTACGGCGTGCGCGTGGAGAAGGTCGGGGTCGACCAGGTTGCGGTCCGCGCGCGCAAGCGATCAATCGTCGAGCGTTTTCGCGACTACGGTACGCGCTCGCTGCAGACGACACAAAACGTAAGCCTGCTGTTTGGCGACGCGTCGTTCATCGATGCGCGCACCGTCGACGTGAAACTCAACGAGGGCGGCACCACGCGCCGGCTCACCGCGCCAAAGATCGTGATCAATGCCGGGGGCCGCCCCGCGGTGCCGCCGATTCCGGGGCTGGATCAGGTGCCGTTTCTCGACTCGACGTCCGTGATGGAGCTTGCGGAGCAACCGCGTCACCTGGTCGTCATCGGCGGCGGCTACATCGGACTCGAGTTCGGCCAGATGTACCGGCGCTTCGGGTCCGACGTGACGATCGTGCAGCGCGAGCCGCGGCTGATTCCGCGCGAAGACCCGGATGTGTCGGAAGCCGTGCGCAAGATCCTCGAGGAAGACGGAATCAAGGTGGAGGTCGATGCTGCAATCGAACGCATCGAACGTCGTGCGGACGGTGACATCGAAGTGCACTTCGTCTGCCAGGACTGCACGCGATCGGTGAGTGGGTCGCACCTGCTGATCGCGATCGGCCGGCGACCGAACACCGAAGATCTGAATCTCGGCGCCGCCGGCGTCAAAGTCGACAAGGCCGGCTACGTTCAGGCCGACGATACGTTGCAGACCAATGTGCCGGGCATCTACGCGTTAGGCGACGTCAAAGGAGGACCGGCCTTCACGCATATCTCCTACGACGACTACCGCATCCTGCGCGACCAGTGGCTGCACAAGATCGACGCGCGCATCGGCGACCGGCTCGTGCCGAACACCATGTTCATCGATCCGCAACTCGGACAGGTGGGCCTGCGCGAGACCGAAGCGCGCGAGCGCGGGCTCGACATCCGCGTCGCGAGGCTGAAGATGAACGGCATCGCGCGCGCGCTGGAAATGGATGAATCGCGCGGCCTCGTCAAGGTGATCATCGAGCGCAAGACGAACCGAGTACTCGGCTGCACGGTGCTCGGCGTCGAAGGCGGCGAGATCATGTCGATGCTGCAAATCGCGATGATGGGAAACCTTCCGTACACCGCGCTGAAGGAAGCGATCTTCGCGCACCCGACGCTGGCGGAAGGGTTGAACAACGTGTTTCTGGCGCTGGACGGCTGAGAGTTCAGGACGAGGTGTCATCCCCGCGAAAGCGGGGATCCAGCGCCTTTGGCCGCAACGACGCTGGGTTCCCGCCTCCGCGGGAGCGACACAAATGCAAGTCACGTCTTCGTTGCCGTCACGATGAGCGCCGGCATCGAGAAGGCGACCGCACCATCGGCGGTCCGAAACGGTCGGAGCGCCTGCTCTGATTCATTCAGCAGTCGTTCGAACTGCGTGTCGTCAAGCAAGCCGCCGAGCGTCCACACGCACGCTCTCTCGGTGGAGATCAACGATGCGATCGACGCGAATCGAACCGTTCCTTCATGCCGCGTGACCTTTGCATCAACAATGCCCGCCTCGGTGCAAAGGGAGTGCAACCGTGGCGCGTCGCCGAGAACGAAGGGAGCGCGAAACGCGTCCGCCACGCGATTACCGAAGAGCCGTTGCAGCAGTGCCGCGACCGCGGCGTAGCCGGGCGAATGGTCGAGGCAATCGCACACCGCAACTGCGAGTCGCCCTCTCGGCCGCAGCACACGCATCATCTGTCGTAGCGCCGCGGGTCGATCCTCGAAGAACATAAGGCCGAACTGGCTGACGACCGCGTCGAAACTTTGATCCGCGAATGGAAGGGACTCGGCCCGACCGCCGCGCCACTCGATCCGCGCGCTCTTGCGCCGTGCGACCGCAAGCATCTCAGGGTTGGGGTCGAGGCCAACAACCGCTCCGGTGACTCCGACACGATCGGCCGCAGCACAGGCAAGCACGCCCGTGCCGCATGCCACATCAAGAACACGCTGGCCCGGACCTACGCTGGCCGCCTGCGCGACCACGTTGCCCCACTGCTGGAACAGCGCCGGAACGAACATCTCTTCATAAACGTCGGCCGGCGTCGCCTGTGCGGCTTCGAGTTTGCCCACGTCACCCCTCCTCTCTACCGCAGCGCCCTCTGAACGACCGCCGTGTCTGTGTGCTGCCGGAACTTCACGACTTTCCCTTCGCGGAGCGTCCAGACATGCGCAAAGGGAGTCGAGAACTTTTTGCCGGTGGCTTTATATGCACCGCTGTACAACCCGAGTGCCACAACCTTGTCGCCCTCGGCGACGAACTCTTCGGGAGCGGCGGAGAACCTTTCCCACTCGGTTCCAAGTTTCATGAAGACATTCTTGAGAACGTCGTCCGGCCCGCGATACGTGCCCGCATACGGAAACCCTTCGGCTTCAGTCCAGCTCACGTCAGGCGCGAGCGCCTGGAGCACTGCGGGTACGTCGCCGCGATCGAAGGCGACGTAAAGGCCGCGAACGATTTCTGAGTTGTTGCTCATACAGTCTCCCTTCATCGTGTGTGTATTGAAGCATTCACTTTGCGCAGAGCTTACGATCGCGTGATGCGCGAACGCAATGACCAGACATCCGAAGCGCTTGCTCCTCCGTCCGAGGCGCGGCCGCCGATCGTCGAATCGTCCGCACTTTCTGCTTTGCAGTCTGCAACCGGAGAAAAATCGACCGGCGATGTGCTGTCGGATGTGCTGCGCACGGCGAAGCTCACCGGTGCTCTGTTCTTCCTCGTCGATGCCGCGCCGCCCTGGGAATTGGGAGTGCCGCATGCAAAGGCATTCGCGCCGATCATTCTTCCACGCGCGCAGCACGTCATCTCATACCACGTGATCGCGCGAGGGTCGTGCTGGGGCGCGCTGATAGGCGAGCCCGCCGTTGCGCTGGCGGCGGGCGACATACTGGTTTTTCCGCACGGCGATCCGTATGTGATGTCGAGCGCGCCGAGCGATTCTTCAAAGGTCGACGTCGACGGAGCGCTGAGCTTCTTTCGCCTGATGGCTGGTGGCCAGCTTCCGTTTACGGTGATCGAGGGCGGCACGGGTGAGGACCGAACGCACCTGGTGTGCGGCTTTCTTGGATGCGACGCACGACCCTTCAACCCGCTGCTGGCAACGCTGCCGCGGATGCTTCATGTGCGCCGTCGATCCGATCCGCAGACCGATCTGCTGACCCAGTTGATCGAGTTGACAGTCGCGGAATCACGCACGGAACGAGCTGGCGGAGCGTGCATACGCCTCGGCCTCGCCGAGTTGATGTTCGTCGAAGCCGTCCGCAGGTATTTCGCGACGATCCCGGCCGCGGAAACCGGCTGGCTCGCGGGCCTGAGAGATCCGGCGATCGGGCGTGCGCTGGCGCTGCTGCACGAGCGGCCCGCGCACGCGTGGACGTTGGACGAACTGGCGAGCAACGTGGCGATGTCACGCTCCGTGCTGGCGGATCGCTTCACGTACTTCATGGGTCAGCCGCCGATCCAATACCTGACACAGTGGCGCATGCAGGTCGCGGCGCGGTCACGGGCCAACGGTGCGTCCAAGGTTGCGTCGGTGGCCTTCGAGGTGGGCTACGCCTCGGAGGCGGCATTCAGCCGCACGTTCAAGAAGATCACCGGCGTCTCTCCCGCGCACTGGCGACAGCAATCTGCGATGCGGTAAGCGGTTCGATCGGTTCGACGCGATCGTCTTCGTCCAGGATGCTGCCTCGCCCATGTGGTGATATTCATTCTGTCCAAAGGCAACCCGATGATCCTCTGCCAGATCAGCGATCTTCACATCAAGGCGGAACGCCGCCTCGCGTACGGGCGGGTCGACACCGCGACGATGCTTGAACATTGTCTGGCGCGGATCATGAGCCTTCCGCAGCGGCCGGACGCGGTAATCGCGACCGGCGATCTGGTCGACGGAGCGCAGCCGGCCGACTATTTATTGCTGCGCGATCTGCTTGCGCCGCTGTCGATCCCGCTGTTTCTGATGCCCGGCAATCACGACGATCGCCGCGTGCTGCGCGACGTGTTCCCCGAACACGCGTACCTGCGGCAATGGGAGCCGTTCATTCAATATGTGATCGACGATTTTCCACTGCGCATAGTGGCGCTCGATTCGGTCGTGACGGGTGAGGCGGGGGGCGAACTGTGTTCGCAGCGGCTCGCCTGGCTCGATCAGGCGCTGGCGCGTTCGAAGAAACCGACGGTCGTCGCGCTACACCACCCGCCGTTTGCGACGGGAATCGGTTTCATGGACAACATCGCGCTGGCGAACCCCAACGCATTCGCCAAAGTCATTGCGCGGCACCCGCACGTACAGCGTGTGATAGCCGGCCACGTTCATCGGCCGATCCAGGCGTTGTTCGCCGGAACCATGGCGAGCACGTGTCCGAGTCCGGCGCATCAGGTCATCCTGGATCTCACAGCCGAGGGGCCGGGTCGCTTCGTCATGGAACCGCCTGCATTTCAGCTGCATGTCGCGAATGAATCGGACCTGGTCACGCACACGGCCTACGTTGACGACTTTGCCGGGCCGTATCCGTTCAATTCGTGTTGAGCGCTCGCCCTACGCGTGCAACGCCTCGATCGCTGACTTCGAGTTTGAGGCCGCGATTCGGCAAGGCTCGGGCCGACCCGGTCTTCGAGAAGCGCCCTCAAAGCAACACGGCGTAGCTCGCGACCGGTTCGCGACATCGCCACGCCAGGGTCGGCAGCGGCGCTTTGCCGCGCTCGTTCATTTCCTGCGGGGCGGCTGCCGGCGCCATCCTTCCGTTAATCAGCGTATCGAGCGGACTGCGCACTCCCATGCGCCCGGCTTTCACCACATGCGTGTAGATCATTGTCGTGCTGACGTCCGCGTGGCCGAGCAGTTCCTGCACCGTGCGGATGTCGTAGCCCGCCTGCAGCAGATGCGTGGCGAAAGCATGGCGCAAGGTGTGCGGCGTGGCGGGCCTTTCGATGCCGGCCGCCGTGACCGCACGCTTGAAGGCGCGCTGAAAGGTCTGATCGAATAGATGGTGACGACGGAACGCACCGGTGCGCGGATCGCGGCTCAACGTTGCCTGCGGAAACACCCAGTGCCAGCTCCACGACTCGGCGGCGCGCAAGTACTTGCGCGCCAGGGCCTCAGGCATTTCCACACCGGGCCGCTTGTCGGCGCGGTCGCGTACCCACTGCGAACGCGAGTACGCCAACTGAGCGCGCAGACCATGGTCCTTCGGTATCGAGACTTGCGTATGTTCGTCCCTCTCCGTTCAGTCGGAGAAGCTAATGCAGAAGATCACCCCTTTTCTCTGGTATTCCACACAGGCCGAGGAGGCCGCCGCGTTCTACGCCTCCGTCTTTCCCGACTCGCGCGTCACCCGGGTCACGGCGTTGCCGAGCGAATCGCCCAGCGGCCCACCCGGATCGGTGAAAGTGGTCGAGTTCGTTCTCTTCGGCCAACCCTTCATCGCGATGAGCGCCGGGCCGCTCGACCCGTTCAATCACGCGGTGTCCTTCGTTGTGAACTGTGAAAAGCAGGCCGAGATCGACCGTTACTGGAACGCGCTTCTGGAACGCGGCTCGGCCGAGCAGTGCGCCTGGTTGAAGGATCGCTTCGGCCTCTCGTGGCAGATCGTCCCGACCGCTCTCGGCGAAATGATGGCTGACGCCGATCAAGCCAAGGCCGAGCGGGCGTCGGACGCGATGATGAAGATGGTCAAGATCGACATCGCTGCGTTGCGGGCGGCATTTGCGGGAACGACGGGATCGCGCGAGTCGGCCCATTGATGTTCGCTGTGGATGACGCGCGGCGAGTATCCGAGTTGCCGCGTGCTTCGCGCGCGAGCCCCGCTCGAGAGCGGGGCCCGAGGCGCTTTCGATCGGCTCTGCGGGTCGGATTTACGGGTTGCCCTGACCCGACCGCAGGACGAGGCGGTAGTTCACCGGCGAATCGCGATGACCACGCCGATCGTCGTCGTCACCATTGCGCCGTCGGAAGATCAAGGTCTCGACGATGCTCTGGCCGGGCAGCAGTACACCGTCGCGCAGGAACACGCGGCGATAAGGATCGCCCGTGCTCGTAACCCCGCTGCCGTTCTCCAACCTGACCTGGCGCGGCAGCCCCCGGACGACCATCAGCAGGTGGGTGTCGATAACCGATGTGCCGTTGTTCGTGATCCTGTAGACGGCCTGCCGCCGCCTACCATGGCTATCGGAGCCGATCAAGGTGGCGTGTGCCTGCGCGGTCACGTCGAGGAACTCGAGCCCCATGTCGCGCCGGGAAAGCGCGTCGTCGTTGTCCTGCGGCCGGCCGCTGGCCGGCCGGCCGTCGACGGCACCCAGCGCCGCGAGGTCGGGTCGGTAGACCGAGTAGAGGAAGTCGGGCGGGCTCAGCTGGAACATCGTCTTCGGCGATTTCGGATCGAACTTGACGAACGCCGGATCGTAGAGGCCGTTTTCGATGAAGTCGGTGAGATCGTCGACTTGGTCGCCGCTCAGACCCAGGCCGCGCGGCGAGCCGGTTCCGCGCGGGTGCGTGAAGCGGGTCGAGATCGTCGGCGCGGCACCGGCCTGTGCGTCCTGCGGCACACCGGCGTTGAAGTACTGCACCACATCCCTGACCTTAGTGAACGAGCCGTTGTGAAAGAAGGTTCGCGCGTCCTTGACCTGGCGAAGCGTCAACACACGGAACTTGAACGCGTCGCTGTCACGGCCGGTGATCTCCTCTCTTCCGACGTCGCGGAAGCTGGCGTCGTTTCTCGCCGCGCGACCCAAGGCCTGGACCGGATGGTCGCCGAGCCCCAAGTTGTAGAAGTTCTCTTCGACGAACTGGCCGACGCCCGCGACGTCGGGGTCGTTCACCTGCTTGTTGAGCATCGGGCCGCTGTGGCAGCCATAACAACCCGCGCCCGCCTTGTCGGCGGCTGTGAAGAAGAGCCTGGCGCCGCGCCGTTGTTTGTTCGTCAGCGCACGGTTGTCGCCGCCCAGAAAACGGTCCCAGGGTGTGTCGCGAGTGACTGTGGTCCGCAGGAAGGTTGCCGTCGCCCGCAGGACGGTGAGGTCGTTGATAAGGGCATCACAAGTTCCGGGAGCAGGAGCAAGTTGAGGGGTGCAGTGCGGCGCCTGCGCGGCCTCCTCGGGGAACGCGTCGCGGAACAGCTTGCGATAGGTCGCGAACGTCTGCAGTGTGGCGGACTGGTCTTCGAGAATCCGGTGCGCGTCGAGCAGCAGCAGCGCGACGTTTTCCTGCGCCGGATGGCCGAACGGATTGAGGCCGCCGGGTGACGCGTCGGGCTCGCCTGCGAACCCATCCAGCAAGAGGCGGTTGTTGAAAGCGGAGCCGATCACCCCGGGTGCGTTTCGCCCGACGCTGTCCAAGGCGTCCAGCCGCCCGGTTGCCAGCAGCTCAGGCGTGGGGGGCAGCTTGCGGCCCAGGGCCGGGCTGCCGATGACGATGCTTCCCGCGCTCCGGTAGATGTCGGTGAGAGTGGGCAGCGAGTCCACCAACGCGTCGCCGGGGAACAGAGGGCTCGACCGCAGTTGCGGGAGAAGGTCGGTCCGCGGCCGCCGGCGCGGAATGAAGTTCCCCTCGGCATCGGTGTAGTGCCGCCCCTGGCCTCCGACGGCGAAGTTAAGCAGCGTGCCGGCCTTCGATGCCGCTTCACCCAGGTGACAACTTGCGCAGCTCGCGCTCCCCGCGGTGGCGAGCACGCCACCGAACTGCGGCCGGATTCTGACCATTCGCGCCGGGTCGTGAAACAGCTGTTTGCCGAGGTAGCGCTTGGCCTCGGTGGTCTGGAAGAACGGATCCGGGCTGCCGTCGGCAAGCCGCGGCTGCGGCAGATCGTTGTCGTGCGCCGGCACCATCAACCGTTCGATGCCACCCACCTGTTGATCGATGAAGCGGCGCAACTGCGTAGAGCTGTTGCCGCGACCGCCGTCTCGATCGTCGCGATCGCCGCGATCGGCGGCGACCGTCTCGTCGGCGGCGACCGTCCCGCACAGCAGGCAGGCAGCAACCGCCGCGAGGATCGGTCCGAAGCGGTGCCATCGCCGCCTCGTCGTCGGAATGTCTACGTGCCGATGTGCGGGCTGCGCAAACCGTCGTTTCAGTTCGTGCTTCATGTGCGTGCCTCCAGAAGAAGTGGGAGGGCGGCCGGCGGCGGACAGTGAACGCAGATATCGATCGAGCACGCCCTGGAGGCACTGTGGGCAGCACGCGTCACGCGCCTATCACGAATCTTTCATTATTTCGTCCCGGCATCAGAGGCTCTTCGACCTTGGCGCGGCTTGGTGCCGCGGGCTGCCGTTGCCCGGCTGCCGGCGGCGTGACGTGCCATCACGCGGCGGCGGTCATGCGGTGGGCCACGGCTTCGTTCATCGCTGTGCGCTTCGTTCACGCTCGCCAGCGCATGCGAGGTCATCCGCTGTCAGCGCGTTGCGGCAGAGCGTCGCGCCGGCGTGCGCACCGGTCGCCACGCGCATCGCGGTTCGCGCTCGGACGGGAGTCATTGATGCCGACCGCGCATGTTCTCGGCCGAGATAGAAATGTGCCTGTCGGCGTCCCATGATCCGCGCAAGCCGTCGCTCAATCGCCAAACAACTCCGCCAACTCGATTGCCGCTGAGGGCAGAGCCAACGGCGCCGGCGTCTCACCGGCCGTTCGTTCGAACAACTCGCGGTATCCGTCAGGTCCCGGTTGGCGGTAGACGTGAACCACGCGCCGTGCAAGATTCACGATCCAGACTTCGGTGACACCGTTGCGTGCATACGAGGGCAGTTTTACGTCGCGGTCGCGAGTGAGTGTGGTATCCGCGACCTCGATTACAAGCAAAGCGTTGTCCGCCGCGGGCCGTGCCTTGTTGCCCGGTTGTGGCTCGGAATGCGGCGGCAAGGTGCTGGGCTTCCGCACGGAAACCCAGGCTCCGATCGGCGCCATTTCGATGAGTTCTCCCTCGATCAATTCGACGCGATCATCCTCGTCCAGAATGCCCGCCTCACCCATACGGTGATATTCATCGACGGTCCGGAGCCGGCGCTTCAAGGTCGGTTCGGCGGCGATTGAATGAGTGATGCTCATGCACGCGCGAACACATCGCCGGCGTTCAACTTTTCGTTGCGGTGCTGCTCCGTCGCCGGCAACGCAAACCAGAACGTCGTTCCTTCCGCCGGACTGCTCTGCACGCGGATCTCGCTGTTGTGCAATTCGACGATGCGCTTGACGATCGCGAGCCCGAGGCCGCTGCCGCTTGAATCGCGCGTGCGCGCTTTGTCCACGCGATAAAAGCGCTCGAAGATGTGCGGCAGGTCGGCTGCCGGAATTCCGCTTCCGGTGTCGCTCACCTCCACGGTGACCCGTCCATCGTGCGGCAGCACCGCCAGGCGGATGCGCCCGTCGGGTTCCGTATGCGCGAGCGCGTTTTCGAGCAGGTTTTCCAGCGTGCGCTCGATCAGTGCGATGTCGGCGCGCACGTAACCCACTTCAGGCTGAATGTCGGTCGACAACGTGACGCGCTTTTTCTGCGCGGCGAGCCGGAACTTCTGCATCACATCCTGCGCCAGCTCGCCGAGGTGCACCGGTTCGGGATTGATCTGGTAGCCCTGAAAATCGAGCTTCGCGAGGTCGAACAGTTCCGAGATCAGCGTCTGCAAGTGTTCGGCCTGGCGCGCCGCGATCTCCAGGTACGAGCGGCGCTCGCCGGCCGTCAGCGATTTTTCCTTGATCAGCAGCGTTTCGAGATATCCGCGCAGCGACGCCAGCGGGCTGCGCAGGTCGTGCGAGACATTGGCGATCAGTTCGCGCCGCAGATAGACGTTTTCTTCCTGCAAGCGGTTCTTCAGTTGCTCGACTTCGGCGAGCGCGCGTTGCAGCCCTTCCTCGGCGTTCAGTCGCTCCAGTTCGGCGCCGGCGCGCCCGGCGGACAAGCGTAGGACCGAGGTCGCCATCACCGCGTCGGGCAACGGCTTGCCGTCAAGAATCGCCATATGGCCGATCACTTCGCCCGCGGAACCCAGCAGCGGCATCCCGAGATAGCTCTGCGCGTTCCACGCAACGAGTACCTTGTCGGCGGGGAAGAGCGCCTGCACGTCCACCGCGTGGTGGCAGACCTCGCCGTCCAGCACGTCCTGGCACGGCGTGCCCGGTACTTCGTACTCAAAGTTGTCGCCGAAGCCGCCGTCCTTCCAGAACGCCCGCGTGCGCGCACTCTTTGTTCGCGGCCCGCCGCTGTCAACAACAAAACATTCGGCAACGAACGCAAGGCGAACCTGCAAGGCGCCCGCAAGGTTGCGCACCAGCGCCCGAAAAAAATCGCCTCCGATGATGGACGCCGTTCCGGCCTCGATGGCACGCAGCTTTTCCTCGGCGCGCTGGCGCTCGGTCATCTCCTGTTGCATGCGACGAAGCAGGCGCGCGCTTTCCAGCGAGATCGCGGCTTGCGCCGCCAGGATCTGGATGACCTCGATGCGCGCAGCACTGAACGCACCGCGCGTGAGGTTGTTCTCCAGATACAGGACGGCTCTCGGCTCTCCCTGATGCACGATCGGCAGGCACAGGATCGATTTCGGCCGCGCGGCGACGATGTAGTCGTCCTGCGCGAAACGTTCATCCAAGGCCACGTCGGTGATCACGACACGGCTGCGCGTCCGGAACACGTAGTTGACAACCGCGCTCGCGCAGCGGGGTTTGCCGGCGCAAAGTGGCTCTCGCAACAGCGCCACATCGACGCTGTCGGCACAAGCTTCGGCGGCGAGGTGCAGCTCGCCGTTGCGCTCCTCGATCAGTACGCCTTTGCTGGCGCCGGCGCTCTCGATCGCGATCTTCAGCATCTGGCCGAGCAGGGCTTCCAGTTCGATGTTCTCGGCGATCGCGTGCGCCGCCTTGCCGATCGCGGCGAAATCGAGCGCCTCGCCGTCGTTTCGTGCCGCCGTCCCATGCGCCGGATCGGCCGGGGCCGCAAGCAACTCGCCGTAGCGCTCGGTGAGGCTGCGCACTTTCGCGTGCGCCCCCCACCTTGCGTACCACTGCACGGCGTGACGCAGATAAAGAGCGGCGATCTTGCGGTTGTCACGCCGCAGCCAGAACCTGGCGAAAAGTTCATTCGCCAGCGCCTGATGCTGCACCGTCGCCGTCTTGTCGGCGTAGGCGATCGCACGTTCGTACAGATCGAGCGCTGTGGCCTGTCCGCCGGTGATTCGTTCCATCTCCGCCGCCAGCAGCAGCGATTGACACAGGAAATTCTCGGGGCAGTTGTCGGCGAGCACCGCCAGCGAGCGTTGCGCCGCTTTCATTTCCGCGAGCCAAGTCCTTCGTTCGTCGTCTCCGGCTTCATCGAAATTCGCAGCGAGCGCGAGGCCGTTCCAGAAATCGAACAGCACGCTCCAGATCATTCCGGTCAACCGGTGCGCAACCGCCTTCACCGACAGCGCGGATTGAAGCGCGCCCCGGTAGTCCTCCAGCAGGTAACCGAGATTCAGCCGTGCAATCGCATGAAACATTGCGAAGAACGGGTTGTCGCGATATCTCTCGACGTACTCGCCTTCGTCGAATGACTTGTCGGAAAGCGACAGCGGCGTGATCGTTTCGCCTTGCAGCGCGCGCGCCCAGCTCATGGTGAGTTTCAGCGCGTCGGCGAAACTCGTGCTCTTGAGGCGTTCGATCAGCGCGAGGTTGGGCCTCATGTCGCTGACAAACTGCGCGAGGTTCTGGCTTGCAACGAGCGCGGGCCACGATTGCGTCGACGCACCGTAGGCCGCGTAGAGAAAATCTCCGCTCTCGAGCCCGCTCCGGGAGGCTTCCTTCGCGTACGCGATGCACGTCGCCATCGGCTGCCGCCACAGATTCACGTGCGCGTGGAACTGTTGATAGATCTTTGCGCGCCGCCGCGCATCGTTGAATCGCTCGTTGACCGCCAGCGCCAGGCGGCCGAATTCCCACGCCGATTTGTAGTCCTCGAGCACCGGTCCCACGGTGATCGCGTGCGTTACATAGCCGTAGGCGGATTCTTCCGAATTGCCGTGCGCGAGCGACAGCCGCACCATCGTTGCGGAGATCAGCCGTGTCAGCGCCGCGTGCCCGAGGATGTAGGCCGACGACCAGATGTCGGTCAGGATGCTCATCACCATCCGGATCTCGGGGTCGGTCATCGCCGGAAGTTCGATCAGCGATTCGATGGCGCGGCCGCCGATCGACGACGCGATCAACTGGATCTCCCGCTCGAGCGCGGCCTGCTGTTCGGCCGTCGAGTCGGGAAACGAAACGCCGAACAGCGCGAGACCTTCGCGTGCGCTCGCCAAGGCGTCCTCGAAGCGCGACCTGTTTTCAAACTGGATCATGCGCAGGCTGTGCACCCTCGCGCTGTCCAGCCCGGTTGCCGCGCGCGGCAGGAGGCCTGTCAGTTGCCTTTCGGCCGCGTCGAAATCGCCGCACAGGTACTCGCACTGCGCGGCCTCGAGATGAAGGGCGAATGCAAGTTCGTAGTCGGATTGCCAGTGCGTGCCGTCCAGCAATCCGGTGCCCGCGGAAAAATAGCCCAGTGCCGCGCTCCAGGCGGCCGCTGATTTCGCGTTGCGCCCCGCGGCGAGATTCAGGCGCGCGAGTGCGAGCCTTTCCTGCGGCGAGTCGATCAACTGCGCGCCGGTGTTCAGATGCGATGCGAGATCGAAGATGCCTTCGTCGATGCCTGCGCTCTCCCACCTGCTCCATAACAGTCGGCCGACCGCCAGATGCACGCTCGGCTTGTGAAAGTCCGGTATCCGCGCGTACGCCGCCTGCTGCACGCGGTCGTGCTGAAAGGTGAAGTTGCCTTCCGCGTCGGGAACGATCAGACCTTCGGCCACCGCCTCGGACAGCAGACTGAGCGTCGCCTCGGACGATTGATCGCTCACGGTGGCGAGCGTGTCGGCATCGAAGCGGTTTCCTACGCACGCGGCGAGTGTGATCACGCGCTGCGTGGCCGGCGCCAGCCGGTCGATCCGGCGGCTCATCAAGTCGACCACGTTGTCCGTTGTTGCGGCGTTGGCCACCGCATCGAGGCGGCAGGTCCAGTGCAACTGCCGCGCGTCGAAAGCGATCAGCCCATCCCGGTGCAGCGTTTTCAGAAACTGCGTGACAAAGAACGGATTGCCGCCGGTTTTGGCGAGCAGCAGCGCGGCGAGCGGCGCGGCCGCGTCATGGGATACATGCAATGTGTCCGCGGTAAGGTGAGTCAGCGCAGGGGAGGGGAGAGGCGCCAGCGTGATCCGGCGCAGCGTTGCTCCGCTTTCTTTCAGCGCGGCGAGCGATCTCATCAGCGGATGGTCGGCGCCGACTTCGTTGTCGCGGTAAGCGCCGATCAGCAGCAGGTTGCGAATGCGGGGGCTCGACAGCAGCGGACCGAGCAACTGCAGCGTGGCCGCATCGACCCACTGCAGGTCGTCGAGAAAAATCGCGAGCGGCTGCTCGGGTGTTGCGAATGCGGCCACGAAGTTCTGAAACGCAAGCGTGAAACGGTTTTGCGCCTCGGCGGGCGGCAACCAGGACGCCGGCGGTTGCCGGCCGAGCACAAGTTCGAGCTCCGGGATCACGCCGGCGATGACCGCTGCGTTCGCGCTCAACGCTTCTTCCAGTTGCACGCTCTGCCGGGCAAGTTGCTCCGGTGTGCCCGCCAACGCGCGCTGTACAAGCTGCCGTAACGCCTGGATCAGCGCGCCATACGGAACGTCGCGCGAAAGCTGGTCGAATTTCCCGCTGACGAAGTTGCCGCCGAACTTGCCGCTGCTGCGCACGACGTGCTCATGCAGCTCGCGGATCAGCGCGGTCTTGCCGATACCGGCATAACCCGACACCAGCAGCAACGCCGGCTCGCCACGGCGAACCTCGTCAAATGCCGCTGCCAGCAGTGCCAGCTCGGACTCGCGGCCGTACAGGCGCTGCGGAACGGCGAAGTGTTCGGACACGTCGCGCTCGGCGATCTGAAAAGGCAGAATGCGGCCGTGTTCCGACCACTCGCGCCGGCAGCGCTGCAGGTCGCGCTCCAGGCAAAGCGCGCTTTGATAACGCTCCTCGGCCGGCTTCGCGAGCAACTTCATCACGATCTGCGACAGCGGCAACGGAATGGAACGAACGAGATCGGCGGGCGCCGCCGGCAGCTTGGCGACATGACAGTGGATCAGTTCGAGCGGATCGCTTGCGGAAAATGGGCGCTGGCCCGCCAGCCATTCGTACAACAGCACGCCGAGCGAATAAAAATCGCTGCGGTAGTCGCAAACGCGATTGATGCGACCGGTCTGTTCTGGCGCGGCGTACGGCAGTCGCGATCGGTACAAGCGAGGCGCCAGCGGCATGCACGCTTCCGCGACATCGCGTGCCGCGTCGCTGAAATCGATGAGTCGAACGCGACCCGTGCGCTCCTCGACCAGAACGGCACCTGGATAGATGCCGCGATGAACGATGCCGGCGCGATGCAGTTCGGCCAGCGTGCCAACGAGTTGGATTGCGTAATCAAGAACCCAACCGAGCTGAGGGAGACTCGATGCGGTGAGCGCGGCGACCGTTTTCCCGCCGGCGTCTTCCAGCACCAGCGCACACTGGCGATCGTCGCTGACAAGGTCAAGCGCGCGCACAACGCCGTCGATCGGCAGGCTCTTGAGAACTTCGAACTCGCGTTTCAGCGCAGCGCTGTCGGCTTCCGGTGCCGGCGAGTCGAGCGGTATCTTGATGAGCACGGTGCCGCGTCCACCTTCGCGCCGGCCGCGACACAGCCGAAATCGCTCGTCGCATACAAGCTCTTCGGCAAGGTGTAGACCGGGGATCATCGGCGGACAGTAGAAGCCTCCCGGAGGCGCCGCAAGGTGTCTTAGTGCGATGTGATGGAAATTTGACCTCTGGGGTCAGACCCCATTTTTCGGCGAAACGTATTAGCCTCGGAGTACGACCGCACACCCGAAAAATGGGCTCTGACCCCCTCCGTATCTACGATCGGCAGCAATCAGTAATGCGCAAGGTTCTAGTCATCGAAGACACGCCGGAGATCGCCGAGCTGGTGCGCATGCACCTGCTCGATCTTGGGTGCGAGGTCAAGCTTGCGGCCGACGGCGCGGTCGGGCTGGCGGAGGCCGAAGCGAATCACTTCGACCTGGTGATCCTCGACCTGATGCTGCCCGGGTTAAACGGACTGGAGGTCTGCAAACGCCTGCGCGGGCGATCGGACTACACACCGGTTCTGATGGTCACGTCGAAGTCGTCGGAGCTGGACCGCGTTCTGGGACTCGAGCTGGGCGCCGACGACTATCTGACCAAGCCGTTTTCGGTGATCGAACTGATGGCGCGGGTGAAAGCGATCTTTCGCCGCGTCGATGCGCTCGGCGCGGGCGCGCCCAAGGCGGCACCAAAGACAATCACCGCGGGCGAGCTCGTGATCGATGTCGACCGCCGCGTCGTGACGCTCGCCGGGCGCGCGATCGATCTGACCGCGAAGGAATTCGACCTGCTGGCCTTCTTTGCCGCGCAACCCGGACGCGTCTTCAATCGCGGCCAGTTGCTGGACAAGGTATGGGGCTATTCGCACAGCGGCTACGAGCACACGGTCAATTCGCACATCAACCGGCTGCGCTCGAAGATCGAACAGGACCCGGCAAAGCCGCGCTACATCCTCACTGTGTGGAGCGTGGGCTACAAGTTTGCAGAATTCGGTTGATTCGGGCTGTGTGTCGCCCCGGCGCAGGCCGGGGCCTAATTGGGTCCCGGCCTGCGCCGGGACGACGAGCGTCGGGCGTTCAATTCTGCGAAGCCGGGTTGCCGTACCAGTTCTGTTCCAGCAGCCCGCGCAAGGTCATGCGCGCGCGGTGGAGCATCACAAAACAGTTGCCGGGGGTGATGCCAACCTCCTTGCAAATCTCGTCGGTCTCCATTCCCATCACTTCGCGCATCGTGAACACACGGGCCGTGTTCTTTGGCAGGCAATCGATGCAGCGATCAAGCACGTCGAAAAAGCGGCGCTGGCTGAACGCCGCCTCGGGGTCGCCCCAGTGCGAAGGCGGTTCGCGCCAGCGGCCGTCTTCCGTGAACAGGACACCCGGCTCGTCGGAGCCCGAATCGCTATCGTCTTCCAGCGGCTGCTCGCGAGCCTGGCGTCGGAATGTGTCGGTGATCTTGTGCTTGAGAATGCCGAAGAGCCAGGTGCGCACCGACGACCGGCCGCCGAAATTCTCCGGACTCTGCAGCGCAGCCAGCAGCGTCTCCTGCACCGCGTCTTCCGCCGCCGCGGGATTCTTGAGCAGCCACAGTGCGTACTTCATCAATTGCAGTCGATGCTGTTCGAGCTCGCGTGGGTTGATCTTCAAGCACGCTGGAGCAGTGCCGGCGGTGTCGAAACCTTGATCGAATGTTGGCGCAAGCGGTTGCATCGTGTCCCCCTGAATCTGGTGCCCGACTCGCCCACTCGGCTACGCCTTTCTGTAAGGCGGGGAAGCCGAGGCGAGCGACAGCCGGGCAGGACGAACGATGCGCGAGCCGCTTCACCCGGCGCTCACGGAGAGTTCAAATTTTGATAACGGGCGGCGGGCGATCCCGTGCGAGGGGAAGTTCTGTCGCCCCGGCGCAGGCCTAGGCCTAATTGGGTCCCGGCCCGCGCCGGGACGACAAGCGAACAGCAGCGTTCAGACGCGCCAGCGCGTCTGCCGCGAACGGATCGATCACGATGGCGTCATGCATCGACCGCAGCCACGTGATCTGGCGCTTGGCAAGTTGCCGCGTGGCCGCGATTGCGGCCGCGCGAAATTCGTCGAGCGATGTCGCGCCGCGCAGATGACGCAACGCCTGCCGGTAGCCGACGCTGCGCATCGACGGCAAATCGGCGTCGAGATCGCCGCGTGCGACGAGCGCGCGCGCTTCATCAAGAAATCCGGCCGCCAGCATTGCATCGAAGCGCGCTTCGATGCGCCGGTGCAGTTGGGCGCGGTCACCCGGCAGCAACGCGATCGTCTTCAGTTTGAGTGATGGCGAAGCGCCTGCCCCGTGCAGTTGCGACAGCGGCACGCGGGTGAGCTCAAAAACCTCCAGCGCGCGAGCAATGCGCTGGCTGTCGTTCGGGGGCAGCCGCGCCGCGGTCACCGGATCGACCTGCGCAAGCCGCGCGTGCAAGGCCGGCCAGCCTTTCTCGTGTGCCTCCTTTTCAAGCCGCGCGCGCACGCGCGCATCGGCCGACGGCAGCGCGGACAGACCCGCGCATAGCGCCTTCGCATACAACATCGTGCCGCCAACCAGCAACGGCAGCGCATTGCGTGCGCGAATCGCCGCAATTGCGCTGCGCGCGTCGTCGGCGAATCGGGCGGCGGAATACGGCTCGCCCGGATCGCGAATGTCGATCAGGTGGTGCGGAACTTCAGCGCGCTCACCGATCGTCGGCTTTGCCGTGCCGATGTCCATGCCGCGATAGACCTGCGCCGAATCGACGACAACGATTTCAAGGTCGATCTCGCGCGCGAGTGCGAGCGCCAATGCGCTCTTGCCGCACGCGGTCGGTCCGAGCAGCAGGATTGCGTCAGCGGTATTGACTGACATCGCCGTGCCGGCGCACGAGCGTGAAGGCGAGTGTGAACGTGGCGAGACTCGCCGCACAGATCGTCAGCGCCAGTGGATAGACGGTGCCGTCGTGGGCGGCTCCGATCAGGAAGCCAACCAGCGATGCGATCAGCATCATCGTGAAACCCAGCAACGCCGCCGCGGCGCCGGCGCTGTTCGCGAACGGCGCCACGGCACCCGACTGCACCGGCGGCTGCACGATGCCGTGTGAGATTCCGTAGAAAAACATCGGCGCGATGATCGCCGCCGGTACATGCTGCCCCGCCAGCGCGAGCGCGGCCATCGCCGTACCGGCGAGCACCTGCACGCACGCACCGACCGCAATCGTGCGCTGCACCCCAACTCGCGCAAGCAGACGACGACAAAAGATCGTGCCGATCATGTAGCCCGAGACCATCAGCGCGAATGACAGACCGAACACCGTGCCCGACATTCCGTACGTTCCAATCAATACGAACGACGATCCGGACAGGAACGCGAACAGCCCCGCGTAGCTGGTCGACGCGGCAAGCGTGTACGCGCGAAACGTCGGCGAGCGCGCGACCCGCGCGTAGGTTCGCAGCATCGGTCCAGGCGCGAGCGCATGGCGATCACGACGTAGATTGGTTTCGCGCAACCGCAGACCGGTGAAGGCGAGCAGCATCAGCGATGCCAACGCAAGCGCCGCGAACGCCGAACGCCAGCCGAATGCCATAAACAGATATGCGCCGATCAGCGGGCCAAGCAGCGGCGCAATCGCCATGATGGTGGCGCCCGCCGCGAGCAGGCGCGCTCCTTCCGCAGGCGATAGAAGATCGCGCACCACGCCGCGTGCGCTAACCAGGCAGGAGCACGCGCCGATCGCTTGCAACAGGCGGCCGGCGATCAACACATCGATCGTCGGCGCCAGCATGCACAGCACGCTGGCTGCGCAATACGTAGCAACGCCACAGAGGATCACGGGAGCACGGCCGAAGCGGTCCGACAGCGGACCGGCAACGAGTTGCCACAGCCCGAATCCCGCGACGAAGATCGACAAGGTCCACTGCACCGTTGCAACGTCCGCATTGAAATGGCGTGCGATACCCGGCAGCGCCGGCAGGTACAGATCGGTGGCCAGCGGCTGCAACATCGACAGACACGCGACCAGCCACAGCACGGTGCCCGCGGTCAGTCCGACGCCTTCCGCGCGGGCGCTCGTGCTCATGCGCCGCGCTACCTGCCGCGCAGGAACAGCCGATCAAGATCCGCGATCGACATTTGAATCCAGGTCGGACGGCCATGATTGCACTGATCGGCGCGCTCGGTGGCTTCCATCTCGCGCAGCAGCGCGTTCATTTCATCGAGCGTCAATCGGCGGTTCGCGCGCACCGCGCCGTGGCAAGCCATCGTCGCGAGCAACGCATTGCGTTGTTCGGTCAGAACGCCGCTCGCGCCGTGGTCCTGCAGATCGCGCAACACGTCGCGCGCGAGCGCGGCGGCATCGGCGTTGGCGAGCGGCGCCGGCAGCGCGCGCACGGCAATCTGCGAAGGCCCCGCCGGCGCGAGATCGAGACCGATCGCCGCAAGCGCTTCCGCGTGTTCTTCTGCGCCGGCGACTTCGTCAGCCGTTGCGGCAAAGACCTGCGGGATCAGCAGTCGCTGTTGCGCGATGGCATGCGCATCGAGCTGGCACTTCAGTTTCTCGTACACGATGCGCTCGTGCGCGGCATGCATGTCGACGAGCACGAGCCCGCGTTCGTTCTGCGCAAGTATGTAGATGCCGGAGAGCTGCGCGAGCGCGATGCCAAGTGGCAGCCCTTCATCCCGCGATTCGTTGTTCGCTGCCTCGAAACGAGCGGGCGCAAGCGCGGCGAGATATTCGGCCACCGGTTGCGCAACACCCAGAGAAGTCTGCGCGGAGCGCCATGACGCGTGATCGTGCGCACGCGTCGCGGCCGAAAGTTCGGCGAGTGTCGCCGCGTGCGCGATGGCCGGACGCTGTATCGCCGGCGCGAGCGCGGCTTGTACTGCGTGCAGAACGAACTGGTGCACGGCTGACGAATCGCGGAAGCGCAGCTCGCTCTTGGTGGGATGTACGTTCACATCCACGCGCGCGCAATCGATATCGAGCACGAGCGCATACATCGGCTGCGACGCGCCATGCAACACATCGGCGTAGGCGGCGCGCACGGCGTGCGCGAGCACCTTGTCGCGCACGAAACGTCCGTTGACGTGAAAGTACTGTGCATCGGCACGCGCGCGCGCCGCGGTCGGCAAGCCGACCCAACCGGCGAGTGCGATTCCCGGCGCCTGCGCTTCCACTGCACGGTGCGCGCCGGCGAACGATTCCGGCAGCAACTGCAAGGTGCGATCGCGCAGCGTGGCTGGCGCGAGGTGCAGCACCGCGCGCCCGCCGTGCGTCACCGTGAACTCGACGCGCGGGTGCGCGGCGGCGACGCGCTGCACTTGCGTTACGCAGTGGCCGAGCTCGGTGTTTTCCGCGCGCAGAAACTTGCGGCGCGCGGGCGTGCGGAAGAAGAGATCGGCCACCTCGACGCGCGTTCCTACCGGCCCGGCGGCCGGCTCGATCGCGCCATCGGCGGTGTCGATGCGCGATGCACTTGCCGCATCCGGCGTGCGCGAGGTGATCGACACGTCGGCCACCGATGCGATGGCCGCCAGTGCCTCACCACGGAAACCGAGAGACGCCACCGCTTCAAGATCGGCGAGCGCGGCGATCTTGCTGGTGGCGTGGCGCGCGAGGGCAAGGTGCAACTGGTCGCGCGGAATTCCACCGCCGTCGTCGGCGACCGCAATGCGCTTGATCCCACCGCCTTCCAGCCGCACGTCGATGCGGCGCGCGCCGGCATCGAGGCTGTTTTCCACGAGTTCCTTGACGACGGACGCAGGCCGCTCCACCACTTCGCCGGCGGCGATCTGGCTCACCAGTTGATCCGGCAGCAAGCGGATCGCGCGTGCGGGCTCGAGCGACATGGCTTGAATTATCACCTGTCATTCCCGCGCAAGCGGGAATCCAGGACCTTCGCAAACCGTCGCGTATTCTTTGCCGCCTCCACTTCCGCAAACCGCTCAACGCGTCCCGCGACGCGGGCGCGACGCCATGACCGACATCAACTGGCTCGACCTGTTCAGCGCGATGGACAGGTTTCTCGTCGCGATCGTCGAGCGAAATTCGTTGATGGTCTACGTCACGCTGGCCGCGATTTTCTTCTCCGAGACCGGGCTCGTGTTCATGGCGTTTCTGCCGGGCGATTCGCTGCTGTTCGTCGCCGGCGCGGTCGCGGCGCTGCCGACGGTGGAAGCGAAGGGACTCAACGTCTGGATACTGATGGCGGTCATCACGCTCGCCGCGGTGCTCGGCAACACCGCCAACTACTACATCGGTTCATGGCTCGGGCACAAGGTCTACGACGGCACGATCGGCTGGATCGACCAGGATGCGCTGAAAAAGACACACGATTTTTTCGAGCGCCACGGCGGCAAGACCATCGTGATCGCGCGTTTCGTGCCGGTGGTGCGGAGTTTCGCGCCGCTGGTGGCCGGCGCATCGGAGATGGAAATTCACCGCTTTCAGGTGTTCAACATCGCGGGCGCCGCACTGTGGGTCATCTCGCTCGTCGGCGGCGGCTATGCGTTCGGCCAGGTGCCGTTCATCAAGGACAACCTCGGGCTGATTCTGATTGTCGGCATTGCGGCGGTGGTCGGGCCGCTTGCGGTGGCGGCCGGCGTGCGGTTGTTGCGGCGGTTTCGTGACCCGGTGTCGCGGGGTCAGCCGCGCTGAACCGCGACGCCGCGTGAAACGCGCGGCGCTTGCGCTTGCCGCGTTGCTTCAAGGGTGCGTCTACGTTCCGCGCACGACCCAGGTCTACGACGAGCATTGCAAGATCCAAGCGAAGCAGATGATCCTCGAGTTGCACCAGGTCGGAGTCTTTGGCGGTTGCGTCAACGAGGCGTGCGTGGCGATGCTGGTGACCTTCGGCGCTGTGGCGGCAGCCAGTGCGGTGGTGTCGGGCAGCATCGTCGTGGCGGGCAATGTGGTGTACTGGTTCGAGAAGCGGGGACAGTGCGCCAGGTGAACACGGAATTCGAAGTGCGCGAGGCGCGACGCAGCGAGGCAGGGCTGCTACATGATCTGCTCGTGCGCGCCTTCAGCGAGTACGAGGGCCGGCTCGATCCGCCATCTGGCGCCAACGCGGAAACGATCAATTCGATCGCGCACAAGCTCGAAGAGGGCGGTGCGCTCGTCTGCGAAGGAGGCGGCGTTACTGCCGGGTGCATTTTCTACAGGCGCAAGGACGGGCATTTGCACGTGGGCCGTCTCGCCGTCGTGCCCGCGCTCCGTCGACGCGGGATCGGAGACCTGCTTCTGCGCGCGGCCGAAGGGCGCGCGGCCGAACTCGGTCTGCCGAGCGTGCGGCTTGGGGTCCGGCTTGCCCTCGAGAGTCTGCGCGCGTACTACGCGACGCGCGGGTACGCCGCGATCGCCCTGCACAGCCACGCCGGTCATTCGCAGCCCACGTTCGTGGAGATGGAGAAGCGCTTGCCGGGGCTTGCATCGAGCGACGGTGACGACGCCTTGCGGACGAGGGTCAGCCCCGGCCGTGCGGAACGCTGAAATCGACCAACGGGCCAGCCGGCACAATGCCCGTCGGGTTCAGCCTGAGCATGCTGCCGTAGTAGCCGTCGCGGATGTGGCGCTCGTTGATGGTGGGCGCAATGCCCGGCCACTGGTAGAGCTCGCGCGTGTAGGCGAAGAGGTTCGGATAGTCGACAAGGCGCCTGAGGTTGCACTTGAATAGCCCGTGATAGACCCATTCGAAGCGGATGAGCGTCGGGAAGAGGCGCCAGTCGGCCTCGGTCGGGCGATCGCCGACGAGGTAGCGGTGCGCGCCGAGATGCGCTTCGATGTCGTCGAGCGCGGCGAAGAAGGCGTG
>Ga0187893_10003261_pt1 | contig 33335 bp, 33 predicted proteins | sample MA1701074metaG_FD_139574 | JGI IMG/M metagenome (GOLD analysis project Ga0187893, IMG submission 139574) | White microbial mat communities from a basaltic lava cave in the Kipuka Kanohina Cave System on the Island of Hawaii, USA - MA170107-4 metaG ...
GTAGTGGCTTGGAAGGGGTTGCCGACTCGACCCCGCCGCGCCGCGAAGGATCGCGTCGCATCGGGCTCGGTCAGCGTGCTCGCCCTCGCCTTGCGAGGGCTTCGCGTCAGGGGGTTCGCGGGTTCCGCGACCCCGTCGAGGTCGAGGAAAGCCGGAGTAGGACGGGACGTGGCGCAGCCCGGTAGCGCACCTGAATGGGGTTCAGGGGGTCGCGGGTTCAAATCCCGCCGTCCCGATTGACGTAACGCTCTAATATATATGCAGTTATGACAAACCGCCTCGGTGATGTGCCGAGGCGGTTTTCGTTCGTACAATCACTGTGTAATCACGCGGGACAGGATCAAACCTGACCAGATTGGCTAGCTGAGAGTCGCCGTAATCGCCGAAGTTGCCCGTAGGTCAGCAGCTAATGACATGTCCTTGGCTGGTCCAGATATCTGGCTAACCACGCTTGAGTGCACGCTACCAAACGCTTGCACCAGACCTTCGCCAAGATCGTTAAGATGCTCAAACCGGCATTTGACATCCCAACGGTCACAGATACCGGGTACTCCAGCGGGTGAGGCTCCCAGAAGAGGCAGCAGAACGATTGCGAACCGGGACGGATCGACCATACCCGAAAAATAACGACCATTCCAGGGAAAGGCCCGGTAGTCAACCGGAGGTTTTTCGCGGCCTACCGGCTGGGCCGATTTCACCAGAATCCTTGGTATGGGTCGAGCGGGTACAGGTCTGAACGGTCAATGATTCCTCTTCCCCGCGTCCGACGTCGAGCGCCGTCTGCGCTCTGCGAGCCACCTGTCCAGGTCGGCCCGATCGTACAGCACGCGCCGGCCCACCTTGTGGAAGGGGGGCGAGTCGCCGGTCACCCGCATCTTGGCGAGGGTCTGGCCGGCGAGCCCGATGTAGGCGGCGGCATCCTTGGCGATGAGGAGCCGCTTCTTGGCGTCGGGCGAGAGCGGGGCTTCGGCTCTTCCGGGTCCGGTGGGCTTCTTTCCTTCCGGCGTGAGCGTCTCGGGCGGCACGGCAATACCGGTGGCCTGCACCAACTCATCTAGGAAAGCGATGAGGTCATCGGGAACCACGAGCCGGACCCGATCGTCCGCCTTGCCCCACTGGCCGCGCGCGGCCTCGAGGAGCCGCGGCTCGGCGCACACGAGCACTGCGTAATCAAAGCCCGCCGCGAAGCACTTGGTGAGGTTCTTCATCTCATGCTCGACCCGAGTGGTTACGGCGATCTCGCAGGCCACCGCAAACCCCTCACGCTCCAGCACCACATCGATGTGGCCGTGGCCGCCGAGCACCATCTTCTCGACCGTCACCTGGAACCCGCGCTCCTCAGCGAGCTTCCTGACCAGCGATTGCAGGTACTTGTGTTGCGGCCCTCCCCGCCCCGGTAGCGCTGTGGCCGCGTCCCCGGTAACTGCTTGTTCTTTCGTCTTCCGCTTGCTCAGCTTCACTGGTGGTGGCCCTTCGTCGGGTCGTTGCTCCTCGATTGGCCGTGCCTCATCCGCGGGCTTCGGCGTGCCCTCAATCGCCGCGACGGGAGTGCCGTACCGGGCGCGGGACTGAGCCGCGACCGCCTCCCTCCGTGATACCGCTGTCGAGGGATCGATCTTGGCGAGCGGCAAGGTATGGAGGTTGAAGTCCCAGTCGGAGCGCTCTACCCGGCAGATCGCGTCGCCGACTCCTAGCCGCCTGAGATCCTGGGGGCCGAACGTCGAGAAGCCGTCCGCGAGCTTGGTGGCGTCGAGGTCCCCTACCCGGAAGCAGACCCGGATCGCCGGATTCGTGAGCACGGCGGAGAGGAGCTCCGGGTTCCGGCTCCGGAGCTGCTCCAGGTCCTGGTGCGCGAGGATTAGGCCCAGCCGGTACTTCCGCGCTCCCGAGAGGATGGCACTCAGCGATGGCGTGGCGAAGTGGTGGAACTCGTCGACATATAGATAGAAGGGACGCCGGTGTTCCTCGGCGAACTCCTGGCGGGTGAGCGCCACTTGGTGGAACTTGGAAAGCAGGAGCGTGCCCAGGAGCCGCGCGTTCTCCTCTCCGATCCGGCCCTGGGCGAGCTTGGCGAAGAAGACCTTCCCCTCGTTCATCACGTTCGCTACGTCGAAGCGGTTCTCGCGCTGCGCGACCACGCGGCGCACGAGCCGATGCCGGAGGAACGCGTTGAGGCGGGTGAGGATCGGCCCCTGGGGCTTGCCCGCGAGGAGCGGGAACTCCTTCTCCCAGAAGTAGACCACCTCGGGATCGCGGACGGTGCGGAGGAACGCTCGCCGGAAGTCGGCATCGGAGAGGAACCGCCGCACGTCGGCGAGCGTCCCGCCCTGCTCCGACTCCAAGACCGCGAGCACGGCGTTCGACAGTACCGCCGTCATCTGGTCGCCCCAGCTCGTCGAGAGCCGCTGGAAGACGGCGACGAGGTCGGAGGCGAGGAGATGCTGCTCTTGCGGCGACGCGGCATGGAAGACGTTGAACCCGACGGGCCCCTCCTCGTCCGCCGGATCGAACAAGATGACTTCATCCCGGCGCCGGTCCGGGACAAGGGTAAGTGCTTGTTCCACCAGGTCTCCGTGCGGATCGAGGACGCCGACCCCTTCGCCCGCTGCGAGATCCTGGTCGATGAGGCTCAGCAGAAGGTGGGACTTGCCGGTGCCCGAAGCGCCGATCAGGTGCATGTGACGCGAGCGCTGCGCTGGGCTTACGGTCACCGCCATTGTCTTGCCCCCGTGCCGGGTTTCCCCGAGCACGAGCCGGTGGCCGGTCGCGGCACGCGGCGCGGCTTTCGTCGTCCGCACCTCGCGGGCGAGCTTGGGGGCGCGGACCGACACGGACGGCAGGTGCACCAGCGAGACGAGCTCCTCAGAATTCAAGAGCATCCCGCTCCGGCGCGTGAGCCGGCTGAGCACTAGGTACTCGGGGTCCTCGTCTTCCAGGCCCTCCGGGCTGAGCGGGATGAGCTCGTTGCCTCGGGGATCGCCGAACTGGGCGAGCGCGCCGGCAAGAGCGCGGACAATCGTCCACGCTCGGTCGGCCTCGGGGCTCTTGGCAGCAACCCGGAGCGCAGCGGCGAAGAAGGGCTGGGCGACCTTGGTTTCGGCGAGCGTGAGCATCTCGGGTGCGTCCGCGAAGAAGGATCCGCCCTGCTCGTCAGTCACGGCGTCGAGGACGTGCTCGGCCCAGGGAGCGCGGCACCGCTGGAAGAGGATCTGGAACGCGCCCGCCTCGCCTACTTGGAGATCCGCTAGCGCGCCGCTCACCGCGATCAGGGGGTCGGGGTCGAGGCTCCGGACGGTGCGCAGCGGCCGCATGAACTCGTGGGCGAGGCCGAAGTCGATGGTGACGGTGTTCCTCTGCTCGGATGCCCACGCCAGAAGGAGCGCATCACGGTCCTCGGTGACCACTGCGTCAGGGAAATGGGCCTGGAGCTGCGCGCGGAGCGTCCCTCGATCTCCTTCCCGGCAGGTGAGCTGGATTGTGATGGCGTCCGCCGTGCCGACGACCTCGAAGCTCACCGGAGCCGTGCAGGCCCGGAGGCTCAGGAGGAACCGTTCCGAAAGGTCGAGCGGGATCTTCACGTCAGGCCGGAGTGCAATCTCCAGCGCCACTAGCTCCGAAGAGTCCGTGAAGGGCTCGGGAGAAGGTTCCTCGATTACCAGCTCACCTGCAGCCGCTGGCGTGGGGGCGGATCGGCCGCGCACCCGATCACCGAGCCGCGAAAGCAGCGTGGGTTTGCGGGCGTCATCGACTGGGCCGGAGGTAGTGCCGGCAGCTCCCCGGAACTCGGGGATCAGCGTCCGGAAGGGCGGTTCCAGCTCGACGGGGTAAGGCCACACCCACCAGCCCCGGCCCCGGCGCTCCCAGGCATAGAAGAGGTGGGTGACCGCCTCGGCGGGGGTGGCGTCCTTTGGAAACTGATAGAGGGCCAGGTCATCGCCCGGCATCACGGTCGCCTATTTCCGCCAGAACTCCCGGAGCACGGGTTTCCGCTCTTCCAGGGTGAGTTGCCTGAGCCCTTTGGCCTGGGTCATCTGACCGATGACCTCCTGGACCGCGCCATCTACCGCCGTGCGGAACATGTTCGCCGTGTCGATGCGGTAGTAGGTCGGCCGGCGGAAGATCGCGGTCAGCAACGGGAGGTTCTCGCCGAGACACCCCTTGTATTCGCCCAGCCACCAGGAGACGAAGAAGCCGGTGCCGAAGGGTGCGCCGCAGATGTCAAGGACATACTCGTACCGCCGGACCCGGAGATACTCGCGCTTCGCAGAGAGAAGCCCGCCCTCGCGCCAGTCTACCCGGGAGCGTTTGGCGCCTGGGATTTGGCGCTTTTCTAGCGCGGCCTCTACTTGCGCAAAGAAGTCCAGCGGTGACGCCTGCAGCCCTTCGATGAGAACGCTCCAGTGGCCGAGGATCGTGGTGGGAGTCGTGGCCATGTTGGTTGACCTCCTCCGTGTCCCGTGCTGGCCGTCGCCGGTGCCGGGGAGTTGCACGAGTATATGAGGTCAACAACTACGGACCGATCGTCTTCTGGGCGTCAGCCCCTTGGTTTGGGTGCGGTACCGGGGGGTGAGGGGCCGGAGCTTCGGGTGAGTGGTGCGGTACTGTCACGGCTGCGCACCGGGCGATCCCACCGGATGTCCGCCGGCACGCCGCGCCGAATGGAAACGGGGCCGACGAGCATCTTGGTCCGGTACGAATTGCCCCAAAGAAAGACGTGCGCGAGCGGTGGGAGGTCTTGCGCGGGGCCTACGGCCACCATCACTCCGTTGAGCGCCGCGCCACAGCGGCCGTCAGGAAAGATCTGGAGCCGGACCCGATACCAGCGGCCGCTGGGAAGGAGCGCCGGAGCGGCGAGCGTGGCCCGATCGCCGGTAAGGAACGCGCTCATCGAATCGCCCCGTGCTTGTTGGGGACCTTCGGGTCCCCACGGGTAGATGAACGAACAGGACCAGCTGCTTGTGCCACTGGCTGCAACCCACGGCTCGCCAGTGCGATGGTCCCAGGCACTGAGTCCCGCGGAATCGTAGTTGAACTCAAGGTTCACGAACTGTTGTTGCCATTGCGGAAGCGAGATCGGCGTGGACAGCAGGACGTCCAGCGCGAGTCCGTCTCGGATGTCGTACCGCCGGGCGGAGTGCACGCCGCTCGTGAACTTCCCATCGCCGCGGCTGCTGAGTCCGGTGATGCCGCCGGGTCCGGTGTCGACGGCCGGCCGGGGGTCGCCGAAGGGTACCCAGGCTGGAGGAATACCGGCCGTCCACTGCTCGTTCAGCAGGGTGTCGACTCGGTTTTCAACGGCCGCGAGCGGAAGACGGGAGCTCCGCCATCCGCCTGCGGAGGCGGTGACCGTGACAGTGCCCGCGCGGACGGGCCGGATGACTCCCAGCGAATCTACGCGTGCAATCAGGGTATCGGAGGACTCGAACAGCGCAGCACGGAGGGGCATCGGAGCGCCTCGGGCGTCGTACGCCTGGACGCGGAGGTGATACGGGACGTTGACCCGCGGCTTTCCTGGCCCGGCTTCAAGGACGAGCCGATCGATGAAGCGTCCGGGTCCGGGTGTGGTGGCCCATGAGACCGTGACTCGTGCCCGTTGGTTGCCCGCTCGTTCAACGAGGATGGGACGGGAGACGGTCGGATTGTCGGCGCGGTAGATCCCGTATGAACCGGTGTCTGAGTCCAGTTCGGTCATCAGGAGCCAGTGTCCGTTCGGCGAAAGAAGCGCTCCGCCGGACACTCCAGGCACGGTGAATGTGCTCGTGCTCTCCCAGCGCCCGCGGAGACCCACGCGCAGGTAGCGGGTTTGGAAGTCGTTCACGAGGAGCGTCGAGTCGTCGAGCCAACCCATGGGTGAGAAGTCAGACCCGAGAGGCGACAGCGCTCCAACTCCTACCGGTTCACAATGCAGGCCGGTCCCGCTGACGGACATGAGGCAGAGCTCGTTCGCGCTCCCGTCCCAGTGCTTCCGGCGAAACGCAATCCGGGTACCATCGGGGCTCCAGCGAGGATCCTCATCGGTCGCATCACCCGCAGTGAGACGCGTGACGCTGCTGCTCTCGAGGTCGAGCAGGGCGAGATCGTTGTGCTGGAGCTCATTCCAGCGCCCGGTTGAGAACACGAGGCGTTGGCCATCCGGCGACCACGAGGGGCGGTGGTCAATCCCGGGCGAGTAGGTGAGGCGCTCCTCGCGCGCGGTGGCGAGGAGAAACAGGTCAGTGTCGCCAGAATCGGAAACAGGTTTCTCGGCAACCCACGATCCCCGGTGGCCGGGCCGGGGAACCAAGCTGCCATAACCCGTCCCACGATAGCGCCATGCGGGCCGGCGCGCCGTCTTCAGAGTGATCGGAGCATTCGGTAATAGCCCTGCAGTATCGATCCGTGCCTCGTAGATCGAGATGCCCGCTTGGTCCTCGACTATCACGGCCACAACCGCATCCGGAGGAGGCCGGGGTGCACTCCGTAATGCAAGGAATGCTGCGACGAGGCCCGCAGGAACGAGCATCGCGGTCGCGAGCGCCGCGATGCGCTGAGGCGTCACGAGCCCGAGGCGGGCGGGCATCGGCAGTGACGCGATCAGGGCGCGTACTTCGGTTGCCCCGGCGGTTTCGCCCAGTAGTTCTTCGGCGAGGGTCGTCAAGCGGCGGTGATCCCGGCGTCCGCGCGCGACCCGGACGAAGCGCGTGAAGCTATCACGGAGCGCGAGCTGATCCTCCCCTGCGTGCAGATGTCGGGCACTGACCCGGAGGCGCTGGGGATCATCCTGGGACTGGGCCAGTAGGGCGCGTCCCACGGCAGCTGACCGGGCCCGGCGCTCGGGGTCGGAGAGTTGCTCCAAGACGCGGCTCGCAATCTCATCGTGGGCAACCTCCCAGCGCCCTCCGGTGTGCATAACGAGCGCTTGGCCTTCCAGCGCACGGAGCCCGGTCTCCACCACGTCCTGGGGAAGGAACGCTGCTGCGGCGGCTGCCGCGGCATCGAGCGGGGTGCCAGCGGCGGCCAAGAGGGACAGCAACCGGCGATCGTCGTCGGCGAGCTGTGCAAGCCGATGGGAGGTCGCGCCACCCTGGCGCAAGAGGTCAAGCAGCGCGCCCGGCTCCGGAGCATGCCACAGTCCGTCCGCACGGCGGAGGAGTTCACGCTGCATCAGGAGACGCACTGTTTCGAGCACCAGGAGCGGCGATCCGCCAGCCGCCGTGTGGAGTGCAGCGGGAAACTGTTCTGCCCATGGCTCGGAGGGCAGTGCCGCAATACTCGTGACGAGAGCGCCCACCACCCCCGGAGACAGCGGCTGCAGGGGGAGGAGGCGAGCCTGGGAGAATGCCGGGTCTGGTGCGGCCCGTCCCCGCTCGGCGATGACGAGCAGCATGGGATCCGTGGTCAGGCGGCCGACTGCGCCAGCGAGGAGCTGGCGCGAGACCGGATCGGCCCAATGGAGATCGTCAACGAAGAGGGCGAGTGGCCCTTCGCCGGCGACCGCGGCGAGGAGATCCTGAACTGCCTGTATACGGACCCGCAGGAGATCGGCGGGCTCGCTCCGTACGGCTACGGCTGCAGGGAAGAGGGACGCGAGCTGTGGGGTAAGGGAGAGGAGGGCCTGCACCGTAGCGGGCGAGGCAGCCCGAGCCCCCGGGAGGCGCCCGAGCGCCTCCGCGAGGTCCGATGCCAAAGTGTAGGGCACATCGTGCGCCGCGGGGCTGGCACGGAGGGTAATAACCCGGGCCCGTCCTGCGCGCAGTCTGCTGACGACATCGCCCAAGAGCCGGGTCTTGCCAAAGCCCGCCGGCGCGACCACCCGAACGCAAACTGCGCGTCCTGCTCGCGCCTCGTGCCAGGCATCGAGGAGCGCCGCGAACTCGCGCTCGCGGCCGACGAGTTCCGCGACGAGCGCGCGGGATGCGTCCTGAGGGCGCTCGGCTGACTCCGGCTGACGCATGCGCTTGAGAAGAGCGGCCGTCGCGGGCTCAGGTGCCAATCCCTCGTCCCCGAGCAATCGCTCGAAGGCGTCGCTCTCCACCGCCGCGCCGAGGGTATCGGAGGCGGCGAGTAGCGCCTCGATGAGGAGGCGCCAGCTCGCCTCGTGGAGCGGGTCCAACTCGCGCAGGCGCCGGGCGAGGTCCACCGCCTCGCGGGGGCGGCCCTCGTCGAGGCGCCGGCGGGCCAGGCGGTCCAGGCAGCGGGAATAGAGGGAACGCAAGCGTGCCCGCTCCAGATCGGCCCACTGCTCGAAGACACCGCTCCCGGGAGCGGCGAATCGGGCGAAGAAGTCGCCGCGGTAGAGCGGGAGAACCCGCTCGAGGTCTCCCCGCTCTGCGGCGGCCAGGAGGTCGTCGCGGTCGTTGGGTGGTCGACGGGCAAGTCCGACGCTCTCGCGCTCGGCCAGGAAGAAGTCATCGCCCACCCGTCGCTTGATCTGCCAGAGCGCCTGGCGGAGGCCGTGCTTCGCCGCCTCCGGGTCGAGGTCGGCCCACAGCAAGTCCACCAGATGCTCGCGTGAAACGGTGCGCCCGGGAATGCAGGCCAGGTATGCCAGGAGCGCGAGCGGTTTGCCGAGGTCGAGGAGGAGTTCTTCACAATCGCCGATGCAGCGCACGAGCCTGGGCTCCCCGAGCGTGCGCAGCGTCAATTGCCCGTCTTGGGGCGGGTTGCTCAGGGGCATAGACGGTCAGGTGACGAGGCGGTGCTTACGTTGTGCCCGCAAGGATGCGCGGGGGGTGCTGCTCGGCGTGAAAGCATGAGGGCCATGGGCCCGCCGGGGGGATGGGCTGTCCGACGCGAAGATATGGGCCGATCACGGTGCTCGCAAATGGGGGCAATGGCTCCTAGCACTGCGGCCGGGCAAACGAAAGAGGCCCGTGTGACGGGCCTGTGACTGGGGTGTAGGTAATTAGCGAGAAGAATGAGGCCTCGACTCGGGAATACCCGAGGGTGAGAACCATGTGACGTTGAGAACGGAACCATGAAAACCAGGGAGGGAAGAAGGCAGAGCGCCGCTGTTGCCTGCGCCGCCCACTTGGTCGTGTCGTGCCGGCTCTACGCACCTCAAACCTGCTCCCCAGCGGAGGTTCAGGATGAAAGGCCGCACCATCCTCTTCATGCTAGCTCTGGCGGTTTCCGGCGCTTGTACTGATTTGACCTTGCAGCCTGTTGCCTCGGATCAAGTCGGTCCGGGGGCCGCAGCCGGCCAGCTGGCAAACGCCTCAGCCCAACAGGTCACATTCGACTTCTTGGGCTCCCCGCAAACATGGGTCGTCCCAAGTAATGTGACCTCTATCACCGTCGACGTGCGCGGCGCTCAGGGCGGCGGCAACGCCAGCGCTCCAACCCCTCAGGGTGGGAAGGGTGGACGCGCCCAGACAACGCTCGCAGTGACGCCGGGCGAGACGCTGGTCATCTATGTCGGTGGCAGGGGCGGCGACCTCGATTTCAGTGGGCCGAACACCGCCGGCCCGGGCGGATTCAACGGTGGCGGTGCCGGCGGCATTGACAACGTGGACTTCAATGCCGCGGCCGGGGGCGGCGGTGGCGCATCGGACATCCGTCAAGGCGGCAATGGCCTCACCTCTCGCGTTGTGGTCGCGGGTGGCGGGGGCGGCGCGGAGTGCTGCAGCGGAGCCATCGGCGGCGATGGTGGTGGCACAACGGGCATGTCGGGAGGCACTGTGGGAGGCTCGGAGCCTGGCGGCGGTGGCACGCAGTCCGCGGGAGGAGCCGGGGGCACAGGATGCAACGGCAACGGAAGCTCTGGCAGTGTCGGGCAGGGCGGCGTGGGCGGCAACGGGAACCGGGCCGGCGGGGGTGGAGGTGGCGGTTACTACGGCGGCGGAGGCGGCGGTGGATGCACGTTCGGTTCGGGCGGTGGCGGCGGCTCCAGTTATTCCGCGGGCCAGGGTACGATCCATACACAGGGCTACCAGACTGGCGCCGGACAGGTCGTAATCGCCTACGAGGCGCCGTCGAACCAGCCGCCAGTTGCCAATGCCGGACCGGATCAGAGGATCGCTGGAGCGATCGCGGTCGTACAGTTTCCTCCCAGGGTCATGCTTGACGGCTCTGCGTCGTTCGATCCTGACAACGATCCGCTATCCTATGTCTGGTCGGAAGGTACGGCGGTGCTCGGCATCGGGTCAGTGCTGGATGCCACCGACGCGCTGGCGCCGGGGAGCCATACAGTGACTCTCACCGTCGACGACGGGACCGTGAGCTCAGTCGATCAAGTACTGGTCACGGTAACCCCGCTCGTTGTGTTTGTACATGGTATTGGCGGGAACCCAACAGGGACGTTCGGTCAATTCCCGACCCTCCTTGGCCAGGACTTCACGACTTTGTCCTTCGACTACAGTCAGCTAACGGACTGCCAGGGTATCAGGCCGCCGATCACGACGGTCGCCGATGCATTCGGGACGTTTGTTGAGCAGACGCTTCTTGGTACTGGGCCGCAGTACTCCGGGCATATCGAAATCGTCGCGCACAGCATGGGCGGGCTTGTCGTGCGGGCATATATGGCCGGTCTCACGAGTCGACGGTACCTCTCGGGGATGTTCGAGCGCGTGGTGACCGTCGGGACCCCGAATTACGGAGCCCAGCATCTTCGCATCCTCGCCCTCACCTGTGGGCGGGTTCCGCTCCAACCCCAGGAAGCCGACATGGCGTTCGCCAGCGCCTTTGTTGTCCTGACCGACCGAGCCTGGGGGGCAGCACAGCCGATCGCGCCAACAAATGTTCTGACGCTCGCCGGCGTCGTTCCACCATCGACGGGTGATTATGCCGTCGAAGGATACAGCGCCACGCTGACTTCGGGCGCGAGCATCGCCGGGTACCCGCCGTGCAAGCACAGCTCGGCAATACCTCTTCCTGCGTCCTGCGAGCTGGCATTCGTGGAGGCTCTACCACATCCGGTCTATGGTATCGTCCACGACTACCTAACCACAGGCCAGCTGCCGCCGCAAACACCGCCCGGACTCCCCGTGGGGCTGGCGCTCCTTCTTTTCGTTGATAGCAATGGCAACGCGATTCCCCTAACGTCGCAGCTGACTCTCGTTCTGCGGCGAGGACGACTCAGTACGAGTGTGCAGTGTGGGCAGCAGCGGGGCATTGTCGTTGATTGTCCGGCGATAGCCACTGTGGGGGCAGCGTCGCTGCGCAACCTTGTACTCGGGCCGTGGACACTGCAGCGAGCGACAGCAAAAGGTTACCGGCTTGCTGCTCCAGTGACCTTTAACGTCAGCGATGGACGACCGGTCGTGCAACGAGTGGTCCTAGTCGAGCCGTAGACTTGGGGAGTGAGTAGTCGCCGACACTCGTTAGTCCGTAGCAATGTCTCCTGGAGGGTGAGGAACAGCGCCAGCGCGCTGCGACGAGCCATAGATGAGAATGTGAAGAACGCTCCCTGACAGGAGGAGCGGCACACCTGTGAATGCGAACCACGTTAGACGGTTGCGTAGGATTTGCAGGGGCCTGTCCTCAAGTGTGCCGGCGAAGAGAATACCGAGCGCAACACATAGGGAAGCGAGATAGAGAACGACCGGTGCAAGACGGGGCCGAGTACGGGCCAACCAAGGAGAAAGAAGCGACGCAGCCGAAGCTGGAAGAATCAAGACAGCAAGTATGTTCCAGGGATGAGGACTATAGAGAAAGGCGAGCTGGAAGAACAGCCATCCGACGGGAATGCCTATGATGCCACCCACGACGGCGAGGGTGGTGGCTGCGGCGCGAAGTGCCATTGAGCTGCGGGTTGAAAGTTTTATCATCTCTACATCGTACCACGAGTCAAATAGCCTTGAGAAGGCGCCGGCGTGTGAATAAGTAGGTCAGGGTCGGAAGTACGAGGTAACTTGATTTCTGCAGTGAATGGGCGTGACACGTTACCGCTCACCATGAGCTGCAGGTATGCGTGGTAGTTTGGTAGGCTCAGTAGGTCCTTCAGTGATGCCTGGGGCGCCGCCTCAGACATGACATCCGCATCCTCGGACCCCACCCGAAAGCAAATCATCGTCCCCACGTTCCCGAGTACTGCGTCGCGCACCTCCTCTTCGAGTTGTCCCAGGTACTGGTGCGCGAGCACAAGCCCGACATGATACTTACGCAATTCCGAGAGCATGTTCGCCAGGCTCAAGGTCGTGAACGTGTGGAACTCGTCGAGGTAGAGGAAGTAGTCCCGCCGTTGCCCCTCCGGTGAATTGACTCTGCTCAAGGCTGCGAGTCCAAACCGAGAGATGAGTAGCGACCCGAGCAAAGCCGAGGCGTCCTCGCCGAGCCGTCCCTTGGCCAGGTTCACCAGCATCACTTTCCCCTCGTCCATCAGCCTTCGCGGGTCAAACGCACTCGTCGGTTGGGTGAGAATCGCCCGGAGCACTGGGTGCGCCAGAAACGCGCCTACCTTGTTTTGCACGGGTGCGATAGCCTCGGCTCGAAACCCGCGTGGATAGCCCTCATACTCCCGGAGCCAGAATTCGCGGACCTGCAGGTTGCTTACCCTTGCAGCCACTGATCGCCGAAACCGCTCATCACTGAGAAGCCGCAAGATGTCAGCGAGGCTGGGCGCGGGCTGCTCCAGGAGTGCAAGCAGCGCGTTCCGGAGCAGGTGTTCAAGCCGTGGTCCCCAGGAGTCGGCCCAAATCTTTTTCATCGCGTCTAGCATCCCACTCGCAGCGAGGGGGCGTGACCCAGGCGGAACGCCAGCCAACGGGTTGAACCCGAGCGGCCGGGAGGCATCGGGTACGTCGAAGTAGAGGACATCGTCCCGCCGTTCCTCGGGAATCAGGGGGAGCAGCCGCTCCACCAGGTCGCCATGCGGATCGAGCAGCGCGAAGCCCTGGCCCGCCTCGAGATCCTGCGCCGCCATCGACGCGAGCAACGTGGATTTCCCCGTCCCGGTCTTTCCGATGATGTACATGTGGGCGAGCCGGTCCCGCTGCCGGATGCCGAAGAGCCGCCGCTGGTTGCGCCAGTTGGTGCGGCCGAGGAGCAGGAGCCGGTTGTCGTCGTACGCGTTCATGCTCTGAGGGTTGCACACCAGGAACCGTGGTCGTAGTGGACGGATGTCGTCGAGATCAGCAACGCTCCCGCTGTTGTGCTTCTCCATGACTTTGGCCGCCTATGACCCTCCTCCAGGTGTGATACGCTGAGCCTGGCTCTTCGAACGGAGAGCCGGAGTCTCACCCTCAACTCCTACCAGGAGGCACCATGTCCGACCCGTTTGCACCCGCTTCCCCCGACAGCAGCACCGACACGTTCGTCATCAGTAAGACCGAGAATGGCTTCAAGGTCTATTCGCCGACCGGTCGCACTAGGCCCGCGACCGTCATCGGGGTTCCCGATAATCCGTCTTGCAGCTGCGCGGACTTCCGCGTGAACGCGGACGATCCCGAGTTCCGCTGCGCCCATATCGAGGCAGTGCTCGCCCGGTACGGCCCGAAGAGCGAGCGTGAGCCCGACGAGGCGGAGGAGCAGGAGGAGCGGGCTGCCATTCGTGAGGAACACCCCGCTGGCCCCACGACCACCGGGAACGGGCAACCGGCCCAGATGCTCTTGAAGCGCAGCGTGAGCCCTGATGGCAGGATCGATTCTCTCTCCATCGAGTTCACGTGCCGCCTCAACAGCGACTCGGTCACCGTGATCGCGGGCCAGGCTGATGAGATCTTGGCTCTGCAGGACCGGATAGCCCGCGGGTTCCTGGGCCGGGGCCGCAAGACAATGGCCGCGCTGACGCGTCCTGCGCTCCCAAGCGCAGGCAATGGAAGCGTGCCGGCCACGATCCTGGGTGTCGGCGGCACCGACGGCCGGTTTGGCCGCCGGATGTTCCTTCGACTTCAGGTTGGGGACCGTGTGCTTCGGTTCTACGGCGGGGCGCGGCAACTTGGTGCGGCCCTCAATGCCGCAGGCTACCCGGAGGCTGCGAACGCGGTGGCTGAGGGCCTTCGGCTCGACCTCCCCTGCCGGGTGGTGACAGCGAAGAGCGCGAGCGGAGGGTTCATCAACGTGGAACGGGTGCTGCCTGTCGCGCGAACAAACGCGCCATGAGCGGCACCAAAGTCCGCGAACGCACCGATCGTCCTACGTTCCCCTCGCCCCATCTCTCTCACGCTCAGATCGCCAAGTACCTCCACTGCCCCGAGTCCTACCGGCTCTACTATGTGGAGCGGTTGCGGTCCCGGGTCCCGGCGGCCAATCTGGTATTTGGCCAGGTGGTCCACCAGGCGTTGGCGGAGTTCTTCCGAAACGGGGTAGACCCGCGCTGGTACTTCACCGAAGAATGGAAGGAGATGCGGGAGCTTGGGCTCCGGTTCGGACCCCGGGAGTCCTGGGAGAAGCTCGACCAGGTGGGTGACGCCCTCCTCGCGAAGTTTATTGAAGAAGAGACCCCCCGCATTGGGAGGGTCCGGGCGGTTGAGGCACCCTTCGAGGTAGACCTGTCCAACCTGGATACCCCGTTCGTTGGGGTGATCGACCTCGTGGCAGACTTCGACGGGAAACGGACGGTCATTGATTTCAAGACCTCTGGGTCCGCCATAGAGGCCCACGAGGCTCAGCTTTCAGATCAGCTCACCGCCTACCAGCTTGCCGAGCCCGAGGCCGAGCAGGCCGCGCTCTGCATCCTGGTCAAGACCAAGGAGCCCAAGATCGAGTGGCACGTCATGACTCGGACTGCGGACCAGTTCCGCGATTACCTCGGCAAGGTCGGGCTGGTCGCTGGCGAGATCACCGCAGGCCGGTTCTACAAGCGGTCGGGAAAGTGGTGCAGCTGGTGCGAGTTCCTGCCGGTCTGCTTGGGCGACTCGGCCCGTACCGATGAGACCTTAGTAAAGGTGGCATAGCGCCGGCCGGCACCCAGGTGCCGGCCTTTTCTCTCCGCAGTGCGCGGTACCTGCCCCAGCAGTCGCTCCGACAGCAACGCCCTCACGGGCGCTCGCGCTTCTGGCCCGGTGACGGACCAGCGCTAGTACACCCCATGGCCTCGTGATGAGGAGAAAGGAGATCAGATGGACCAAAGGAAGCGAAACGCGAGCACTGGAATCCTGGGATCACTCCGGCTGATACGAGAGAGCCAGTCCGATCCGCCTCCGAGTACGAGGGCGGGAAGGCGCTGCTGCTCGGCTCGCGATGTCTTTGCTTTCATGCAGCCGTACGCGCTTAACGAGGAGACCGAAACGTTTTGGATTCTCGCTCTTGATGCTCAAAGCTGCATTCACTTTGACAGCCCGATCGTAATCACGCGCGGTCTCCTCAACGGCTCTCTAGTTCACCCTCGTGAGGTCTTCCGGGCAGCGATTGTAGCTGGTGCGGCGGGCATCATCCTCGTCCATAACCATCCCAGCTCGGACCCGACGCCGTCGCCGGAGGATCGCGCGGTGACGAAGCAGTTAGTGGAGGCAGGACGGCTCCTCGACCTTCCGGTTTACGATCATGTAATCATCGGAGATTCAGCGTACATGTCCCTTGCCGAGCGGGGCCTGCTATGAGCGGGAACGACCTCCTTTCGGAGGAGCCCGAGCTCGTGGCGGGAATCTCCCGTGGGCCGCTGCGGCTCTACGCTCCGCCGAGTCGGCTCCCCAGACCAGCACCTGACGGCATCGGGGGACCGCTTCTTCGGGCTCAGACGCCCGAGGGGCGGAACCTGCTCTCCAGCTTCGCGGCCTCCCGTCCCCTGGGGCTCTACGTTTCGGGGCGCCCCGGGACCGGGAAGTCAACGCTCTTTCTCCACCTCGTGCTTGAGGATATTCGACTGGGAAGAGGGTGCTGCCTGATTGATCCTCATGGGGACCTTGTGGCGGCCGTTCTTGAACGGTGCCCGGCCGATCCGGAGATCGTGCAGCGCATCCTCGTCTTCGATCCTGCGGACACCGAACATCCGATCGGGCTCGACTGCCTCGGCGTGAAGTCGGAGCGTGAACGAGAACTCGCCGTCCAGTTCATGCTCTCGCTTTACGAGACCCTATTCCTTCCCGACCATCAGGGACCCATGCTGCATCAGAGTCTTGGAAACGGCATGAGGCTGCTGATGGAGCAGGAAGGATCTCTCGTTGAGCTGCCGGCGCTGTTCCTCGACGAGAAGTTTCTCCGAGGGAAACTCGAGCGCTGTCAGAACCCATGGGTACGGCAATTTTTTCAGGGCGTGTGGCTCGGGTCGTCCCGGTCTTCCCGTGCGGACAGCTTCGCCTACTTCACCTCCAAGCTCGCCCGCTTTCTGGATGATCCTATGCTCCGGAACATCCTGGGGCAGAAGGGCGGGCCGGATCTAGGGGCCCATCTCAATCGAGGAGGAGTGGTCTTGGCCCGGCTTTCCTCGGGCGCCATCGGAAAGATGAACGCGCGGCTGCTGGGCATGATGCTCCTGCACAAGCTGGAGGCCATCACACGAGCCCGGGAGGGGATGCCCCCGTCAGCACGGCCGCCGCTCCACATCTATGTGGATGAGTTCCATGAGTTGGTGACGGAGGATGTGGGCGAGTTTCTCTCCTGTGCGAGGAAGTACGGGGTTGGGCTACATCTCGCGCACCAGCGCATGGAGATGCTGGGCACGAGAATACGCGAGGCGATCCTGGGCACCCTTGGCCATTGGATCTTCTTCCGGCAGGGTGGCGGCTCGGACCTCTTTCACTTCACGAGCCTTCTCTGGCCGAGGTTCTGCGAACGGGATCTCCTGTCGGTATCGAACTACGAGACACTCGTGCGAGTGACCGGGTCGGAAGGGACGGGACGTGTGGGTCGTGTCGCGATTCCCGCGGCCGGACCGATCCTTGGTACCGCGGCGCCCATCGAAGCGGAGTCCCGGTTGAGATTCGGCCAACCTCGGAAGGCCGTAGAGGTTGAGATCCTGGAAAGAATGGGATGGGCGCGTAAGGCCGAGGATACACTAGTGCAGATCACATGAGACGCATTCAAGCCCGCGATTCGCGGGCTTTTTCCTTTTCACGAATATTGCGGGCTCGTCTCTTTCCACGAGTCGTAGTGCAGCGCTCAGCCTACTCCGGCTTGAGGGAGAAGGGCGTAAAGCGCGTGTTCCGATCATAGACATCCATCTGCTCGGCCCGCTTCAACCGGCCAACGACGAAATAGGTGATAGGAGTGGCGACCATTTCGTAGGCGACTTTGAAGAGGTAGCCAGACCAAATAGTTCTAAGAAGAAGAGAGTTTGGGAATACGCCTCCGAAAGCGAGCGTGACAAACGCAGCGGTATCGACGGCCTGGCCGACAACAGTTGATCCGATGGTCCGAGTCCACAAATGCCGGCCTCTGGTCAGGATTTTCATCTTGGCCAGCACGAACGAATTCGCAAACTCGCCCATCCAGTAGGCCGCGAGAGATGCAGCCACAATACGGGGAATCTGGCCGAGTGCAGAGGCAAACGCATCCTGCAATCGCCAACCGGGGGCCGGGGGAAGTGCGATCACGAGCGCGAGGAAACCGGCCATGAGAGCATTGGCGCCGAACCCGGCCCAGATGATCTGCCGTGTGCGTGCGTAGCCCCACACTTCCGTGAGCACATCACCGAAAATGTAGGTCACCGGGAATAGCAGAATCCCGCCCGTAAAGACAAACGGCCCTACCGGGATCAGCTTCTGCGCGGCGACGTTCGAGATCAGCAGCGCCGCGACAAACGCGGATGCGACGAAAGCAAAATACCGATGGCCGGTTGGGACAACCGTGGCAGTCATGGCTCAGCCTCCAAGGGACAGTCGGCGTAAGTGGGACGGTGTCTCGGCGTACCGAATTACCGGACCTTTCTGGCAGGGAATAGTTGACGGATGAAGCCCAAGCGCTCGTTGCCGCAGATTCCATCCGGTCGGGTGGGGCCGGTGCTGAGTTGGCCGATGAGTTCTCCCAGCACCCGCACAGTATCGTGGAGAAGATCCCGAGGAGCCGGGTAGAACAGGAAGTGAGCTCTTGCACTGGCCCACCCTAACCCGTAGGTGCCTTTTCTCTCATTGTGTAACGGATTCGAAATACGAAGCCTGCAGGGGAAGGCACAGTTGGAGATCTGATACATCGTCAGCGCGTCGTCCAGCTTGCCAGTGCTGCTCTTGCGAAGTCGGCGGATCGAATCAACTGCTCGGCGCCAGTGGGATTCATCCATGGAGAACGGCACGAAGTAACTGTATTCGATTCCCTTGAGCGTGTTGTCCGCTGTCTGTCGAGCGAATTCCTGGCTCTCGGCCTCGGCCAATAGGTCAGTCAAGATCCAAATCTTCGTTCCTTCAGATAGGCCAGCCTGGTCCGCCAGTTCCTCTGCGAGCGTGACTGGAACTCCTGCCGGGACATCGAGGCCAATAGCAGATAGGGCGAGGTCTACGGCGACCTTCCAGCTCCACACCTCAGGGCTAGCCTTGGGAGGAATCGGACCCTTGACCGCCCGGGTGGCCAGCGCAGGGATCAAGTCGTGGAGGGTCTCAAGGGAGGGCTGCTTCGGCTTGTTGCGGCTTTCGAGAGCAGCAACGAATTGCGGTGTCTTGGCGATGAGCGTGGCCAGCTCGGCGCGGGAGAGGCCGGCTTGCTCGCGGTAGTACTCTAGGACAACGGCGAACGCGATCATACCATTACGTGCCGGTCATACCAGACAAATCCATCGATCATCCAGGCTCTGGAATCCTGGATCAGAGACCAACCAGCTGATGACAGCAGTTCACGAGCCGGGTGGTTGGTAGGGAACACTCTTCCGACGAGGTTCCCGAATCCTCGCCACCGAGCCTCTCGGCAAAGGGTGTAGACGAGGTTGGTGCCGTGATAGAGCCGGCGCCACTCGGGGCGCACGATGATGTGGCAAGCCTCCAGGAATCCTGGAGGCAATTCGGCTTCTGCCCGCGAAAGCGTAGCGAACGCGATCGGCTCAGCGTCGACCGTGACCATCATCGCAGCCTCGCTCGTACGCACCCATCGCCTGAGTGTTGCTGGTCCGATGGACCGCGCATCGGTTGGATCGGCGATGAGGCCGACATCACCTGATTCTGCAATCCATCTCGCAAGGCGGTCGTGATCGGATAACAACAGGTCTTTGTGTGTCAGGAAAGAAACGGTTGCAGCAGCTGTTCCTGCCGTAAGGCCCGCTGCCATTGGCATCTCCCGGGTTCAGTTATCGACCGTAAGTATAAGAAGAGGGCCAATCTGTGCGTTTGGCCGATCTTCGGTGCAGAAACGATACCATCGCGGGGATGGAAAGGGTAGGAGCTAGTATAGGATTGTTTGTAGAGCCTGACAGTTGCTATTCTCCTCTCCAAGAGTAACTTCGTTCCTGGGAGGGTACCGCTATGGGCACTCGGGCCAGGCTGGAACACGGAAAGGCAGGCCTCCCTTCAGAAGGGCGTAACTCATTCCCCGAAGCCGGGATAGCTAGCTGCGGGCGAATCTCTATACCTGTCCGTCTCGAGCTGTCCATCCCAATCCCGACCCTACCAAAGGAGCATGCGGGGAACCCCGGACACGTGGACTTGATGGGGAGGGTCGTGGCTGCCTCGGAGTGGCGCGGGGTTGCCCTCTACCAGCTCCACGACCTGTTAAGGGGATCTTGGCTTGTGGTCGGGACTTCTCCCTCGCCGGCTATTGGCTCTCTAACCCGGGTGAATGGAATCCTAACCCGGTTCATTGTTGGCGGAGGGCTGATCGCCGAAGGCGTCGCAGTGGTCGAAAACTCCCAAAGGTCCACCCCCTAAAGGAAGGGAGAAGCAACGATGACGGAAACCATCCTTATCGGACTGCTAGTCGGCGCGCTCATCGGGATCGCCGGCCTCTCGGTCCGGGTACTCCAGGTCGCGGCCCTCGCTGCCGTCGCCGCGGTTGCATGGGTTGTTCTGAACGGCGGCCCTGCGGCGCTGGAACCCTGGGTCGTTCATACCTGGGAAGAGTATGTGCGACCATACGCCCGGCTCCTGGCGGGGCTTGCGGTCGGGGCTTTGTTCGGCACGGCGGCGCTCAAGGTGCTCCGCCGAGCTGAATCATCTCGCTAACCCTTCACCGAGGTTCTATGCATGTCCCCACTTTTCCTGATTCTGCTTGCCGCGATTGCCATTGCCGCCGGGTTGGCGCTGTGGGCGAAGCGGCGCACCCCGGAACGCCGGGTGGCCCAGGTGCTCGAACGAGTGGCTGAAACCCTTCCCGAAAAACAGCCGGCAGCCCGGCAGCGCGCCCTGGAGGGGCTGGACGCATGGCTCCGCCGAGCCAGGGCAAAGGTGGACCGGCTGCGGAAGATCGCTGCCGACCTCGCCGCCCTCCCCGAAGGAGTCACGGGCGGACCGGTCCGGAGCCATCGGCGGCTCCTCTGGGGCCTGATCCTGCTCGTCGCCGAGCTTCTCCTCCAGATCGCTCTGGCGGTGGGGCAGTACCCCGGGCCGGTCTGGGCCCGGGTGCTCGGGGGGATCGGCTCGGCGGCGATCGCGGTAGCCGCCGGCGAGTGGCTGAGCGACCGGCTCCACGACCACTGGCTCGCCGACCGGCCGCGGCAGGCGTACCGGGTGAGCGATCTCGTGGCCGGGGCGTTGGGCGGTGTCGTGCTGCTCATCCTGATTGCGGTGTCGCTCTCGAAGGCGCTCACCGAAGCCGCGGCGTTCAAGTTCGAGGGAGTGATGGCGGTCGCGGCGTTCGTGCTGGCCGGCGCCGCGGGCATCGCCAGCGGGCTCTATCTCGCTGCCTACCGGCGCTCCACGCACTCGGAGCGTAACGCCGAGCGGCTGCGCCGCGCCGAGCGGATGATCGAGATCCTCGAGCGCGGACGCGATGACCTCGAGGGTGGCGCCGCTGTGGCCCAGACGCCCACGCCCGCCCCGCCGCCGACGGGCGTTCCCTCGACGCAGATGCCCCGGGTCATCGGCATGGCGCTCTTCCTGGGGCTCCTACTCGGTGGCCCCGCCGCGGCGGAACCCGCCAACCAGGATGGTCCGCAGGTAAGGATCTTCTGGTCTACTGGACTGGGGCCGGCGCTCCTGCCGCCGATCCCGGCCCAGGTGGCTGCAGCCGATAGCGCCTGCGCGATCGCGAAGGATGGAACGTGGAGCGTGGACTCCACCGGCATGCGCACCGCAATCGATACCGTCACGATCGTGCTGCCGGTTCTGATCGAGCGGTTCCGGTGCCGGAGTCTCTACCTGCTGGCGTTCAGCTCGGACAGCGTGTGGCAGGCCATTCGGGTGTACGAGTTGCCCCGGCTAGACCTCCCGACGGAGTGCGACCGGGCACAGCCTCCGCCGCCGGCCAATACGTTCGCGCAGTTCCTGCGCTTGCAGCGAAACGTGGATGGAGGCGCTCGGGCGGAGTCGAGTCGCCACTGCCGGACGGAGCACGACAGTACCCTCAAGGCCTTTCAGAAGGCGCTCGGCGCGACGGTGGATTCTGTGCGGACGACGCTGCGATCGCTGGTGCCGCTCACCGCTCGGAACCGGTCGGCGGTGGCGAACAATGTCCTTTATCTGGCTGCGCGGCCGTTTCTCCTGACCCTGGTCTTGACGGACCTCCGGGAAACGGTTCGGGGAGAAGTTCCGACCGTACCCCTGGGACGCGTGAACCTCTGGCTCGTGGTCGTGCCAAGCCACGGGCCCAACGGGCTAGAGTACCCGGTGGAGTCGATAACGGAGTGGCAAGCCAAGATGGCCGGCGTGCAGGTGATCCCGTTCGTCCGGCTCCGGGAGGTCAAGCCCGCTAGTTAAGGAGCGGGTCAATCTTCTGGATCACCTCCGCAACGACAGCATCGGGCACCGCGCAGATGAACTGAGCTCGCCGCCGGCGCCAGTCGAGGCTCTTCAGCTGATCGGCGAGAATAACCCCGGTGATAGCAATGCCTGGCGGGAGCGCTACCTCGAACGGGTACCCTTTCGCTTGGTTCGTGATCGGGCACACCAGCGCGAGGCCGACCCTTTCGTTGTAGGAACCGGGAGAAATAACAAGAGCCGGGCGATGCCCGGCTTGTTCATGTCCTAGCTGCGGATCGAAGTCGAGCCACACCGCGTGTCCGCGCTGAGGAACGTACTCCGTTACCAGATCTCGTTCCCGACAGCGTGGCCAGTGCTGACCTCACCATGCAGGTTCTCGGGAGTCACCTGTGCGAGCAGTTCCTCCAGCCGATACCGGGCCGGGGTGATCAGTGTCGCGCACAGAGTTTCCCCCCGGACGGCAAGATCGACTAGGGAGCCCTCCGTAAGGTGCACTTCGTTCGCCAGCGGCTTCGGGATCCGCAGGGCAAGGCTGTTCCCCCACTTCTGGACCTGAGTCTGCATCGTAACCTCCAATCAGCTTCGAAAGTATCTACGATGACTATACAACATAAGTCATTATAATGCAATATGTTAACAATTTCTTGCAACCAACCTGTCTCGTGTATCTACATTGAAGATACAAACTAAAGCCCTTCGAGGCAATAGCCAGGCTCAGCAACCCCGGTCTTTCAGGAATTCGTACGTTAGCTTACGTTAGCTTGCGATATGAAAACCCTAGGTGAACGTATCAGGGAACTGCGGGAAGAGAAGGATCTGTCGCTCCGGGAGCTTGGAGCGCGGCTTGGGGGAATCTCGGCGGCCTTCCTCTCCGATGTGGAGCTCGGGCGCCGGTACCCATCGGATCCCGTACTGGCGAAGCTCGCCAAGATCCTGGGGATCACGGTGGACGACCTCAGGTCCCATGACACCCGCCCGACGGGAGAGGAGCTGAAGCGGCTTGCGAGTTCCGACCCCGCGTGGGGCCTGGCATTCCGGAGCTTCTTGGACAAAGGGATGACCCCGGACGACCTGCTCAAACTGGTGGACCAGAAGCGGCATAAGCCGAGGGCGTCAGAATGAAGCAGTTCAGAGCCCGCGGCGGGCCGTTCGCAGAGCGGCCCTACTACTCGCTCGATGAGATCGATCGAATCTGCATGGAGGAGCTGCAGGCCGTTGGCCTGTATCCCGCCGAGCCGAGCCCCATCCGGATCGAGCGGTTCATCGAGAAACGGTTCAAGATCACCCCGACCTACGAGGACCTGGACCCGCAGGTTCTTGGGTACACCCGCTTCGGCCCCAACGGGGTCGAGGCCATTGTCGTGTCGCGGGCGCTCGCCGAGGACGCGGCCGCAGCGGCCGCTCGGCGGCTGAGCGCTACCCTCGCCCACGAGGCGGGCCACGCGCTGCTCCACGCGCACCTGTTCCTCCTCGAAGGGGCCGCGTCGCTCTTCGACAATGCGGCCGAGCCGAGCAAGATCCTCTGCCGGGATGGTAACGTCGCCGGCGCCGCGGATCGCCGCGCCTACGACGGACGGTGGTGGGAATTCCAGGCGAACCGGGTGATCGGCGGGATCCTCCTGCCCAGGGCGCTGGTATTCCGGTGTATTGCAGGCTTGGCCGAGCCGGCGGGAGGGCTCGGCGTCCCCGTGCTCGCCGACATGAAACGGGAAGAGGCAGCCCGCCGGCTAGTCGCGCAGTTCGAAGTCAACCCTGTGGTCGCCCGCATCCGGCTTGATGACCTCTACCCGGCGGATGAGGCCGCCCAGTTGACGCTGTAAAAAAATTTGGGTACTTTGTCACCTGTTGCAAGCTGACCTAAGCCGATGGCAGAGGTGATGGTGAGAGCTCGGATGGCCACAATTCACAGTGAGGAAGCAGCTATGACGACCGCCACACACACGACGATCCACATCTTCGTCGAGGTCACCAAGACCGATAAGCGGAAGCTCGAGTTCGACCGGACCGAGGTGACGGGGAAGGAGATCAAGGAGAAGGCCACCGTGCCGCTCGACACCGATCTCGCTCGCCGGACGGAAGGCCAGCTGGTGCTCGTGACCAACGACCAGACGGTTGCCATCAAGAACGGCGACCATTTCGTTGTCCTGCCTCCCGGTACCATCAGCTGAGGCAAGCGTGTCTCTCGAGACGCTGGCCGGAGAAATCGAGGAACTGAGAGCGGCCTACGGCACGGCCAGCATCGCGGCCGGAGCGCCCGGACAAACTTTGATCCGGATCGCCGTGGCACGGCTTCCCGCGGGGTGCACTCCGCCGGATACGCCGGCCCTCCTTGTGCTCCAAGACGGCCAGCGGCCCCAGTTCTACGTCAAGCCTGGCATCCGGCTCCCCAACGGCGCCGGTCCCCGGAGCACCTCGCTGGTACCGATAGCCGGAGAGGGGTGGATGCAGTTCTCCTACTCATTCCCCTGGGATGAAGGCACCCACAGCCTGGTGCAGTTCGTGGAGGCGAGCCTGCGGCGGTTCGCCCTGGCGGAGTGATCAGGCTGCCCGCCAACATGGAAGTTCGGGTACCGGCCCATCTGGTGTCCCCACTCCAGGTGGGAATCGCTTGGACGGAGCACCGGGAGTCCGTCGTGTTCGGGCTCGCCAGCCACCTAGCCACTCCGGGCCGGACGGTCTTGCTGGTGCGGGAGCTGATGCCGCTCCCCTCCGAGGCCTACATTGCCGAACCTGGGCACGGCGCGGCCTGGAGCGGGGCGGCAACGTTGCCAGTCCTGAACGAAGCCCTCGCGCGGCACTGCGGCATCGTCGTTTTCCATAGCCATCCCCGCGGCGGCCCGGTCTCTCTGTCCAACGATGACCGTGACAACGGGCGCCGCCTTCTTGCGGCCTTCCAGAACATCATTCCCGACCGGCCCCACGGTTCCGTCGTCCTCGGCCACGACCATTCAGCAGGGATCTTCCTCCTACCGGGCCAGGACGACTACTCCGCGGGAGGGCGTGTCCGCCTCCTCGGGAAGGGGATCCGGGACCTCCCGAGCGACAACACGCGCCCGGTGTACACACCGGAGGCGGCCTTCGACCGGCAGGCTCTGCTGACCGGTAGGGATGGGGAGGCCCGGATCCGCAGTGCTCGGATCGCAGTAGTGGGGCTCTCCGGCGGAGGGAGCCAGGTGGTTCAGCAGCTCGCCCATATGGGAGTGGGAGAAATCATCGGTATCGACCCCGCGAAGGCCAAGCCGTCCCACCGCGCGCGCCTCATCGGGATTACAGCCTCCGACGCGAAGCGGGCGTCGTTGAAGACCGATATCATGGCTCGCCTGGTTCGGCGGATCAACCGGGCCGTGAGATTTACCGGGATTCCCCATGCGATCCCCGAGCAGCCGGCAATCGATGCCTTGAAGGAGGCCGACATCGCGGTGGGGTGCTTGGATACCTATCATGCTCGAGCTGACCTTCAGGACCTCTGCGTGCGCTTCCTGATCCCCTATGTCGATGTTGGTCTCCTGATCAGGCCGGTCGAGGGCGGCAGCGGCGTGACGATCGGCGGGAACGTCATTACTGCGATCCCGGGGCTCTTCTGCCTGTGGTGTGTGGGATTCCTGAGCGAGGAGAGACTCGCCGCCGAAACCGGCGGGCGGCCCCGGAGCTACTTCGAAGGTGCGGACGGACAGGCGCAGGTTGTGAGCATGAATGGGCTTCTCGCCAGCAAGGCCGTGACCGAGGTCCTCCAGCTCATCACCGGCTTTGCCCCCGTCACCGAGGAACTGGCGATCAAGAAGTACGACGGCCTCGGTGGGACTCTCGCGGAGTGGATCGTCCAGCCGGACCGGGAGTGTGCAGTCTGCCGGCATGCGCTCGGGGCGGGAGAATTGATCTGGACAACTGCGTGAGGAACCGCCACGCCCGGCACGGATCTGGTGTTGGATTGTAGGATGAGGTTGGTGTAGGAGAAGGGCACTTCAGTGCAACCGATTAGGAGGACAGTATGGCAAAGGAACCCAAGACCACGCTGCGCGGTCGAGATGCACGGACGGGCGAGTTCACCACGGTGAAGGAAGCGAGGGAGAAGCCGGAGACTCACGTGGTCGAGCGGGTGCCTAAGCCCGGGTACGGCGATACGAGGAAGAAGTAGGCCGGGATCAACTACGCCGGCTCCCGGGAACGTACGCCCAATGGCGCCAATGGCCGGGATTATCTCGGAATTCATTGAGGCGGTCCTCTCATCGCTGCTCGATCCCAACCCGGTAGGGTTTCGGGCCTCAGACGAACGCGGGGTAGCCCCTGTTCGTGCGGCCTGTCGCGGCCGCAGCGAGACGCCTCAGCGGCTGCAACGGCCGCTCAACCGGAACGCGTTCTTGCGTGGGGTGCTGGACGTGACTGAGCAGGAGGCCATCGAGCACCTGGTGATCGGCTTCGGGAAGCGCCTCCGAAGCACCACCCGAGTCGAGACTATCGCTCACGGTGTGGGCTCGGCCCGCCAAGTATCGATCCCGGCTGGCCTCTGGAACGCGATGGATCAATGGCTTGCAGGGCACGCCCGTGGCGAAGTGGTTCTTGCCCATAGCCACCCGCGGAACGCTTTGAATATCCTTCTGGACAACGTTCCACTCGCCTCGGGCGCAGACCGCGACGCCTGGCTCCGTGCCCTTCTTCAGGGGAAGCGGATACGCTGCTACTTGGTCGAGAATGGTTTCGTTCGGGAGTTTCGAACCCCGATGCTCCTGCGCCTGCTTGACCGGATTACGCGCAAGACACAGCCGGCGCAGGAAGTCGGGTTCGCTTGAAGCGGAGGCGGACCGAAGCGCGTAACAGCACCAGGGGGAGAGGCCCGGGAAAGCAAAATAAAAAAAGCCCGAGGATACTCGGGCAAAGCGTTACTTGTCGTTGGTTCCGCGCCGCCATCGATGAAACAATCGCACTGCGATCCGTGCTCCAATGACTGCAACAACAAGAATGACGATGATCTCGAAGCCATTCATGATGATGGCGCTCTGGACGGATTCGGGGTACCTTCTCCACCGTATCAACATCCAGGGCGCGTGTCAACTTGGCCGGCGACTGAGGACGTTCTCGTGGAACTTCTTCTTGATGCTTTGGTTGGAGCCCTCGCGGGTGCTACCCTGACACTCATTGTGGGATTGATTATCCCATCAACGGTCGCCGGGATCGGAATGGCCAATGCGGTACTTGCAGGAGCCATCTTTGGATTTGGAGCCACCGTGATTGATCGGTTGTGGGACGAGATCCGTGGGAGAAGAGGATGAGAAGCGAGTGGCATAATCGAGCACGGGCTGGACTGCGTGGACTCGCAGTCGGGCTAGTGATGATCCTCCTCAGCTCGTTGGTATTCTCGCGATTCTTGTCAGGCTGGTGGCCAACCCCGCTGACATGGATCGCCGGCAGCATTGGTGCTGGCATCGGAACGGCGCACGGGTTGAGGAGAGAGAGGGGTCAACCGCAAGCTGCGTTGCCGATGTAGCACTGCGGGGACGCCGAGGGAGCAGCAACCAGGTTGGGCGCTGGGCGAGTCCTGCAAATAGCAAAAACCACCCGACACAAGGACGGGTCATCACTTGTCCCAGGAGGCTAAACAGCCTCGCGAGCGTCTCCCTTGAATGCTTCCCGAGGTCCGTTATTCTGTTTGAACCACTGCAGTAGCGTATACCATAATGAAGTCAGGGTTCGAAGTGTGTCTCGTTGCGGGTCACCGTTTGTGTTCTGAGCGCGTTTTGCGACCTCGTCGAAGGGCGGATTCAGCGTCATCATCAGCTTTTTCCCGTCTACCAGCCAGTTCGAGGTCAGAATCTGGAGTAATTCGCGTTTTTCCTCGCGTTCGCCCAGTTTGTAGCGTAACCATGCGCTCCCGGCCAGTTCGAGGAATTCGGTGAGCCGGTTCGGCACTGAAGCGCCCCCGGACTCCAAGGCAGCACGATGTTCCTGCAGCTCTTGCCGCTCCAGGAGCAGCGTCGTCTTGCGTTCCTCGAACAGGTCCTTCTCGATGGTGCCATCCAGATAAGCATCCGTGATCCGGCCGAGTCGGTCCTGAATCTGGCCGAGACGAAGCACTACCGTCTTCTGCTCTGCTTCCCGGGTTGCGAGCCAATCGGTTTCAAGACTCTTCAGCCTCTCACCGAGATGCGATCGTTCGTCAGGACTTAGGTCGAGAGGTTGCAGAGCTTCGAGGATCTGGTCCTCGATGGCCTCTTCGCGGAGGCTCTTGGTTGAGCAGTCACTTGTGTGGCAACGGTAGTACACGTGGCCCTTCTGGCATTCGCCAACCAACCGGACTCCGCAATGCCGACAACTGAGCAGCCTCCGGAAGAGGAAGTCGTGTCGAATCGCGCGAGTGTTTACCTTGCCCCGAAGGACGGCTCGCACGCGGTCGAAGACAGACTTCGGGATCAACGGCTCATGCATGCCGGTAAAGGTTTCGCGTGTTCCCCGCGCGCGCGGGGATGAACCGCCGGAGTAGACGGGAGCCTCCTTCCGGTCCCGGTGTTCCCCGCGCGCGCGGGGATGAACCGCCTGCGCACCCGGCCCCGGGTGGTGATCCGCAGTGTTCCCCGCGCGCGCGGGGATGAACCGTACGTGCCGTACGACTGCATCGTCGAGATCATGTGTTCCCCGCGCGCGCGGGGATGAACCGGCCCCTGGCTCGCCTTTCATCCCGCATGGTTCGTGTTCCCCGCGCGCGCGGGGATGAACCGAACCGGTCCGCGTCCTCGGGCGTGCAGGTCTCGTGTTCCCCGCGCGCGCGGGGATGAACCGAATGGTGAACACCCCCGTGCCCGCCGCGACGTGTGTTCCCCGCGCGCGCGGGGATGAACCGTCCGATGCGCGGCGCATCTTGGCCGGCGAAGAGTGTTCCTCGCGCGCGCGGGGATGAACCGGCAGCGAACGCCTCCCGCTGGTTCTCGATCCAGTGTTCCTCGCGCGCGCGGGGATGAACCGTCCTCCGCAGCTGGTTGGTCCGGATCCACTCCGTGTTCCTCGCGCGCGCGGGGATGAACCGCCGACCAGCTGGGCGGAGTGGATCCGGACGAAGTGTTCCTCGCGCGCGCGGGGATGAACCGGGCTTGCGACGTGATGTTGCCGAGATCAAGAGGTGTTCCTCGCGCGCGCGGGGATGAACCGGCAGCCAGCACGCGGATGATCGCGGTGGCGGAGTGTTCCTCGCGCGCGCGGGGATGAACCTAGCGGGGAAGCAGGGCTAACTCCTTGGCAGTCGTGTTCCTCGCGCGCGCGGGGATGAACCGTTGGCGGGCGAGATGTTCACGTTGGGTCAGCGGTGTTCCTCGCGCGCGCGGGGATGAACCGTGGTCCCGTTCGTCAGCCTGCAGGTGTTGTGAGAAGTGTTGTGAGTTTCTCACGATGAGGGGCCCCGATAGGGCCCCAGAACCACGACGCCGATGCCCGGAAACCCTTGAAAACCGACAACTTGACGTTTTTGAGGTTCCCCCTGAGTCGAATGGGGTTCAGGGGGTCGCGGGTTCAAATCCCGCCGTCCCGACTGAGTAATGCAGTAAGTAGTAAGAGATACTTCTAAGCGCCTCGGCTAATCCCCGCGGCGCTTTGACTTCTAATAATCACCTGGTAATCACAAGACGATACTCGCTGGTGTCAGCACCGCTCTACTTGCGTCCCCGCGCCGATACCGGGCTACTGGCCCTTGCCCGACTTGTTCTTCGTCCGGTCCGCGATGCGATAGGTCGCGCCAGTGTTCGGAGTCGGCGGCAGCGGTTCCCCCTTGACGACTGTCCGTTCAACTCCCGTGTGGCCACCACGCGGGCCGACAATCTCGTACTGTCCTGAGGCAGGCGCCTTGGTCCCCGGTGTCAGTTTCTTGCTCATCTTGCTTCTCCCTTTCCGTGAGTGGACTTCAGGAGCATTCGGCAGCAGGCTGCCTTCGGGCCCACACTCGCGCATTTACGCTGGAACCCACTGGGTCCTGAAGCTGCGCGACGGTGTGAGTCATGTGGTGCACGATGGCCGCTGTGCGCCACTGCATCGCGTTCCCCGTGCCGTTCCCCGGGTCAGTCCAGCAGTGGATGCGCTGATCGCCCTGCGAGAATGCCGCGCCGTCATAGTCGGGGCGATTCACCAGGAGCCGACAGTGCCCGTGCATCTGTTCATGTCCGAGCCCCGCACCGCCGTTCGATTGCCTGCCGCGGAAGACCAGAATCGCTTCGTCCGTGGTGTACCGCAGGCTGACGCTCCCCGGCACCTCGGGGGATGGGCGGTAGTGCGCACACTGCGTCGTGTAGTCGCCGAAGCTGAGGAGACGTTCACCCGGCGGCGTGGCGACATGCTCCTGCCACCACACCTTCCACTCCTCTCGTGATTCTGGAGTGACTCCCTGGCCATAGCGCATTAGATCCTGGGGGAACACGCCCCCGAGAACCACGACCGAGGCAAAAGTGTCGGCGTCACCCAACGCAACTCGCAGTTGCGCATGCGAAATCGCAGCAGGCTGGTCCTTCAGGTCCATGATTAGATGTGCCGATGCGGCGGCGACGCCGAGTACATGTAGCGTCGCAGCAATGCGGCTTGCGAGCATTGGGCCAACATCAGCCCCTGTGAATCGCAACCCGATTTCCCCGCGCAAACGTGCCACGCTGACAAGTGCCGGCGAGCTCTTGGCTGCCTCAAGGTCAACAAGTGGAATGATGCGCGCCTGCGGTGGAACCTGGGACTCGAACTCCGACCACAAGTCGATTCCGGACCATTTCGCGTCGGAACCTGCAGGGCCGAAGCTCAGGAAGCTCCGTGTTCCCGAAGGTGTCGCATCCGCGCAGGAGTGCAGGAAGCGCTTGATGTACTCCGTTGGAGTCTGCGGCGCCCGGCGCTTGCCCTTGCCCGTAGCCGCTCCTGGCTCCTTCCAGTCGGGAATGAACTCGAGGATCGGAGCGATTCTGTGGCGCACGCCGGGCGTGAGCTGTTTCAGCGCCTTCCACTCCGACGCCTTGGCCCGGAGCATCGGCACGTAGACCCGCCAGTCGCCTGCAGGCGAATCACCAAGGAGTGCGTCAATCAAAGCGCACCTCGGGAAAATGCCGGCGAACCTCTCCGGCGCCCACCAACGGGCTCAGCAGACGGAAATTCCGCTTCTCGTGACGTACCCGTCCGGCTACGACGGCGGGACTCACCCCGACTTCGTCGGCCAACGCCACGGCCGCGTCTACCGAAGGCGCGAATGCCACCGCGCTCGCCTGCCACTGCGCCGACGGAACGAGGCTCTCACGCGCGAAAGTGTCGGCCTCGCGCTCACGCGCATCCCCGGTGTCCGCAACTTCCAGATCGTCGAAGTACTGGGTGACATCCGAGCCACTTGCGCCAGCCAGATGCTTTGCGATATGCGCACACTCGTGCAGCAGCGTGAACCAAAAGTTGTCGAGCCGGTCGTAACGAATGGTGAGCGCGACGATCGGCACACCGTCTTCGATGAGTAGCGCCGCACCGTCGAGGCGGGTACGTGGCAGATGTGCCTCGACTACCATGACGATCCCGCGATCGGCAAGCCATTCCTGCGCGAGGCGGGGGCCGTTGTCCAGACGACTCAATTGCACGAGTCCGCGGATATGCTCGGGGTTGAGCATTCGCGGATCGAATGCACGTGCGGGCAGTCGGGTTCGCGCTACCTGCAGCACCCGCGCCGTCCAGGCGGCGAGCGCGAAATCGTCCATTCCCTTCGCGGCGCGCACGTGCGCCGCCCGGCGATAGAGTGGAGCGGCCGCGACTTGGGCTCCGGCCTGAGCAAAGAACGGCCGGAGGAGATCATGAGCGGTGTCGCGCGTCCAGGAACTCACGCGCTCCGCTTGCACCCAGCCTCGCGCCACCATCTCGCGAATCGGGAAGCGCTCCCACGCGACCTTCGCCGATTCCGGATCGTCCTCGGGAGGTGCGGCTGGGTTGATCAGTGCCTCCGCCGGAATTCCCAGTCCTTCATGGAGCGCCCGGATCATCGCAATGCTCAGCGGACGCTTCCTGCCGAGCACCTCCGAGACGCGGCTCCGCCCGCCGAGATACGGTTCGAGGTCGCGCTGCTTGAGGCCGAGCTGGTCCATGCGGAAGAGAATCGCGTCAACCGGATCGACCTTCGGCGCCGGGAGCTCGCGCGCCTCGTAGTCGGCGAGGAGAACGAGGAGCACGTCGAGTCGATCTCGATCCGGAGAGCCTTTCGGCGGATCGAGGTCGAGCAGGCGCTCCATCTCGCGGCGCATCTCATCGTAGTCCGCCCGGGAGCGGATCACGCGGATGCCAGCAGGCGAGTGTTCGCGGTTGCTATCCATATTCAGAATATCCACCGGTCATATTCAGCGTGTGTTCCTACGCGGCGCACGACGACCGAGCCCGACGAGTAATCCACGGTGACGTGGAGGCGAAACCGGTTATGCCGGATGTTGAAGACCACGTCCCGCCCCCCGATAAGCGTTGCCTTCGGGTAACGAGCCTTCAGCTCGTGTGGGTTCGACCAGTTTGACGCCTGCACTTCCACTCGCCACGCCTCCAGGTCCGGCGCGGCGTCGGGGTGCTGTTCGGCGAACTCGACCAACAGGATTGCCCCGACCAATCGCATAGGTCCTCAACCGTACTGTTCCCAAAAATGGAACAATGCAATTCGTATGTCAAGCCCCTACTATTCCGCGACCTAGGATGGAGGTAGTTTCGGCATATGTTCGGTCGCCTGGCAACTCCATGATCCCGCTCCCGAGCGCCGTTGATGGGGCTATCGGGCCCTTCCGCTGCGGCGATTCCACCCTCTCGGACCCCGAGATCAGGGCCGCCTTCTCCCCAGGGGGTGGCGGATCAACTGCTGCCCCCTGGCTGGTGCTTGAAGAGGTGGAGTGCTGGCGTGGGTACGTCAGAGCGGACTACCTCTGCCTGGCAGCCGACACGCTCTCGGTAATCGAGATCAAGAGCGACCGTGACTCCCTGCACCGTTTCGACGAGCAAGTTCGGGTCTACAGCGCTGTCGCGGACCGCGTAACCCTGATTGTCGGCTGGAGTCTCGCGGCGCGCGCGCTCCGAGCTGCCCCCTCGTGGTGGGATGTCGTCCTCGCCGAGCGCGTGCCCACGCTTGATATCCGATTCGTACCACTCCGTGATGGTGCGCAGAACCCTAGTGTGGCGGCGGATGCTCTGGCGGCAATGTTGCCGATTGACGATGTGCGCCGACTCGCGCGCGGCGTGAATCCTTCACTGGGGCGGCTGCGAGGTCAGCTGCTTCGGCACGCAGTCGCGGATCATCTCTCGTGTGACGAGCTTCGGATAGCTGTGCGCGAATGGTTGGCGCGTCTGTCCCGGAAGAGGGATGAGACTCCGGCACCGATGCTCGGAAGTCCTTGCAATCTCGGCAATTAGTCGTTTTCGCGTATCCCCAAAGGGTCGGATGGGGTTCAGGGGGTCGCGGGTTCAAATCCCGCCGTCCCGACTCATACGGCGAGCGAGTGCTCGCCGTTTTCCATCGGGCCGCCGCGTTGTCGTCCTCGTCCCTCACCTGCGGCTCGGGACAGTCGGATCAAATCCCGCCGTCCCTCGCTCCGCCCGGGACCTCCGGTCAAAACCCCTCCCGATAAACCTGCTTTCCCAAATCGCCGAGGAGCTCGGCGAGGCCGGCGGCCGCCTGCCGGCGATAGGAATGGTCGGGCGGGAGCTCCGCCTCGTACAACGACACGGCGCGCCGGTACAGTCGCTCCGCCA